>Ga0182014_10006852_pt1 | contig 12096 bp, 9 predicted proteins | sample 612S2DmetaG_FD_120489 | JGI IMG/M metagenome (GOLD analysis project Ga0182014, IMG submission 120489) | Permafrost microbial communities from Stordalen Mire, Sweden - 612S2D metaG | ecosystem: Environmental > Terrestrial > Soil > Wetlands > Permafrost | place: Sweden: Stordalen | collected... | reverse complement strand
GTGGGTCGGCGCTTGGCCGGGGGACCCGAAATGGGTCGGCGCGAACCCGGGGGACCGGAACGAACGATTCCGGAGCCACCGGCAGGGAATGATTGGACCGGACGAAAAGTCCAAACTGCAGGCCTTGTCCGGGCTCTGCCCGGACAAGGCCTGGGGGTATGGGGGGACGGAGAGCGAACTTCGTTCGCGCGCGGTCCCACCACAGTTACATCGGCGCGGAAATTTGCTCCAGGCTCTTGCCGGCGGTGCGCCGGCCCAGGACCGCCACCGCCAGGGCGCCCAGGAACAGGACGCAGGTGGTGATGATGAACACGCCCACGAAACCGATGCGGGCGTAGCTGAAGCCGATGACCAGCGGCGCGATCAGCCCGCCGACCCGGCCGCTGGCGGAAGCCAGCCCCATGCCGGTGGAGCGGATGGAGGTGGGGTAGAGTTCCGGGGTGTAGGTGTAGATCGCCCCGAAGGCGCCGATCATGAAGAAGGACAGCCAGAACCCGCAGAGGATGATGGCCAGGTCGGTGCGGGCGCCGGACAGGAAGAAGGCGGCCACCCCGCCCAGGACCATGTAGAGGACGATGGTCCACTTGCGGTCCAGGTGCTCGTTGAGGTAGGCCGACGAGTAGCATCCGGGGATCTGGGCGATATAGATGATGAGGCTGTAGCCGAAGCCCTTGGTGATGGTCATGCCCTGCTTGACCAGGAGGGTGGGAATCCAGGTGAAGAACCCGAACACGCAGAAGGTGATGGTGATCCACAGCGTCCACAGCATGAAGGTGCTGCGGGCCATGTCCTTGTGCCACAGGGCGGCGAGGTTCTGGAAGAAGTTCCCGGCCTTGCGCAGGCCCATGGCCGGGATCGGCACATCCGCGTGGTCGGGCAGGGTCTGGCCGCGCTCCACATAGAAGGCTTCCAGGTTCGCCACCACCTGTTCCGCTTCCAGAGAACGGCCCTGCTGGATCAGCCACCGGGGCGATTCCGGCAGCGACCGGCGCCACCAGAGCAGCATGAGGATCGGCAGGAAGCTGATCACCTGGGCGATGCGCCAGCCCTGGGCATGGGCGGGCACGATCAGGAAGCCGATGAGGGCCGAGAACACATAGCCGAAGGAGAGGAACCCGACCAGGGAGCCGATGAAGCGGCCCCGGTACTTGCTCTGCACGAACTCGGAAAGGTAGGGCGCGATGATGGCGCCCTCGGCCCCGACGCCCAGGCCGGCCACCATGCGGGTCCAGAACATGAAGTGCCAGTTCATGGAAAAGGCCGCCAGCAGGGAGGCGAAGGTGTAGACGAACAGGGCGTACATCATCACCTTCTTGCGCCCGATGAGGTCGCCCAGGGAGCCGGCGGCGAAGGCCCCCACCAGGTATCCGGCCATCACCGAACTGCCCAGGGCGCCCACCTGGTTGTTGCTCAGCCCCCACAGCCGCATGACCGGCACCAGCAGGAACGCGATCATGGACCCGTCCATGCCGTCGAAGGCATAGCCCAGGCCGCCCAGGAACAGGAGCCGCATCTGCGGCCTGCTGAACGGCAGGCGCTCCAGCCGCTGCAGGGTGTCCAGGTCCCCCTCGGTGAACCCGGGGAGCAGAGCCGCTGTGGAGTCGGTCATGGGAGGTCACCTGCCGCGCGAGAGGTTGCAGCTATGACTCGGCCCCATGGCGCTCGCCATGGGGCCGAGCCGTTAGTCGTTGAAGAAATCAGTTTAAGGCAGCCCACTGGCGAATCAAGGCGTCAACCACCGGTACGGTCTTTTCCAGCACCTCCTCGTCCACGTTGAACTTGGGGTGGTGGTGCGGGGCGGCGATGTCCGCGCCCAGGAAGAAGAAGACCCCGGGCACGCGCATGAGGTACTCCCCGAAATCCTCGCCCCCGAGGGTGGGGTCCGGCAGCCACATGAAGCTTTCCGGGCCATGGGCCGCGGTGACGGCGGCGGCCAGCAGGTCCACCATCCGCTCATCGGAATTGGCGGTGATGGGAGCGCCGACGACGCTGCCGATCTCCATCTCCACCCCGTTGGCCAGGGCGATGCCCTGGGCGAACTGGGCCATCCTCGCCTCCAGGGTGGCCTGGTCCTGGACGGTGGTGGCGCGCATGGTGCCAGCCAACACGGCCTTTTCCGAGATCACGTTGGAGGCGGTGCCGGCATGGATGGACCCGATGGAGATCACCGTCGGCTGCACCGGACTGGTGGCCGCGTAGCGCACGGTCTGCACCCCGGCGCCGAACTGGCAGGCGGCGAGCAGTGCGTCGGCGCCCAGGTGGGGCATGGCGCCGTGGGTGCCCTTCCCCCTGAAGGTCACCTCGAAGGCGGTGACCGAGGCCATGACCGTCCCCTTGCGGGTGCCGAAAACACCTTTCTTCAGCTCGGGGAAGATGCCCACGTGGAGGCCGGCGATGGCCGCCACTCCCTCCAGGGCGCCCCCCTCGATCATGAACGCGGCGCCACGGTGGCCCTCCTCTCCGGGCTGGAAGATCAGCCGCAGCCGGCAGGGCAGCTGGGCCCCGCCGCTGGTGAAGTGCCGGGCGATGCCCAGCGCCATGGCCGTGTGGGCGTCATGGCCGCAGGCGTGCATCCGTCCGGGGATGGTGGAGGCGTATTCAGCCCCCGTCTCCTCCAGGACCGGCAGGCCGTCCATGTCCGCGCGCCAGGCGAACAGCGGTCCCGTGGAACCCAGGTCCACGATGATGCCGTCGCCGATGCGCCTGGGCGCGAGGCCCATGCCGCGCAGGGCGTTCTCCACATACGCCGCGGTGCGCGGCAGTTCCAGCCCGATTTCGGGAATCTGGTGCAGCGCCCTGCGGTCCTTGATGATCGAAGCTGAGTCCATGCCTGCCTCCTATCAACCGGCCACAGGCTTCACACCGGACTCCGCGAGCTGGGTATCCGCGTAGGGTGAGATGCTCCGCTGGGGTGCGAACACCAGGCTGAGCACCACGAAGACCACCATGTTCACGCACAGGGCGGTGAAGCCGGCATTGATGTTCAGGCCCCAGATGGGCAGCGGGTCCAGATGGTTCAGGATGGTGTAGAACACGATGAACTCGCCCACGGCGAGGCCGCAGTACGCGGCGTACTTGTGCGCCCGTTTCCAGAACACGCCCAGCACCAGCAGCGGGAAGAACTGGGTGACGCCGGCGTAGCCGGTGAGCAGAAGGTTGACCAGCATGTTCGGAAAGAGGATGGACAACGCCAGGGCGATCAGGGCCAGGCCGATGACCACCTGCTTGGCCAGTCTCCCCAGCTGCTCCGCCGGAATGTCGCCGCCCTTGATCCGGCCGTAGACATTGCGGGAGAAGACCATGGAGGTGGACAGGAGCAGGTCGGCGGCGGGGATCATGCAGGCCAGCGCGCCGGCGCCCCCCACCAGGCCCAGGGCCCAGCCCGGGAAGGTGTGGCGCACCAGGGCGATGAAGGCCATGTCGGGGGTCTTGAGGGCGGGCACGAGCACCAGCAGGGCGGTGAAGCCGATGAGCATGGGGAAGATCATGCAGAGCTGGTACAGGGGCAGGTAGACGGCGTTGTGCCGGAGCACTTCGGGGTTCCTGGCGCTGAAGCTGTTGGCGGTGAGGTGGGGCCACATGTAGAAGCCCAGGCTGGTGAGGGCGATGGTGGACATCATCCAGCTCACGTCCAGGTTCTTGGTGGCGCCGGGCAGGACCATGAAGCCGGGCTTGGCCGTTTCCAGGGCCGCGAAGGTGCCGCCGAGGCTGCCGAAGTAGTGGATGGGCAGGAACAGGCCGAAGAACACCACCGCGATGATCATGATGGAGTCCTTGATGACGGCGGTGGCGGCGACGCCCTTGAGGCCGCTGACGCTGACGAAGGTGGCCACCAGGCCGAAGGCGATGATCATGGCCGGGACCCTGGGGATGACCCCGTAGGAGCAGGCTTCGATGATCAGGCCCAGCCCGGTGAGCTGCAGCTGGAGGTAGGGCAGCAGGAAGCAGACACTGACGATGGCCACCAGGATGCCCAGCACCCGGCTGTCGTAGATGTGCTCCACCAGGTCGGCCTGGGTCATCAGCCCGAACCGGCGCCCGATGGGCGAGATGGCGGGCAGCACGTAGTAGCCCACCACATAGGCCAGGCCGCCGTAGCCGGCGATGTAGAGCACCGGGGCGCCCTTGGAGTAGGCCCAGCCGCTGGCCCCCAGGAAGGTGAAGGCCGTGTAGATCTCGCCGGCGAGGATGAACCAGTTCAGCCAGCGGCCGAAATTGCGGCCGCCCACCGCCCACTGTTCATAGGACAACTTGGCCCTCAGGCCGGGGAGCATGCCCACGGCGAAGGAACCCAATACGAAAAGGCCGATGATCGCCAGAGCCCAGGCAATGTCCAACATGATTTTCTCCTCGGCTAGTGTTTTTGACGGTTGGTGTCGATTTTATAAAGGACCATCAGGCAGGCGAAGGCCACCAGGGTTCCCGCGACGATCCAGACCATGAGCAGCGGGAGCCCGAACACCCGTATGGGGCGGTTGACGAAGGGCACGGCCCCGATCGTCCAGCAGAACGGAATGAGGGTCAACAGCACTCTCAGGAATTTCATTTCCCCTCCTAGGGCATGCGGGAATGCCGTAACGCAAGCTCCAATGGCGCGTGGTCGATCATGGGCGTCGAAGGGGCGGGAAGCGGGGCCGGCTTCAACCTGTGGGAATTTGTCCCCTTGAGGGTAGCGCCAAAGATGAACAGGTCAAATAAAAAGGGGGGCTTGGACCTCCCTCTGACGCATGGGACCGCTGGCGACGCTATCGCGCTACGATCGAAGCTCCCCCCCCTGGAAGGAGAAACTCCGATGGCGCCGCACGCAGCCCTGCCCACCGCCCCCCACTGCCTGGCGCCTTCACCCAAGGTGGCCCCGGCCAGCTTCCAGATGCCGGCCGGCGCCTGCGACACCCATGCCCACGTGGTCTCCGAAAGCGCGGACTATATCATGGTGCCCTCGCGCATCTACACCCCGCCGCCGGCGCCCGAGGCGAAGTACCTGGCCATGCTCGCCGCCACCGGCTGCACCCGGGGCGTGCTGGTGCAGATCAGCGTCTATGGCACCGACAACCGCTACCTGCTGGAGGTGCTGGGCCGCAACCCGAACCTGCGGGGGGTCGCGGTGGTGGGGCCCGAGGTGACCGACCGGGAACTGGAGGCGCTGCACGGGGCCGGGGTCCGGGGGCTGCGCATCAACGTGTCGTTCCCGGGCGGCGGGCTCAGCTTCGACGCCATGGAGGTCCTGGCCCGGCGCATCGCCCCCCTGGGCTGGCACATGCAGTTCCTGTGCGACGGCCGGGACCTGCCGGAGCTGTTTCCGCGCATGTCCAGGCTCCCCTGCCCCGGGGTGCTGGACCACATGGGCCACATGCCGGCCGCCCTGGGCATGGGCCACCCGGCCTTCCAGGCGGTGCGCGCCCTGGCGGCGAACCACGGCTGGTGGGTCAAGCTGTCCGGCGCCTACCGCCTGAGCGACGACTACGACGGCTTCAGGTCGGTCACCCCCATTGCCCAGGCGCTCATCGCCGCCGCTCCGGACCGGATGCTCTGGGGCAGCGACTGGCCGCACGTGGCCATGGTGCGCATGCCCGACACCGGCGCGCTGCGCAACCTGCTCAAGGACTGGGCGCCCGACGCCGCGGTGCGTGACCGCATCCTGGTGGACAATCCGGCCCGCCTGTACGATTTCCCGCGGAGCTGAAGGCCGCGTTGCTGGCCCGGATATCGGCCATGAAGGCCGGGGACAGGCCCGGAACCGAGGCCAGGCAGCGGTCGATGGCCAGGATCTCCGCGGCGCAGGCCGGCAGCCGGAAGTTGCCGATCCGGCCCCGGTTGTCCTTGTGCACCGCGTGGTTCCGGAGCTCCAGGGCCAGGCTCCGGCCGAGCCCGGCCAGCTCCCGCCGGGCCGGCTGCGGGATGGCGCCCAGGGCCAGCGGGAACTGCCGCACCAGCCATTGCTTGAGGTTGAACCCGTCGGAGGCCACGGCCCACCACCAGTAGCCCAGGGAGCTGCAGAGCAGGGCGAACACCAGGTCCGCCGTCTCCGCGTCGGCGCAGGCGAATCGCGTGACCCGGGCGGGCGCGACGGTGCGGCCGCGCCGGTCGAAGGTCTCCGGCAGTTCCCGCCAGGCCGGGAACCAGTTGCAGGCGCTGCCGCCCACGTACACCGTGGCGCCGGCGGCGGCGGCGGTGCCCAGGTCCATGCCCAGGGGCGGGCCGGCCGCCAGCAGCCGCTGGAGCACGTCCGCCTGGAGCTGGCTGGCCACCTTGGGGATCCCGGCCGAGATGTCCAGATCCAGTCGAGCGTAGCGCAGGGTGGCGAACAGGTGGCCCCGGGCCCGGGCCCGCCAGCGCAGCAGGCCGGTGGTGGCCCACTGGTGGCCCGGCACTTCCGCAGACCGGGCGTACAGGACCAGGCTGCAGCGGGCGCGCACGCCCCGGCCGAACAGGGCGTTGGGGGTCCGGTCGAAGTGCGACCAGAGCCACAGGCCCGGTTCGGTGGCGATCACCCGGCGCAAGGTGGCGAAGGCGGGCTCCGTGGAGCAGGCCACCGCCAGGGGCAGGACCAGGCCCAGGCGGCCCGTGCCCGGCTTCAGCAAGCGCAGGCAGCGCTCCACCGCCAGGGTGGCCAGGCTCTCGTCGGCGCTCCACCGGGGCCGCGCGCTGCGGTAGTCGGCCCGCAGCAGCGGGCGGCTGGCCTCCCTGGGGATGCGGGCGAAGGGCGGGTTGCCGAGGATCACGTCGAAGCCCCCGGCCGCCATGACGGCGGGAAAGGCGCTGGACCAGAACGGGCCGGAATCCAGCAGGGCGTCGCCCACCCTCAGGTTGCCGTCCGGCACCGGCCCGCCCAGCCGCTGCTCCAGCCGCCGCCGGCAGCGTGCCACCGCGTCCTCATGGAGATCCACCCCGTAGAGGTGGTTCTTGAACCTCGGCTCGGCCCCGCACGCGGCGCAGAGCGGTTCCAGCACGTCCGCCGCGGCGGCCAGGAACGCCCCGGAGCCGCAGGTGGGATCCAGCACGGTGAGCCCTTCCAGGGCCCGCCGGAACACCGGGGCCAGCCCCGGGATCCAGGCCAGGCCGTCCTCGGCCAGGCGCTGGAGGTCCAGGTTGTCCATGACCAGGTCGCGGATCCCTGGCCCGCCGGCGCCGCCCAGCCGCTCCAGCAGCTCCGCGCACCGGCCGCGCCGGGCCGCCGTCTCCCCCCAGGTTTCCAGGGGCAGGCCCACGGCGGGGTCCGCCGGCGCCTCCGGATCCAGGCCCGGGGGCAGCGGCCGCGCCATGCCGTGCTTCAGTTCCGGCCGGAGGTAGCGGCCGGGATCGCGCCGCAGCAGGTCCCGGAACCCATCGTCGAAGGCCGCGCCGCCGACCCGGACCGCTTCCAGCAGGGCCGGGATGATGGCGCTCCCGGCCAGGTAGGCGGCCACGTCCCGGGGGGTGTCGTAGGCGCCCAGCCGCTCCCGGTCGGGGCGCCGGTCCAGGCGTGGCACACGGCTGAGGGCACGCACGGCAGTCGCCACCTCCCGACCCTATGATCCTCCGGGGGCCCGATGCAAGGCCAGGGGTGTTTGGCGTTTAAAGGATCTCCCCCGCCCAGAGCCTCTTCAGGAACTCCAGCGCCGGCAGCACGAGGATGCCGTCGTCCAGCTGCCGTGGGGTCCCTTCCAGGCAGACCAGGATGCGGGGCCCCACGGAGGGGTGTTCCTCCTGGATGGCGCGGAGCCCCGCCAGGTACTGGGGCCGCACCCGTTCGGTGGCCTTGACCTCAATGGCGGCCTCCAGGTCCCCCAGGATAAAGTCCACTTCGGTGCCCGTGGCCAGGCGCCAGTAGCGCAGCTCGTAGTGTAGCCCGGAATAGCTGGCATGGGCACGGAGCTCATGGCAGATCCAGTTCTCGAAAGCTTTGCCGAACACCTCCTGGCCAGGTTCCAGGCCCCGGCGCCTGGCCAGCGTGTTCACGGTGCCCACATCGTGGAAAAAGAACTTCGGGGCCTGGATGACCCGGCGCTTGGCCCGGCTGGTGAAGGCTGGCACGAAGGCACCCAGCAGGGTGTCCACCAGAATCTGATAGTGTTCGCGCACGGTGGGGGCGCTGACCCCGCACTCCCTGGCCACGTTCTCGAAATTGAGGATCTCCGTATCCCCCAGGGCCGCGGCACGGAGGAAATCGTAGAAGGCATTCAGGTTCCTCACCAGCCCCTCCTGGGCGACCTCGAGGCGGAGGTAGTCCTCCACATAGGCGCGCAGGGGAGGCTCCGGGTTGAGCGCGAGGTAGTGGCGGGGCAGGACCCCGTGTTTCACGAACCGGACGACGTCGGCCTGGTCCCCCACCTCCTGGGTCGTCAGGCCGAACATTTCGAAGCGAAGGGCCCGTCCCCCCAGCAGGTTCGCATGGCCCCGGCGCAGCTTGCGCGCGCTGGAGCCGCAGAGGCCGAACACGAAGCCATGCTCGACCATCAGCCGCTGCACCTCGTCCAGGAGCTGGGGGACCTTCTGGATCTCGTCGATGAGCACGAGGGGCGGCCTGGCAGGGAGCGCCAGCAGCTGTTGCCCGAGGCTCTCCGGATCCCGGGAGAAACGGACGAAATCGCGGCTTTTCAAGAGATCGAAACGAAGGGCTCCGGGGAAACGTTCGAGCAGGAAGGTGGTCTTGCCGGTCTGGCGGGAACCCCACAGGAAAAATGTGTCCTGGATGTCCGGAGGGATGGGCAGGCTGCGGTGAAACATGCCACCCAGTCTAGGTCAGCGCTCCTGATAATCAAAGACATAACTTTTGTTTATCTGGATAAACCAAAGTGGTTGTTTAGGTTTTTGCTGGGGGCCCGATGAAATGCCAGGGGTTATCCCGGAAGGCCCGCCACAGCATTCGGCGTAGACCTTCCCGGCCCTTGCGGTCCACATCCCGGGCGTCGATGGCGGTGCGCAGGGCCAGCAGGAACGACACGCTGAAATTGAGCAGGCCGATGCCGGCGATCCCGGCCATGCCCCAGGCCAGGCCGGCCCAGGGCATGGTGCCGGGAGTGGCGAGCCCGTGGGCCACGCAGAGTGCCAGGGAGGCCGCGGACAGGGTCACGTGGCGCACCTCCACCGGCAGCCCCGCGAAAGCGAAAACCATCGGCATGAAGCCCAGCAGGAAGCCCAGGGCGATGGTGCCGCAGACCCCGCCCAGGTGCCGCTCCACCACGCGGCCCGCGGTGGCGGCCCCGTCCGGACCCAGCCAGTAGATCAGCCGGCGGTGCCCGGCCAGGGCCTGGGGCAGGCAGCGGAAGGCGCTCCAGTTGGCGGCCCAGCCCGCCGCCAGGCTGGACATCCAGAGGAACACCCCGGTGAGCGCGGCGAACGGCAGGGTCCAGCTGCGCAAGGGGTGCAGGCCTTGCAGGCTGTGCGCCGCGGTGGCCGGGTCCAGGGGCGGCCGCCCGGTGAGCTTCCACCAGATCAGGCCCAGCAGCACGGCCGCCGGGATGGTCCACAGGACGTTGCCCAGGGTGGCCATGACCTGGGACCGGGCGATGCCCGCCACCAGGTCCACCATGGCCCGGCCCGGCAGCCGGTCCTCCAGGGCCCCGGCCAGGCTGGCGGCGGTCATGGCCGGCTGCTTGGAAGCCAGGGTGAAGCCGGCGAACTGCATGACCACGAAGCTGGCGGTGTAGTTGCCGGCGAAGGCCAGGCCGGCGATCATCGGCGCCACGGCCGCCGCGGCGATGTCGTACTTCAGGGCCGCGGTGAAGGCGGTGAGAACGCCGCCCCCGGCGGCGGACCAGAAGGTGCCCACCCACTCGGCCCGGGTGTTGGCGATGTAGTGCTCCCCGGTCTGCCCGGTGTGCTCCACCACCTTGCGGGCCAGGCGGCGGGTGGTGCTGTGCACGAGGCCACTGAAGCTCGCCTGGACCGCCGACTGGCGCACCAGGGCGGCGGCGAAGGCCTGGCCGTCCAGGGCCCCGGCGGCCAGGCTCACCAGCTCCTCCATGCGCCGCAGGTGGGCCTCCAGCAGGTCCAGGCGGTAGACCAGCTCGCTGGAGACGCCATGGCGGTCCAGGTAGTCCAGGGCGGTCTTCAGCCGGGCCCGGCAGGCGGCCAGGAGCTCCGGCCAGGAGGCGGCCTCCCCCCGGCGCAGGGCGGCCATGGCCTCGGGCAGGCCGCCGAAGGGGGAGTCCAGCTCCCGCTCGTCCGGGGCCAGCCCGAGCAGGTCCCGGGCCAGGCCCAGGGCCGTGGCCCGGTAGGCCAGCAGCTGGGCCGCGTCCCACACCGCTTCCGGGGGCAGGGCCAGCAGCTCCCGCCAGGGTTCCACCAGGGGCGGGGCCAGGGCCGCCATCCAAAGGGCGTCCTCCTCCCCCATGGGCAGCCGGTCCAGGAGCGCGCACAGGTCGGCTTCGGGGTCCAGGCGCGGCACGAACCGCTCCACCAGCCGGTGCAGCAGCTCCCGCATGAAGGCGTGGTGGACCGGCAGCCCGGTGTCCGCCAGCAGCCGGACGGCGCTGGTGTGGCTCCACACCATGCGGATCCGCGCCCGCCACTCCGGCCCCCGGGGGTGCTCCCGGAGCACGGCGTTCAGGGCCAGCAGCCGCCGGGTCCGGACGGCCCCGGGCGAACCCTCCACCAGCCAGCGCAGCAGCCCTTCGAACCAGGCCTCGTCGGGACCGGGAGCGTTGAGAACCAGATAGAGGGTGGGGGTCATGGGCCTCCTGACCGGGCCATCTTAGCGCGGCCGCCCCGATCCCCCCAGTTGTGGCAACATCAACTCATGCCCGCCCTTCCTGAATCCCTGCGCTCCCTGCGGCAGCGTAACTACCGCCTGTTCTGCAGCGGCCAGCTCGTCTCCCTGATCGGCACCTGGATGCAGATGGTGGCCCTGAGCTGGCTGGTGTACCGGCTCACCGGCAAGGCCGCCATGCTCGGGCTGATGTCCTTCTGCAACCTGATCCCGGTGTTCATCCTGGCCCCGTTGGGCGGGCTGGTGGCGGACCGGGTGCCGTCCCGTCGGCTGCTGCTCACCACCCAGATCGTGGCCATGACCCTGGCCTTCATCCTGGCCGGGCTCACCCTGACCCACCACGTGCGCATGTGGCACCTGTTCGTCTCCGCCCTGCTGCTGGGCACCACCAACGCCTTCGACAACCCCGGCCGCCAGGTGTTCGTGGCCCGGGCGGTGCCCCGCCCTGACCTGATGAACGCGGTGGCCCTCAACTCCTCCATGGTCACCGGCGCCCGGGTGGCCGGCCCGGCCCTGGCCGGGATCCTGGTGGCCGCCATCGGCGAAGGCTGGTGCTTCTTCCTGAACGCCGTCAGCTACCTGGCGGTCATCGCCGGGCTGCTGGCCATGACCTTCCCGCCCATGAAGGCCCGGGAACCGGAGGGCCAGTCCCAGATGGGCCGCCTGCGGGAGGGCTTCGCCCTGGTCCGGCGCACCATGCCCATCCGCAGCCTGTTGATCCTGCTGGGCATGCTGAGCCTGCTGGGGGTGCCCTATTCCGTGCTGATGCCGATCTTCGCGGCCCAGGTGTTCCACGGCAGTTCCCGCACCTTCGGCCTGCTCATGGGCACCTCGGGCGCCGGCGCCCTGGCCGGGGCGCTGACCCTGGCCTGCCGCCCCCATTCCCACGGGCTCGGCCGCTGGATCACGGCCACCTCGCTGGCCTTCGGGGCGGCCCTCATCGGCTTCGCCTGCTCCCGGTCACTGTGGCTGTCGCTGCCGCTGATGCTGCTGGTGGGCTTCTGCTTCATGGTGGAGATGGCCGCAACCAACACCATGATCCAGATGATGGTCCCCGACGCCTTCCGCGGCCGGGTCATGTCCTTCTACGCCATGATGTTCCTGGGCATGTCCCCCCTGGGCGGGCTGCTGGCGGGCCTGGTGGCGCACCAGGTGGGCGCGCCGGCCACGGTGGCCCTGGGCGGCGCGGGCTGCGTGGTCTGCGGCTGCGCCTTCGCCCTGCACTTCCGCCGGTGGCGGGAGGGAGCCCGGGGGCTGCTGCGCGCGGCGGGAGAAACCGGGGACTAGCCTGGATTTCCACGTCGAGGAATTGGACTAACAAATCGGCTATTTCAGAGCCTGGATTCTAGCCGACCATTCGCAGTTTTTTCCCATTCCACCAGGGAACCGCGACCGTCTCATCCAGG
>Ga0182014_10006850_pt1 | contig 12098 bp, 8 predicted proteins | sample 612S2DmetaG_FD_120489 | JGI IMG/M metagenome (GOLD analysis project Ga0182014, IMG submission 120489) | Permafrost microbial communities from Stordalen Mire, Sweden - 612S2D metaG | ecosystem: Environmental > Terrestrial > Soil > Wetlands > Permafrost | place: Sweden: Stordalen | collected... | reverse complement strand
GAAGAGATGGTGGCGGGGGCCGCCCGCCACGAGACGGGGGCGGGCGCGCGGCGGGGCCGGGGCGCCCTGCAGCGCGCCCGCCTCGCCTTTTACGACCAGGCAGGCAAAAGCTACGGCGAGTTCGCGCTCGACCGACCGCTCGAGATCACCGCTCTGGCCGGCAATCTGTCGTTGCGCGACGGCGCCCGGACGGCTCACGTGCACCTGACGCTGGCCGAACACGGCGGCCGCGCGTTCGGCGGGCACGCCGCCGCGGGTTGCGTCGTGTTCGCCGCCGAGCTTTTGGTCGTCGAGTTGCGCGGTGCGTCGCTCGAACGCGCCCACGACGAGACGACCGGTCTGCCCCTCTGGCGAGGGCTCTAGGTCAGGCGACCCCGACGCCGCGACAAGGCCACGTGCATGCCTTTGTGCGCAGCGCGGTGCCGGCACGAGAGATGATGGTGGGCAGAGGTGGTGTCGGAAGGGGGACTTGAACCCCCATGAGGTAATGCCCTCACTAGGCCCTCAACCTAGCGCGTCTACCAATTCCGCCATTCCGACACGCGCGTCCGGGAGTGCGTAGCGCCCGGACGAGAGAGTATAGATGGCCGGCGCGAATGGGTCAACGCGCCTCGCGGGGCATTGGCAGGCGGCCGGGAAGCGCCGCGGGCGGAGCCCGGTGTGCCGGGACCCGCCCGCCGCTGATGTGCCTGTCGGCGGCGCCAGACGGAACGGATTCATCCTTTTGGGTGACGGCGGGCCAGCCGCTGCACACCCGCACCGGGGCCGCCCCGGCGAGGACCGCTCAATGGCGCCACAGTGCGCCGCCGACAGACTGGCAAGCGCCCGTGACCTTGGCATCTTCAGCCTTCGTCGTCGACTATAGGACGACAGTGCCGTTCTGACAACGTAGACAACGCTGCACCGGTAGTGGCGAGGGCCGGCGCCGGCGGTAGACTGCGGCCAAGAGCCGCGCCCGCCGTTCGAGCCGCGCGGCGGCATCGCCCGGAGGCGGCATGACACAAACGCAAACGCGACGCATTCTCGTCGGCAACTGCTCGTGGACCGATCCCACGCTGATCGCCTCCGGCGGCTTCTATCCGGCCGGCGTAACGAGCGCCGCCGACCGGCTGCGCTTCTACGCGGAACAGTTCCCCATCGTCGAGGTCGACTCCACCTTTTACGCACCGCCGAACGAGCGCAACTCCCAGCTCTGGGTCGAGCGCACCCCGCCCGGGTTTGTCTTCGACGTCAAGGTCTTCGCCCTGCTCACCGGCCACGGCGCCGCGCCCGAGCGGCTGACGCCCGCCCTCCAGGCCCTGCTGCCGCCGGCGGCCGCCGGCAAGCGCAACGTGTACCTGCGCGATCTGCCCGCTCCCGCCGAGGCGCTGCTCTGGGAGACCCACCGGCGGGCGCTGGCGCCGCTCCAGGCGGCCGGCAAGCTGGGCGCCGTGCTGTTTCAGTTCCCGCCCTGGTTCAGAGCCGGCCACGAGGGCCGCGAGCACATTCGCCGCGCCGCCGGTGAGCTCGACCCCATGCGCGTGGCCGTCGAGTTCCGCGGCGGCGGCTGGCTCGCCGACGAGGCGGCCACCGCGCGCACCCTGTCGTTCCTCGAAACCGAGGGCGTCAGCTACGTATCGGTCGACGAGCCGCAGGGTTTTGCTAACAGCACGCCGCCGGTGGCAGTGGCGACCACCGACTTCGCCGCGGTGCGCTTTCACGGCCGCAACCGCGATACCTGGCAGATCCGCGGCCGGTCGGCGTCGGACAGGTTCAACTATCTCTACAGCGAGGCCGAGCTCAACGAGTGGCTGCCCCAGATCCGCGCGCTCTCGGCGCGCGCCGCGACCGTACACGTGCTGTTCAACAACAACTATCGCGATTACGGCGTGCGCAACGCCCGCCAGATGACGGGCCTGCTCGGGCTGGCCGGCGGCCTTCCGACCGAGCACCGCGAGCGCAGCGACCCGAAAGCGCCCGGCCAGCACGGCCCACCCTCTGGACAGGAGACACTCCTGTAGGCAGGCAGAAAGCCCCCGCCGGCCAAAACCGATATCATGTCGGCCAGCGGCGGCGACGAAAGGACGACTGTGCAGGTACCGGGCTTGACGCGCGACGAGCGACGGGAGCTCCAGCGCGAGACCATCGCGCTGCTCGCGCGACTGCTGCAGGCCGACACTACCAACCCGCCCGGCAACGAGACTCGCGCCGCCCTTGTACTGCAAGAGTACTTCGCCGGACACGGCCTCGACGCCCAACTCGTCGGCGACCTCCCCGACCGCCAGAACCTCATCGTCCGACTCTCCGGCGCCCGTCGCGGACCCCGCCTGGGGCTGCTTGGGCACCTCGACGTAGTGCCCGCCGAGGCCGACGAATGGACGCTCCCGCCGTTCTGCGGAGCCGTGCGCGACGGCTACGTCTGGGGCCGCGGCGCGACCGACATGAAGAACCAGGTGGCCGCCCAGGCCGTCGCCGTCACACGCCTGGCGCGGGCCGGCGCGCCGTTTGCCGGCGAGCTCCTCTTCATGGCCACCGCCGACGAGGAGCGCGGCGACTACTGCGGCGCCCGCTGGCTTGTCAGGCAGCGCCCCGATCTCGTGCGCTGCGACTACCTTCTCAACGAGGGCGGCGGCACCTACTCGGTCGTCGACGGCACGCGCCTGTATCCGCTGACCGTCGGCGAGAAGGCGTTCGCCGACTTTCGCATCACGGTGCGCGGCCCCGGCGGACATGGCTCGGTCCCGCAGCACGACCGCAATCCCGTCGAGCGTCTCGGCCGGGTGATCAGCGCCATCGCCGACCACGAGGCCGCGGTCTTCGTGGCGCCGTTCACCGCCCGCTATATCGACCGCCTCGTCGCCGACCGGCGCCTGGGCGAGCGCCTCAAGGACCCGGCGCAGGCGCGGGCGGCCATCCGTGAGCTGCACGCGACCGATCCCGAGTCGGCCTGTGAGATCGAGCCGCTGCTGGGCATCACGTTCTCGCCCACGATCCTGCACGGCGGCGGCGCCGCGGTGAACGTCATCCCGTCGCACGCCTCGGTCGACATCGACTGCCGCATCCTGCCGGGCTACACCGGCGACGACGTACGCCGCGAGGTCGACGCCGCGCTGGCCGGAATCGACGGTTGGGAGTTTGCCTGGACCGATCTCACCGACGCCAACGAATCGCCGGTCCCCACGCCTCTGAGCGCCGCCGTCGAGCGGGTCATGGACGTACTCGTGCCGGGCGCCGAGGTCATCCCGCTCCACCTCTGCGGATTCACCGACTCGCGCTGGTTTCGCGAGGCCTTCCCCGACATCGTCGCCTATGGCTTCTGTCCGTTCGTGGCCGAAGACACGGCGACGATGGGCGGCCGCGAGCATGCCCGTGACGAGCGTATTGCCGTCGAGGACGTGCCGTTCCAGACGCGCTTCTTCGAACTGCTGGTCGGCGAGTTGCTCGCCTGACATGCCGGCATCGGCCCCGAGCACGACGTGACACTCGCCCCCCAGGCTCCGGCGAGCCGCCGGCCGGCGCCGCGCGACCGCTTCCGCGGCGCCCTGCTGGGCTTGGCGGTCGGCGATGCTTTGGGCGCCCCCGCCGAGTTTCTCACCGAACTTGAGGTGCGCGACCGCTGGGGTGTGCTCGACGAGATGGTGGGCGGCGGCTGTCACGACGTGGCGCCCGGCGAGGTCACCGACGCCACCGAGATGATGCTGGCGCTGGCCGACAGCCTCGTGGCCCTCGGCGAGTTCGACCCCCAGGACGTCGTCGACAGATACCGCGCCTGGTTTGCGGCCGGGCCCAGCGACGTGAGCCTCACGACCCGCACGGTGATGCTGGCGCTGGCCGCGGGCACGCCCTGGGACCTCGCCGCCCGACGCGCCTACGAGGTCCTCGGCTTTCCGACGGCGGGCAACGGCAGCGTCATGCGTTGCGCGCCGCTGGCGCTGCGCTTCTTCAACGACCCCGACACGCGGCGCCGCGTGTCGCTGCGCGAATCCAGGCTGACCCACTACGACTCCCTCGCCGGCTGGTCGTGCGTGGCCTTGAACGAGCTTCTGGTGGCGGCGATGGCCGGCAACCTCTCGGAGAGCCTGCCGGCCATCGCCGCCAGCCTCGAAGATCAGGGGCCGCTGGTCGCGTCCGCCCTGCGCGACGCGGTCGGCGCCGATCCCGTCGAGATCCACGCCGCGGCCTTCGTGCTCGACTCGCTGCGGGCGGCGGTGTGGGCGGTCCTGCACACGACGACCTTCGAGAGCGCCCTGGTCGAGATCGTCAATCGCGGCGGCGACTGCGACACGGTCGGCGCCGTAGCGGGCGCCCTGGCGGGCGCCCGCTACGGCGCCGCCGCCATCCCCGCCCGCTGGCTCGAGCCGCTACTCGTCCGCGAGCGCGTCACCGCGGTCGCCGACGATCTCGCCGACCGCGCCGACGCCTGACCTCGCCGCCCTTCTCGCCCGGCCACCAGTGGTACAAGACGGCGCCGTTCCGCCTGTGATACATACTGGAGATCACTGTGCGAGAAAGCCGCGCGCCGTGGCCGCGGCGAACCGTCGAAAGGAGCCCCACATGCCTAAACAGGACGCCAGGAAGAGCGGCCGGACAGCGCGCAAACCAGCCGCCAAGACCGCCGCGCCGGCCGCCAAGGCAGCTGCTAAAACCGCTGCCGCACCGGCGCCGCTCACCATCGGCAAGCTCATCGATCATCTCAACGCCGACCTTGCCAAGGAGTTCCAGGCGCTGATCCAGTACGTGCAGCACGCCGCCGTCATCACCGGCCCGCAGTACGACGCCATCCGCGCCGAGCTCACCATCCACTCCAACGAGGAGCACGCCCACGCCATCTCGCTGGCCGAGCAGATCGACTTTCTCGGCGGGACACCGGGAGTCGACGTGGCTACCGTGCACGTGTCCGCAGCGGCCAAGGTGATGCTCGAACAGGATCTCGAGGGCGAGCTCGACGCCATCGCCCGGTACAAGGCGCGGATCGGCCAGGCCGAACTGCTCCAGGAGTACGGCCTGCGGCGCGCCCTTGAAGACATCCTGATGGTCGAAGAGGAGCACGCCCGCGATCTGCAGAACGCCCTCGACCTGTAGCGCTTTCGACCGGCGTGGCGGGCTCAATCGGCCTCGACGGCGGCCGGGCCGGACGGCCCGGCCGCCCGCGGTACCACCCTTCCGCGCAGCAGCAGGAACAGCCCGGCGCCGACGAGTCCGACGACGAACACGATGCCGAAGGTCTGGCGGCCACCAAGCGTCTGCATCGACCAGCCGCCGAACGCCGGTCCCAGCGAGGCGCCGCCGTTCCAGACGATCGTCCAGGCGCCGTTGTAGCGGCCGCGGATGGCTTCGGGAGCCAGATCCGAGACGATCGCCGCCGCGACCGGGCCCAGCAGCAACTCGCCCAGGCTGAGCACGCAGACCAGCGCGAACAGCTGCCAGCCCGGATGGGCGACCGCGGTGCCGCCCAGGCCCACGGCCACGAACAGGCTCGACACTGAGAGCAGCAGCATGCGGTCGATGTTCTTCACGGCGCGCATCACCGGGTAGCCGAGCAACGCCACCACGGCGGCATTCAAGGCCAGCAGCAGACTCCAGGTGCTCGTCGGCACGTGCAGGAAGCGCGTGATGAAGATCGAGTACATGGCGCCGAACATGCCAAAACAGAAGACGGGCAGCAGGGCGACCGCGCAAAACAGCCGGAACCGACCGTCGCCGAAGACGATCGCCCAGCCGCTGCGTCCGGCGGCGTCGACATGACGGGCGGGGTGGCGGGCGCTCTCGGGGCGCGTCTCGCGCAAAAAGACGGCCACCAGCACAAGAAACGACAGGCAGCCGACCGCCGCCGCCACGAACAGCTGCCGAAACGACGCCCCGAGGGTGAGAGCAAGGCCGCCGATCGGCGGCCCTCCGACCACGCCGACGTTCATCGCCGTGCGCAGCACACTGAAGGCCTCGGCACGCTGCTGTTCGGGCAGCAGATCGGCCGTCATGGCGTTGGCGGCAGTCTGGAATAGCGGCCAGCCGAAGGCGCCCTCCATGGCGACCAGAATCGCCACCTGCCAGGCGTGATGGGCGGCCGCGAACCCGAGAAACCAGATGGTGGCGCTGACCGCCGCGACGATCATCATGCTCTTGCGCCCGAAGCGGTCGGTCAGCGTGCCGCCCAGCACCTGGAAGGGCATTACCGCGATGGTGACCAGGCCGAACACCACGCCGATCAGCGTCAGCGAGATGTGCAGGGTCTGGCTCATGTAGATGCCCTCGAACGGGAACCCGAGGGCGGCCGCCCCCGTGTAGACGAAGGTGCCGGCGACAAGGATCCAGAACTGGCGCGGGAACGCCCCCAGGTCGCGCGTGAGCCTCGACATCGCCGCGCGCACGTCGGACCATCGCCTTGTCAGTCGACCCATCTCCCCCGCTCTGTACGTCGCTCACGGACCGCGCCCTTACGCCTGCAGATCCGGATGTTCATCGTATCGAAACGCCGCACGGGCGGCGAATCGGCGCGCCGCGCGCAGCGGCGCGTGCCGACGGGCTTGCCGGCGGCGAGCCGGTCCCAGGCGTTGTTGACCGCCTCCCGGTTTCCGGCTAGCGTCGGCACATGTATCTGAGCGTGCAGCTTGCGGCCCGCCGCCTCGGCGTCTCGCCCCACACCATCCGTCGCTGGACCGCCTCGGGGTTTCTGCCGTGCACGCGCACCGCCGGCGGGCATCGACGCATCAAGCAGGAAGATATCGACGAGCTTGCCGGCCTGGCCTGCGACCGCGACCACCTCGCCGTGCGCCTGGCGCGCGAGCGCGAGGTCGAGACGTTGGTCGATACCTCGATCGCCCTTACCAGCCGCCTCGACCTGACCGAGTTGCTCGCCGAGATCGCGCGGCGCATGACCGGCATCCTCGACTGCCACTTCTGCGCCGTCTCCGAGTACGACGAGCAGTCCGCGACGATGCGCGTGCTGGCCGACTTCGATCGCCACGGCCACCGCCTCGCCGACTGGCAGCCGTACTCGCTCGACGAGTTCCCCTTCACGAAGCGGCTGATGGGCGAGCAGGAGCTCGCCGTCATCAACATCGGCGACCCCCGCGCCGACCCCACCGAGACCGCCATCATGCGCCGATTCGGCGACAAGTCGCTGCTGCTCGTCCCGCTGGTGTACCAGGGCCGTTCGGTCGGCCTGCTCGAGGTGCTCGACCGCCTGCGCGAACGGCGCTTCACGCGCCAGGAGCTGCGGCTCGCCCGAGCGCTCGCCGGGCTGGCGGCGGTGGCGCTGCAAAACGCCAAGGTCTTCGCCCGCCTCTCGCGCGGCGACGACGACGGGCAGCGTCTACCGGCCGCGCTCGATCGGGTGGTCGCCGGGCTGCCCGCAGTCGCGGCCGCGAGCACGATCGACGACGCCCTGCGAGCGGCGGCGACGCTGGCCTGCCGGGCGCTGCCCGGGCTCACTGCGGTGGTAACCTGCGGCGAAGCGAGGGCGGCTGTCAGCAGCGCCGGCGGCGGCGGCCGTAGCGACGCCCAGGTCGCGGCCGCCGAGACCCCGACCGCGCACGGCCCGCTGGCCATCACCATCACTCTGGCCCCCGGCAGCGGAGACACGCCGGCCGCCCTTGCCCGCCTCATCGCCATGAGCGCCACCCAGGCCATCGACCGCCTGCCCTGACCCGCTCCCCCGGCGGCGGCGCCAGCCTGGCCGGCGGCGCCGCCGAGACCGCCCCCCGGCCCGCGACGAGAAGGTCCACCCCACCCGTCCGCGACGCTCGCAGCGCCCGCGTGGTAGGCTCGCGACCATGCCCAGCCCGCCCGCCCAGCTCGTCGTCGTCGATACCGAGACCACCGGGCTCGACCCTGCCCGCGACCGGGTGATCGACATCGGCGCCGTGCGCCTCGACGCCGATCTCCAGGTCACGGGCTCGTGGAGCACGCTGGTCGACCCGGAGCGGCCGCTGCCCCTGCAGATCACCCGGCTGACCGGCATCGCTCAGAGCGATCTGGTCGGGGCGCCGCCTTTTGCCCAGGCCTACCGTGAGCTGCGCGAATTCGCCGGCGAGGCGCTCATCGTGGGGCAGAACGTCGCCTTCGACATCGCCATGCTCGGCGCGGCGGCGGCGCGCTGTGGCGCGCCGCCGCCGGCGGCTCGCACCTTCGACACCCTCGAAGCCGCCCTCCTGCTGTTTCCCGAGGTCGATCGCCACGGGCTCGGCGCCATGGCGGCGACGCTCGGCCTGGGTGAGCCGCCGCACCGCGCTCTGCCCGACGCCCAAGTCACCGCCGCCCTGCTCCGGGCGCTGCGCCGTCGGGCGGCGGACCTCGCCGCCGACGAGCGCCGCCTGCTCGAGGCCGCGGCGTGGACGCCCCTGGCGCTGCTCGACAGCCTGGGAATCGGCGACCGGTCCGGCGCCCCGGCCGCAGCCGCCGCGCCGGCCGGTGACGCCCGGCTCGATCCCTCGGCGCCTCTTCCCGCCGAAGGGCGTCCGGCGACTCTGGCCTGCGCGGCCGGCGACTGGCGCGCCGCCTTTGGCCAAGGCGGCGCCCTGGCGACCGCCCTCGAAGGCTTCGCCGTGCGCCCCGGTCAGGTCGACCTCGCCGGCGAGGTCGCCTCCCTGCTCGAGTCGGGGGGGCTCGGACTCTTCGAGGCCGGCACGGGCATGGGCAAGAGCCTCGCCTACCTTTTGCCGGCCGCCACTCGCGCGGCGTCGTGCGGCGCGCGAGTGACGGTCAGCACGAAGACCAAAGCCCTGCAGCGCCAGCTCGCCGAACGCGAGCTGCCGCTGGTCGCTTCGTGCCTGCCTGCCGGCTTTCGCTGGACGCTGCTCATGGGTCGCGAGAACTACCTCTGCCGGCGGCGCCTCGACGAGGCCGTCGCCGGTACAGGCGCCGGCCTGCCCGAGCGCGACCGTCTTCTGGCGCTCGCCTGGCTGTCGGGCCGCGCCCGGCGCGGCGCGGTCGACGTCTCGGCGCTGCCTTACGGCGCGACCCAGACCTTGCCGGCGCTCGCCGAGACCGCCCGCGAGTTGCGCGCTGCGGCGGCCGCCTGTCTGGGCGGGCGCTGCGGGGCGCGCGCCGACTGCCACTGGCGACGGGCTCGCGCCGCGGCCCGGGCCGCTCATCTGGTGTGTGTGAACCACGCCCTGCTGCTCACCGGCGGCGACGCGCTACCCCCGTTCGACGACCTCATCGTCGACGAGGCTCACCTGCTGCCCGACGAGGCGGTCTCGATCTGCACGGAACAGGTCGACCGGGCCAGCGTCGACGGCCTGCTGGGTGAGGTGCGCGGCCGCCACGGTCGCCGCCCGCTGGCCGCCGTCGCGCGGACGGCCGCCGGCAAGGTCGCACCCGACGCCGCGGCGGCGCTCGTCACTGCAGCCGACGGCTTCGAGCGCGCCGCCCGCACCGTGCCCGGGCTTACGGACGACCTCGGCGGCACCCTCGAGGCGCTCGTCGGTGCCGCCGCCGAGGCCGACGCCGACGCCGCGGCCGCCGAGCTCTACGGCCGCACCCTGCTGCTCACCGCCGGCCTGCAGGAGCAGCCCGTGTTCGACGTCTTCGCGACCGCCTGCGGGGCGCTCGCCGAAGCGCTCTCAGGCCTCGCCCGGGCGGCCTCGACCGCCGCCGAGGCTCTGCCCGAGGAGCACCGCGAGCGGCCGCGCGCCGTCGCTCTGGGCGCCGACGCCGCGGCCGCCGCCCGCCTGCTGACCGCCGTCACCCGCCCGCCGTCCGCCGATCTCGTCTACTGGGCCGAGCTCGCGGGTCGTCGCGGCGGCGGCCCGGGGGCCGGCGAGCTCGGCCCAGCCCGCGCCTGGTCGCTGAACTGCGCTCCCCTCTCGCCGGCGGCGGTCGTGCGCGAGCGGCTCTGGGACCGGCTGCGCAGCGGCGTGCTGGTCAGCGCCACCCTCGGCGTGGCCGGCTCGTTTGCCTACTACCGTGGCGAGGCCGGCCTCGCCGCCGAGCTCGACGTGCGCGAACGCATCTTCGCTTCGCCGTTCGACTACCGCCGTCAGGCGGCGCTCGTGCTCGAGCACGACCCCGACACGCGATACGACGCCGGCGAGCAACCGGCCCGCCTGGCCGAGCGCCTGCGGCGTCTCACCGAGCTCACCGGCGGCCGGCTGCTCGCCCTGTTTACGAACAAGCGCGAGGTCGAGGCCGTGGCCGGGCTGATCGGCCCGCATGTCGAAGACGAAGGCGTCGTGCTGCTCGCCCAGGGAGTGCACGGCGGCGCGGCAGCGCTCGCCGAGGAGTTTCGCAGCCACCCGGCCACGGTCCTGCTCGGCGTCGACGCGCTCTGGACCGGCCAGGACTTTCCGGGCGACGCGCTCGTCTGTCTCGTCATCGCCCGCCTGCCGTTCCCCCGACAGGACGCCCGCTTTCGGGCTCGCCGAAAAGCCGCCCAGGACGAGGGTCGAGACTGGTTTCACGAGTTCTACCTGCCCGAGGCGGTGCTGCGCTTCCGACAGGGGTTCGGCCGCCTCATCCGCACCGAGACCGACGCCGGCGTGGTCGTGGTCCTCGATCACCGACTCACGCAGAAGACCTACCAGCGCCAGTTCCTGGCGAGCCTGCCCGAGATCGAGATCGTGCGCGCGGCGCCTGCGGCCCTGCCCGCAGCCGTCGCGGCGGCGCTGACCCGTCTCGGCATCGCCGCCCGCCCGACACTCGCCCAGTAGATCGCGCCTCCCGGCCGACGGCACGCCGATCGCGGCGTTCACGCGCCGCGTGCAGCCCGGCCGTGGCTCGCCTTATGCAGCCTGCCGACCGCCGGCGAGACTAGCGCCGCTTGCGCCCGCCGCGACGCTGCAGCCCGCGTGGCTTGTCGGCCGGCGCCGGCTTGACGCCGGCGGGCGCGTTGGACTGCTGCCCGTCGCCGCCGCCGGTCTCATCGGGCCCCACCCTCATGGCCACCGCTCTGGTGCGCTGCCCGCAGCTCGGGCAGGTCAGTGACTTCCAGGTGTGATACGTGCCGTCGCGGTTGCGACCCATGCCCGAGAAGGTCAGAAAGTCGACGAGCAGCGGCACCTTGAACACGTGGCCGCAGTTCGCGCACCGGTAGCGGTAGCCCAACGCGTAGGCGCGCACGAGAAACACCGCGAGGATCAGCATGATAAGCAGCGAGAACGCAAGGCCGTAGCGCGGGTAGACGAGTAGCATCACCATGGCGAAGGCCACCGCGAAGCCCAGCACGACGAGCACGCGGCGCAGCACGTCACGAAAACGGAGAGTCACCTTTGCCTCACTCCCAACGGAAGAATCGGACAGAGCATGCCAGGAACACGCCCGTCACCAGGACCAGGATCATGATGTCCCAGCGCACCGCCCACAGCGCGAACCCCTTGATCATGACGTCGCGCATGGCGTTGGCGAGGTAGTAGAGAGGCATCGCCTTGACGACCGGCTGGATCCAGGCCGGAGCATTGTCCATGGGAAAGAAGATGCCCGACAGGAACATCATGGGCGTGCCGATCACCTGACCCAGCGCCGCGGCGGACTCGACGTTCTTGGAGATGGCCGCAACGAAGAAGCCGATCGAGACGAAGCTGCCCGAGCCGATCAGGGCGAGGACCGCCATGCGCGCCAGCGTGGGCCCGGGCGCCATGTGCACGTGAAACGCCACGACGCCGACGGCGATCACCAGGCCCGCCTGGATGAGCGCCAGGAACAGGTGCACGAGGACCCGCGAGCCGATGAAGCTGGGCAGCGGCATGGGAGTCGCCTTGAGGCGGCGCAGCACGCCCCGCTGGCGGTAGGCCACAAACGAACCCGAGACCCCGTAGATGCCGTTGGTCATGAGCGCCATGGCGACCACCCCGGGCACCAGGAAGCTGATGTAGTTGAAGCTCGAGCTGGCGATGCCCTGCGAGCGCAGCTCGAACCTGGGCTGCGAGCCGCTGGCCTGCTCGGCGAAGGCGTTCACCACCTGTTGGGTCACCATGGTGACGGTACCCGCCTGTGAGAGCGAGGTGTTGTCGTAGTAGAAGGGCAGCTGGGTCGCCCCGCCGGCGAGGCGTTGCTGCAAGCCGGCCCGCAGGGGCAGTTCCTCACCTATCGCGAACTCGCCGTCAATCTGGTCGAGTATATGAAGCGGATGGGCTACACGCACATCGAGCTGCTGCCCATCATGGAGTATCCTTTTTCCGGCT
>Ga0182014_10006849_pt1 | contig 12098 bp, 10 predicted proteins | sample 612S2DmetaG_FD_120489 | JGI IMG/M metagenome (GOLD analysis project Ga0182014, IMG submission 120489) | Permafrost microbial communities from Stordalen Mire, Sweden - 612S2D metaG | ecosystem: Environmental > Terrestrial > Soil > Wetlands > Permafrost | place: Sweden: Stordalen | collected... | reverse complement strand
CAGTGTACTTCGACGGTCGTAAGCAGTGCACTAACGTGTTTTCTTTTCCACCTTCGATGTGCGATACATGAACCATGATCTTCGCGTTTCAATCTGATTCTCGGCGAAGAAAGGGTCCTCTTCTCCAATGGTCGATCTTATCAGTTCCCTTATCCGTTCGATACACCAGTTCGCTTTGTGCGTCATCATACTGTATGTAGTGTCACTAACTGCTTTTGGACAGACACAGAACCTAGTTATAAGTGCTCAGCAGGTAAATAAGGCGCTCGATAGCAACGCGAGCTACTCGGCGCAGCCTGACAACTCCCAATGGCGCACCCGCAATGTGTCCGTGACGGTGTCTCCCACTACTGCTTCGCTGCAGACTGGCAAGCAAGCCCAGTTCACAGCGACGGTCAATGGAACACATGACACGGCCGTGACCTGGACGGCCTCGGGCGGAACAGTAACCAGCAGCGGCCTGTACACCGCGTCGTCCGCGGCAGGCACTTACAAAGTAACTGCTACCAGCGTCGCAAACTCAGACAAGTCGGCCTCTGCGGTGGTCACCGTATCGCAGCCCATTCAGGTTTCGATTTCAGTGTCGCCCACTACGGCGAGTCTCGCAAGCGGGGGAAACCAACAGTTTACCGCTTACGTGTCGGGTACCAGTAATACGGCCGTAACCTGGTCTGCAACCGGTGGCACAATCACGACCGGCGGGCTGTACGTCGCTCCGAGTGCGGCAGGGACTTATACGGTAATGGCGGTAAGCGGGGCAGACACGACAAAATCCGCTTCCGCTATCGTGAGCGTGTCCGCTGCACAAACGATTTCGGTCAGTATCTCTCCGGCTTCGCTCTCCATGGCCCAGAACGGGCAACAGCAGTTTGCCGCTACGGTTTCGGGCTCCAGCGATACGGCTGTAACCTGGTCAGTCACGAAGGGGACCGGAACGATTACAGAGTCCGGACTGTACACGGCTCCGCAGGCCCTTGAAACTGACATCGCAGTCGCTACAAGCCAAGCCGACAGCACCAAGTCTGCAAGTGCGACCATCACCGTGGTTGCGCCTCATGCGGTCGCCTTAAGTTGGTCGCCCTCTTCATCTGACGACATCAGCTATTACAAGGTGTATCGCGGGACAGTAAGTGGAGGACCTTATAGCTTGCTCACGAATGACGTGAGTTCTACGTCGTATACAGACCCCAGTGTGCAATCCGGAAGTACTTTTTACTATGTGACTACGGCAGTGGATTCAACCGGGGAAGAAGGCGCCTACTCCAACCAAGCGCAAGCTGTAATTCCAGTACCATAACCATCCGACAGAAACGCCCTAAGGCCCGGTTGGACCATCCTGCTCCACTGGCGGCGCGTCAGCATTCCACCTGCCAGCTGACCGCTCACTTGCCGGCGAATAAATTGTCGACGACGCCCCGCCCGATCGACCCGCCGAACGCGCCCGCAATCCCGGGCACGAACGCTAGAAAAGATTCGTAGACCTGCGCCCGCTCCGGCTTCTCCGAAAGGAAAAAGTATGCCAGCCATTCCACCACCGGCACAAACACTCCAACCAGGACAACCCACCGCCAGGGCCGGCTCGGGCTCAGGAATCCCAGCAGCATGTTCGCCGCCAGCACTACCATGGCCGTCAGCAGCAAATCGCCCACTTTGATATCCAACCACCCCGCCAGCGCCCCCGACATCGCCGCCAGCAGATAATAAAAAGCGTCGCTGCCCGATTTTTTTTCGGGAAGAATTTGGCCCCAGGCTGTAGTCATATCTCTATCTCACAAGTGTCCTATGTTAAATTTCCTATCCTACGAGTAAGTGTAGAACCCGCGTCCGCTCTTGCGCCCCAGCCAGCCAGCATCCACCATCTTAATCAGCAGCGGACAAGGCCGGTACTTCGGATCACCCAACCCATCCTGCAGCACCCGCATAATATCCAGACACACGTCCAGCCCGATAAAATCCGCCAGGGTCAGCGGTCCCATGGGATGCGCCATCCCCAACTTGAACACTTCATCCACCGCCGGCGCCGTCGCCACGCCCTCCATCACCGCGTACATCGCCTCGTTCAGCAGCGGCATCAACACTCGGTTCGACACGAATCCCGGAGCGTCATTCACCTCCACCGGCGTCTTCTCCAGTTTCACCGCCAGATCGCATACGGTTTCAAACGTAGCCTGCGAAGTCGCGAGGCCCTTGACGACTTCGACCAGTTTCATCACCGGCACCGGATTAAAGAAGTGCATCCCAATCACCTTGTCGGCGCGCCCCGTCAGCGCTCCAATCTTGGTGATCGAAATCGAAGACGTATTCGAAGCCAGGATCACCTCCGGCTGCATGAAGCGATCCAGTTCGTGGAAAATCTCCGCCTTGATCTCAAACTTCTCCGTCGCCGCCTCGATCACCAGATCGCAATCCGCGAGCTTCGCCCGATCGACCACCGCCGTAATCCGACCCAGCGTGGAGACCTTGTCGCTCGCCGTAATCTTGTTCTTGACCACTTCGCGATCGAGATTCTGCGCAATCGTAGCGAGCCCCCGATCCAGAAATCGCTGCTCCACATCGCACAGCACGACGCTGAACCCGCACCGCGCAAACACATGAGCAATACCGTTGCCCATCGTCCCGGCCCCAATCACGCCCACTCGCTGAATCGCCATAATTGCCTCGCTCGAGATTGCCCCAGGGAAGAGAGAAACAGGAAAGTTTAGCAGAGCGCACTTCTTCGGTTACAATCCTCGGGCACATGAACCGCGAATATAGCAAACAACACAGTCACGAATTGGGGCGCGACATGGAGTCGCTGGTGTTCGGGCACGCGGGACAGCCGCTGCTGGTGTTTCCGACCTCCATGGGACGTTTTTTTGAGTATGAAGATTCGGGGATGATCGGCGCGCTGGCGGGGAAACTGGAAGCGGGCGCGCTGCAGGTGTTCTGCGTGGACAGCGTGGACGGGGAGAGCTGGTACAACAGAAGCGTGCATCCGGGAACGCGGATCTGGCGGCATGTACAGTACGAGCGCTACGTGCTCAACGAGTTTCTGCCGTTCTTGAAGTGGAAGAACTGGGCGCCTCAGATTGCGGTGACGGGATGCAGTTTTGGCGGCTATCACGCGCTGAATTTTTCCCTGCGGCATCCGGATCTGGTTTCAGCCTGCGTGACCATGAGCGGATCGTTCGACATCAAGAGCTTCCTCGACGGCTATTACGACGACAATGTCTATTTTAATAATCCGCCCGACTACCTGCCGAACATGAGTGACGACGGGTACCTGAGCCGCTACCGGCAGATGAAGATTGTGCTGGGATCATCGGACTGGGATATGTGCCTGGACGCCAATGTGAAGATGGCGGCGATCCTGCAGAGCAAGGGGATCCCGCATTGGCTGGATATCTACGGGGATCATAGCAAGCATGATTGGCCGCTGTGGCAGCGGATGGCGGGAAAGTATTTCTAGGCGCTGGTCGTTGTTGGTGGTGCGGGCGGTGCGGGGAGAATGCCCTGCGGCGACGCCACCGGCATAGATAGTGTAGGGGTCCTTCGACTCCGCAAGTGCTGCGCTTCGCGCTGCACTGGCTTCGCTCAGGATGACGCTTAACAAAAGGGTGCGTAAAAACGGGAGACTGCTGCTATGAAGAGAATTGGGATTCTTTTTGGAATGGAAAATACGTTTCCGCCGGCTTTGGTCGAGAAGATTAACTCGATGAAGACCGAGGGAGTCACGGCCGAATTTGTGAAGATTGGCGGCATTCGAATGGATGAGCCTAAGAAGTACGACGTCATCATTGACCGGATTTCGCAGGACATTCCTTTCTATCGGGCCTATCTGAAGAACGCGATGCTGCACGGAACGATTGTGATTAACAATCCGTTCTGGTGGACCGCGGACGACAAGTTTTTTAATTATGCACTGGCGCACAAGATGGGCGTGGCGATTCCGCCCACGGTGATTTTGCCGCACCATACGCATCCACCGGATACGACTGATAGATCCATGCGGAATCTGATCTATCCGCTGAATTGGGAAGAGGTGTTTGCCTATGTTGGGTTTCCGGCATTCTTAAAGCCTTACTCGGGCGGCGGCTGGAAGCATGTGTATAAGGTGCATTCTCCGGAGGAGTTCTTCCATAGCTACAACCAGACGGGCGATCTTTGTATGACACTGCAGCATGGCGTGGAGTTTGAGGATTACTACCGTTGTTACGTGGTGGGGCAGGAGAAAGTGCACATCATGAAGTACGATCCGAAGGCTCCGCACCATGAGCGCTACGTAAAGGGGAATCCGCAGCCGGGGGCGGCATTGAAGCAACGCATCGAAAAAGACGCGCTGGCATTGTGCCGCGCGCTCGGCTACGACTTGAATACGGTGGAGTTTGCGGTAGAGGGCGGTGTCCCTTATGCGATTGACTTCCTGAATCCGGCGCCGGATGCGGAGGTTACATCGGTGGGGCAGCAAAATTTTGAGTGGATTGTGGACGCCGTGGCGGAGATGGCGGTAAAGAAGGCGCTGAGCGGAGAGAATCCGGCGGAGCAGTTGCACTGGGCGGCGTTCTTGAATGCAAAGCGATGAGTAGGCGCAGAAACCTCACCTCTACACAGTAAGGCGAGAATTGGGCGCAAGTCACGCCCTAGGGCGCAACTCGCAACGGCGCCATTACGCTGCCCATTCGCCCGTCAACATTGTTCCGCACGACAAAACGAACGGAATATTCTCCGGGCGGCACAATGACATCGTTGCCGTAGTTCAGGCCGTCCTTTCGAAAAGCTTGCAGGCTGTCCGGTTTCAGATTTGTTTCGACATGCTGGGAGAACTGGTCGGCCGGATTGCCGGCGGGAGTTCTAGCTATCGCAACGAATTCCAAGTTCACAAAATTATCATTCGTGGTGTCTACTAAATTGGCGCTTGGTGGCAGGTTGATCTGGAAGTGGATTTTCTTCTTGGCCCCGACTGCCGGCTCCGGACTGCTCCAGCGTATGCTGAGTGGCAGCCCGGTATAGTCGAGCGGGGAAATCAGTGCCAAACTGATATCCATTTTGCGGTTGTCCACTTTCTTAGTATCGGTTACAAAAAAACCGTTTCGGGCCCGTACCTCCGTCCCTCCACGTTTCACCTTGACCTGCAACTTGTGCCACCCTGGCTTGGCATTCTTATCAAGATAATAGCCGAGCATGTAGTAAGTGGAGGAATCGTCGGCTGCCTTCTGAAAGGCAACGTCCAAATCGTTTCGATTGTAAAAGGCTTCTCCACCCGTCATGTCCGCGAAGCCAACCATGGTGTCGCGAGTGGCCTCGAAAATGGCTTGTTTTGCGGATCCCAAGCCCTGAATCTGGCTCACGTTAGCGCCCGGGAAAAAGACCATCAAGCCGCGAGCGTCCACCGGATAGACGGAAATACTGGCATCGTTGAGCATCTGGAGGGTGCGCTGGTAGAGCGGTTCCAGGGATTTCAAATCGTCCCCGACATTGAACTGCGTGTTGTCGGGCAAAGTACCCAGGTTGCCACTGTGGGACATCGCAGCGGTGACGTGTGTGCTGCCTTGGGAGAAGGTATGGGGCAACATGATCGTACCGCTCACGGGATCCAGCGCAAAAGGAAAACCGGCCGTAGCCCAGATTAGCGACTTGCGGCCCGGAATCCCGGCATAAGCCTCGGCGACGTGCTGAAATGACTCCAACGTCACCGTGATCGCTTCCCGCTCCGCCAGTGCCACATATTCTGCATTCTCGGTCGAAAAGTTCTTCAAATCGTTATACAGGCCGGTTGTATCAGCGGCAACGGCGATCACATCGCCGGGATTGCCTCCTTTGAGCGCGGGGATTTCACCACTTACATGCTTAAGCGCATCAACCAGTAACGCCGGGTCCGAGGTGAAATCGTGCAGCACTCTGATTCCGTTCCCTTTGATCGCGACCAAAGCGATAGGTTCCTGGCTGGAAACACGACTAGCAAGGAACTTCATGAGTTGTTGGCGTGCATAGGCTTGGTCCATAAAGGGAGTGTTCACCAAATCAATCGCAAAAATGGTCAGGCGTTTAGGGCCAGCGTCAGCACTGAGAGCGTTGCTGTAAACGCCACGCGGATTGGGGATGCGGGCTGGGCGGCTGGTGGTGCTCCTGATCTCTTCGAACGAGGCGATCGGCTTGGCTTTACCATTTTCGAGGATTTCGAAGTCGTCTTTGGTTATGCCCGCCGTGTGCACGCCGGATTTGTCGGTAACCACGACTGGGACCATAACTAAATCGGTACGCACAGTGAAGGTGGTGCTGGTTTGGTCTGGATTGTTACCTCCGGCCATAGGGACCACAAGTAGCAGCAATGTAGATAGAAACAGGACCACGTTCTTAGTCAGACTCATCGCTTCACCTTTTGAACCGCAGGTAAGTGGGCGCATTCTTAGAGAGTTAGCGCTGAAATCAGCCGTAAGGCACTTAGCTGAGAAACGAGAAACGCCTGAAGATTCTCTTCGCATCACTGATGTAGCCGGAAAATTTTCTTTTGATTCTAAGAGCGGGGATATTGTACACCCGTTTTGATCCGCAAAAGGGTGGCTGTCGACGAGGACTCTTTCCCCGATCACGGCGCTGGCATCGCAGTCGGACCCGACAATTGTCGCGAGCCGCAAACCTTACCGATACCGGAGGGCCGAGGGTGCGCCGATGTGGTTCGTATAATCGGCACGAGTTTGTCCGCGCCCGGCCTGCTCATTAGGTATACTAATTGGACTTTCTGCCAGAGTCCCTTCCTGCCTGGCAGCCTTGGGTGCCACGATGAAGCCTACATTCACGCTGGGTATCGAAGAGGAATATCAGACCGTCGATCCCGAGACCCGGGATCTTCGGTCACACATTCACGCCGAGATCATCGAGAAGGGCAGATTGATTCTGCAGGAACGGGTCAAGACGGAGATGCACCAGTCGGTGGTGGAAGTGGGGACATCGGTTTGCGCCAACATCAGGGAAGCCAGGGAAGAATTGAAGAAGCTGCGGCGGCACATGATCCAGTTGTCGCGGGAGAATGGTCTGCGGCTGGCGGCGGCGGCAACGCATCCCTTTGCGGACTGGCGCATGCAGGAAGTCACACCGGGTGAGCGCTACAAAAACATTGTGGAGGATATGCAACTGGTAGCGCGGGCGAATTTGATCTTTGGTTTGCACGTGCACGTGGGCATCGAGGATCGCGAGACGGCGATCCAGATGATGAATCATGCGCGGTATTTTGTGCCGCACCTGCTGGCACTGTCGTCGAATTCTCCTTTCTGGCTGGGGATGGACACGGGGCTGAAATCATACCGCTGCAAGGTGTTCGACAAATTTCCGCGGACGAACCTACCCGATTATTTTCCGAGTTGGGGCGAGTATGAGAATTACGTCAAGCTGCTGGTGAAGACGAATTCGATCGATAACGCGAAGAAAATCTGGTGGGATATACGGCCGCATCCATTCTTCGACACGCTGGAGTTCCGGGTGTGCGATCTTCCGATGCGCGTGGATGAAACGATTGCTTTGGCGGCGCTGATCCAAGCCACGGTGGTAAAGCTGTACAAGCTGTACTCGCAAAACCAGGGATTCCGGCTGTACCGGAAGTCGCTGCTGATGGAAAACAAGTGGCGAGCGGCCCGCTATGGGATCAACGGAAAACTGATCGACTTCGGCAAACAGATGGAAGTTCCAGAGCGCGAACTGATCGAAGAGTATCTGGAGTTCGTCGACGACGTGCTGGACGAACTGGATTGCCGGGCGGAAGTCGAGTACATCCGCGAAATTATGAAGATGGGCACGGGCGCAGATCGGCAGTTAGACGTGTACCGCAAGACCGGAGACATGAAAGCCGTGGTGGACTACATCATTGAGGAAACTCAAGTGGGCGTGGATGAAGCCGAGAGTTTGCCCACCGCCAAGGCCGGCTGATGAGTTTAACTTTAATGAAGACTGCAGAACAGTCGAAACGACAACTGAACCAGATCGCCTTTGATCCGCAACTGACGCCGGGGGCGCGGAATGCGGTGCGCGTTTGCCTGCGCGTCGAAGCTTCGGAAAAAGCCACGGTCATCACCGACGAAGTCAACCTTGAGATTGCGGCGGCGATCGTGCGCGAATTGGAAGAAGTGGGCTGCCGCTACACAACGTGGGTGCTGGAGGATGTGTCGACTCGTCCGCTGACCGATTTGCCGCTGGCGATCGCCGAGGATCTGGAGACGAGCCAGGTCAGCATTTTCGCGGTGCAGGCGCAGGCCAATGAACTGAAGTCGCGCATGCAGATGACGGACGTGGTGAACCGGCGCAAGATACGGCACGCGCATATGGTCAACATCAATAAGCGGATCATGCTGGAAGGTATGCGCGCGGACTTCCTGAAGGTGGACCGGCTGAGCGTGAAGGTACTGGAGACGGTACGCAAGGCGAAACAAATCCGGGCGACGACGCCCGCCGGAACGGATCTGGTGGCGGACTTGAATCCGAATTATCGTTGGGTGAAGACGAGCGGCATTATCAGCTCGGAAAAGTGGGGAAACCTGCCGGGCGGTGAAGTGTTCACTACGCCGGGTGAGGTGAGTGGCACGTTTGTGATTGACGGCGTTGTCGGAGACTATCTGTGCGCAAAGTTTGGTGATTTGAAAGCGAATCCGTTGACTATCGAAGTGAAGGGAAATCGCTTGCTCGAAGCGCACTCGGCGAACAAAGAGCTGAAAGACGATTTCTGGGCCTATACGCATACCGATGAGAACAGCAACCGGGTGGGCGAGTTTGCCATTGGAACGAACATCGAACTGAAAGATGTAATCGGCGAGATCTTGCAGGACGAGAAGTATCCCGGCGTGCACATTGCGTTTGGAAATCCGTATGGAGCGCATACGGGAGCGGAGTGGTATTCATCGACGCACATCGATGTGGTGGGACGGAATTTCGATATCTGGGTCGACGGCGAGCAGATCATGCGGGGCGGGCAGTTTCTGATTGAGGCGTAGAGCTTTTCCCGCCGAGACGCAGAGAACGCCGAGAAAAGCTAGAACGACCTTTGCTTGGGTGGACTTCGACTTCGCTCCGGGCGGGGTCGCGAGTCGCCCGTCCTCACACTAACTTCAATGATTCCCTCGTACCGGCACGCCTTCAACTCGCGATTCACCTCCGAGAAATACGACCAGTTGCGGCGCGAAATGACTTCGCGGTGCGGGGTGGATATTCCATTCCCACTTTGCGAAACTCCTTGCTTCTTTCCTAATGCGTTGGTTGCGCGTATGGGGGAGGATGGGAAGGCGCTGATCCGGCAGTTGGTGGAGAATCCGGAGTATCTCGCGCGCTCGGAGGCTTCGATTCCGGCGAAGTTTCGCGTGCCGAATGAACCGTCGCATCCGATGTTTATCCAGGTGGACTTCGGACTGGTGCGGGATTCGGCGGGCGAGTTACAGCCGAAACTGGTCGAGTTACAGGCTTTCCCTTCCCTATACGCGTATCAGCCCGTGTTGGCACAGGCTTACATCGATGTGTTCTCGCTCGACGCGAAGCTTCGCTACTTCTTGAGCGGGCTCGACTCGGCTTCTTATCTGCGGCTTTTGCAGGATGCGATTGTGGCGGGGCACGATCCGGTGAATGTGGTGTTGATGGAGGTACATCCGGAGGAGCAGAAGACGCGTCCGGATTTTCTGTTGACGGAGGAGATGCTCGGGGTTCACACCGTGTGCATCACCAAGATTCTCAAAGACGGGCGGCGGCTGTTTTACAAGGACGGTGGCAAGCTCGTTCCGATTGAGCGGATTTATAACCGCACCATCGTGGATGAACTGGAACGCAAGGGCGTCGCTTTACCGTTCGATTTTCGCGATGAGTTGGATGTGGAGTGGGCCGGGCATCCGAACTGGTATTTCCGGATGAGCAAGTATTCGATTCCTTATTTGCAGCATCCGTCAGTACCGCGAACGTGGTTTCTGGATCAACTGGTGGAAGTACCGGCGGATCTGGAGAATTTCGTGCTCAAGCCGCTGTATTCGTTTGCCGGACTTGGCGTGGTGATTGCGCCTTCGCGGAGCGATATCAATGCGATTCCTGCCGCGAAACGCGGCGAGTACATTCTGCAGGAGCGGATGAATTTCCTGCCGCTGGTGGAGACTCCTTACGGGCTGACTAAGGTCGAATTGCGGATCATGTATGTGTGGCTCGATGAGTTAGTGCCGGTGCTGACAATCGTGCGCATGGGCCGCGGTCTGATGATGGGCGTGGATCAGAATAAGAATATGCAATGGGTAGGATCGTCGGCGGCACTGATTAGCGGTTAGTCAGATCACGCGCTTGTCTTTCAATGCGCTAATTAGAGTTTTAAATGACTGCGCCATGCCAACCGCATTCTTCAGGTCGGCTGCTTCCGTAAATTGAGTCAGGATGTCATCATTGGCATCGATCGCAGTCACGAGCGCTTTCTGCGCCGCCTGCAATGGCCCTTCGTTATTGGCCGGACTGTTATTCGGACGAGGATCTTCCGATTACACGACCCTGCAAAAAGGTCGGTAACTTTGTTTTCGTGGTTTAGTGGTGCAATGTTACCAACACGCCATGCGCAGTCCCGGCAATCGTACAGCACAACATCTCGTTTGCCGTATTTAGCTACCGCGGAGTACGTCCAAGTCGAAAGCTCTTCTTTACTTCCGAATTGCTGAACCCAGCCATCATCGGCCACGACCAAAGCTGGGAATGCGACCTCATCAAGATCCATGCAATCTCCTATGGGCGTCGACATGTTTTCGAATGATAGACACCCACAGGATCAAATTTTACTCTCAATCGCGGTTGACCCGACCGGGATGACACTCTACCATTACGCCTTCGCGGGCGAGCGCGTCCCGCCACACTTCTATGGAGATGATCGGCCAAACTGTCTCCCATTACCGCGTGTTGTCGAAGCTGGGCGGCGGCGGAATGGGCATTGTTTACGAGGCGGAGGACATCCGTTTGGGCCGGCATGTCGCACTGAAATTTATTCCTGAACATCTGGCGAAGGATCCGCGCTCGCTCGACCGTTTTACCCGCGAGGCGCGGGCGGCATCACAGCTCAACCATCCAAACATCTGCACCATCCACGAGATTGACGACAACGGCGGGCATCCATTCATTGTCATGGAGAAACTCGAGGGCGAGAGCCTGAAGCAGCGCATTCATGGCAAGGCGCTGGACCTTGAGGACCTGCTGGACATCGCGGTGCAGGTTGCGGACGCGCTGGCGGCGTCGCATGCCAAGGGGATTGTGCACCGCGACATCAAGCCGGCAAATATTTTTCTGACTCGGAATGGGCAGGTAAAAGTTCTGGACTTTGGGCTGGCGAAACTGGCTAAGGACGGGAGTGTGGGCACGACAACGGACTCGTCGTTCGAGGAATCGCTGACCCAGGTCGGAGTGATTCCAGGGACGGCGGTTTATATGTCGCCGGAGCAGGCGCGGTCGGAAGATCTGGACGCGCGCAGCGACATATTTTCGTTTGGCGTGGTGCTGTTCGAGATGGCAACCGGCAAGAAGCCGTTCGCCGGAACGAACGTGGTGACGACTTTACATGCGGTGATCAATTCGAAGCCGGCCTCGCCGCGGTCGATCAATCCTGAGGTGCCAGTGGAACTCGAAGCCATCATCGGGAAAGCAATGGAGAAGGACCGCGGCCAGCGCTACCAGAACGCGACGGAGATGAAAGCCGACCTGGTGAAAATGAAGAAAGGAACGGAGCCGACCTTGCGGAGCGGACTTCGTCAGGCGACCGGGCTGCACGTGGTGACGAAGACGTTTCAGAAGCCAAGTTCGAGGCTGAACTGGATCTTGCTTGGACTGGTGGCGGCGCTGCTGACAGTAGTGGCGGCAGTGGGAGCCTGGTGGCTCAACCACAGGGCGCCAACGGTGGAAGCGGGGAACCGGACAATCGCGGTGCTGCCGTTGCAGAACATCAACAACGATGCCGAGAGCGAGTTCCTGCGATTTGCGCTGGCGGATGAGATCGCGAATGCGCTGACCTATGCGCATTCGCTGGAAATACGGCCCTCGGCGTCGACCCAGAAGTACGCCAACGCAGAAGCGGATCCGACAAAAGCCGGGCGTGAACTGGGCGTGGGCACCGTGGTAACGGGACATTTTCT
>Ga0182014_10006847_pt1 | contig 12101 bp, 7 predicted proteins | sample 612S2DmetaG_FD_120489 | JGI IMG/M metagenome (GOLD analysis project Ga0182014, IMG submission 120489) | Permafrost microbial communities from Stordalen Mire, Sweden - 612S2D metaG | ecosystem: Environmental > Terrestrial > Soil > Wetlands > Permafrost | place: Sweden: Stordalen | collected... | reverse complement strand
GAAGCCAAAAGCGCGGATTTTTTCATAGCAAACTCCGATTCGTTCGGACGACAATTCGACACGCTCTCATCGCGTGCCATGGAGTCTATGATTCGCAAAAGATGTGATCGCCGAACGCAGATTAGAACAAACAGGGAATATCCGTCAAGGATTTTCACGCGCGACTGTCGAGAATCCTCGGGAGCGCGCTCTCAGTATAGCCCGCCCATCCCGCGGCCCACCGCCTTTTCGACGTCGGGCGACAGGTTCGCCGCGTCGGTGCCGTCTCCGGCCACATAGGCGTCGGGCGGCGAAGTGCCGGGCTTGAACGCCTCCTCGATCGTGCCCGGCCCGCTCGCGCGCATGCCGGTGTGCACGTCGACCGAAACCAGCTTGATTCCCGGCGGCACGCGGAACGGCGTATCGGGCGTGTCCTTGAGCGCCAGCTTCATGAAGTCGCGAAAGATCGGCGCGGTATAGAGCGCCGCCTGGGCGCTGTCGCCGAGCGAGCGCGGCTTGTCGTAGCCCATGAACACACCGAACGCGAGGTTTGGGGAAAAGCCGACGAACCACAGGTCCTTGGCTTCGTTGGTGGTGCCGGTCTTGCCGGCCAAGGTGCGGTGGAGCTCGCTGATCATGAAGCCGGTTCCCCGCTGGATCACGCCCTGCATGATCGAGGTGATCTGATAGGCGGTCAGCGGATCGATCACCTGCTCGCGCTTGTCGACGATCTTGGGCTCGTCCTGGTTGTCCCATTTGGCCGCGTCGCAGCCCTGGCAGATGCGTTCGTCGTGCTTGTAGATCGTGTTGCCCCAGCGATCCTGAATGCGATCGATTAGCGTCGCCTTGATGCGCTTGCCGCCGTTGTCGAACATCGAATAGGCGGTGACCATGCGCAGCACCGTCGTCTCGCCCGCGCCCAGCGACATCGAGAGGTAGAGCGGCAAGTTGTCGTAGATGCCGAAGCGCTTGGCGTATTCGGCGATCAGCGGCATGCCGATGTCGCGCGCAAGGCGCACCGTCATCTGGTTGATCGAATGCTCGACGCCGTAGCGCAGCGTGTGCGGACCGCCCGACTTTCCCTCGAAATTCTCCGGCTTCCAGATCTCGCCGTTGCCCTGGTCGATCTCGATCGGTTCGTCGAGAAGGATCGAGGACGGCGTGTAGCCGTTGTCGAGCGCGGCCGCGTAGACCAGCGGTTTGAACGACGAGCCGGGCTGGCGCTGCGCCTGGGTGGCGCGATTGAATTCCGACTGATCGTAGGAGAAGCCCCCGACCATCGCCAGCACGCGACCGGTAAACGGGTCCATCGCCACGCAGGCGCCCGACACTTCGGGGATCTGCCGCAGTCGATACTCGCCCGCCTTGCCAGCCACCGGCTCGACGTAGACGACGTCGCCGGGCTTGCCGAGCGCCTTCGGCTTTCGGCCGGTCCATTTCATGCCGTCGGCGCTGACCGAGCCCGTCTCGCGATCGGGCCCCAGCGCGCCGGACTTGTCGCGTTCGGGCTGCAAGCCGATGCGCATCGAGGCGTCAGCGACGTCGAGAACCACCGCCAGGCGCCAGGGTTTGATGTCGCCGTATTCGGGAATGTCGCCGAGCGGCCCGCCCCAGTCCTGGCCGAGATCGATCGTCTTGATCGTGCCGTGCCAGCCATGGGCTTCGTCGTAGCGCACCAGACCGTCGACCAAAGCCTTCCGCGCCATCAGCTGCATCTTCGGATCGAGCGTGGTGCGCACCGACAGGCCGCCTTCGTAGAGCTTCTGCTCGCCGTAGCGCTCGGACAATTCGCGCCGCACTTCCTCGGCGAAGAAGCCGGCGGCGATCGAGTTGGGGGTCAGCGCGCGCGGCGTGACGACCAGCGGCTCGGCGCGCGCGGCCTTCGCCTGATCGGCGGTGATGTAGCCGTCCTCCGCCATGCGACCGATCACGTAATTGCGGCGCTCGATCGCGCGGTCATGGTTGCGGAACGGATTGAGCGCGCTCGGCTCCTTGGGCAGCGCGGCGAGATAGGCGACTTCGGCGATCGACAGTTCGTGCACCGACCTGTCGAAGTAATTGAGCGCCGCGGCGGCCACGCCGTAATTGCTCAGGCCGAGATAGATTTCGTTGAGATAGAGCTCGAGAATCTTGTCCTTGGAATATGCGTTCTCGATGCGCAGGCTGAGCAGGATTTCGCGGATCTTGCGCTCGAAGGTGCGATCCGAGGTCAAAAGGAAATTCTTGGCGACCTGCTGGGTGATCGTCGAAGCGCCCTGCACATGCCTCCCGCCTTGCAGAAACACCACGCCGGCGCGGAGGATGCCCTCGGGGTCGAAGCCGCGGTGGGAATAGAAGTTCTTGTCCTCGGCGGCGATAAAGGCGTTCTTGACCAGCGGCGGAATAGCCGCCGAGGGCAGATAGAGACGCCGCTCGCGCGCATATTCGGCCAGCAGGCTGCCGTCGGCGGCGTGAACCCGCGTCATCACCGGCGGTTCGTAGTTCTTCAACTGGGAATAGTCGGGCAGGTCCTGCTCGAACTTCCAGATGACGGCGGCCACGACGGCCGCCGCGACGACGAACACGATGGCGCCCGTCGCGAATACGAAACCAAGGAATCGGGCGATGCCGCGCATGTTTCGATCCGAGGCCCTCAGGGGCCCGACGACGATCCGCCGGCGGATCGGCCCCGAGCGATTCTCGCGCGCTGCTTATCGCAAAGCGCGCGTGGTGTCAGGAAAATGCGGCCGTCGACCGACGTCCACGCGTTGATGTCGGTCGCGACTGCGGCGAAACTATGAAGTCGGCGCGAACTTCGCGCCTCTCGACCCGCGCCGCCGGGCCCGCCCTCGCCGCGTCGTTCATGGCGGGCGCGCCCCGACGCCTTGCCCGGCGGCCGTGGGATTTTTCGGCGCGGCCGGATCGGCCGCGGTCGATTTGTCCGACGCGGCGACCGCGTCTTCCGCTTTAGGCTCCCCTTGCGCGCTGGTTCGCGCGGCAGCGAAGAACCGGTCGATGGCGTTCGCCATCGCGCTTGCGGCCTTGGCGCGCCAATCGGGAGAACTCATCGCCTCGACGTCCTGTGCGTTGGAGAGATAGCCGAGTTCGACCAGCACGGAAGGAAAATCGGGCGCCTTGAGCACGACGAAGCCGGCCGAGCGCTCGGGATTGCGGTTGAGCCGCGCCGCGCCCTGCAACTGCTCGACCACCCCGCGCGAAAAGATGTGCGCATAGGCGCGCGTCTCGCGCCGCCTGAGGTCGAGCAGGATGTCGGCGACGCCGGCCGCTTCGGCTTTCTGTTCGACCCCGGCGGCCTTGTCGGCCGCGTTCTCGCGTTCGGCGATGCGCGCGGCCTCCGCGTCGGAGGCGCGCTCCGAACAGGTGTAGACCGTCGCGCCGGACACCTCCGCGCCCGCCGGGCCGAGCGTGTCGGCGTGGATGGAGACGAACAGCGCCGCGTTCGCCTCGCGCGCGATGCGCACCCGATCCTCAAGCGAGACGAATTCGTCGCCATGGCGCGTCAGCACGACCTTGAAGCGGTTCTTCGCCTCGAGCCGGCGCTCGAGTTCGAGCGCATAGTCGTAGACGAGGGTCTTCTCGATCGCGCCGCCGACGCCGTAGGCGCCGCCGTCGACCCCGCCGTGTCCGGGATCGATCACGATGACCGGCGGGCCGGCGCCGGAGGACTCCGCCGCGGCCTCTTCGCGCGGGGCCGGCGCGCTCGGAGCGTCCGCCGCCGCCTGACGCGCCGCCGCGGCGAAGGCGTTTCGCTCGCAACGTTTCAATTCGATGGAGAGGCGCGAAGCCGCCGAACCCTTGGCGATCGGCGCCGCCGCTGCTTTCGCGACGCAAGCGGGCTGCGCAAGATCGATGACGACGCGCGATTTGCCGGGACCGAATAGGCCGAAGCGAAACGCCTTGACGATCGGGTCGGGGCGCCTCGGCGCCGCGCGTCCGACCGCCGGATCGAGCTGAAAGTTCACTTCCGACAGGTCGACGACGATGCGATCGGGATCGGCCATCGCGTGGGCGCTCGCCTCGACCGGCCCGGAAAGATCGAAGCTCAGCTTCGCCGTTTGGCCGTCTTCGGACAGCCGCGCCGCGACCGCCACCGGCGGCGGCGCGGCGTCCTCGGCGGCGAGAGCTGCGCCCGACAGCAGCGTCGGCGCGATAATCGCCAAGGCGAAGCGCCGCCCCGCCACAACCCTCGCGCGCGCGTGAGAAACCATCCGAATCAATCCCGGCCGCGGCCCGCGGCCCCATCCGTTCTTAACCCATTGCGCCGTTCAACGCATAGCGCCGTTGTCGTCAACGCCCGACTCCGCGGTCGCGACGAAACGCCCGCCCCGCGTCCGGCGGGGGCCATGAGCTTCTTGCCGACGCGCTCGGCGCGCGAGCGTCTCGTTCCGCGTTGGTCGAGGCGACCGCGCAAGCGCGATCGTCGATCCCGTCCGCAAGGCGGCGCGAAACAGCGTAAGTCATTGGAACCGTTGGATCGTCGGCCAAGGCCGCCGCCCGCGCCGCGCTTGCGCCCGCGCGACCCGCGCGTGGTCCGGTCGACTGGACGCAACCGGAAAATCGCTTGCCAACCCCGGCCGCGGCGCCTATGTAGGGCATGTCGCATTCGGGTCGTTTGCGCGTCATCGATCTCGTTCGAGTCGCTTCAACCGGCGATTCGCCCACGGGGAGCGAAGGCGCAAGCGGGCTGACGCGTGGGCGCATGACCGCCCCTTCCGCCGCCTTCCTTGCGCCAGCGATACGCTCCGACGCAAGGCGTTTGCGGCCGAAAAGAGGGAATGCGCGTCGCCGGGCGAGAGCCCTGCGAGCGCGGCCGGTGCGAGACAATGGCGCTTTTCTCGAGGGCGCCCCTCGAATGGCGACGAGGCTAACCTCCGCCGAGTTTCAGGGTCGCGATGTTGGGGTCGCCAGAGAAAAGCCGTTTCGCCGCGTTTCGCATCGCGCGGACGGGTTTTCGTGTCGGGCGCTCCCGCGTGAATTGCGATCGATGCGGGGCCTTGGCCCCGCCTGAATGGCCTCCCTTCTCCGTATCCCCCAACATTGGCGCGCCGCGCCTGGCCTTCGATCGCCCCACGAGGGCGTTGCGGGCCGCCCGGGCGCGCTCCGAAAGAGTTCAACATGTCCAACAAGATGATTATAGACGCCTCCCACCCGGAAGAAACCCGGGTGGTGGTGCTAAGAGGTAGCCGAGTCGAGGATTTCGACTTCGAATCCGCAAGCAAGAAGCCGCTGCGCGGCAATATCTATCTGGCCAAGGTGACGCGCGTGGAGCCCTCGCTTCAGGCGGCGTTCGTCGATTACGGCGGCAACCGCCACGGCTTTCTCGCCTTTTCCGAAATTCACCCCGACTATTATCAAATTCCCGTCGCCGATCGGCAGGCGCTGCTGGAAGAGGAAGCGCGCTCGCAGCGCGAAGACGAGGACGAGCCGAACGGTGAGCGCCGCAGCCGCCGCCATCGGCGTTCGCGCGCGCCCGAAGCGGAAATGCGCGCGAGCGAAGACCAACGCGTTTCCGAGCCGGCGCCGCTCGAGCGCGAAGCCGGCGAGAGCGCGCCCGAATCGGCCGAAGCGCCCGCGGTCGACTTCTCGCCGCGCGACGGAGGCGAACTCGTCCCCGCGACGGAGGCTCTCGCCCCCGCGGAAGCGGAAGACGAATTCGCCGCGCCGGATCGCGCCGAGGAAGCCGATCGCGTCGAGCCGGCGCCCGCCGGAGAAGACCAATCGGCCGAGCCCGCCGAAGGCGGAGCGGCGGAGCGCGACGCCGACCAAGATCGCGCCGACGACGAGGACGAGTCCGAAGTGACGACGCTCGAGGGCGGCTCGGAAGCGCTGGAGGCGCGCGCGCCGCGTCCGCGCGGCGGCGACGACGAAGGCGAGTCGGTCGAGCACATCGGCGGCGACGCGATGGACGAGACGCCGCGCCGCGCGCCGCGTCTGCGCCGCCAATACAAGATCCAGGAAGTCATCAAGCGCCGCCAGGTGCTGCTGGTGCAAGTGGTCAAGGAGGAGCGCGGCAACAAGGGCGCCGCGCTGACGACCTACCTTTCGCTCGCCGGGCGCTATTCCGTGCTGATGCCCAACACCGCGCGCGGCGGCGGCATTTCGCGCAAGATCACCAACAGCCAGGACCGCAGCCGGTTGAAATCGATCGCCGAGGAGCTCGAGGTTCCCGAGGGCATGGGCGTCATCCTGCGCACCGCCGGCGCCGCGCGCACGAAAGCCGAAGTCAAGCGCGACTTCGAATATCTGTTGCGCATGTGGGAGACCGTGCGCGAGACGACGCTCGCCTCCAGCGCGCCGATGTTGGTTTATGAGGAAGGCTCGCTGATCAAGCGCGCCATCCGCGATCTCTACAGCAAGGAAGTGGACGAGATCGTCGTCGCGGGCGAAGCGGGCTATCGCGAGGCCAAGGACTTCATGCGCCTGTTGATGCCCAGCCACGCCAAATGCGTCGTGCCCTACCGCGACACCCAGCCGGTGTTCGCCAAGGCCGGGGTCGAGGCGCAACTCGACGCGATGTTCTCCAATCAGGTGACGTTGAAGTCGGGCGGCTACATCGTCATCAACCAGACCGAGGCGCTGGTCGCCATCGACGTCAATTCGGGGCGCTCGACGCGCGAGCACAACATCGAAGACACCGCGTTGCGCACCAATCTCGAGGCCGCCGACGAAATCGCCCGCCAGCTTCGCCTGCGCGATCTCGCCGGCCTCATCGTCGTCGACTTCATCGACATGGAGGAGGGGCGCAACAATCGCTCGGTCGAGCGGCGCATGAAGGACGCGCTGAAGAACGACCGCGCCCGCATCCAGGTCGGCCGCATCTCGCATTTCGGCTTGTTGGAAATGTCGCGCCAGCGCATCCGCACCGGCGTGCTCGAAGGTTCGACCGTGGTGTGTCCGCATTGCCTGGGCGCCGGCGTCGTGCGCTCGACCGCCTCGGTGGCGCTGCATGTGCTGCGCGTGCTCGAGGACGCGCTGATCAAGAGCGCTGCGCACGACATGACGGTGCGCGCGCGCCCCCCCGTCGCGCTCTACATCCTCAACCAGAAGCGCGCGCATCTGCTCGACCTCGAACGCCGCTTCGGCGTCGCGATCACGGTCGAGGCCGACGATTCGCTGACCGGCTCGAACACGCACGCGATCGAGCGCGGCGAACTCGCCTCGGGGGCGAAGGCCGAGGAGGCCGCGCGCGAGAGCGAGGTCCGACCCGCCGGCTACGGCGTCGCGCCGGCCGACGTCGAAGAATTCGCCATTGAGGAAGAGGCCGAAGCCGAAGCCGAAGCCGAAGCCGCCGAAGGCGGCGAGGGCGAAGCGTCGGAAGAGCCAATGGAAGGCGTCGAACCCGCGCGCGGGGACGGCGAGGCCGGCGCGGGCGAAGGCGAACAGGGCCGGCGCCGACGCCGACGCCGACGCCGGCGCGGCGGCGAGCGTCCCGCCGCGGAAGGCGTCGTCGCCGACATGCCGCAACCGACCGACGCGGGGCTCGCGGCGGTCGCCGAGATCGGCGGCGATTTTTCCGCCGCCGCGCCGCCGCGCGCCGAGGGTGGGGCCGGCGAGGACGAGGAAGGGCGCGCGCCCGGCGTCCGCCGGCGGCGCGCGCGTCGCGGACGTCGCGGCGAGCGCGACCGCTTCGCGCCCCCGAGCGCTGAAAGCGCCGCACCCGAGGAGGCGACCGCGCCGAGTGTGGTCGGCGACGAATTGGCGCCGCTTTCCGGCGCCGAGCCGGAAGGGCCGGCAACCGCCGTTTCGAACGCGACGGACCAGCCGATCGCCGCTGAGCCGGCCGCGCCGAGCGCCGCCCGGCGAACGGCCGAGCCTGTCGGCGCCGAGGCCGATGAACCGCTCGCGGCGGCCTTGCCGGAGACCCCGGCCGCCGACGATCCCTCGCGCCCGCGCCGCTCCGGCTGGTGGCAGCGCGCGCGCGCGACCCTGGTGGGGGAGTAAGCGAGGCGAACGCGGCTTCGCGTCACCTTCAAGATGCACGAGCGCCGCGGCGCGCCTCAGGCGCCGCGCGGCTTGCCCGTGACATCGCGATAGAGATCGTCGAAGACGCGCGACACGTATTCGAAAAGAAGCTGATCTTCGGACGTCATCTCCCGGATCTTGGCGAGCGCCTCGGGCGACGGCGGCGCCTTGCCCTGCCGCGCCTTGCCGACGTTAGAGCGCGGCGCGACGGTCGACTTCAAGTTCAGGACCGGCTGGAGAAGTTCAAGGCAGTCGTCGAGCCGGTTTGTCGGCGCCGCCAGGAAAATGCGTTCGTCGACGGCGCGGCGCGCCGGCTCGAAGCTGTTCGCCCCGCCGAGGTAGCGACACTGCAGATTGATGTCGTTCCACTTCCTTCGCGCATAGACGTAATCGACGAACCGATCGACGTCGTACGTCCAAAAGGGATGTCGATGCCGTTGCCCGGGAGCCGATTGCGCCCGATTGTCTTGATCCATGTAATAGTTGGATAGAAACCGGTCGACGGAATCCCGCACCAAAGTGATGTAGACCGGCTTGCGCGAAAAGCGCGGCTCGTCGCCGACCGGGCAGTGTCCGTCGAACGCGAGCCTACGCTCCAATTCCGCCTTGGAATAGAAGTCGGCGAGCCGACGGTTGCCGCCGCGCGCCCACGTCGCCGCCTTGCGAAGAGCCTCTCTGGTCGTCCAGGCGAGCTTGCGCATGCGACTGGGTTGAATCTTGCCGACCTTGCCCCTGCTGGTGATGAGGAGGCAATTCTCATTTCCGAGGTGTTCGAATATGGCGTCAGCAAGCGAGGTGCCCCCGGTTTTTGGCATGTGAATGAACACGAGCGTATGGCTCGCAAAATCGAAGGGCGTTGGCTGATAAAGCATCGGGCGTCTCTGCAGTTCGGGTTGCCGACGGACCGCTCTCGGGTCCGGTCCGCCGCAGGTGCACAGAAGTTCGGCGGCCTTCAATTATAGTTCGCAGGAGGATTGCCGCTGCGATATAGGCGGCCCGGGAGGCGTGATCAAGTTGCCGCCCGGATGGCCCAGAGACCGGGGCTCGCCGATCCGAAACTGTGGGCCCCTCGCCTTTCATTGACACCCGTCCCCCCTTCGTCCCACATTCGCGCCCTGACTTGCGAGCGCGTCCTTTACGGGCCGACAGGGCGTCAAGACCGCGCCGCGGCGCGCGAGCGACTGTGCGGCGCGACCCGCACAGATGGTTATCGGCTGAACTTCGTCGAGCTTGTCCTTGGCGGCGATGAAGATATCGGCCTTGAAATTCGGCTTCCCCGCGAGCAGTGGCCGAACGTCGCCGTAGCCGATCGAAGTCAGCGGATCGATTTGAGCCGCCCATCGGGCGTCGTGGCGCTTGGCCCGCAATTCGCGCGAAATGAACGTCTACGGCGAAAAGCGAAGCGCACTGTTGAAATCGCAAAGGACGCCGAACACCATCGCGGCGTAGGCCCCCATGGAATTGCCGATCGTCACGATCTTGCGCTCGCGAAAATGTTCGTCGGCGAGCCGGCGGATCGTCTGCGCGATCTCGTCGGTGGTTTCTCCCAGGCCCGGAATGGGTTTGGAATACCAGGACTGCCGGGGGTCGCGAACGAACATCGCGCTCATCCGCAGGCAGTTGAAGGTGTTGAAAAACTCGAACTCCGGCGCGCCGAGGCCCTGCATGAGGCCGCCGAACGCGATCACCGCCGCCGCGCCCTTTTCATCGCTGTCGACGCGGATCAGACGCACGTGTTCGGAGAGGTCGGTTTCGAGCATGGAGGGCGTTTCCCGGGTTCATCCGACAAATCTGTCGAGAGAGCCTTGCGTTTGGCTTGCTTGGGCCGCGCGGACCGCCGTGATTTTCATTTGCCTCGGGGCAGGGGATCGCTTTCGCGGGCTTGCACGTTCGGTGCGATCAAGAGTTCGTTCCTTGCCGGCCGAAAGAGACCATCCTCGGCGGCCTCGCGCGGATTCAGCGAGCCTTCGCGCATGAACTCCCGCCAACCGACGGTCGCCGGCCGCAGGTATTCGCTCGCCGCCGGCCCCACGTTGGCGATGAGGTCGAGGATCGACGCGAAGGGCGTGAAAACCGGCCCTGGCCGGGGCCAAGGCGTTTTGCTGTAGGCCATGTACTCGACTGCGACACCCGCCGCCTCGAACGCCTCGTGATCGAGATAATCCGCGGCGCCATGCCCCGTCACGTAGCGCGTTCCGCCGACCGACAGGACGAGGTCGAGAACGCGTCGCCATGAGGCGCCGGCGATTCCGCTGGCGCTGGTTCGCGCGCGGCGCGCGGGCGAGCGAAGGCCCAGTCGAGCCGCAGGAATCTCGGCGCTGGCGATCAGCAAATCGCAAAGCGCTTTCTCCGTATAGACTTCCTCGACGATCTCGATCGCAAGCGGGCGATAGGGCGCTTGCGCGAAAGCCTGGTTGAGAAAAGCGATATGTCGCGCGCGGAAGTCCTCGGCGGGGACGAGGTCTCGAATGGATTGGAACGAACCCTTGCCCTCGAGTGGGATCGACAGCCACTTCACTGCGTCGCCGTGAACGATTCGCGTCCGGTTGGTGAAGCCGCCGCGCGAGAACTGCGCGTCGTCGAGCCAGAAATAGACGTCGGCCACCATCATCTGCTCGAAGAAGCCGGGCCAGGCGAACAGCATCGGCTGCGAAACGATGACAGTCGTCATCGCCGCCAACTCCGATCGGCGGCGTCGAACTGGCGAACAATCGCCGAGCGCGCCCCGCCGGCGGTTTGCCGAGCCGCGGCGCCCGCCGCCCGCCGTTTCCCGTGCGCGTTCACGGCTTGACGCAACGCAGGTAGCCGCCCGGCGAACTCGACAAGATCATCTTGCCGTTGATCTCCTCGTCAGGACGGAAGCGATCGTTCTCCGCGAGAAACTCCTGGACCGCCGCCAGCGGCTCGTCGCCGGGCGGCCAGAACCGCGAACGCGCCCTCGGCGTCTGCTCCGGCTTCAGGCGGCCAAGGAGCGTGTCGGCGATGACGAGGAATTGGCCTTGCGTGACCAACGGGGAAAGGGCGCGCAATTCCGCCAGGACATGATTCTTGGAGTGGTCGGAATCGAGCACGAGCATGACGGGGGCGCCGGCCGGGATTTCCGCCTTCACCCGCGCAATCGTCTCCGGATCGATCGACGAGCCTTCGATCAACGCGATGCGGCTCGCCATCGGATGCTTTTTGATCGTGTCGCGATTGTGGGCGCGAATGTCGATGTCGACGCCGACGACTTTGCCCTTGCCGATCAGCGCCAGCATCGAAGCATAGAATATGACGGACCCGCCGCGCGCGACGCCGGTCTCGATGATGACGTCGGGCTTGGTCGCCCAAATGATCTCCTGCGTCGCAACGATGTCCGACGGCACCTGGATGATCGGCGCGCCCATCCACGACCAGAGATAGGTGTAACGATGGCGGTCGGCGTCCATTACGCAGTCGCGCGCTTGCTCGAACAAGGCTTCGTCGGTGCCCATCGCCAGGCAGTTGCGTCGGCGCTCCGCTTCGAATTCGGCGCGATCGTCGGGAATGTTCGGCTTGACGAATAGACCGCTGCTGTCGCTCACTTTGCTCTCCACGCTTGCTCTTACGAACGGGCCGCGACGATCTCGCGCAGCGCAGCGCAGACGAGGTCGACCAGCGCCTCGGTCATGTTGTAGCCCGAGGGCAGGTTGACGCCGTAATCGGCGATGCGAGCGCCCCTGTTCGCCGGCGTCACGAAGCGCTTCGAATTAGGGCGTTCGGCGAAGGCCGGCAAGGTCGACAGCCGGGAAAAGAACGGCCGCGTATCGATGTTGCGCCTGTCGAACTCGGCCATGACGGCGAATTTGTCGAGGCCGAGGTTCGCATCGAGGATCGCCGTCACCATCCAATAGCTGTTGATCGTCTCCGGCGGCTCGGAGTTGAGCGTGACGCCGTTCACGCCGGCGAGTCGGTCGCGATACCAGCCGAAGATGGCGCGCTTGTATGCGATCAACTCGTCGATGCGCTCCATCTGCGCGACGCCGAGCGCCGCCTGCACCGCGCTCATCTTGTATTTGAAGGCGATCTCGGAATTCAGGAAGAACCGATCGCCGGGATTGCGGCCGTGGTCGCGCAGGAACAGCACGCGCTGGAAAAGCGCGGCGTCGTCGGTCGCCAGCATGCCGCCTTCGCCGGTGACG
>Ga0182014_10006845_pt1 | contig 12103 bp, 11 predicted proteins | sample 612S2DmetaG_FD_120489 | JGI IMG/M metagenome (GOLD analysis project Ga0182014, IMG submission 120489) | Permafrost microbial communities from Stordalen Mire, Sweden - 612S2D metaG | ecosystem: Environmental > Terrestrial > Soil > Wetlands > Permafrost | place: Sweden: Stordalen | collected... | reverse complement strand
GCGTTCTGCAGCGCATCCTGGCCCTGACCGCCGCGATCTGGCACAACGACACCACCGGCCAGCCCATCCGGCGCTCACTCACCGCCTTCGACCACTGACCTTGGAATAAGTCATCTAGCCCCACCGGGATTTCCTCGCCCGCGCCGATCGGGGCCCACTCCGGCACCTTGTGGAAACGGAACCCGAGCCCGCCGGCGCTACCCTGGCCGCCGATCGCGCGCCAAGGAATCTCGCCCCCCATCACGACCCTGCCCTTGCCGCCGGAGAATGGGTGACCGCCGAGCCCAAGAGCCGTGGTAGCGATCCCCAGGTTGGCCACTACCAGCCCGGATTCGACACCGTTCGCATCGACCATCTGCCAACGCTCGAAATCGGTCAGATCGACGGGATGAGCGTCATGCAACAACCCCGATTCGATGAAGGGCCGCAGCGGATCCGCACCCAGCCGCTGATCGACCAGGTAGTAGCCATGGGGACGGTCGAAGTACAGCAGCAGCGCGGCGATGCACTGCCGGGTGACTTCGGCGATGGGAATGAACAGCGTGCTGCCTGCCACGTTGATGTTCTGATGGTTGAACGCGAAGAGGTTGGGCAGCCGCCGCGGAATGTCGAGACGGCCCTCGGACAGCTTCACCGCCCCGCGATGCGTGGCTTCACGTTCGCCTGCCGTCTGATTCTGCAGGTACGCATGGGGTCGACTGTCGCGCGCCGGCAGGAAGAATGTGCCTTCGTCGTTGGTCCAGAAGACCTCGGTGGAGTGGTTCGCCAGCGGACTGGGGTAGCTGCGCCCGGTAAACGAGGCGAGTTTGTCCCCACCAGTGGGACCGCCTTCCGCATCCAGGAAGGACCATTCCTCCCGCACCACACCGGTCACGCCGGTTGCCGCCGCGACCAGCAGGGCTTCTTCCTCGGTGCTCAGGGGAACGGGGTCGCGCTCCGACTCAAAGGCCAATGGCCCGGTCAGGGTGCCGCCCAGCGGGAACCGGCGTGATCGCCGTCCGAAGACGGCGTTCAGTGCCCCGAACTCGTTAGCCTCGTTGTGCACGTTAGGCTCCACGGTCATCGCATCTTACTCCTCGCTGAAACTGCAGCTCAGCGCCACGCTGGGCCGACTTCAACACCCTGGGTGGCCGGGCCCGAAGCGTGGCTCGACGGCACACCGGTCAGCCGCGCGGCGTCCGGGCGATTGCCTCGCGGACCACGTCCAGGACCTGGTTGGCCCGCCGGTATGCCTGGCGCTGGGCCCAGGTGCCGTTCCCCCTGGCCAGCAGATCTTCCAGAAGCTCTTTAACGATGGAAAACTCTCCAGCGTCTACCAGGGCGGCCCGGACATGCTCCAGCAGCTGGTAGGCGACGGCGCGCGCCGCTGCGGGCCGGTTTGTCACCGGGGCGACCAGCTGGTCATCGAGACCGGATCGGCTGGCCCGCCAGGCCGCCATGTGCAGCAGTTCGATGCGCACGGGGCTGGCAGGCTCGCCCATCCGCCAGCTCCGCGCCGCCGTCTCGACCAGGGCGCGGACCAGCGCCGCGATGAGCACGGCGTCGTCGGGATAAAGGCAGACATCCGCGAGGCGGACCTCGACGGTCGGGTGGTGCCGGGACAGCCGCGCGTCGAAGTAGATCATGCCCTCGTCCAGCACCGTGCCGGTGTCCACCATCGCCTGCACGGCATCGTGATACGCCCGCGCGGAGCCGAACCGGTCCGTGGGTCCTGACGACGGCCACCGCCGGTAGGCCTGGTACCGGAAGCTCGCGTATCCGCTGTCGCGGCCCTGCCAGAAAGGAGAGTTGGCGCTCAGCGCCAGCAGCGGCGCCGGCCACGGCCGGATCCGGTCAAGGACCGCGATCCCTTCCTCGTCCGAGGAGACCTGCACGTGCACGTGGCACCCGCAGGTCAGGTGTTCCTGCGCGGTCAGGCCGAACTCGGCCGCCATCTTCCGGTACCGGCTCAAGAGCGTCAGGGACGGTTCAACCGCCATAGGCGCTGTGCCCACGGCGGCCACCTGAACACCCACCCGGCTCGCGGCCTCGGCCGCCAGTGACCGGCAGCGGCGCACCTCACGGCCCAGCTCCTCCAGCGAGGCGCATGGCCGGGTCCCGATCTCAAGCTGCTCCAGCTTGAATTCCAGCACGAGTGCCTCCGAAGGCTCGCCCCGGCTGCCCCCCTCGGGCGGGCTCGCGGCGGCCGCCTCTTCGGCGGCCCGTATCACCGCGCCGGCCACCGCTCGTGCCTGGCCACTGGCGGGATCTACGAGCATCAGCTCTTCTTCGACTCCAACGTTGCGTGCAGTCATGTCCCCATCCATGTCAGCCGAATGTTTCGGTGCGTTAGGTATCGCCGGCCTCCTTATCGGGCTCGGCTGGCCGGCGACCACGCTGAACCCTGCGGCCCGGGCCTTCCCAGTTACCTCCCTGACCCAGAAACTCCGAGAGGCACGAGGGGCCCGGTGGCGGGCGGGCTCAGCGGCGCAGCGCCCGGCGGGCGAGCCAGTTGCCGATGAACTGCCCGGCCTGAACGATCACGATGATCGTCGCTACGGTGATGTAGACGATCGGCCAGTCGTACCGCTGCGACCCGTAGGTGATCGCGAAATTGCCGAGCCCGCCGCCGCCGAACAGGCCCGCCTGCGCCGACATGTCGACGACGGCCACGAAGATGAACGTGTAGCCGAGGATGACGGGGCCGAGCGCCTCGGGGATGAGCACGGTGACGAGGATGCTGGTCGGCCGGGCCCCGGCCGCGCGGGCGGCTTCGATCACCCCGGGGTCGACGGTGAGCAGGCTCTGCTCGACGATGCGGCTCACCGCGAAGGCCGCCGCGATCGACAGCGCGAACGTCACCGCGTTCGTGCCGATGGTGGTGCCGATGGCCGCCAGTATGAGCGGCTGGATGGCGGTGAGGAAGATGACGAACGGGATGGGCCGGACGATGTTCACGAGCACGTTGAGCGCGATGAACACCGGTCGGCTGGCCAGCAGGCTGCCCGGCCGCGTCGCGTACAGCGCCAGCCCGATGACCAGGCCGAGAACCCCGCCGGCCGCCATCGATATGAGGACGATATAGAAGGTCTGCCCGATGGCGTCGCGGTAGACCGAAAGGTTGCTGAGGAACTCCTGCACGTCAGCCTTCTTCCGCCGGTTCCTCTGTCACGTCGACGCCGTCGGCCCGCAGCGCGGTGATCGCCGCGTCCACGGCCCCGGCACCGTCCGGGCCGCCGGCGCCGTCCGGGCCGGTCAGCTCGAAGGTCAGGCTTCCCACCGGCCTGTCCTGCAGCTCGCCGATGCCGCCGAAGATGATCTCCGCCGCGACCCCGTGGCTCAGGAACGTGCTGGCCAGCGCGGTCTGGAAGGCCGCGCGGTCGCGTACCCTTACCGTCACGATGCGGCCGGGGTGGGTGAGCCGCAGCCGCGCCAGCGTCGCCGCCGACGGGCGGTCGCGCAGCGCCATCCCGATGATGCGGGCCGCCGCCTCGGTCCGCGGCTGCGCGAACACGTCGTAGAGGCTGCCCGATTCGACGACCCGGCCGCCGTCGAGCACCGCGACCCGGTCGGCGATGCTCTGGATCACGTCCAGCTCGTGAGTGATGATCACGATCGTGACGCCCAGGTTGCGGTTGGCGCGCCGCAGCAGGTCAAGGACCTCGCTCGTGGTCTGCGGGTCAAGCGCGCTCGTCGCCTCGTCGGCCAGCAGCAGCGACGGCTCCGTGGCGAGGGCCCGGGCGATCCCGACCCGCTGCTTCTGCCCGCCGGACAGTTGCTCGGGGTGGTCGTGGGCCCGGTCGAGCAGGCCGACGAAGTCGAGCAGCCGCGCGACCCTGCGATCACGCTCGGGCTGCCCGACGCGCGCCACCTTCAGGGGGTAGGCGACGTTCCCGGCCACGGTGCGGGAGCGGAACAGGTTGAACTGCTGGAAGATCATCCCGGTATCGCGGCGCACTTCGCGGCGGGCACGTTCGGTGAGCGAGGTGAGTTCCCGGCCGCCCAGGTACACGCGGCCCGCCGTGGGTGTCTCAAGGCCGTTGATGAGGCGCACGAGCGTGCTCTTCCCCGCCCCGGAGTGCCCGACGACGCCGAAGACCTCGCCGTGGCTGACCTCCAGGCTGACGTCGTCCAGCGCGGTCAGCGGCCTGCCACCGCTGCCCGCGGCGGGGAACGTCTTGGTCACGTGCTCCAGGCGTACGTGGGCAGCGGCTGGCGCCGCACCCTGCCCGGCCTCGCTCGCGGATACGGAAGTCATCGCCGTGCGGCCCGGCACCGGGGCATGCGTGCCACTGGTGCCGGGCCGGTCATCCCTTTCGTGGTTACCGCTTCTGGTCGGGTCGCTGCTGGGCTCGCGCTGCGTGCTGCCGCTCATTGCTGCGCTTGCGCGGCCCGTTCCTGGGCCTCGACGGTCGCCAGCTCGGCCTGCAGCGTGGCGGGCGGCACCGTGCGGAAGACGGCGGTGCCGCCGTTGGCCTGCTGAACGCCCTTCTCCACGGCAGGATTGTGGTAGAGCGCGGCCAGCTTCAGGTACAGCGGATTGTTCTTGTCCGCGGCGCGCGCCACGAAGATGTTCACGTACGGCGCGGCGCTCGGGCTCGCCGGGTTGTCCTGGAAGATGGCGTCCGATTTCGGCAGGCCGGCGCTCGTGGCGTAGTTGTTGTTCACGATCGCCGCCGCCGCCGAGCCGCTCTGCAGCGCCCCGGCGGTCTGCGACGCGTCCAGGGCCGCCACGTCGACCTTGTGCGTCACGATGTCCGCGGTACTCGAGAATGCCGTGCCGCCGTCCTTCAGCGTCAGCAGCTTCGCGGACTGCAGTACCAGCAGGCCGCGCGCCTCGTTGATCGCGTCGTTCGGGATCACGATCTTGGCGCCAGCCGGGATCGCCGCGGCGGTGGAGTACTTCAGCGAGTACAGCGGCAGCGGGTACACGGCCGTAGCGCCGATCGGCTGCAGGTCACCGTGCGCGGTGACGTCGTAGTTCGACAGGTACTCGATGTGCTGGAATTCGTTGAGGTCGAGCTGCCCCTCCCGCAGCGCCGGGTTCGGCTGGCTGTAGTCGCTGAAGTTCACGAACTTCAGTGACACGCCGAGCCGCTCCTTCACCAACTGCGCGAACGTCTGCCAGTACGGCTCCGACCCGTCCGTCACGCCGATGCTGATGACCTTCGAGCCGCCAGAGCCGCCAGAGCCGCCAGAGCCGCCGCCAAGGGACAAGACGAGGGAGACGACGAGCGCGGCGACGACAATGACCGCCGCGGATGTGATCCAGGTGACGCGCCGCCGGGTGATTGACCGGCGCGGGGGCAACTGCGGGCCGGCCCCCGGATCGGGCGCGGCATCGGCAGGCGGGGACGATTCAGACATGCCTAACCTCCGGAAATCTCGTCGCGTGACGGATCCCGGCCGGCGCCGTCACGCGCGGCGCGCTGCCGACCGGGCAGAGTGAAGAACACCGGGCAGAGTGAAGAACAAAGGTGAGAAAGGACGAATGAAAAGGTCAGAGGGCCGGGTGAAACGGCACGGTGCGTCAGCCTGGAGCCGCGGAGCGCTCGTCCGCAACCCCGGCGGCGCTTGGCCACCTCGTCAGCGACAGAGGTGGCTGGCGACCTGCGCATAATCGACGGCACGCCGACTGGCAAGCAGCACGGTTCGCATAACTAAGATCGTAGCACTAAATCGACTATACCTACCGAAATAGTTGGATAAACGGCAGCGGGCCCCTGGCGGCGAAGGAGCCCTGCCCTGTCGGCGGCTTCACGGCGGCGGGTTTCACCAGCCCGCTCTGGCGGACTCAGATATTGCCACTGCCTGAATGCCCCTCAGGTTGGGGTGGGCTGGGTGGTGCTGCGGCTGACGCCGACGGCGCAGGCCATCCAGTCTCCAGCCGAGGTGCGTTGCCATGCGACCGCGACGCTGATGTCGATGCCGAATGCCAAATCCTATTTCCGGGCGGGTTAGGTCATTACTATACTTAACTGATGGGAAATGTGTATTTTTGCCTCGCGCCCGTGCGGACCAGCGTCGCGATGCTGATCTGCGCGGCAGCGGAGTCTGCGGCCGCAAAGACGAGCCGCGCGTGAACGTCATCCCGGGATTCGCCAGCCTGCGGCGGACCCCATGGTGCCGCCATGCCTGACGAGCAGCGGGAGGGCTCGCGCGCCAGCCTCGGTATCCTCGCCACCGGCGCCTTGGTCGTCGGCGGCATCATCGGGACGGGCATCTTCGCCGTGCCGGCCGCGGTGGCGAAGTTCGGCTGGGTCGCCTATCCCGCTTTTGTCGTCGTCACCGCGGGGTCGATCCTGCTCGCCGTGACGTTCGCCGAGCTCGCCCGGGAGGATCCGCGCGGCGGGGGGCCCGCCTACGCGTATGCACAGCGGGCCTTCGGGCCGTTCACCGGATTTCTGTCGGCGTGGGGGTACTGGATCCAGGGATGGACGGGGCAGGCGACGATCTCTGTCGCGGGCGCCGGTTACCTGATCGCGCTGCTCGGCGTCAAGGGCACGGGCTGGGTGCTGGGTACCTCCCTGTTTCTGCTGTGGCTGCCCGCGATTGTGAACGTGATCCGGCCCGGCGCGGTCGGCGGCGTGCAGATCGCGGCCACCGTGCTCAAGCTTCTCCCGCTGCTCGCGATCGGCGTGGCGGGCATCGTCATCTTTCACCGGGCCGATGTCGGCAGCCCGCTCGGCCACATCGGCGCCGTCGGCGCGCTCGGCCCGGCCTGCGCGGTTCTGCTCTTCAGCTTCCTGGGGATGGAGGGCGCCGGGGTGGCCGCCGACCGCGTCAAGAACCCGGCACGCACGATCCCGCGCGCCACCGTGCTCGGCGTCGTGGCCTGTGCGGCGGTCTACGCGATCGGGCTGCTCGGCGTGCAGGGCACCGTCCGGCAATCGACGCTCATGGCGTCATCGGCTCCGTTCGCCGCCGCGGCCCGAGCGATCACCGGCGCGGGCTGGACCGCCAACGTGGTGGAAGTGATCGCGGTCATCTCGGCCCTCGGCGCACTCAACGGATGGACGATGGTGAACGGAGAGATGGTCGAGGCCGCCGCCCGCGACGGCCTCTTCCCCGAAGCCGCCGCCAAGCGCGACGCCCGCGGCGCGCCCACCTTGGCCATCCTGCTGAACACGGTGCTCGCCACGCTCCTGCTCATCAGCTACTCCGCCGGAAATGTCGTCGGGCTGTTCACGACCCTGGCGCTGCTCAGCACGTTCGCCTACGTTTTCACGTACGTCCTGTCGGTGGCGGCGTACCTGTTCAGGCTCGTCCGCGGCGAGAGCACCTTCACCGGCCGGCCGTTGCTGGCTCAGACCTTCGGCGCCGCGCTGGCCCTCGCCTTCAGCATCTGGATGATTGGCGAGACCGGCCAGAACACGGTCTTTGACGGCGTCATCCTGCTCTTCATCGGTATCCCGGTCTACCTCGCCGACCAGTGGCGCCGCGCCCGCAGGGCCACCGCCGGCGCTGCGACGCCTACGACGCCTACGACGAGCGACAGCGTTTAGCCCGCTCTCGTGCCCTGTTCCCGCTCGGCACTGCCCTCGGCGATCTTGTCGAAGATTGACCCGAAGGTGGCGCGCAGCTGCTCGGTGTCGGCCGCCGGCGGGGCGAGGTAGGTGGTGGCGGCGGTCACGTGCGGGATCCTCTCGGTACTGGGCAGGGAAGGTGGTGCCCGCGATAACAGGCCCGGAATCCGATTATTCCTACCGAAATTATTGATGGTGGTCCCTGGCGGTCAATCGGCCCCGGCGGGAAGAACTGGCCGCCGGGGCGGTGGAGCGCCGGTCAGGGAGGCGGGCCCGGCAGCAGGCCGCGCGAACGCAGCTCGGCGGCGGCGCCCTCGGCGAAGTAGTAGGCCTCCTCCAGGTGGGGCTGGCCGGACAGGATGAAGTGGTCGATGCCGAGCGTGTGGTACTCCTCGATCCGGTCGGCGACCTCGCGGTGGCTGCCGACCAGCGCGGTGCCCGCGCCGCCGCGGACCAGCCCGTAGCCACTGCCGGGCGCCGCCCGAGCCAGATAAGTAGACTTATCCGACCGGCTTAGTTGATAATAGGCCCTGTGCCTACCGGGGGCCGCGGCGAGGCAGCGAAGACCGAGTCCCCGGGCGGCCTCGTGCACGCTGAGCGCCGCACGCCCCTCTACCAGTACGAAGAGAGGAGGCCATGCAAGTCGCACTCGCATCGTGCCGTTCACCCGACGCTGCCGCAAACGAGGACTTCGTCGCCGCTACCGCGAGCGTGGTCGTAGTGCTGGATGGTGCTTCCGCGCCCCCCGGAGTTGAGACCGGCTGCGTTCACGGCACACTCTGGTTCGTCCGCCGACTTGGTGCCGCACTCTTGGAGGTTCTTTCGACGCAGACGGAACAGGCGCCGGTGGACAATCTTGCTCAGGCAATTGTCAACGTGAACGCTCTGCATATCAACGCGTGCGACCTAAGGCATCCCGGGAACCCCTCATCTGCGATCGCCATCCTCCGTGAACAGGAGGAGACGATTGAATTCCTCCTGCTTGGAGACACCACCGTGCTGCTCGACGAGTCGGCCGGCGTCCGCGTGGTCACCGATGACTGGCTGGAGAAGGTTGCCGGGGGAGAGCAAGCAGCGCACCAGCAAGCCACGGGGTCAGCCCCCCAGGGCAGCCGCTCCGGCGCGGTTGTCGGGCCAACAGGTTACGGCCGCCAGGACGGCTTCTGGAGGGTCAGCAGCAACCCTGATGCTGTCAACTATGCCGTGACCGGCGCCATTCGCCGTCGAGGCCTGCGTAGGGCGGCCGTGCTCAGCAAGGGAGCCGCTCGACTGGCCGGCCGTTTTGGATTAATGGACTGGCCGAGCTTCCTCGATCTGCTCGACAAGCGTGGCCCGGAGGCGCTCATCGACCGATTGCGGGACGTCGAGCGATCCGATCCCGACGGGCAACGCTGGCCGCGTGCCGAGGCACACGACGACGCCACGGCCGTCGTGTGCCACTTCCGAGACCGATGACGAGTCTGGTCTCGACGCGGTCCCGCCGCTCGGCGATGATCTTCTGGAGTGCCGTGGGTATCTGCGATGCGCTGCGGGATTCACTCGACGCGCGGCTCAGCCAGCCCAGCCCTGACGCGGGCCAGCACTCCGCCCGCCCGGCCGCTCGTGCCTGCGGCAGCCTCATCGGCCTGTCCTGATGGGACGCGGCGCCACCCACTCTCATATCCTCGTAAGGAGATCATCATGACCGATCATGCCCCTGAATCCGACACCGCCGCCTGGTCATTCGAGACCAAGCAGGTGCATGCGGGAGCTGTGCCCGACCCGACGACCGGGGCGCGCGCCGTGCCCATCTACCAGACGACGTCGTATGTCTTCCGCGACACCGAGCATGCCGCGAACCTATTCAGCCTGGCCGAGCCGGGCAACATCTACACGCGCATCATGAACCCGACAAGCGATGTCGTCGAAAAGCGCCTCGCCGCGCTCGAAGGGGGGGTCGCGTCCGTGGCGCTCGCCTCCGGCCAGGCAGCGGAGACGCTGACGGTGCTCACCCTCGCCGGCGCCGGCGACCACCTGGTGTCGAGCGCGTCGCTGTATGGCGGGACCTACAACCTGTTCCACTACACGCTGCCCAAGATCGGCATCGAGGTCACGTTCGTCGAGGACCCGGACAACTTCGACGAATGGCGGGCCGCCGTGCGGCCGAACACCAGGCTGTTCTTCGCCGAGACCATCGGCAATCCGCGCAGCAACGTCCTGGACATCGAGGGGGTCGCGGGCATCGCCCATGAGGTCGGGGTACCGCTCGTCGTGGATAACACGGTGCCCACGCCCTACGTGTCCCGGCCCATCGAGCACGGCGCGGACATCATCGTGCACTCGGCGACCAAGTTCATCGGCGGGCACGGCACGGTCATCGCGGGCATCGTGGTGGACGGCGGAACGTTCGACTTCGGCGCGCACGCGGACCGCTTCTCAGGCTTCGTCGAGCCGGACCCGAGTTATGGCGGCCTCCGGTACTGGCCGGCTCTCGGTCCCGGGGCATTCGCGGCGAAGCTGCGCGTCCAGCTGCTGCGCGACACCGGCCCGGCGATCTCACCGTTCACCAGCTTCCTCCTCCTACAGGGCCTGGAGACGTTGTCGCTGCGGATCGAGCGGCACAACGCGAACGCTCAGGCACTGGCCGAGTGGCTGGAAGCCCGCGATGAGGTCGAGGCCGTCTACTACGCGGGCCTGCCATCCAGCCCGTGGTACGCGGCCAAGCAGAAGTACCTGCCGCGTGGCGCCGGCGCGGTGCTGGCCTTCGAGCTGCACGGGGGGGTGGCGGCCGGCCGGCGGTTCGTCGACTCGGTGCGGCTGTTCAGCCATCTGGCGAACATCGGCGACGTGCGGAGCCTGATCGTGCACCCGGCCAGCACGACGCACAGCCAGCTCTCACCCGAGGAGCAGCTCAGCACCGGGACCACGCCCGGCCTGGTGCGCCTCTCGGTCGGCATCGAGGGGATCGAGGATCTGAAGGCCGACCTGGAGGCGGGGTTCCGCGCCGTCAAGTCCGTGAGCTGACAGTGAGCCGGCCAACGGGTCCCCCCCCTGCCACGGGCGCATGGCAGGAGGGGGACCCGCCGGGCCGCCGTCAGTGGGTGACGCTGCGCCGCCCTTTGTGGCTGGAAGCCAACGCCTGCCTGCCGGAGGTGCGGCTGGCGTACGAGACGTGGGGCACGCTGGCGGAAGACCGGTCCAACGCGATGCTCGTCCTGCACGCGCTCACTGGCGATAGCCACGTCACCGGGCCTGCCGAGCCCGGCCACCCCACCCCCGGCTGGTGGCGAGAGCTGATCGGGCCCGGGCGGGCGCTCGACCCGGCCAGCTGGTATGTGGTGGCGCCGAATGTGCTCGGCGGCTGCCAGGGCAGCACCGGGCCAAGCTCCCCCGCCCCGGACGGGCGGCCATGGGGCAGCCGGTTCCCCATTCTGACCATCCGTGACCAGGTGGCGGCCGAGGTGATCCTCGCCGACACCCTCGGCATCGCGAGCTGGGCCTTGGTCGTCGGCGGCTCGATGGGAGGCATGCGCGCGCTGGAGTGGTCCGTCGGCCATCCAGACCGGGTCAATGCCCAGTTCCTGCTCGCCTGCACGGCCGCCTCCTCAGCCGAGCAGATCGCCTGGACGGTGCCGCAACTGCACGCCATCCGGGCAGACACCGGCTGGCGAGGTGGCGACTACTACGACGCCCGGCCCGGTGACGGCCCCCACCGCGGCCTGGGTGTGGCGCGGCGGATCGCTCACGTCACCTACCGCAGCGAGCCGGAGCTTGCCGCACGCTTCGGCCGTGACCACCAGGACGGCGAGCACCCCTGGGAAGGGGGGCGCTACGCCGTCGAGTCCTATCTTGACCACCATGCCGACAAACTCGTCTGGCGATTCGACGCAGGCAGCTACGTCACGCTGACCGAGGCGATGAACAGCCACGACATCGGCCGCGGCCGCGGCGGAACGGCCACCGCACTGCGCCGTGTACGGGCACGCACCCTCGTCGCGGGAATTGACAGCGACCGCCTCTACCCGCTCGCCCAGCAGGAGTACCTCGCGGCCGGCATCCCCGGGGCGGGGAGCGTGCGCGTCATCACGTCGCCGTATGGCCACGATGGCTTTCTCATTGAGGCGGAGCAGGTCGGGGCCTGCCTAGGGGAGCTTCTGGCCGCCATCCCGGGGCACGCGCGGGGCGGCGCCACGGCGACCCGCCGCGGCTCGGTGCCGCGCTCGTCCCCGCTGTGACCAGACGCTCCCGACCACGGAGATCATCACGCCTGTCATCGAGACCAGAGGTATTGGCATGACGCAGGCGGCGGGCAGCCGACCGTGCGCGTGCTGCCCGGGCGAGCATCTCAGCCCGGCGTCCCGGTCGCGGCCCCCGCTGCGGTTCGGGATCTCGCTGGTTGCCGCCCACGGGTGGACGCCGTACTGACGCGGTACGGCAGCGTGGCTCACGTCCAGAGGCCACCGCGCCTGTCTTCAACGCGTTTGGCCTTGTGCGTTGCCCGCGGCAGGCTGCCCGCCGGCAGGACGGCCACGATGGCGCTTACTCCGGTCAGTGCCTTCAGCCGCTGGCCGAATCGTTCTGCGAGGTCGTCATCGGGCTCGCTGGAATCGTGTGCGCGC
>Ga0182014_10006844_pt1 | contig 12104 bp, 7 predicted proteins | sample 612S2DmetaG_FD_120489 | JGI IMG/M metagenome (GOLD analysis project Ga0182014, IMG submission 120489) | Permafrost microbial communities from Stordalen Mire, Sweden - 612S2D metaG | ecosystem: Environmental > Terrestrial > Soil > Wetlands > Permafrost | place: Sweden: Stordalen | collected... | reverse complement strand
GGCGTTGGCCGCTTTGCCTTTCGAGAAAGAAAAGCCTTCCTGGCTCACGGCCCGCACCGTCAAAGGGAAAGGTGTGAGCTTCATGGAGAACACGGTTTCCTGCCACTACGGGTCCGTCAACGACGCACAACTTGCCCAGGCGCTCGCCGAGATCGGAGCCTTGCCGTCATGAGAAGCGTTTTCAACCGCGTGTTGGTGGAACTGGCCCAAAACGATCCCCGCATCTACATGGTGCTGGCCGACATCGGCTACGGCGAGATCGAGCCCTTCCGTGACGCCTTTCCCGAGCGTTTCATCAATTGCGGCGTGGCCGAGCAGAACATGGCCGGGGTCGCCTGCGGCGTGGCCTTGGAAGGGAACATCGTGGTCACGTACTCGATCGCCAACTTTCCCACCCTGCGCTGCCTGGAGCAGATCCGCAACGATTCCTGCTACCACAACGCCAACGTGAAGACGGTCATCATCGGCGGCGGATTGGCCTACGGTCCCCTCGGCGTGTCGCACCAGGCTACGGAAGACATTGCCATCATGCGGGCGTTGCCCAACATGGTGGTCGTGTGTCCCTGCGACTTCGCCGAGGCCGAGGCGGCCACGCGCGCCATGATCGCTCATCCCGGCCCGGTGTATTATCGTTGCGGCTACAAGAAGGAGCCGCCGGTTCACCAGGGGCCGATCGACTTCACGTTTGGCAAGGCCATCCAGGTCCGCGACGGCCGCGATTTGACTTTTATCTTCACAGGCACGATCGGCAATCAGGTTATTCCGGCGGCCGACGCCCTGGAGCGGGAGGGCGTCCATTGCCGCGTTATCAGCATGCACACCGTCAAGCCGATCGATCGCCAGGCGATCCTCGCCGCGGCCCGGGACACCGGCGGGCTGGTGGTCGTCGAGGAGCACCAGTGCATCGGCGGCCTCGGCGGCGCGGTGGCCGAAGTGTTGGCCAACGCCTGCGTAATGCCAGAGAAGTTTTTGCACATTGCGTTGCCCGATGTCTACGTGTCGAAGGTCGGCACGCATGAATGGCTTCTGGATCAGTACGGTCTGTCGGCGCGAAAGATCGCGGGCTCAGTGCATGCCATGTTTACCTGAAGGGAAGTTTCAGCATGAGAAGTCTTGCCGCCACGTGCATGATTGTTTGTGGAAGCATCGTCGCCACCGCCACGGCGGCTGAAGATGCGTATATCAAGGCCGAAGGGCAACGATGGACCTTGGGCACGGCGGCCGCCGAACGCGTTGTCGCGCTGGAGAACGGCAGACTCTTGCTCAAGAGCCTCAAAAACAAGGCTACAAGTACGGAACTCGTCGTCAGCGACGACGCCTCGGAGGAATTCTTCTTCCGCGTCGGGGATGCCAAGCAGCCGGTCACCGGTGCCACCGGACCTTGGAAGCTGGTGTGCGCCGAGCAAACGAAACTCAAGCAAGGCGAGCTGCAGTTGAATCTGACGCTTCAACGCGATTCGCTGCTGGTCACAAAGAGCTACGTCGTCTATCCGGCCTCAAGCATTGTCCGCCAATGGATCACCATCAAGAACGCGGGCCAGCAGACGCTGGTGATTGCCGAGCCGGGATTTCTTGCCGAGACGCTGCGCCCTGGCGATCCCGAAAAGCTCGATTTTCACTGGATGACCGGCGGCGACAATCAGCCAGGCTCGTGGATGCTCAAGACGGAAACACTGGCCTCGTCGAAGCCTCGCGTGTTTGACTCTTACGATCCCTTTCCGGGCGGACCGGTGTTTTCAGGCGATGGCATCAAAGCTAAGGTCGTGCTCAACGGCAAACAGGCGTGGCCTGCCAAAGATTGGCAGTACGTGGCCAATGCCACGGTCACGGCGCCGGTGGATTTCAGCCTGGACGTGGCCGCCGGCGACCAGCTTGCGTTTCTGGTCAACATGAACCGGAATTTCGGCTGCGACACGACCGCCTTCGACCCGACGATCAAGTATGGCGACGGCGAAACGCACGTGGCCTCGCAGGAATTCAGCGATCAGCAAGGAAAAAACGGCTGGCGCTATCAGTATATCGAGGCTGGCAAGGCCATCGACCTTGTCTATTACCCCCAGTCGAAACGGTGGCGTAAGGAGAAAGACAATCTTACGCACACACCGGGCGTCGGCGCCGGCGATCAGCATCCCGACTCGAATCAGGACTCCGCGCGTGTTTGGACCGCGCCCAAGGCGGGACGTGTGCATGTCGTTGCGACCGTGTGCAATACGGGTAATCCGTCGTGGACTTCCGACCGTTATGGCTTTCGTATGGGGTCGGGCACCTATGCGCCTTGGTACGCGCTGCTGGCCAAAGATACCCGTGACGGAGTGGTTATCGGCTGGGACTATTTCGGCCACTGGGCCTCGTCATTCCGACGGAATGCCGATGGGGCCATCACCGTACAATTGAAAGTCGCCGGTCACAAACAGACACTGACCTCCGGTGAGTCGCTGAGCACGCCCAAAGCGTTCGTCGGCTTGTTCCGTGACAACTTGGATGAGGCGGGCAACGAAGTGCTCGATTGGCAATACCGTTATCTTTGGGACTACACCCGCGACAAGTGGTTCCCCGCCATTCGCTTGCTCGGCTACTGGATGAAAGGCACCGCCATGACCCGTTGGTGGGAGCCGGGCGGTCCTTTTGCGGACGGCGTTGGTTGGGTCGGCGGCCAACCCGACATGGAAAGCGCCTTCCGCAAGGTCTTCCGTGTGGCCGATCTGATGCGGCGCATCGGTGGCGACGTCTACCAGCGCGATTGGGGCTGGTGGGACCGCGCCGGCGATTGGAACGGCCCCGACTTCCGCGCCACGGGCAATTATCTCCGCAAGTCGGACATGGGGCAGCTCATCTACGCCTTTCTGTACACGGTCGATCGCCAGTCGAAGGTGGCCAAGGAGCATCCCGACTGGGTGATCGGCGAAACGCTCGACATGTCGCAACCGGCCGTCGTGGAATTCATGAAGCGCCAGCTCGACCAGTTCCATGACCGCTGGGGCGACTTCGAATGGCGCAACGACAGCACGCCGACCTGCCCACGCAACGGCGACGATACGCCGCAGTTGGGGCAGGACATCGGACTGCGCCGAGTAATCCGTGGATTTCTCGACAAGTACCCGGGCAGCGCTTTTCAGGGCGTCAACGGCGGTGGCAGCAACACCGGCTACGATTACGCCCGCTATGCCTCGTCGATTTCTTTCAGCGATGGCGCGGTGGGGATTATCCGTAATTACTACACCTCGCTGATCCTTCCGCCCGACAAATCGAGCGACATCCCCGACCGTTATAACCCCGCCGACTACGACAAGGCGACCTGGCGCGGACTGCTCTGCATCAACTTCGACATGACCGGCGATACGTGGGAGCCCGCCAAACTCGAAGGGCTTCGCGAACTGATTGATATCTACCACTACTTGCACTACAAGGGAGTTGTGGGACGCTGGGTCCGGGTGTATCGGCCCGCCGTCGTTGGCGACGATCCGACGATGTATTTCGAGCGGCTCAGCGGCGATCGGCTACGCGGGATCATTATTCCCAAGCGGCCGGCCCCAGGCATTGTCGTCATCAAGCCCAAGGGCTTGTCGCCGGCGGAGACCTACACCGTCAACTTCCACGAATCCGCGGCGATTTCGCAGCGAACCGGCCGGGATTTGATGGACCATGGGATCAAGTTCGACAAGATGCAGCCCGGCGAACTCGTCTACTTGAATCTGCCACTGCATCCGGGCAGCAAGCTGGACAAGGAATCTCCCACCGCACCGGGCGACGTCCAGAAACAGCACGCCGAGAACATGGGCTATCCCGGCGTCGAGCTAACCTGGAGACCAGGAACGGACAACAACTGGGTCTCCTACTACGAGATATTCCGCGACAGCGCGGCCATCGACCGCGTGGCCAAGGGCTGCTACTACTTCGATCATTCGGCCGGCGCCGATTTGGCTGCCAAGTACGAAATCCGCACGGTTGATGGCGCGGGCAATACATCGAGCAATGCCGAAGCCCATGGCCCCGCGGCCCAGGCCGCCACGATCATTGACGACGCCCCCAGCGCCGACATCAAGTATGCAGGCTCGTGGCAAAGGCAGACCGGTCTATCGCCGGCCCACGCTGGAACGCTCACGTCATCCAAGGAGCCCCAAGCGACGGTCTCGGTCGCTTTCGAAGGCCGTCGGGTGTTGTGGTTCACCAAGCTCGGCGCTGATGCCGGAAAAGCCGCGGTCAGCGTGGACGGCGCATCCGCAGAGATCGTCGACACCTACTCGGCCGACGACATTTGGGGCATCTGTGTCTATCGCAAGGAGTTTGCAGCAGCGGGACGGCACACGCTACAGATTACCGTACTCGGCCAGCACGGCTCGCGGGCGAAGGATTCCGTCGTTGCGATTGACGGATTCAGGGTCGAACCATAATCGGCATGCATGTAGCCCTCGAACCTTCAACGACGAGGTGACCCATGAAATCGCGCGCGATAACATTTGCGGCTCCCGGGAAAGTGGAATTGCGCGAGGAAGAGGTCGCCGATCCCGGCCCCCGCGAGATCGTGGTGCAGACCGCCACGAGTCTCATCAGCACGGGCACGGAAGGGCTCTGCTTTCGCGGCGATTTCGACGCCGACTCCCTGTGGGATTGGGCCCTGCGCTATCCGCAGCAACCCGGCTACAGCAACGTCGGACGCGTGTGCAAGGTGGGAGCGGACGTGACTAAGTTTCAGGAAGGAGACCGCGTATTCTCCACCGCGCCCCATTGCCAGTTCGCCCTGGTCGACGCCGAGCACAAGAATCTGGTCAAGCTCCCCGACGATACGGCTGATGAAGACGCCACCTGGTCGTGGCTGGCCGTGGTCACCCAGACCGGCGTGCGACGCGGCGAACACGCCCTGGGCGACACGGCGGCCGTCATTGGTCTCGGTCCGCTGGGCCAGCTCACCGCGGCGTATCTCCGCTTGACGGGGGCCAGCGAGGTGCTGGCCATCGACCCGGTGGCAAGCCGCTTGGAGATGGCCGCCGCCCACGGGGCAACAGCCTGTTTTCGCGGCAGCGCCGACGCGGCAAAGGATTTTATCAGACAACATACGGAAGGCCGTGGCGCCGACGTGGTCTACGACGTGACGGGGAGCGACCACGTGCTGCCCGCGGCCCTTGGATTGGTGAAGAACCTGGGCACGCTGGTCATCATTGGCGACTGCCCGCACCCCACGCGCCAACATCTCACGCACGACGTGGTGCGTCGGCAGATCAAGATCATCGGGACCCAGAACGACTATTTGCCGCCGCAGCACGACTACTGGGTGGCGGCTCGGCAGATCCCGCTGTTCTACCGATACCTGCACCGGGGAGAGATGCGGGTCTCCGACTTGATCTCGCATCGCTTTCTTCCCGCCGAGGCGGCCAAGGCCTATGCCCTGCTCCAAGAGAATCGGGCCGCGACCATGGGGGTCGTGTTCCAGTGGAGCTGACGGGATTCGTCGCGCTCCGCATGATGGTGTGAACCGCAGCATGTCTCTTTGACGTTCCAACAAAGGAGATGCATGATGAGTTGGAAGAACATGACTCGCCGAGGTTTTCTGGGAACAGCGGCCGGTGGGCTGGCCGTCTCGTCACTGGCGTCGCCACTCCAGGCGCAACTGGCGTCGCCCAGGGAAGGCACGGTGCGTGATCGGTTGTGGCTCTTCGGCAGCCCGACCGGCAGCACGGCGCCCCATACGAAGCGACGGACCGTGATGAGTCCCGTCGAGGGGGCACTCTACCTGGGAGTTCCCAACATCTACATGAATCAGGCGTGTTCGGGAGCCGAAGCGAAGCTCGGCCGGTTCGAGCCGCCCTTCGAGCAGTATGCGGTCGCCCTGCGGCCTTTCAAACGGGTGCTCTGGGGGCTGGTCGGCTCGGGAGGGTTCACCACGCCGGAAGAACGCAAAGAAGGGGTGGAGCTGATCCGGAAGACGCCGAACTTCGTGGGCGCGCACATGGACGATTTCTTCACCAATGTGGCGACCGGCAAACGAGCCATCCTCACGATCGAGGAACTCCGCGATATCCGCCGGAGTTTGAAGGCCGTGGGCCGCCCCCTGGAGATTTATTCCACGTACTACACGACCCTGTTGAAGCTTCCGCTCACCGATTACTTGGAACTGCTCGACGGCGTCACCTTTTGGACGTGGAGACCCGAGGACCTGGTGCATCTGGAGTCGAACCTGGCGCGGCTCAAGGAGTTGGCGCCGCATCTGAAAGTGATCCAGGGCTGTTACTTGGTGGATTTTACCAACAGGGTGTCCACTCCGATTCCCGCCATGCGGCAGCAGTGCGAGTTCGGCCTGAACGCGCTCCGGCAAAAACGCATCGCGGGAATGATGTTTCTGAGCAACGGCGTGATGGACGTCGGCTTCGAGGCCGTGGAGTGGACCCGCGCGTGGATCCAGAAAGTCGGCGACACGCCGCTGTGAGTTCGCATCTTGAAATGATAGGCTTCCTCCTGCAAGGAGAATAACGATGAGATTTCGTATTGGCACTTGGATTAGCGGCGTCTGCTACGGTGGGATGATGCTTGCACTAGCCGGCGCCTGTTCGCAAGCCCTCGCGCTCGATTTCCCTGGCCCTGCTCCCGGCAAGGCCGTGGCGAGCATCCGCGGCGACGTTTTGCAGTTGGAAAACGAAGTTATCGCCATGACGTGGCGAGCCTCCGGCGGTTCGCTGCGCCCAAAGAGCATCCAAGACAAAATCGCCAAGAAAACGCTGTCGCTGGAAAAATCGGAATGCTTTGCGCTGCTCCTGACCAACACTCCTTTGCCAGGCACACGAACATGGCGGGCTTCTGATCTGCACCTGACGGGAAAGCCGGAACTTGGCGTGATCGATGCCGACGCGCACGCCGTTCGCCTGGCCGATCGTCAGCCCAGTCGGACCATCACGGTGCAGCTCCTTTCGGCCGACGGCAACGTGGCGGTCACTTGGAAGGCCCTGCTGCGCGACGGCTCGAACTACATCCGTCAATTGATCTCCTGCGAGACGACAACGAAGGATGTCGAGTTGAAGGATGTCACCGTCTGGGAGCTGGACGTTCCGGGAGCAAAAGTCCAGGGCGTCGTCGATGGTTCGCCCGTGACGGCGGGTACGCTGTTCTTCGCCGCCGAGCATCCGATGTCGAAAAGCGCCGTCGTCGATCGAGCCGGCCAGCCGGGCTCGCCCAAGTTCCAGTGCGGCTATGAAGTCAACAAGAGTTTGCATCCGGGCCAGCCGTTGCAGTTTCGTTCGCTGGTGGGCGTGACGCCCGAGGGGCAAATGCGGCGTGGATTCCTCTATTATCTCGAACGCGAGCGGGCCCAACCGTACCGGCAGTATCTCCACTACAACAACGGCTCCGAAATCGGCACGAAATATTGGGCCCTCATGTCGCAAGGCAAGCCCGGCGAGGCCAAGGCCTATCGACTTCGCGAGCAACCAGAGTGGATTGGCGCCATCGAGGCCTTCGGCCGCGAGTTGGCCGTAAACCGCCACGTTGCCCTGGATGGTTTCGTCCACGATTGGGGATGGGACGATGAAAACCTGGTATGGCAGTTCCACGAGGGATATCCGCAAGGGTTCCGGCCGGCGCAACAGGCCGCGGCGAAATACGGTAGCCACGTGGGCGTGTGGTTTTCACCCTTCGGCGGCTATCCGTGTCGAGAATATCGCATGAAATACGGGTGCAAACTGGGGTTCGAGACCTATGGAGCCTACGGCAGCGGATTGACGCTGGCCGGCCCTCGCTACTTCGCTCGTTTTCTCGCCGCCTGCCAGGGCATGATCGATCAATACGGCGTCGACTACTTCAAGTTCGACGGGTTTGGCGCCGGCAACGGTCAACCCGGACCGATGGCCTACGCCAGCGACGTCGAGGCCCTGCTCGACTTGATCGGCCGCCTACGAAGCCAGAAACCCGACCTGTTCATCAACACCAGCACCGGCAGTTGGCCCTCGCCGTTCTGGCTCTTGTATGCCGATTCCATTTGGCGACAAGGCGTCGATGCGGGAACCGCGGGCAAGGGCGCCCCGCGACAAAAGTGGATCACTTGCCGTGACAGTCTTATCTTGAGCGGCGTGGTGGAACGAGGACCGTTCATGCCCGTCAGCTCGCTGATGATCCATGGCATATTCATCAATCGTATGCCGTTCACTACCGATCACACGAAGCTGAATGCGAGCAAGCTCATCTATGACGAAGGCGAACTGACGGCCGAGATACGGTCGTTCTTCGGCACGGGCATCAACTTGCAGGAAATGTACATTGATCCCGAAGTGATGACGCCCTGCGCCTGGGACGCGCTGGCCGAAGCCGCCCGGTGGGCCCGCCGCAATGCCGACGTGCTGGCCGACACGCATCATGTCGGGGGCAACCCGCTGGCGGGAGAAGTTTACGGCTGGGCGTCGTGGACGCCGAAGAAGGCGCTCATCACCTTGCGCAATCCCGACGACCGTCCGGCCACCTTTTCGCTCGACGTGGCCAAGACGCTGGAGCTTCCCGCCGGCGCAGCATCACGTTATGTGCTGAAAAGTCCCTGGAGCGAAGAGGCCTCGAAGCCTGCCGTGGAAGCGCGCGGCGGAGAAGCGTACGTGGTCCACTTGCAGCCGTTTGAGGTATTTGTGCGGGAAGCGATCCCCGTTGAGTAAATCTGAGCAACTCGCGTTGCCCTCTCGTGCCGTTGCCGGCCATGCTCGTGTAGTGTCTCACACGGATTGTGATCTATTGCGGGGTGTCGGCGGGGATTTCGACCCTCGGGGACAAAAGCTCCATCCGCCTCATAAATCACATCAATTACAAAACACTACACTAGGCCACGCGGCGGCGATAGGCGAACGGTGTTTGGCCGGTGCAGCGGCGAAAGACGACCGTCATGTATTGCGGGTAGCGGAAACCGCACCGCTGGGCGATCTGCTTCACGAGCAGGCTCGTGCCGGCCAGCAATTGCTTCGCGCGCTCCACCTGCACCCGCTCGATCTCCGCGTGGATCGTTCGCCCCAGCGTGTCGAGGAACTTCCGTTCCAGCGTGGAGCGGGACAGTTGTGCGATAGCGAGCACGTCGGCGACGCGAATCGGATCGCAGGCCCGCTGCCGAATAAAGCGCACCGCCGCGGCCAGTTCCTGATCGTCGCAGGCAACCACGTCGGTCGACTGCCGGGCCACCAGGCCTTCGGGTGGGATGACGTGGCAAAGCTGCCGCGGTCTCTTGCCGACCATGAGCTGCGCGAGCAAGGCGGCGGCCTCGTAGCCGATTCGCTGCGAACCCTGCTCGATGCTCGTCAAGGGCGGGGTCGTCAACTCGCAGAGCATCTCGTCGTTGTCGACGCCGACGACGGCCGCTTCGTTGGGCACTCGAATGCCTCGCGTCCGGCACACCTGCAACACGTGTCGCGCCCTGAGGTCGGTGCAGGCCAGCAGGCCAACCGGTTTGTCCAGCGCCATCAGCCAGTTCGTCAACGCGCGTTGCAGGGGATCCCAATTTTGTGCCGTGGCATGGCGTGCGCGGAGGACCGCACAGGGGACCCCCGCCTCCATGGCCCGTTGCCGAAAGGCGCGGATCCGATCCTCTTCCCAATGTCGGAGATGACTGCTTCGTCCGCCGTAGCAGGCCAGGCGCGAGAAGCCGCACGCCAAGAGATGTTCGGCCGCCAATCGCCCGATGGCCTGATTATCCGTAGCAAAGTAGGGGATATGCGAATCCGGATCATACCAGCCGTACCCGCCGCCGAAGCCAACCAACGGAACGCGAAGACCGGCGACGGCCCGGGCTACTTCCCGGTCGTCGAACGCCGCGAGTATCCCATCGCCGCGCCACTGCTTTCGCTTGGGCAACTGCTGGAACAACTCCTCTTCGACATAGAGGTCCCAGTTGCCCGCGTCGCGGGCGTAGGCCGCGATGCCTTGGATCACTCGGCGGTCGTAACGCCGCGAGACGTTTGCCAGGACGGCAACTCGAAAAGTGTGTTTCACGTGCATCCCCCAACTACCGATGCCGGTCCCTTTTTGGTTGGACGCGGTAACGACATATTATAGCTGAAATACGAAATATTGCACGTCACCCCGGTGTATAATATGCGCGTCGCGGCAGCGATCGGAGCGACTTGCCAGCCGAGAATCGAAGGGAGGAAGAAGTTCACAGGGGACTGTCCCCCTTGCGCCACCACACCCCGGTAAACTTCCCGTCATCCTGAGCGCAGCGAAGGATCTCCTGGACCGAGGTTCATCGCGAGATCCTTCGCTGCGCTCAGGATGACGGTTGCCCCGTGAACGCTTACGCCGAGAAATCGAAGGGAGGAAATGTGTATGATGCGTCTGAAGAATAAGGTTGCCGTAATCACGGGGGCCGGTCGCGGCATCGGTCTTGCCGGAGCGATCGCCTTTGCCGGCGAGGGGGCCAGGGTGGTGATCGCGGAGATCGACGAGGAGCTTGGCACGCGCGCGGCCGCCCATGTTCACAGCCTTGGCGGCGAAGCGACCTTCGTCCAGGCGGATTGTTCCCGCTCCGCCGACGTGCAGGTGCTGATGGCCAAGACGTGCGAACTTTACGGCGGTCTGCACGTGCTCTACAACAATGCCTCCGTCTTTTTGCGCACCGACAAATCCGTCGCCGAGCTGTCGGAGGACATTTGGGAACACGTCCTGCGGACCAATCTATCGAGCGTCTTCCTCTGCTGCAAATACGGCATTCCGCGGATTCTGGCCAGCGGCGGCGGCTCGGTGATCAATACCGGCTCCAGCGCCAGCGTGATGGGCATTCCCGGCTGTGACGCCTATACGGCCAGCAAGGGCGCCACCATGTCGCTGACGCGATCGATGGCGGTGGAATTCGGCCCGCGGGGAGTGCGCGTCAATTGCATTTGCCCGGCCGGCATCGAAACCGAGATGCTCCAGGAGAGCAATCCGGACGACTCCTCCAGTTTCGACGCCGAATACTTTTTCGCCCGGGCGCCCCTGCGCCGTTTCGGAAGGCCGGACGAGATTGCCCACGTCGCGCTGTTCCTGGCCTGTGACGAATCCTCGTACGTCAACGGGGCGATTGTTCGCGCCGACGGCGGAATCACCATTGCGCCGATATCCTGATGTGTCCCGCATAACCCGCGTGGCATTGCCGTCGAAACATCGGGGCAAAGGGGGGGTAACCGTTCACACCCCGGTAAAATACCTGTCATCCTGAGCGCAGCGAAGGATCTCCTGGACTGCGCCTCGGCGCGAGATCCTTCGCTGCGCTCAGGATGACGCTTGCCCTGTGAACGGTTACAGGGGGGGATGGCCATGGCGCAACACTTCGTTGTCCGTCTCACTTGCTCAAAGGTGAAAGCCATTCAATGCCCGTCCCGGCGGCGCGGAGGTTCGGCAGCGCGCGCCACATCGATGTACACGCCCTTGATGTAGCTCGTCGAGCCGGCGTTAATTCCGTCGGGATCGAAGTCGTAGACGTACAGCAGTCGGCCGGGCGAAACCTCCTTGATCGACGTGTAGCCGTACGTGGTATGGAGGAATCTGTCACCCTGCTTGAAAAAAGTATCGTTGTAGATCGTGGTCGGCGAGGTCCATGTCTTCCCGTTCCCGTCCAGCGAGAACATGATCCGGTCGCCGTGCCTGCCGTAGGACATCGCCAATATGCCGTTGGACAGGAGAAACAGATCGGGTTCGACGCTCTTGGCGGCGTCCGGCATCAGGCTCGGCGGGCTCCACGTGCGGCCGTCGTCGGTCGAACGAGCGGATTGCATCGTCAGAAAGGAACCCAAGCGCATGACAGCCAGCAGGTTTCCGTCCACGGTCCGCTGAATCACCGGCTCGCAGTAGCCTTCGCCGGGGGCGTCTTTGGCGTAGGCGATCGTGGAATAGTAGTTCCAGTTCGTGCCGCCGTCGGTCGATCGCACCAGCACGGAGCGGTACTTCGGATCGCTCTCGAACTGGCCGAACATCGTGGCCAGGAGTGAGTCGTCGGACAGTTGGATGATCGAGCGAGAGAATGACATGTGGGCGGTATTCTTCCAGGGCAGTACCTTCTGGGGAAAAGCGACGTTTCCCTTGGTCCACGTGAACTTCCTGCCGCCGTCGATAGAACGTCCCACGCCCACCGAGACCGTGCGGGGATCGCGGGTGGCATCGGTAAAGTAGCCCAG
>Ga0182014_10006843_pt1 | contig 12104 bp, 11 predicted proteins | sample 612S2DmetaG_FD_120489 | JGI IMG/M metagenome (GOLD analysis project Ga0182014, IMG submission 120489) | Permafrost microbial communities from Stordalen Mire, Sweden - 612S2D metaG | ecosystem: Environmental > Terrestrial > Soil > Wetlands > Permafrost | place: Sweden: Stordalen | collected... | reverse complement strand
CTCTGGACAAAGTCGGGCAGAACAGTCGGGTTGCGGAAGAGATCAAACCGATGTAACCTGTGCCAAGCCTGTTGAAATGGTTGAGTGGGAACTTGGGGTGTGAAGATGGTAGATTTGACCCCAATTTTTTCTTTTATGTAGGGCTCTTTCATCCCCTACTCTATGCCGGTTTATCCCGGCGCTTTCGGCCCGTCCCCAATGCCCGGACAGATTTCGTTTCCCCGGAGAGTATCTCATGAATCCCGTTACCATAACAAAAATCGTGCGGCTTATGAGACATGCCCAGACATCTTGATTGACGCCATTTTAAGATAATCGTATCATGTTCGCCTGGTGTGTGGTTTTCACATTGATCATCGCTTCGCTTTGTGGATCGGATTCGGGAAATGGCAGTCTATAGGGTGAGATCATGAACGGAATGGCCCATACGTAAGCATTTTGGGCACCTTGCAGGTAACTTTCTTGGTTGGAATCATGTCAACGAATTGGTTCATCTTTGTTCAGATCCGTGCTTCAGTCGGCGCTCTTCTGGCTCTTACTGGCACCTCTATTTTGATGTTAACCAAGGAGAACAACATGATAAAAACTATTGCAAAGGCAATCATTCTGACGGTGGGGACAACGCTCCTGGGGTGGCCGATTTGGACGGCATGTTTCCAACTTCAGAGGGGAGAGTGCCCTACAGGTGCCGAGGATGCTATTTGAAATATGGGAGTGAGCGTAGGGGGTTCGAATCCCCCCGCCCCACCACCATCAGAATTGTCGAACCAAGTACTGAAGTGGACACGCAATAAGCTCCGTGCCGCTCAGTTCTGCATTAACGCGATAGACTGCAAAGCCGGTCGGTTAAGCTAATTGTGGACCTTAGGTTTATTCCTCAAAAAAATGCCGTGGGATTTCAATAGTAGCTGTAATATCGGTAACCCATACATAAGATGGCCTGATAAATATGGCGTCAGGAACAATCAGCATTAGAGTACGCCCATTGCGGATAGGGTTCTTGGTTGACCCTGCAGATCGTGCAGGACTTTATCATGCGATTGAGTTGAGTACCTTCCTTTGGGGAGGAAGTTACAACCCGATAATTCCTGCTTACCGCCGTACTCCGGCCAAATGGGAATCTCATCGTGTTCGGCATCTGCCCCTGCCTTCGGACATTGTTGAAGGATACCTAACCGGATTCGACCCTGATATTGTGGTGCCGGTTGGTATTTGCGCAAATCGAACCTTTAAAGTCGGCAATCGGGATATCGTCAAAACCGATGAATTAATTGGTGGATTAAAGGATACTGCAGCTCCACAATATGGTATCGGTCTTATCCAACTTTTGAATGACTTCATAGAGAAAGAACTCAAGTATAGGAGAAACGACGACCTTCAGGTTATTTTCCCAAAATTCCCACGTGCCTATAGACTATTTCTGGCAAGTGTGTTTGGAGTGCTTCTGAAAGAAGCTCAACACATTGTAGATAAGCACTTCCTCAATGTTACAGGCATATCAACGAGTTCTATCACTATAAATCAGTTGCTAGGCGTACTGCAATCACCCAACTTTTTCCCCAGGAGATTAACTTCGTGGGCGTTGGATGAACAACCTCAAGGTGATCCGAATCTGTTCGTGTGCGACGCAACAAGCACCCAAGACATCATTGATTATTGGAATTTGCGCGCTGCAGGTTTCTATGTGATACCAATCCCAATCCAGATCGCTCAAACAGAAGGCATAAAAAACTTTGCGCATGACTTTATAGAGAAGAATTATCGCCCTTACAGGAACAATCCAAAGATGTTCTACCACACGACTGTTCAGAGGTCCCGGTCGCTCAAAGAGGATGTAGTCAAAAGGTTCTGTGAGTCTTTGGATATCCCTAAAAACGAACCTCAGGCGCACCCCCGTTATTTACTGAGGTGGTGGTACCCACGACTGTGGGATGCCTGGGCGCGTGAGAGCGCCCTTGGTGAGGGGATCGTGTTTCCCTTTGAGTATGAACAGGAGAGGCGAATATCTGAGGGCGAGGAGAGATTGGAGTTGCGATCTCAAGATCCTAAATTTGACATCTTTCACGGGTACTCCGGCAAGCCCAAATTTGCCAACGAATTTAGCTTCCGATTCTATGGCTCAAAAGAGGCGATGGCCGAGGTCCTCCCAGAGGGAAGTCGCGGACTATCTTCAGCGATAGGTCGTGTAGGCTACTTCAATTGGCGATTTTCGAGGTTCGGGCCTGTCTTTCTGGCACACAACCCCAGAGACATGATATTCCTTGAACTACCCCTTGCTGAGGCAGTCATGACAGAGTGGTTTAGAGAGCGGGGGTGGAAGGTATCTCTGTCTGGCCCAGGACGCATCGCAAAACAACTGTTCAAGCAACTTGGTGGCACGTATGGTATTTCGAAGCTCGCCCACAAAGGTGTCATTGAGCTACTCGGAGGGTTAGAGAATGAGGCTGGTATGCCTCGTCAGGCTGTCTTGGAGAAGCTAAAACGTGTCATAAAGTCCGATGGACTCCACTATGACGCCGAGCGATTTCTTGATGGATTACTGTCGGCAAATGCCTGCAGGTTGGGAACCAAGATTCAGTGCCCCGTGTGTACGCGTCACAACTGGTATGAACTGAATCCACTCGACTATGAATTGCGGTGCCGTTTCTGCCTGTCTGATTTTTCACCACCACTGAAGTCGCCTAAGGATATCGAGTGGACCTACCGAGCGCACGGACCTTTTGCTACCTCCATTGCTCAAGGGGCTTTTACGGTTTTGCTTACACTCAAACTGATAGGCGGCGATTCCGATAGAGGCGTCACTCCACTGTTCAGTTATGTAGCGGAAAAGGACGGAAGACACCTGGAAGCTGACCTGACCTGCCTGTACAAGCCTTCATCCTGGCGTGAGAAGGGGACTTACCTCATTCATGCAGAGTGCAAGAGTTTCAACAGGTTTGAGCGTAGGGACATAGAACGAATGAAGGAGTTGGCAGTTTCTTTCCCAGGCTCGGCGCTTGTCTTCTCCACGCTCAACAGCGAGCTGCAACAATCAGAAGTGAAGTTGATCCGAAATTTGGCGGCCGCTGAAAGGAAAAAGCGACTACACAGAAAACCGAGCAGCCATGTGATTCTATTGACTGGCACTGAACTTTTCTCTCATCGTATTGGTGACAATTGGAAAAACAAGGGCGGTTTGTATGAGCGCTTGAGTCAGCGAAGTTTTGAGCTGACCAGCCTGGAGTTGCTTGCTGATGCTACTCAACAACTCTATCTCGACCTTCCCTCGTGGTTCGAGTGGTCAGAGGCAGAATGGAGTAAACGCAGGCAGAGGCAGGCGAGAAGTAAGGCAGAGAGGCAAAAGACCGAAGAGAAAACAAAGGAGTAGGGGGCCTGAAAAAGGAAAAATATGACGCATACTATCCGTAAAGCGTGCCAGAAGGGAAAGAATAACAAGCCCATTAGGGATAGAATATTCCTTTTCAAGTCATGGCCCCTTTCTTCGTTATCGGTATCTATGATGTTGCACTTGAGCTAATTTGCCGGTACACTTCCAATGTCATGATCTCTGTTAAATTGGTAATATACCGTGGATCTTAACCCAAATCACTTAGGATTAATATGCACCGAATAATCATTCACAACTTTGGCCCAATAAGAGATGCTCAAGTTGAGTTGAGTAGATTTTTGCTGCTCATTGGCCCACAGTCGTCTGGGAAGAGCACTATTGCAAAACTGGCCTATTTTTTCCTTCATGTTAGAGACGAAGTGACCGCCTTTATTCTAGATACAGCTGAAACCGGTGAGAAGAAAGATATGGCTTGGCGACTTAAAAAACGGCTAACAAATAGGTTCGTTGAATTCTGGGGTCCTACGCCACAGCCTTCAGATGTCAATATAACATTTTTTTATAGTCACGATTGTACTCTCGATATATCGCTTGACAAACAATACCACAAATATGTTTCTTCACGATTTTCGGAATGCTTATGGAGCCAGATAAAGCCATTGGTTGATAGTGCTCAATCAAGATTGCGTGACAAAAAGCAAGGTCCGATGTTTCCATCCGCATTAGGTAGACTTGCTTATGATCAAGAACGAACAACATTGCTCGAACAAATTAGATCTGAGTGCAATAGGATATTCCATTATCCTAAAGGACTTTTCTTTATACCTGCAGGCAGAAGCCTTCTTTCGCCATTGTCCGACCAAATACAATATGTGCACCCACACCTCCTAGATTATCCAATGCGCCAATTTGTAGAGACGGTAAATAATAATAGGGTACTATTCGATCGTTCTCTTGATGACATTATATCAGGTCGGCAAGCACTTTCTGAGAAGCGGCTGTGGTTTTCTGCAGTGCGGCGGGCAAGAGCATATGTTAGGAAAATTCTTAAAGGTGAATATCGTTACGACAAAGAAGGTGGCAAGCTGTTCATTACTCCAGAAACATACACAAAAATGAACTATGCTTCATCGGGCCAACAAGAGGCGGCCTGGATACTGTTATCACTCTTCCTTTTGGTCCTTGATAAAGCAGAAACCCTCGTATTTATAGAAGAGCCTGAGGCTCATCTTTTCTCAGATGCCCAAAAAGATATCATTGAATTTATATCCTTCGTATTTAATGCCATTGAATGTGACTTCATTATAACCACACACTCACCATACATTTTAAGTTGTATAAATAATCTACTACTTGCTAAACAGCTTAGTGGCGCTTCAGCAGGAGTTGGTGTTGAGAAGATCATTTCAAAAGACCTATGGCTAGACCCAAACGAAGTATCAGGCTATTTTGTTAACGGGGGGCGCGTAACTCCGATCATGGATAGAAAGATGGGGGTTATTAAGAGCGAGCTCGTGGACTCAGCTTCAGACCAGATTAATAAAGAATATGAAGAATTGCTTGCACTTGAACAGGAGATCTCGAACCGTGCGCGATAAGCTTGGCGATTCAGGTTTGATAAGTGACGATACTCGTCTAGTAGCGTCATTTCGGCAAAAGCAGCGGGAGCACAGAGCAAACAATCCATCAGGGCATCGCGTTCTTCGTTATGAGATTGATGGTGGAATGATTACGCAGGGTGAGCGTTGCGATTTCGGGATGGGCATCCCAGATCAAGCCACATTTTATTTCATTGAGTTGAAGGGGAAGGACTTAAAGAAGGCGGTACGACAGATTATTTCAACTATTTCAGTACTACTGCCCATACTCTCGGGATACATTATCCATGCTCGGGTTGTACTAAGCCGCATTCAGCGTCCAGATTTGCGGTCATCAGAGGTAATCATTTTCGAAAGAACACTTGCTAAACAAAAAGGTTGCCTTAAACGTGGGTGTATTGTGATGGAAGAAACCATCTAACCCTTACTTCAGCCAATTTGGCATTTCCTGGTGTGTCACACCGAGCAATGCGTTGGAAACCGTGTGCCTTGCCGATGATAATATGGGCATGAAGAATTCCACACATCTCTCCTACATGGCGTTATGAGGAACGTATTTCAAAAGAACACCAAAATAAGATCATATGTGTATGCGGTAACCTGAGGATTCGGTTCGCATCAGGTGTTTTAACGCAGGCCCCACGGCAAGACCCGCCTGGAATGTCTGGCGTATCAGAAGTGAGGGAGGATTGTCATGGCCGATTTTTTCAGGGCTGGCCCACGAGACCCAATGGCCGTATCAGTAATCCTCTGAATTTCATGCCAAAATCGTGTAAGCCAGGCTTCAAACCCGTACTGAGCTGCGTGGGGGTAACACTTAGGATTATTGCCGGCCCATTCCTGTATTTTCTTTTTCACGTCCCCGGCGTCCACATAATCTCTGTCGCCATTATAAACGTCAGTCAACGCGATCGCCACATCTGCAGGACTTTTTCCATCACTGCTCTGATTGCTTCTAAAATGCGAAGAGGCCCTTTGCGGTAAGTTCCAATCCGATGGCGTCGATGCAGAGTGTGTCATCTCCGGCGTAGATTCCAACCCTGCCGTTGTATTTTTCGTCTTTGAGCATGTACTTTTCGATAAATGCCCGATGTCGCCTGCTTATACTAAGTTGCGCTCAAGTTGAAGCAACCGCAAAGAGCGGGGAAGTGACTTCCCCGCACCCCGCAAGATTTGGCCGCGCGCGTCTGCGCGCGACCAAGCGCTCGGCGCTGGCGGCGGTTGCCCAGCACTTGCTGGGCCCAGCCGCAGCGCCATATAGAGCAGGATCATGGTCCGGGCATGGAGAGCTGCGAGGGGGTTCGGGGGGCAAAGCTCCCCGAGCTTTTCAGCTTTTTTTTATACTCACTTGAACGCAACTTCGTATTAGAGCTTTTGAGGCCATTTCATCGCCGCATGCAACACCCTTAAAATTACGACCGCCTTTCCCTTCGCGACATAAGGGAAAATGTAAGGCAAACCGGGAATGACGAGTTCGCGGGCGCCCGCCACCCTGCCCGGCCGTCCCATACCGGGCTTATCAGCCAATCGTTGCGCGGCTTTCCAGATTCGTTGCGCCACCTCTGCCGCTTTAACGGGATTGTCACCGGCGATGTATTCCACGGCATCGTCCAAGTTCAGCAGCGCTTTACAGGACCACTTAATTTGCATTCGCACCCCACTTGCGGAATCTGGCTATGACTTCCTCGTGGTTAGCTATTTCTCCCTTCTCAACCTCTGCCAAGGCATCGTTGACCTCCTGGACAAACCATTCTTCATACTCAAGGAACCGGTCTATCGCCCCGTTGATTACCCAGGACCTCGAACGGCTCAAAACCTTTGCCAAGCCGTCCACGCGATCGAGCATTTTATCGTCCAGCCGAACCGTTGTTGTTTTCATGAACAGCACCTCCAGATTTTGTATTCGTATAGAATACACATGAATATATCAAAAGTGAATCGGATATTTTTTAAATCACAGTACTGAAAAATATCACGATAAACATCGTCACAGGATAATAACTGGCCCGGTTGAAGAGCGCCGAAGCGAGGCCGGCAGACCTCTCGGCGTAGAGCCGCCATGCGGGCAGGAGCAGAAGAAATATCCCGGCCGGGATCGCTGCGACAAAATAGAGGGCGCTCAGCCGGGCGGGCGTCAGCCAGAACAGGGCAATGCTCATTACAACAGCGATCGTCAGGGAGCTTAGAACGACCCGGGCCGATCCTTGCGGCCCAAACTTGACCGGAATGGTTTCCGCCCCCATGCGCATGTCTTCCTGCATGTCGCTCCAATCGTTGGGAACGTTCTGCCCCCCGATTTCCCAGAAAAAAAACCACAGGAAAAACCCGATCAAAAAAGACGCCGGAGAATTGGGCGCTACAGCGTAAATAGCCGCCAGCCCGCCGGCGCTCTTGACCCCGCCGCTTACAAGCGCCTTTATCCAGCTAAGCCTCAACATTAAGCAGTAAACCGCTTCTGCAAGGCATCCAAGCATAAATATGACTGCGCAGGCCGGATTAAGAGCCCAGGCCCCGAGCAGGGCAATCGCGCCCCATCCGGCTGTCCACAAAACTCCGTCCCTCAGGCTGAGCAGGCCCTGCGCCATCGGGTGGCGCGAATAGATGGCGTCAAGGTCCCCGGCGGAACACTTGAGACCGCACTCGCGGATTTTGCGCCGGTCCGTTCTGAAGTCAACGACATCGTTTAGGGCGTAGACGGCTGTGTAGCCGGAAAAAGCTGTCACAATGCCGATGACGATCACATGAACCGGCGGGATCGAGCCGAGCCAGAGAAGGGCTGCAAGCGCCGGGGTAGCCATATCGAGCAGCCCGTGCGGCGTGCGTGACAATGCCATGAAGAGTTTTATCCGGGGCGGAGGCGAAATTGTTGAGGCGCTCAATTCCATTTAAGTCTCATTCTTTTTCCGAATTCTATTTTACGAAAGATTTCATCCTCATCTGATAGACTTATATAGTACACTACCTAAAAGAATAACCACTCTGCGTCGTGTGAGCGCGTAGCGGGGAGGCCGACCGCGCGACACGTCTATCTGGCGCGTTGGGCGTTCGCGGGAGGCCTCGTATGATAGACTTATACAGTACCCTACCGAAGAAAAATAACCACTCTGCGTCGTGCGAGCGCGTAGCGGGCAGGCCGGCCGCCGCCATTCTCGACGCTATCCCTTCATGACCTGTCTATGATCAATGTCCATGACCAGAGACGGGGCGTTTGCGGGAGGCCTGGTGGACTGCGTTCCTCTTACGCCGGCGCCTCGCCTACTGGTCTTTTCATGGTTTCAGGGCAGCCCAGAGGGACGTGAGTTACTGCTTCGAAAAGGCTGCGGGTCTTCTCTGTGCTCTCTCCTTGACCGGACCATGTCCCGTCTCTGTTTCGAAAAGGCCGCCCACAAGGGGCTAGACTACGAGTCGTCCAGGCGCCTTTTCATGGTTTCAGGGCAGCCCGAAAAGACATGAAATGCTGTGGTGAACGTTTACGGCAATTCCACCAACCCGGCGCGAAAGGGCCCTCACCCGCATATCACTATGGTCTCTATATTTACGAACTCCTTCAGCCCGAAATGAGAAAGCTCCCTGCCGAATCCCGATTTCTTGACTCCCCCGAAGGGAAGGCGCGGGTCGGACTTTACAAGACCGTTTATCGAAAGAAATCCGCAAGCAACTTCTTTGGCGAGTCTTTCCGCCTTCGAGATGTCCCTGGTCCAGATCGCAGCGCCAAGGCCAAACTCAGTCGCGTTGGCAATCCGGATCGTATCCTGTTCGCTCCGCGCCGCGATCACGGGGGCTATCGGACCAAAGACCTCCTCCTTTAACACCAGCATCTCCGCAGTAAGCTCTGTCAAAACGACCGGCTGGAAGAAATAACCCTGGTTCGGCGGCTTAGGCCCCCGATGAACTCTGGCGCCCTTTTTCAAAGCATCATCAAGCTGTTTGCCCAGAGTTTCCATGAATTCCTTTTTGGCGACCGGCCCCAAATCGGTGGACTCATCCATCGGGTCGCCAATCCTGAGGCCATTCATCACGCCAACGAATTTTTCTGTGAACGCCTCGGCGACAGATTCCATCACTATCAGCCGTTTGGCAGCGCTGCAACTCTGACCGGCGTTCGCCATTCTGGACCTGACTGCGGCGCGGGCGGCTTTATCCAGGTCCGCGTCCTCGAGGACCATAAACGGGTCAGAGCCGCCGAGCTCGAGTACGACTTTTTTCAAGTTTTTTCCCGCCAGCGAACCAACCTTAGATCCGGCGCCGACACTTCCAGTCAACGAAACTGCGTCGATTTGGTCTTGCTCTATCAGGCGTTCGGCGCCTTGCGGGTCAATCAGAAGCGTTTGAAAAGCGTGCTCCGGGAAACCTGCCTGGCGGAAGATATTCTCGATCTCGAGCGCAATTATCGGAACATTGGACGCATGCTTGAGCAGGCAGACATTTCCGGCCGCAAGGGCCGGCACAGCCCAGCGCACCACCTGCCAGAAAGGAAAATTCCAGGGCATTATTCCAAGGATAACGCCAAGGGGGTCAAACACCACATAGCTTTTCGCAGCCTCAGTCTCGATCGCTTCGCTTTTGAGATGCTCCTCTGCGTTTTGATTATAGTAGTCGCATAGCAGAGCGCATTTTTCGATTTCAGCTACGGCATCCCGTATCGGCTTGCCCATTTCAGATGTAACTATGCGGGCGTATTCTCTTTTTTTCTGCCTGAAAATGGAGGCAAGCGCTGCGACAGGTTTTACCCTATCTGAAACGGGGAGCTTTCTCCATTTTTCAAACGCTTTTTTCCCTTTGATTACAGCTTCACGACAGGACTCATCCGGCAGTGTATCGAACTCAGCAGTTACTTCACCGGAAAAGGGATTTATCGACCTGAGCTTCATGAACTCCCTCCGCACCAAATCACAATCAGGAGGGAGAGTTTACAAGGAAAACAGGCTTATGTGCAACACAGTTATTATTTGCCCTTTCCAGGAAGCTGCTTTTTTATTTCCTGCTTCATGAAATTGATGGATTTGGTAATCGGTATATTTTTGGGACATACGCGGGTGCATTCGAACTGATTTACGCAAGGCCATACGCTATTGGGTTCGTTGAGCTTATCAAGCCTGCTCGTAAACCGGCCGTCCCGCGTATCGTAGAGATACCTGTACGCCCAGACAAGGGCGGCAGGGCCGACATAGTTGGGATTGTCTCTCATAACGGGGCAGGCGCCCGTGCAGCAGGCGCATAGAATACAGCGGATCACCTCCTCCACTTTCTTGTGGTCTTCCGGACTTTGCAGCCATTCCTTCTCGGGGGGGTCCTTGTCCTGGACCAGGTAGGGGCGCATGGAATCGATCCTGGCCAGGAAACGATCCATATCGACTATGAGGTCCTTGCGGACCTCAAAAAAGGGCAGCGGCTCCAGAGTGATTTCCTCAGAAACGGTGTAGTCCTTTACCAGCTTCTGGCACGCCAGGGCGCAGACCCCGTTTATCCGCATCCCATCGGAGCCGCACACGCCATGAGCGCAGGACATCCGGTAGCCTAGCGTTCCGTCCTGTTCCCATTTGATTCTGTTGAGGCAGTCGAGAATACGCTCTTCCGGAATGGCCGCCACTGTATATGTCCTGAAGTAAGCCTCTTTGTCTGACTCGGGATCGAACCGAAATATCCTGAATCGAACTTCCATATCAGTATGTCCTCGGTTTGGGTGGAAAGAGGGTGACCGTAACCGGTTTGTAAGTAATCGACAGGCCGGAGTCCGTCCTTTGGACAAGTGTATGTTTGAGCCAATGTCCGTCGTCCCTGCCGGGGTAGTCCTCGCGCGAGTGCGCTCCGCGGCTTTCGGTTCTGTTCAACGCTGAAGCAACTATTGCTTCAGCCAGGGGGAGCATATTCTGGAGTTCAAGGGCGTCTATCAAATCGGTGTTAAAGCGATCGCCCAGGTTGTCGATCGAGATGTTCCGGGCCCTTTGTTCCAACTCCCTTACAGTTTCAAGGGTTTTTTTCAAACCCTGCTCGATCCGAAAAACCGAGCAACCGGCCATCATGACTTCCTGGAGAGACTGCCGGATGCCCGCAGACCTTTCACCGGTCCTGTTTTCCTTGATCTGTCTTATCCGGTCCACCGTGTCCCGCACCGGCGCTGGAGGCGGCTCAACCCAGGATAGCCGGTTCAGGTTTTCCATAATATGCAGCCCTGCCCTCCTGCCAAAAACGACGAGATCGAGCAGCGAGTTGCAGCCGAGCCGATTCGCCCCGTGAAGCGAGATGCACGAACACTCGCCCGCCGCATAGAGCCCAGGCACGGGGTTATTCTTCACATCGGTTACGTTGCTGTCGGCATTTACCGCGATGCCTCCCATCATGTAGTGACAAGTGGGATGAACCGGGATCTGGTCTGTCGCCGGGTTAAGGCCAAGGTAAATCTTCACAAAAGAAGAAATATCCGAAAGCCTTTCGGCCAGCTTCTTTTCACCAAGATGGGTGAGGTCCAAATAGACATAGTCTTTTCCATTTATTCCCCGGCCCTCTTGAATCTCGGTATAGATCGCGCGGGAAACCATGTCCCTCGGGGCCAGGTCCTTGATAGTGGGAGCGTACCTTTCCATGAACCGCTCTCCCTCGCCATTGCGTAGAATTCCACCCTCACCTCTTGCCGCCTCAGTTATGAGGACCCCAAGTCCCCATATTCCGGTAGGATGGAACTGGACGAATTCCATGTCCTCCAGAGGAAATCCCTGCCTGTAGGTGAGAGCAACACCGTCCCCGGTGCTTGCGAAGGCGTTGGAAGTCACCTTGAATACTTTCCCGTATCCGCCGGTTGCAATCAGGACAGCCCGGCTATGGAAGAAGTGTATTTCACCGGTTGCAAGCTCACAGGCGACCAGCCCGGCAACCTGCCCGTTCTGAATAACGAGATCGAGCACGTGAAACTCCGGGTATATCTTGATGCCCTTCTTCACCGCATCAAAATAGAGCGTATCCATCATGACCCGCCCGGAGCGGTCAGAGGCGTAGCATATACGCTTTACGGGAGCTTCGCCAAAATTCCTGGTGTGCCCGCCAAAGTAACGCTGGGCGATTTTACCTTCCGGCGTCCGGTTGAAAGGAACTCCCATGTGTTCGAGTTCATAAACAGCCCTTATGGCGTCTTTTGCAAGAATCTCAGCCGCGTCCTGGTCGGTCAGGTAATCTCCTCCTTT
>Ga0182014_10006841_pt1 | contig 12108 bp, 12 predicted proteins | sample 612S2DmetaG_FD_120489 | JGI IMG/M metagenome (GOLD analysis project Ga0182014, IMG submission 120489) | Permafrost microbial communities from Stordalen Mire, Sweden - 612S2D metaG | ecosystem: Environmental > Terrestrial > Soil > Wetlands > Permafrost | place: Sweden: Stordalen | collected... | reverse complement strand
CGCTACAAGGCTCCCGTGCACTATGATGACGAGGTCGTCGTGCGCACGTACCTGAAACACGTTCGGGAGAAAGTGATCCGCTTCGGATACGAACTGCGCAGGGCGGAGACTGGCGAGTTGCTGGCCGAAGGCGAGACCACGCACATCGTCGCCAATAAGCAAATGAAACCCCGGGCGCTGCCGGAGAAATATTTGAAGGTGTTTCGCGCCGCGGTGGGGGGATAGGAAAGAAGGGTCCGATGCAAGAGTTCCTCTACAGACTGCAACTCGTGCGCGGAGATATGCTGCGCACTGGCCCGACCGACTCGGAACAGGCGGTAGTGGCCGAACATTTCGCATATCTCCAGGACCTTACCGCGAGAGGCATCATAATCCTCGTGGGCCGGACCCTGAATACCGACGAAAATGCGATGGGTCTTGCAGTCTTCCGCGCCGAATCCGCAGATGCCGCCCGCCAGATCATGAACGGCGATCCGGCCGTAAAGAAGGGCATAATGACAGCAACGTTGTATCCGTTCAGAGTGGTCTTGCAAGGAAAGTGAAAAACTCGAAACCAGAAACCGGGAACTGCTCTTGAACGCCCTGCGCATCAACGGAAACGATCTCACGCTGGAAGCCGTGCGCGAAGTGGCGCACATCGACGTCCGCCGGCCCGTGCTTCTTGATCCCGACGCGCGCGAGGCCGTCAACCGCGCCCGTGCCGTCGTCGACGCTCTCGTTGCCAACAATAAAACTTCTTACGCGATTACGACGGGCGTCGGCAAGCTGAGCGATGTGCACATCGCCGGAGATCAGATCCGCGAACTGCAAGTCAACCTCGTGCGCTCGCACGCTGTCGGCGTGGGCGAACCGCTTGCGATCGTCGACACGCGCGCCATGATGCTCCTGCGTGCCAACTCGCTAGCGAAGGGCAACTCGGGTGTGCGGGCCATCACCATCGACACCATCTGCGAGATGCTCAATCGCGGCGTGACTCCGATGGTGCCGTCGCAGGGAAGCGTGGGAGCGAGCGGCGATCTGGCGCCGCTGGCGCACCTGGCGCTGGCTCTAATCGGTGAGGGCGAATGCTTTGACGAAAAAGGCGCACGCATGGCCAGTGCCGAAGCGTTGAAGCGCGCACAAATCAAGCCCCTGGCGCTCGAAGCGAAAGAAGCGGTGTCGCTGATCAATGGCACACAGGCGATGCTGGCCATTGGCACTCTGGCGCTGCTGGCCGCGGAGACGCTGGTCGACACCGCCGACGTTATCGGCGCCATGGCGTGCGATGCCCTCCAGGGAACCAATGTCGCTTTCGACGAGCGCATTCAAAAGGCTCGTCCACATGCGGGACAAATCAAGACCGCGGCGAACCTGCGCCGTCTGCTCGAACAGAGCGAGGTCCGCGACTCGCATCGCGACTGCGGCCGCGTGCAGGATGCCTATTCGCTGCGCTGCATCCCGCAAGTGCATGGCGCGGTGCGCGACACGCTCGCCCATTGCCGCGCGGTGTTTGAGACGGAGGCGAACTCGGCGGTCGATAACCCGCTGGTGTTCGTGAAGAATCCGAAAGCGATGGACGGCGAAGGCGACGTGATCTCCGGCGGAAACTTTCACGGCGAGCCGCTCGCGTTCGCGCTCGACTTTCTGGCGATTGCTTTGAGCGCGCTGGCCGGCATCAGCGAGCGGCGGCTGGAGCGCATGGTGAACCCCGCGCTTAGTGAAGGGTTGCCGGCATTTCTCGCGCCGGGTGCGGGAATGAACTCGGGCTTCATGATGCCGCAGGTGACCGCGGCCGCGCTGGTCAGTGAGAACAAAGTGCTGGCGCATCCGGCGTCGGTCGATTCGATTACGACCTCGGGGAACAAAGAAGACTTCGTCTCCATGGGCATGACCGCGGCGAACAAGCTGAAGAAGGTGGTGGAGAACACGCGCAACACGCTGGCCATCGAGGCCATGGCGGCGGCGCAGGCGATCGATTTCCTCGCGCCGCTAAAGACTTCCAAGCCCTTGCAGCAGGCGCACGCGGCGATCCGATCGGTGTGCCGGACGATGGAGAAGGACCGCGTGATGTACCAGGATTTTGCGCGCATCGCGGAGTTGATCGCCAGCGGGAAGGTGGCCGAGGTGGTGCGATAACAGCCCGTGGTGCAAGTAAGATTTGTATCAGGGTATGCCTTTAGGCATACCGTACGTGCCCTGTTATGAGAGCGCCTTCAGGCGCTGCCTTCTGGCGCCGGAGTTTCACCACAGGCTGCTAAAAGTGGCGCGATAAACAATGCGCTCTCGTTCCTGCAAAAATCCTGTTTAGGCGAACTTGGCTGCGGATCCATCCAAGCCCAATTCGCGTGCGATCGTCTTCATGGCTTCGATGCAGAAGGCGATGTGCGTTTCGAGATCCACGCCGAGATCGGCGGCGCCTTCGACGATGTCTTCCCGGTGGACGCTGCGGGCAAAGGCTTTGTCCTTCATCTTCTTCCGGACGGACTTGGCTTCGACTTCAGCCAGCGATTTCCCCGGTTTCACCAGGGCGCAGGCGGTGATGAATCCGGTGAGTTCATCGCAGGCGAAAAGTGTCTTTTCCATGGGTGAGAGGCGGGCGACGCCGGTGTACTCGGCGTGGGACATGATCGCCCGGCACACTTCTTCCGAGTAGCCGCGTTCTTTCAGAATCTCGCTGCCTTTGTAGGGATGCTCTTCGGCGGTGGGGAATTTCTCGTAGTCGAAGTCATGAAGAAGTCCGACCAGGCCCCACAATTCTTCGTCCGCTCCGGCTTTGCGGGCGTAGGCGCGCATGCATGCCTCGACTGCGAGGGCATGTTTCCGAAGACTTTCCGATGGGGTGAACTCAGTTAGTAAACACCATGCAGTATCGCGTTGATCCATAGGTTTTATCCGTGTTTTTGTGCCGATTGTGGCCGCTTAATTATAGTTCGCTCAGATAAATGCTTTGTTTCTCGCGCTTTTGTCTTGACTTTCACAGGCCAAATCCATCAGATTACCCACTAGCTGGCTTTGAGAGTAGCCCCCGCTCTGGCACTCGCAAACCCTGGATGGCCACCACACTAACCCCCGTGGACTCACGGGAAGTTGTACGATGCGACCACTGTCTCCTGGTGCAATTCCGCACATCGAACAGTCTTTGCCGCCGTTGCCACCTGTCATTGGATGAGGACGAGGCGGAGATTGCCGCAATGACGCCAGTGCCGGAAAATCTTCCGGTGAACATTAATTCCAATTCTAACGGACGCGGGCATCTGAAGCTGGCGCACTCGATCCGATCATTGAGGCTGCGCAATGGTCTGAGCCAGCGGCAACTGGCGCTGCGCATGTCGGTGCCGCGGACGTACGTGTCGAAAATCGAAAACGAGAAGGCAACCCCGACACTGTCTTCGCTGGAGCGGCTGGCAAAGGCGCTCGAGGTGAGCGTGCCGGATTTGCTCTCCGGTGGAGAACGGAACCGGCAGGAGGAAGTGCGCGAGTTGATGGAAGATCAGTTCGTGGCCGACGTTTTTCCGTATCTGTCACAGCTGAACGGGATGCAGATGTCGAGCATTCTGGCGCAGGTGCGAGATTTAACGGTGCGGCCGCGACGGAGTGCATAAGCGGGAGACGCGGCAAGCCGCCCCTTTGCGGGCTAGATTTTATCCGGGCACACAACCAACTGGACAGCCGGGGCCTTCGGGCTCCGGCTTTTTTTGGGCCGCGCGGCCGATGACGAGCGACGGCAAGTTAGGAACCTGCAGACGCTTGCACAATGCAGGCGGTGTGTGTGCAATAACTTGCATGTCGTAGAGATATTTTTTGAGGATGCGTTGGTTTTTGCTTGACCCAAGCTCCTGAACAGGCTAACCTCGCGCCACTCCCCGAAAGCTGGGAGAGTAGATTGCCCAGCTAGATTCCTTTGGTGAACAGGAAAACTTCGATGAAAATCTCTCAGATGTGTGCAGTTGTCCTGGTGCTGGTAGTGGGGTCGGCGATGGCCTTCGCCGACGGGATCAAGGATCCTACAGTCATCGTTAAAGGCCTCGGCGGTAACGCCTTCGGCAGCGGCGACGGATGCGAGTACACTTGCGCCAAGTTGTTTTTTAACTTCACGACTCCCGCGAGCGAGCCTGGAACTCTGGATTTCACAAATGCCACCAACGTGACGTGGACTTCGCTGACCCTGGTCGAGCGTGGGAACAGCGTGCCCCTTGCCGACATCACTTGCTTTACCTCGCCTATGTTTACGAACTGTACCAGAGCGCTGACGGGCCATGGCCCGGGCGGCCATCCGGAATTAATTTTTTCGGGCGGTACCGGAATCGCTCCCGGCGCGAACTTCGCGATAGGCTTTGGGTGCGACAAGAAGACCGGCGGCTGCTGGCCTGGCGGGGTGTCGTTTGGCGGTTACGGAAACAAGCCTAACGGCCTTACCACTCCGGAGCCCGGCACGATTGCACTACTGGCGACGGGATTGGGTGCGCTGGTTTCGCGCCGTAAGCAGTGGAAGAACCGCTCCCAGGCTTAGACTGGCACGCTTAGTGGTTCTTTTTCGAGAACTGATTCACCAATTGTGAGAACTGTGGCAGGGCCTGGAGCTTCTGAAGCTCGGGATCGTTCCAGGCCTCCTGCGCGGAGTAGCCCTTCTCCAATGCCCGCCGCAGTGCCTTCAGGGCCTCTTCCGGCTTACCAATCATTGTCTTCACCTGGACTTCCTGGTACATCGAATTCACATCATCGGGACTAATGGCGCGAGATTGCTGTATGTACTGCAGGGCGTTCGGAGCATCGCCCTTCTTGGCATAGAGGAGCCCGAGATCGCCCATGATACTAGCGGATCGCGGGTTCACCTGCAGCTCCTGGAAAGCAAGTGAGATGGCTTTGCCGTAGGCGGCTGCGGCCTGGTCAGAATGGCCCGACCAGCGATATGCGTCGCCAAGATTGGCCTGAAGTACTTCGTCGTTCGGGGTCATCTCGACCGCTTTTTCGTAATTCTTCGTGGCCGAGTCGTAGTTCTTGAGGAAGAAGTAGGCGGTGCCGAGATTGGAATACGCATCCGCGTCCGGTGCGATCGACAGTGACTTCTGGAGATAAGGGATAGCCTCGCTCCACAAGCCCTCGCGCAGATATACGGCGCCGATGTTCTGGTAGGCCAGAGAATTGTCCGGCGCGAGTTCCGTGACCTTCTGATACTCGGCGGCCGCTTTGGCGGTGTCGCCGCGCTTAAAGTAGGCGTTCCCCAGCGCAACATGATTGGCCCAGAAGTAGGGGTTGGCGGCGACCGCATTCTGGTAGGCGGAAATGGCTTGGTCACTTTGACCGCTGGAGGCGTAGGCGTCACCCAGGCTGCGATTGGCTTCATCGGAGTTCGGAGCCAGCGCCAAAGCGCGTTTCAGTTCCGTGATCGCTTGGGTACTCTGCCCGGTGGCGGCGTAGACGCTGCCGAGAGATATGAGGACTTCGGGCAGGTTGTTGGAAAGCCGCTCCGCCTGCCGCGCCGACAAAGTGGCTTTTTGCGCCCAGACACCCTCCTTGGTTTCACCATACATGCGGATGCTGGAGTCGGCGAGTCCGGTGTAGGCGAGAGCGAAATTGGGGTCTTTGTCGATGGCCTGTTCGAACAAGCCCACAGCCTGGCGATAGGCGCCCTGGCTGTGACCGTTGCGCAGGGTGTTGCGTCCCTGCAGGTAGAGGTCATAGGCCTTCACGTTCTCGGTGGGATGGGCGCCGACGCGAGCTTGCTCTTCATCGGTCGGCTTGAGGGCAAGGGCAGTGGCCACGTTGCCGTAAATCTGGTCTTCGAGGGCGAGCAGATCGCCCGGGGCTCCCGGGAACTCCTGGCTCCAGACGCGCTTGCCGGTGGTGGCATCGTCAAGGCTGAGGGTGACGCGGAGCTTGTCGTTATTGCCCTGCACCATGCCCTGCAACACCAGGTTGACGCCCAGTTCGTGGGCGAGCTTGGAGAGCGGCAGATCTTTGGCGGCTGCTTTATCAACCGAGTCAGAGGATGCCAGGTGGACTTCCTTCAACTGAAACAGCTTGGCGGCGAGAGCTTCCTGAATGCCGTCGGCCACGTAACCCAGCGCTTTTTCATCGCCGACCTTCTTTAGCGGCAGGATGGCAACATACTTTCCCTGCTTGAGGGAGGGAATGCCTTGCGCCATCTCGCTGGACGACGTTCCCGCACGATTCAGCAGGGTGCGTCCGGCAAAGGTCGCCAGCACGATGACGAGCACGGCTCCGGCGATCCACATCCAACTTTTGCCAGGAAGATCGAGGCTGAAGCGCGACGGACGGACGACCGGGTGCGCAATCATCTTCGACAGCGTTTCGGCGCTGATGTTGGGGTTGGCTTCCCAAGTCGCCAATTGCTGCAAAAGCTCTACCGCGGAGTGATAGCGGTTGGCCGGCTCGCGCTCCAGGCACCGGCTGACGATCGCGCTCAAAGATCGGGGAACAGAGGCTTCGACGTCGGAAGCCGAGCGTGCCTCCTCGCGCGTGCGCTTCATCAGGCTGGCAATGGCGGTGTCGGCCTCGTAGGGAGCTTTTCCGGTAAGCAGTTCGTAGAAGATCAGGCCGACGCTGAAAATGTCGGAGCGCTGATCGAGCGTGCTGCCCAGCGCTTGCTCGGGCGACATGTATTCCATGGTGCCGACGATGGCGCCGGTCTGGGTCAGGCCGGAATCGCCCAGCGAGCGCGCCAGGCCGAAGTCCATCACCACGATGCGGCCGTGCTTGTCGCGCATGATGTTCTGCGGCTTCAGGTCGCGATGGATCACGCCTTCGGAATGGGCGGAATCGAGCGCGCGGCAAACCTGCTCCACCACCGCGATGGCTTCCTTGGGCGAGAGCTTCTTCTCGCGGCGCAAGATGGTGCGCAGATCCTCGCCTTCGACGTATTCCATGCTGATGAAGCGTATGCCATCGGCTTCGCCCAGGTCGTAAATGCGGACCACATTCTTGTGCGTGATGTTGCGGGAGAGAATGAGCTCTTGCTTGAAGCGCTGGAGAATCGCGGGATCGGTGGCCAGTTCGGGACGGATGACTTTGAGCGCGATCAGGCGGTCGAGTTCGCGGTCGCGCGCCTTGTACACGGCGCCCATGCCGCCCTGCCCGAGCACGCCCAGGATTTCGTAGCGTCCACCGAAAAGCGCGCCCGGCTGCAAACCCTGAAAGGCGGAGATGTTGCTGGTCGAGTGCGTCGAGGGCGGAGCCGGACGGACGTAGGGAAGCGCTGGCGTCGCACCCGGAATCGGTGTTCCGTGCGGCAAGGTCGGAGCGTCGGAGAGCGGTGCGTTGGAAAGCGGCGGAGGGGTTAGCGCCCCAGCGCCAACCATGTCTGCAGGCGGACGGGTACCCGGCATTGTCGGACTGTCGGAATCCTTGCCCCTGTGGTCGCGCTCATCCATTCGATTGTCCGGATTCGGAGAGCCAGCGAGGGAGCGCGCCTCTTTCCCGCGACAAAGGCCCGCCACAAAGGCAACGTTCGCCTCAGGTTGTCGAGGAGAATTCGAGAACCCAGCACTCCGATTTTTAGGAGTATACCCCCGAAATGGCTTTGGCGAAAGCCGGTGAAAAACGGGCGAAAATGTGCGACGACCTGAAGGCGACGATGGAATCGCTGAAGGCGAAGAAAGTGAAGTGTGGTTCGGTTACAGAGGAACGCTGGGGCAGCGTGACCACCGATCTCTCTCCCCGGAGGCGGCAAGATCGGGCTCTGTCAGCCTAAGCACCCGACGGCCATCGGGCGCTGGGCAGTGTCTCAGTTTGAATTTCTGTAAAGGGTGGCGCGTGGACCTAATCGAGAGCGACGAACGCTGGTGCGTGGCGTAGCTCGCCGGTTGTAGCAGGCAGCGATAGCGATAGCTTGAGCACCATAAAATGGCGCCCGGCGTATGGAGACGTGAAACCTGCGGCTGCCTCACTATCAAAACCGAACCGTTCGTAATAGTTCGGATCACCCAGGACGAAAATAGCGGCCCAGCCTTCGCTGCGAGCGCGGTTCACAGCTCTCTTAACCAGCGCTGATCCAATACCGCTCCGCTGTCTTGTGGGAATGACCGATACGGGGGCAAGCGCCAATGCCGGGAATGGAGCGTCCATCTTGGATAGCAGAACATGACCGACAATTTGGCCGTCTTCATCGGCCACCAGAGAGACCACGCTGTCGCCGGCTTCTCTCAGTTCTTTTACGAGTTCAGCCTCAGCCGATTGGCCGAAGGCAGACGAAACGACCTGGTAAACAGCTTTCCAGTCGCGTGGGCTTTCATCGCGGACGTCAATCATCCCCCCGATTTGAGCACGGAGCGGAACGGGCTAGCAAGCATGGGTCTGCTGAGGATAGAGAGCGGAAATTTAAACTGAGACGCTACCGGGCGCTGAGATTGGCCAACGCGGATCGGCCCGGATTGTTCGACTGTTACACTATCCTGCTTGGCTTCTGTGAGTACAGCTCTTATCGACCGTCTGCGCTCGGGCGACGCCCGCGCCCTTGCTCGCGCCATCTCTACGGTCGAGAACCGCGCGCCCGGTTGGGCGGAACTGCTCAAGGCGCTCTTCCCTTATACGGGCAAGGCGCGAGTTATCGGTCTGACCGGCGCCCCGGGATCGGGCAAGAGCACGCTGGTCGATCGGCTCGCCAAGCACTATCGCAATAAGGAAGAGAATAAAACCGTCGGCATTATCGCCGTCGATCCGACCAGTCCTTACACCGGCGGAGCGATTTTGGGCGACCGCATCCGCATGCAGGATCACTATAGCGATCCGGGCATTTTCATCCGCAGCATGGCCACCCGAGGATCGCTCGGCGGTCTGGCGCGCGCCACGGCGGATACTGCCACCGTGCTCGGTGCTTCAGGCTGCGACGTGATCATGATCGAAACGGTTGGCGTTGGCCAGGACGAAGTCGACATTGTGCGGCTGGCGGATGTCACCATCGTGATTCTGGTGCCCGGCATGGGCGACGATGTGCAGACGATCAAAGCCGGGATCATGGAAATCGCCGACATCTTCATAATCAACAAAAGCGACCACGAAGGGGCCGAACGCGTCGAGCGCGAGATTCGCGCCATGCAATCGCTGGCTGCGCGCAACGACCGCTGGACGCCGCCGATCGTCAAGACGGTTGCCAGCGAGGGCGTGGGCACCGAAGAGTTGGCAAAGGCGATTGCCGCTTACGAGACCTACTTGAAGAGAGACGACCTGGTTTTCAAGAAGAACGTCGAGAACTGGCAGGAGCGGCTGGTCGAGATGCTGCGCGATGCCATGCTGGAAAAAGCGCGCGCGCAAATGGACGGAGACAGCCTCGAGCGTTATGCCACCGAGATTGCCGAGCACAAGCGCGATCCGTATTCGCTGGTGGAGGAGATTGTCGGAACACTGACCAGAAACACCTAGCACCGTGACAGCATGATTTGTACCGCTTGACCGCCGAGCGTAGCGCCGCCGTCCCGGCGCTACCCGTTTTGCACGCCGTAGTCGTCATGCGGTCACGGTGCTGGCGCATCGTTGTTGACATCGAGATATATAATTAAGAGAGTAAGAAAGACTGTCTGATTAGCCGTTGAACCGGTTGAAAGCGATGCATGCACTGGCAGTCGCGAACGATCTTAAGTTACCAAGAATCAAGACTTTGCACGACTTAGTAAGTCGATCTGCTTGATTCTAAAGGAAAAGCCAGGAGAGAGGTAACAATAACTCCTTTATTATCTATACTTTGTAAGTTAACTCCTTTAGAGTCAAAGACCTGGAGATAAATTGTCTGTAAGTCAATGATTCCAATATACCGGGGGGAGGGGGGGGTACCCCCCCACATATTACCATCTGATAACTAAGGTCAAGAAAGCCGGACTCAACGAACCAAGACATCTTCCTGAAGTCGACAATCCTGGCTGGCGCAGAGCGGCAAAGAATGTTTCAAATTGATCATCTCGGCATCGCGGTAAAGTCGCTGGATGCGGCGAAGTCCATTTACGAGAAACTCGGGTTGAGCGTTTCTCCGGAAGAAACCGTCGAGCAGGAAAAAGTCCGGCTCGTGATGGTGCCCGTGGGCGAGAGCCGGCTGGAGCTGCTGGAGGCGACTTCGGACGATTCGGCCATCGCCCGGTTCATCGCCAAACGCGGCGAGGGGCTACACCATATTTGTATGCGCGTTCCGGATCTGGCGGCGGTGGTGGCAAAATTGAAGAGCGAAGGCGTGCGCCTAGTGTCGAATGAGATCAAGACGGGCGCTGGCGGACATCGGTATGTGTTCGTGCATCCGCAGAGTACGTCGGGCGTCTTGCTTGAATTGGTGGAGAGCGGACATTGAATTTGTAATTTTGCAATCCGGTAATTTTGTAATTTGAACCCCGGCCGGTTTTTAAATTGCCAAATTACCCGATTACAAAATTACAAAATGCCTCACCTTCTGCTGGCAATCGATACTTCCGGCAAAAATGGCAGCATCGCGCTGGCGCGTGTAACGCCCGGCCAGAGCGATGTCGAGATCGTCGAAGTCCTGCCGCTCACCGGCGGCGCGTTTTCGGCACAACTGATACCGCAGATTGCGGCGCTGCTGGAAAAACACGAGTATGGCAAGAGCGATCTCGGGGCATTTGCGGTTGCGTCCGGTCCGGGCTCGTTCACGGGGCTGCGCGTGGGCTTGGCTGCCATTAAGGCTCTGGCCGAGGCGCTGCGGAAACCAATCGTTGCGATTTCATTGCTGGAAGCGGTTGCGTGCAGTGGTGCGGCGCGGGGTCGTGTTCTCTCCGCGCTGGATGCGGGCCGGGGCGACGTATATGCCGGCGACTACGAAGTCGGGCCGCAAGCTCGCATGCCCGCGCACATGCGCAGCGAGCGCCTGCTGCGCAGGGAAGAGCTTGTTGCCGAAACCAGGGGAAACGTGGTTGTCACGCCCGATGCCGCGTTGGCGGAGACGGTTCGGGCGGCTGGAATTCGTGTTGAATTGATTGAGCATCCGAACGCCGGGATGATTGCCCAACTGGGCTGGGAGCATCTCCAGCGGGGCCAGACGGCGAGTCCCGAGGAACTGGAAGCCAACTACATCCGCCGTTCCGACGCTGAAATTTTCTCGAAGCCGGAGGCGTGAGACTGTCATCTGTTTATGCCCGTGGCCATCCGTTCCGCTGCGTTGAACGACGTGCCGGCGATTCTCGCCATCGAGCGACAGTCGCCGAGCGCAGCCCACTGGACCTCCGAGCAATACAACAAGTTGGTGGGGAGCGGAGTCGTTCTGGTGGCCGAGGAAGCAGGCAGGCTTTGCGGCTTCGTTTGCGCGATGGCGGTCGCGGGCGAGTGGGAGATCGAGAACGTGGCAGTGGCCGCCGAACTCCTCCGCCGTGGCATCGCTGATGAACTGGTGCGCGAGTTGATTCGGCGCGCGGAGAGCGAGGCGGCGTCAGCGATTTTGCTCGAAGTCCGCGAATCGAATCTGCCGGCCCGCGGCCTGTACGAAAAACACGGCCTTCGCGAGGTGGGCCGCCGCCCGGCGTATTACAGGAATCCGGTGGAGGCTGCAATTCTGTACGCTCTGCGGTTTGCTGGCTGACTTGGGCCGAAAAACCGCAAATTATTGCACTACTTTCTGTGCAAGTTTGCATTCCAGGGCCGTCTGAGGGCGGTGGAAATCCATCTATGAAATCTCATTGGACCCCTACCGATTCCTGTGCTACTTTTTAACAGTGTAGTAATAATCAGCAGGAGGTCTAGCAAGGATGCTGACTCCAAGAGACGAACTCCTGACCGGTCATGATGAGTTCCAGCGACTGGTTCAGGAGCACTCGCAATATTCCCAACGGCTGGAATCCCTCACCCAGAAACGATACCTCACAGACGACGAAAAACTGGAAGAAGTGCGGCTGAAGAAACTAAAGCTGCGCCTTAAAGACCAGATGCTGAACCTGGAGCGGCAGGTTCAGCGGCAGTCTGCCTAGATTCGCCAGAGCTTAGACCAACAGAACCGAGTAATCGGCCTGAATCGCAGGAAAACACACGGTCTCGCTTGACCTCCGCCGTCCTACCGGGCGCGTCTAAGCGCCTTTTTTTATTGTAGTTATGTAGAATGTCGCAGCCTCGCTCTATAATCATTCAGAATTCCCATGGTTCGTGACGGCTACTTCTATGGTGCGGGATGCGTGCTTGCCGCGG
>Ga0182014_10006840_pt1 | contig 12108 bp, 11 predicted proteins | sample 612S2DmetaG_FD_120489 | JGI IMG/M metagenome (GOLD analysis project Ga0182014, IMG submission 120489) | Permafrost microbial communities from Stordalen Mire, Sweden - 612S2D metaG | ecosystem: Environmental > Terrestrial > Soil > Wetlands > Permafrost | place: Sweden: Stordalen | collected... | reverse complement strand
GAACCAGTTGTTGACCCAAGTTTGGTATGGCGGGCTGCCCGCCGTGAAGTTCTGCCACCCGATGTCGAGCAGGACCTCTCTCACGTTCAGGGAGAGAAACACCGTCTGTATCACCTGCTCAAACGCGCTGACGCTCACGCTGCCGCCAGTCAGAGCCTCCAGGGAACTCAGGGTCACCCTGTCGTCCGCCGCGAGAGCTGCGAAGCCGTGGTCGGCGTATTGAGAGGAATCTGCGGCGCTCGCCTGGGCCTGCGCGATGGAGACGAAAGGACTGCCAACTAGAAGGAGTAGTATCAATGGGAGTGCCACATAGGAGAAATCTGAGAGTGACCTATTCCCGCTTCGCAATCGCATCCTTCTCATCTCAGGGGATTAATCAAGGGGCCGGCTCACCCGTGTCACAATCCGGGAGATATGGTCCATCGAGTCAATACCATCCTAGTGTCCCATCCTTCTTCGCTCTGTTAAGACCCCAGCGATAGATGTACAGCGAGATGGGGATAAGGACGAGTGCGTAGGCCAGAGTGGCGAGAAACGCTTCCGCGATTCCCGGGTCGAGGAGCGAGCCTGCTTCGAGGCTCGAGAGCCTCACGATGTGGTAAATCCAGGTCTGAGGAAGAATCCACGAAACCGTCGAGAGGCCCGGAATGTAGTTGTTCAGCTGTGACACAGGGTACGTCATTCCTGAGAGCAGGGACGCGGCCATCGCCAATCCCCATGTGATCGGGTCCGTAACCTTCGTCACTATCCTTATCCCGGTTGAGATCATCGCCAGACAGAAGACGATCAGGCCAGAAATCACTATCGCTAAGGCCAGTGAGATGAAGTTGACGACGAGGACGGCCTTGAAGACGTAGATGCCAAGGTAAAGCTGAGGTATGAAGAGTATCACTGAAAGGATGTAGGTCCAGAGCGTGCTCCCGAGGATGAATGTTGGCGTCTTGATTCCAGTCATGAGTATTGTCTCCAAGGTCCAAGGGTTCAGCTGCTTTTGGACCCCGGTCCCAAGAGGGAGAATCAGGTTGGTCACCAGGATCCCGACGATCAGAAACGACACATAGTCGGTGTGGTACTCGGGGACCAAGATGTTCCTATAGTCCGCGTTTACGCCCCACGCGGCGATACCGACGATGGAAGACGCCACCGTCGTAAGGATCTGACTCTTGTACGTGGACCAGTTGTATATGTCCCTCTTCGTCAGCGCCCAGACCTTTGAGAGTTCGACGGGCGACTGCATTAGGACTTGTCCCCCCGCGTGAGTCTTATGAAAGCCTCCTCCAGACTGGGTTGGGACGCCTCGACCCCCACTATCCTAAGCCCGAGAGTGGAGAGGGTCTCGAAGATCTTGTTGTAATCCACGTCCCGAGTGGCCTCGAGCTCGAGCCTGATGTTGGTCGTCTCGGGGTCCTTCTTCATACCAAACCGCGTCACTCCGTTGATATGTGAGATCCTCCCAAATCCTTCTTCTTGGCTCGGCAGTCCGTTTCCAGAGAGCGTGATCGTCATGTTCACCTTCTCGGCGATGGCGTTCCTTATTTCAGAGGGGGTTCCTTTCGCTATGATGTGCCCCTTGTTCAGGACGCCTATTGTGTCACACACCTGCTGCGCCTCGGTAAGGTTGTGCGTCGCCCAGATGAGCGTCTTTCCCCGCTCGCGCACGAGTACGTTCTTCAGGAATCCTCTGAAGTCAGCCGCCGAGGCGGGGTCGAGGCCGGAGGTCGGTTCGTCGAACAGGAGGACAGACGCGTCAGTGAGCAGCGCTCTGCCGACGAGCAGTTTTCGTGTCATTCCAGTTGAGTACTTCTGGAACATCTGATCCGCGGCATCGGTGAGCTGGCAGAACTCTAGAAGCTCGTCGATCCGTCGATCTGCCGTCTCGCTGGGAATCCCGTACAGCGTCGCGTAGAACTGCAGGTTCTGCCTTCCGCTCAGCCGTCTTTCAAATCCCCACCCCTCGGCGAGGACGGCTTGAAGCTTCTTCAGAACAGCCCTGGGCTGTTTCACCACATCCGTCCCGAACACCAGGGCCTGGCCTGAATCGGGCAGGATGAGGGTCGAGAGTATTTTGATCAGGGTAGTCTTTCCCGCGCCGTTCGGTCCAAGGAGACCGAACACCTTACCAGGAGCTATCGTGAAGTTGACCTTGTCCAACGCGGTCATCTGGCGGTCCTTCTTCCCTCGAAGCACCGAGAGGTAGGTCCGAAACTCCATCGCGGTGGTTATCTTCCTCACCCGCACGTCGTAGTGCTTGGTGATGTCGATGACCTGTAGCGCTGGGACTTCCAAAGTAGCAGTCATCGAATAGCAGAACCTGGTGTGGCCGTAAAATGCTGGGTTTTCAACCTTTTCGCCGCTGGACAGGGGAGGTTCAGGGGATTCATCTGGAGTAGGACTCCAGCAGGACGTCCGTCGCTCTGTCCCAACTGAAGCGGGACATCGCTCTCTGAAGCGCGGCGGCACCCATCGAGCGGGCCGCCTCCGGGTCTGTCAATATGGTCGCCATCGCCCTGGCCAGTGCTTTAGGGTCTCCCGGCGGGACCAGCAGTCCGTTCTCGCCCTGTCTCACTATCTCAGGGATTCCTCCGTGGAGGGTCCCGATCAGGGGTTTGGCGTGCATGGACGCCTCGATTAGCGCGAGGCCGAGACCCTCGTTGGCCGGATCGGAGGCGACGTCCTTTGACGGGAGGACGAATATGGTGCTGCGTTCATACTCCTGATCCAGCCTGGGACCGGTCAGCGTTCCCTTGAACTCCACTGAGTCCTGGAGACCCAACTCTTCCCTCAGCTTGACCAGATCCCCCATCTCCGGGCCGTCCCCCACTATGGAGAGCCTGACCTCGGGCAGGAGCGATTTCACAATCGCGAACGCCTTCAGGAGGTCGTCCACCCCTTTCCTCGCGACCAGTCGTCCCACGAAGAGAACCATTGGTGGAGAACGAATGTCCCGTGGTCCTGTTCTAGGGGGTTCCTCTGCCGCCCCGAGCAGGACATGCACCTTTGGCCTGAGCTCCTTCGGGAGCAGAGACCTTGTCGCCGTCGAATTCACGTCGATAGAATCAGCGAGGACCGTCGAGAAGCGAAAGAGCACACGGGGTACAACGCCTGTGAACTCGAAGTCCTCACGTCCGAACAGGCTTATCACGGGTTTCGCCCCCGCCAGCTTGGCGACGACGAGCGCGTAGACCCCAAGCACGGTCGAGGATCCCGTGAACACGTGTACCACATCAGCTCTCGAGTCGATGACGCTCTTCGTCACGAGTTTGACGCTGTAAGGTAGACGTCGCATCCCTCCCGGGCAAGGGACGATCTCCGCACCGAGAGTCACGCCCCGCACCACCGGGATGCGCCCGGCAACGAGGACCCGGATCCGGATCCCTCGTCTCGACAGCCTGTCGATGTACTTCGATATCCTCGTCTGGATGCCACCGACCTCCGGCGGGAAGTGATAGGTCAGGTAGACCACGGAGCGAACTGCGGGTATCGGAATCCACCTGGTCCTCGATCTATGCAGTTTGCGACGGGGCGATCATCTGACTCGATCCGTCTTCCCTCTCGACGACGACACCCGCGCGCGATGGCGAGCAGACGACCTCACCGGACTCCAGCCTGGGATCAATCTGGGCGCTCGCCCTGAGCTGCCACCAGTTGGCGCACTCTCGAGCCGTAGCGACCCAGTACCCTTCCCTCTTGGCGGTCTCGAGGAGCCCCTTGAAGGTCCCGTAGACGCTTGGAAATGTCTCGCGGTTGAGGTACGTGTTGTGGAAGTTCGCGACAAGGACACCATGATACGCCTCGACTGCCCTTCTCGTCTTCTCCAGTGTCTCGAGCTGCTCTCGCGCACCCTGGGCCTTGTGGAGCGAGGTCCAGTCCATGTAGCCGGTCGGCAACTCAAGGATGGGGATTCTCGACTGCTGGGAGAAGGGGTGGTAGGGGAAGCAGATGCCCGCTCTGAATCCGAAGAATCGGTTGAAGTAGAAGGTAGCGTCGTACTCCAGCCCGGCGGCGGCTTCTATCTCCCACGTGTGTGGGGGCTCGAACTTGAGGATGTGGTAGCGCAGGCCCCTCGGGTCGAGCCCGATCCGCTTCCGGAAGAGCGCGAGCTCATCCCTTAGCGATTCGGGGTCCCTATAGGAGGTCTCTGCGCCGTGCAGAGCCAGTTCGAAGGACTGCTTCTTGAGGATGTCAGCGCTCTGCTCCAGCAGGTCCTTGCCGCCGTAGGACATCTGGAAGAAGAAGGTGGACTTGAAACCGTATTCCTGCTCCAGGGCGGCCGTCTCCGGGATGTTCCAGCCGTAGTCCTTCTTCCTGACCAGAGAGTCGAAGGCCAGGCGCAGCAACCTGAAGGGGTTCGCCGACTGCTTCACCACCTGCTTGTGGAACGGCGAGTAGTCGAACCAGTCGATGTCGTGGGTGAGGACGCAGCAGGCCTTTGCCGAACCGGGCCAGTACCACTTGCGGACGAGCGGGAGTTTCAGGGAGAAGAGGCGTTCCCTCACGGCTGAGAGGAGCTTCTCCTCCTCCGCGTTTACGGCCAGATCGAAGTTGTCTCGTCTGTCTATCACCCCTCCTCCCAGCAATGAAAGCACGAGATCGAACGCGACAATCTTCTCGGCTATGAGTACATCAGACTCCGAGTTGCACGACCGGAGAGCGAGGGCGTAGGCCTCCTCCGAGTACCTGGATATCAGGACAATCGGATACTTTCGAGGTTCGCCCTCTCGATCCACTTGACGGTATGGCACCCCATGGTGGTCGAGCATCTCGAACAACACCTCGTCGTAGATGGAGCTTTGCGGGACGACGCCGATGGTCAGGTCCATTTCTATCTCAGGGCCCCCAGAGAGACCTCATGGTATGGTCGACGATCCTGAACAGCTCAAAGCCCCCTCGCGTACTGCACGTACTCTCTCAGACCGACCTCGAGAGAGACGCTCGGCTCGTATCCTATGACCTCCTTCGCCCTGCTATTGTCGGAGACGAGCCTCCTGATGTCCCCCGGTTTCGGTTCGGCGTAGACGAGCGGGGCCTCGTACCCGCACGCCTTCATGACCATGATCGCCAGGGCCTCGATACTCACCTCGTCACCTCCTCCGCCGATGTTCATGATCTGACCGGCAGAGCGAGTGCTCCCGTAGGCGAGCAGGTTCGCTGCCACGACGTCCCTCACGTTCAGGAAGTCGCGCGTCTGCTTCCCGTCTCCGAAAATCCTCAGCGGCTGCTTCCGAAGGGCCCTCGAGACGAAGATCGGGATCACACCCATCTCTTCGTTGACGGTCTGCCTCGGTCCGTAGACGTTGAAGTATCTGAGCGCGACCACGTCCAACCCGTAGTTCCTGAAGTACATCGAGCAGTACAGCTCGGAGGTGAGCTTGCTCACGCCGTAGGGTGAGATGGGGTTGAGCGGATGGTCCTCCGAGATCGGTATCTTGGTCGGATTGCCGTAGACGCTCCCGGACGACGCGTGCACGAACTTCACGTCGTGCTTCCTCGCGTACTCAAGGAGCCGTATCGCTCCGCCGGCGTTCACCATCATGTCCGTCACGGGGTCGACGAACGACGGGAGGAGGGCCCTCGCTGCCTCGTTGAAGACTCCGTCGAGCTTGCCCAAGGAATCGAAGTCGAAGGTCCGCACGTCTCCCTGCACTAGTTCGAGGGGACCTTTCGAGCCCGAAAGGTTGGCGCTCTTCCCGTTCGAGAGGTCGTCTAGGACGACCACCTGACCTCCGAGAGCGAGGAGTCCCTCGGCGATGTGCGAGCCGATGAACCCGGCTCCGCCGACGACCAAGAACCTCCTCCCTCGGAACGCCTCGGAGGATTCTGAGGGCATCTACGCCGCGACCTCCCGATACAGGGATGTGAGCTTGTCGATCATGGAGTCGAGGGAGTAACGCTCCTCCACGGCGCGCCTGGCGTTCTCTTCCAGGGTCTTGAGATACGCCGAATCGGTGGCAAGCCTTCCAAGCTCGGCCGCCAGGAACTTGCCGTCCTCCGGCTGCATCAGGATCCCGACGCCATCCGCGAGCACGTCAGGGATGCCACCGGGCACGTTGGTCGATATGACCGCCTTCCCGCAGCTCAGGCCCTCCAGCACCGTGCAAGATATCGGACCTCCGACGTTCGATGGTAGGACCACTATGTCTGAGCTCCCGTAGAGCTCGAGCAGTCTGGCGTCGTCCCTTACCGGTCCCTTGAACTGCACCGCGCCGTCCAGGTTCAGGTCCTGCACGTACTTCTTGTACTCTTGAGCCCTGGGCCCGCTGCCGACGAGCACGAGACGCATCTCCGGCACCTTGCCATGGGCAGCCGTGAAGGCGTTGAGCAGGCAGGTGACTCCTTTGATCTCGGAGAGCGCCCCCACGAAGAGGACTTGTGGCGCTCCCCCTCTCTTCGGAGGCACCCAGAACTTCTCCTGGTCGACGCCCGTGTGCACAATCCGAACCTTGTCCTTGATCTGGGGACCATAGATTCTGAGCATATAGTCCTTCACCCCCTTGGACTGTGCTATGACGATGTCGCAGTGGTTCAGGACGTACCTCTCGAAAATCGTGATGAAAGTTATCTCGCGCTGGCTCTTCCACCACAGGTTCCTGGGCCAGAGCAGCTCCGTCCCGTGTGTCGTTACGATGATTGGGACGCCGAACATGTACTTGCAGGGAAGCGCGGCCAAACCGGCAGCGAAACCGTGGACATGGATGACGCTGAACCGTTCCTTCCTCTGAAGCCCTATGATCATCATCATCTGCTCGAACATGAGCCTGACCTTGTTGAGGAACGTACCACCGCGGAAAGAGTAGGACGAACGCCTGATGTTGATGCCCTCGAACGCCTCCTCCTGCTTGGAGCCTGCTATCCCTCTCGTCACGAGGTAGACGTCGTTCCCTCGCTGCGCGAGCTTTCGCGCATGGTCATAGACGCACCTCGTCGATCCGTCAATCTTGGGATAGAACGACGAGGAGACGAGCAGGACCTTCAACCCAGGAGCCCCTCCGATGGATTCATCTGACCAAGACCTCTCCATAGATTGAATCTATTCTTCGGGCGACGGCCTTCCACGTGAAATCGCGGACGACCTTTTGCCTTCCGAGCCTCCCCATCCGGCGCGCCAACCCTTCATCCTGGAGAACCGTCACTATCGCCCTTGCCAAGTCGGCCGGATCGGCGAAGTTCACCAGGTAGCCGTTGACTCCATCCTCGATCGAGTCCTGGGTGCCACCCATCCGCGAGGAGATGGCCGGCCTCTCGCAAGCCATCGCCTCTATCAGGACCTTGGGGAACGCTTCGTAGTATGAAGGGAGGACGAGCACGCTCGACATTGAGTAGTAGTTCGGGAGCCTCTCGTTAGGGACGCGGTCCAGGAGCATGACCTTCCCGACGAGGTCGTTCTGCTCAATGAGCCCGTTCAGGTACGACCAGTAGTCCATCTTCGGGAGCCAGGAGGGGACTCCGCCCACGCAGACCAGCACCGAGTTCGGGACCTCCTTCGTGACGGTCTTCATCGCCCGAATCAGGAAGGGTATGCCCTTCCTCAGGCCGAAGTGTCCCACGTACAGCACTACCTTCTTCCCTTCTACCGCAGACTTCTCGGGGAATTCGGGGTTCTCAATCGGCCTGAACAGCTCCGAGTCGACCCCGTTGTAGACGAGCCTGATCTTGTCGTCGGAGATCCCGTACCGCCGGCTGAGGTCGGACTTCACGGACGTGCTCACGGCCGCAATCCTGTCCGCCGCGGACCAGAGCGCCTTCTCCCTGATGAACGAGGTCGTCACCCCCCAGCGCGAGTATCCGACCCTTATGCCTCCGAAGGAGAGTACCACAGGGGTGGCCACCGAGTAGGTCGTCCCGTGAACGTGTGAGACTATCGGAGCGCTCATGGTCCGCTTGGTAGCGGCCAGAAAGGCGCCGGTCGTGGAGTGTGTGTGCACGACACTCGGCGAACCGTTCATCGTCAGCTCACGAAGCTTGGTCAGGGCGTTCAGCGTGAACGGGTTTCCCACTCGGTGCACTATGACGCCATCGTCCGTCTCGAGTGCTGGTTCGGCCGAGCGCCTCCGCGCTATCACGTGCACTTCGTGCCCGTTCATGGCCTGGACCTTGGAGAGGTTGTAGTAGACCGGCTGGAGGCCGTACGACGCCCTCGCGCCGCCCGCGTACTCCGGGACGATGCGGACGACCCGGGCGGTCGAGATGGTGCGAATCTCTGGAGGCTCTAGATATTGTTCCAAGCTATCTCCCTCCCTTCGATCTTCCTGACAAGAATCATGACTAGGGCGACCGAGTATCCCATCGCCATGGAGAAGTTGCGCGTCATCACGAATACGGGATATCCGAGGAAGTTCCTCTTCCTCTCTACCAGCGGCCAGGCGATCCTCATGACTTTCAGCGTACTTGCGACGAAGAGGAGCACGACGAAGAGGATGACTAGGCCACCCAACAGCGGTGATCGTATCAAGAGAATGACCCCAAGGACAGCAACCCAGAATGGGCCCATGGTCTTGAGGATATCAAGCATCCGGCGGTGTTTTATGGAATAGAGGATCCTCGTCCTGCCACGGGTGAACCACTTCTTGGCGAGCTCGGGCGTCGTCTGGTCCCTCCTGTGCCGCCAGTTGACTCCTGGCACCCATGCCACCGCGTAGTGGGCGCTCTCGAGCCTATCGAACAGGTCCTTGTCCTCTCCCTGGAAGAGCTTCTCGTCGAACCCGCCCAGCTTCATCAGGACCTCCCTCCGGTAGACCCACGCGTAGAACGGCTTGATCTTCCCCTGGTTCAGCAGCCTATGTTGAACCTTGTTCTCGATGTCTATGCACTCGGTGGCGAGCGTCGATCGGGTTATCAGCGGCGCGCCCGTAAGACAGACCGCGCCGGCCTCCGGCTCCGAGTCCAGGCGTTCCACCGCCCTCTGCAGGTACGACTCGTCATAGACGCAGTCTGACTCGGCGAAGAAAACGATCTGCCCCCTGGCTTTCTCAACTCCCGCGTTTCTCGCGTGAGACGCCCCACCGTGGTTCGTCTCCACGATGGTTACGTCCTTCCGGCCAGTTGAGAGCTCCCGAGCGACTTCACGGGTTCCGTCGGTAGACCCGTCATCCACCAAGATTATCTCCCTGTCCTGATACGATTGCCTGTCTAGCTCTGCCAGGACGCCGGCGACCTCACCCGCAGAGTTGTAGAGGGGCAGTACTATCGAGACCTTTGGGATGTCATTCAGCTCCATGATCTCCCGTTGTTGTGGAATCATCTATGGTCGACCCGCTGTCCTAGTTCGCCGGTGTTCCGTCAGAACTTATCACAGCCTCGAAGATGCCGCCCAGCTGCTCAGCCACGATGCTCCAGGAGTAGTTGGCGATTACAGACTGCCTTCCGGCAGCTCCTACTTTCTCTGCCGCCGGCCTGTCCCCGAGTACCCTGAGGATAGAAGAACATAGGGCCTTCGAGTCCCCTGGGGGTATTAGGTACCCTGTTACCCCGTCCTGAATGGGATCGGAGATCGGCTTCACATCTGTGGTTATCACCGGCTTGCCGACCGCCATGTACTCGAACACCTTCAGGGGCGACCCGAGACCGTGTCTGCGGACCTGCTCGGTCGACTCAATCCTTTCGGGGTTATAGGGCGCCACCAGCACGTCGCTTGCGTTCATGTACCTCGGGACCTGTTCGTACTGGATGGGGCCCGTGAAGATGAACGCGCTCGAGACACCGGCTGCTGTTACCTTCTCCTGGGTCTCCCTGTAGTATGGTCCGACCATAAGGAACTTTACGTCGCCCCTAGAGTGCAAGATCTCCTGTGCCGCCTCGATCAGCTCACTCAGGCCATGCCATTCCTGGAAAGTCCCGACATATCCGACGACAGGCGAGTCACCGAGGGAGTACCTCGCCCTGACCTCCTCGCCGGAGGCCGGATCTGGCCTGAACGTCTCTGTGTCGACGGCGCCCGTCACGAGTACGACCTTGGAGGCTTGTTCTTTGTCCTCAAACATGCCCCTCGAGTAAGCGATTATCTTTCTGGACCGACTCAACTGAAGCCCCGTGACACGGTTCCCTATCACCTCGAGGACAAGGGGCCTTCCGGTCAGCACGCTCGCTATCGCCCCCGCGCCGAAGGACGTCTCCCTCTCGAAGATCAGGTCGATTGTGCTCTCCTTGACGACGCGCGCAACTTCCATCGCTATGTAGATCGGAAAGACCGTCCTGAGGTACACCTCGTAGGATTTCCACAACAACGTCGAGGTGTTACCGCGATACGAGCCCCGCGCCCGGGTGTCTGAGAAGCTCGATCTCCTCGATGAGAAGAAGATGCCCCGCTGGAACCGATGGATGATGATTCCGTCGAGCATCTCGAGCCTCGGCTGAGACGAGTTGACGCGTCGGGCCACAACGTGCACTTCATGACCCAGCTTGGCGAGATTGCGAGCGAGCTCATAGACGTGTGTGGATGAGCCCCTGTAATGGGGGACTGCGACGTCTGCCGCGACATAACAAATCCTCATTGTCTTGATTTTCCAACCTACAGGAATGGAGGGCGGTAGCTCCCTGGGACATAGTCGAATGGTTGCCTCTTCCTTTCGCCGATGACTTTGGCTGGATTGCCACCGACGACGCTGTAGGCGGGGACATCCTTGGTGACGACCGCCCCGGCGGCTACTACGGCTCCCTCTCCTATCGTTACCCCGGCCAGCACGATCGCATTGGTGGCTATCCATGCCCAATCTCCGATCGTTATCGGCTCATAATTTGCCTCGAAGCTTGGGGAGTTTACATCGTGCTTGGCCGTTATTATCACGACCCCGTCGGAGACGTTGACATTCCTCCCTATCTTCACTCCTCCTGTGCAGTACAGACTGGCCCTCCCCACAAAACTCCCATCTCCCAGCTCGAGTTCGTTCGGGCTTCCCAAGTAGACTCCTCGGCGAATCACGCAGCCCTTCCCGACTTTCATGCCGATCCTGCGATAGAGGTAGAGCCTCAGGCTCAGGCCGTGGAGCCTGCCAATGTTGTATGCCAGCTTCGTTGCGAGGTATGAACGCTTCGTGTTCCGGGCTCGGGGAACCACATCGGCTGCACCTACTCCTGTGGCAGGTCCACCACTGGACAAGCCGGCCGCACGGTCAGATTCACTCATCGGTCATGCGCCGCGCGATGGTCGGTGGAAATGGACGTAAACAAGAAGGAATATCGTCAGTGCGGGAACCACCAACTTGATTGGAAGGTTCTGACTGCCCGGTATGATCGTCTGAAGCGAGTACGCAGAGAGAAGGACGGCCATGCTCCAGGCTATTGTGTAGAAGACCGTCTCCAGGAGAGTGTTCGTGTTCCGCAGGATCAAAGCGACGAAGTATCCGGGCACGAAGAGAAAATACGGCAGGATGAGTAGGTTCGAGACCGTCGCGAATCCAGGAACTATAGTGGCCATCACGATTATTGAGTAGACCACCACGACGGCATTGCGCAGCTGTTCCAGCGCGACTCTTATGCCCGCGATTTCCAATTTCCTCTCACGTATTTCTCCACGGCTGCAAGCCCGAGAATCACGGCTGCGAACGCGAAACCGGCGACGAGTCCGGGCACCACCGCTATGACGGTCTTATCGGGTGTCATCTCGCCCACCCTGACTCCTCCGTCCCCAATCATCAGGGCGACGAGCAGCAGCGCGAGCACGGTGGTCGTGCGGCCCATCCTCTTGAGGTAGGCTAGAGGGACGAGACCGGCGAAGAAGAGAATCTTCCCCGCAGACAGGAGGTAGACTGGACTGGCATCTCCTCCCAGCGCTGCACCGAAGCCGTAGATGAATCCCTTTAGCGAGAGCGAGTTTGAGAAGGCGGTGCCGAATGCGTAGTTGCCCAGAGGGAAGAACAGAAGGATTCCCTGGTACACGTATTGTCCTATGTAGAGAGGGTTTGCAAGAAGGATCAGGGCAACGCCGGCTATCAGGGCAAAGTCAGCCTTCTTGACCCGCAACCCCCCCTCCGCGCCGACCGCGCCAATCAGGACCCCGAGGAAACCTGCTGCCAGCCGTGGAGTACTTCCCCCTCCGAAGCCTAGTAGGCCGATGGCCGTGACGTCATGGGCGTCCGAGTTCACGGCGTGCAACGAGAGAGGGACCGCAAGAAT
>Ga0182014_10006837_pt1 | contig 12111 bp, 11 predicted proteins | sample 612S2DmetaG_FD_120489 | JGI IMG/M metagenome (GOLD analysis project Ga0182014, IMG submission 120489) | Permafrost microbial communities from Stordalen Mire, Sweden - 612S2D metaG | ecosystem: Environmental > Terrestrial > Soil > Wetlands > Permafrost | place: Sweden: Stordalen | collected... | reverse complement strand
CCGCGCATCGAGCATACGATCGCGGCCAACGTGTTGGATCGGCAATTCGATGCGATCGGTCCGAACCGCAAATGGACTGCCGATTTCACCTACTTGTGGACGCACGAGGGCTGGCTCTTTGTAGCGGTAGTGATCGATCTATTTTCACGGCGCATCGTGGGCTGGTCAAGCAATGCCCGCATGACCGCGGATCTCGTGATGGATGCGTTGATGTCGGCGATCTGGCGACGCGGAACGCCTAACGCGCTGATGCATCACTCGGACCGCGGAAGCCAATATACGAGTGAACGCTTCCAGGCTCTATTGGCCGAGCATGGCATCGAGTGCAGCATGAGCCGACTCGGAAATTGCTGGGATAATGCTGTCGCCGAGAGCTTCTTCTCGACAATGAAAGTGGAACGTACCGATCACAAAATGTACAGCACTCGCGATCAGGCTAAAGCAGATGTGTTCGATTATATCGAGCGGTTTTATAATGCTCGACGAAGACATTCAACATTGGGATATGTAAGTCCGATAGACTTCGAGCAGATGGCCGCGGTGGCCTAAAGGTGGTGTCCACCAAACCGGGTACAGTCCACTCATCCCTTCCATCCACTTCTCGGGCAGGAGTTCACGCTGGTCGATCGGCGCAACACCTGGGGAGAGGATCGCGTCTATTTTAACGATAGCACTGGCAAGCTGAGACGATTGGCAGCGGGCTGGACAAGCGTTGCAACGAGTACAGCGTGCGAGACGATGTCCACCGGGCGAGCACACTTTCGCGCTTCAGATCTTCTGCAGCTGGTTGCACTCATTGCGCGACAGAGGGAAGTACAACCGTTGCCGGTCAGAGCGAAGCGGCGGCGTAGACCGTCAAGCAAATAATGCCGTCTGTGTAAATTAACATATGCCCGATATGATCTGGAGATCGTCAGGTAGATCTCCACTTTTGTCGAGTCATCTTTCGGATTATTTGCGATATTGTCCGATATATATCCTTTAATGTCCTAGACGGACACCGCATATTTCACTTGACAGCGTCTTAGTATAGGCATAAATATATTTACACATGGCCCGTACCCAAAAACCCGACGCCAAGCTTGCCGCCCTCAAAGAGAGCGGCACGACCAACCCCCACGCTCACGACGTGCGCGATCCGGCCTTTTCGCAGAGTGACTTCTTCGATCCGCGGGACCTGGTTCAGGTGCGCTACGAGATGCTGCGCCGAGTGCGCACCGAAGGTCAGTCCATAGCCCAGACCACCTCAAACTTCGGAGTCTCGCGGCCGACGTTCTATAAAGCGCAGAGCGATTTCAAGCACGCCGGGTTGGTTGGACTTCTGCCCACCAAACGCGGTCCACGCGGCGCTCATAAAATCACCGCTGAGGTATTGCGCTATATCGAAGACTTACGCGCCAATGACCCGGACAGAGAGGCGCAGACGCTCACCGAGGATATTGCCGCCCATTTTGGGCTCGCCGTACATCGGCGCACCGTGGAACGCGCTCTGGCACGTTCGAAAAAAAAACGGCCGTGAAAGAGCCCGCCATCACCGCCGAAGGTCACGCGATGGTCCAGCACTACGAGTCATTGCGCAAGGACGTCGTCGATTTCGACGCACACACGCACGCCGTGCGAGGTCTTGCACTGCTGATGCGCCAAGGCATGGCGATCTGGATGAAGGGCGTGAGCGAGGCGCTGGTGCCGGCCCCCGCGGTCGCACGGAGCCAGCCCGAGCGGTCCTTGCCTGTCGGTATCGAACAATCGCTGGTCGATATCTTGGCGACTATGACATTGGCCACTACCGCGGAGGCTATCTCATGATTTCAGAGACCCACTCCAAAATACAGTCCCGACACCTCAAGAGAAGCGCCTATCTGTACGTGCGTCAATCAACGCTGCGACAGGTATTTGAGAACACGGAGAGCACGCAACGGCAATACGATTTGCGCAACCGCGCCGTCGCGCTCGGTTGGCGGTTGGACCAGATCATCGTCATCGATTCGGATCTCGGCCAGTCGGGTGCTTCCGCGGTGGATCGAGAGGGGTTTCAACGTCTGGTCACCGAGGTGAGCCTGGGACGCGCTGGGATCGTGATGGGCCTGGAGGTGTCGCGCCTCGCACGTAATTCCACCGACTGGCACCGCTGCTCGAGATCTGCGCGCTCGCCGACAGCCTGATCCTAGATGAGGACGGCATCTATGATCCCGCACACTTCAACGATCGATTATTACTCGGTCTCAAAGGCACGATGAGTGAAGCGGAACTGCATGTCCTGCGCGCTCGCTTGCGCGGCGGTATCCTCAACAAAGCACGCCGCGGAGAACTGGAGATTCGCTTGCCGATCGGTTATGTCTACGACAGCCAAGGCCAATGCCGCATCGATCCGGACGTGCGCATCCAGGAGAGCATACGCCAACTCTTTCGCACCTTTCGACGCACCGGTTCTGCATCGGCGACCGTCAAAGCGTTTCGTCAACAGGGGTTGAAGTTTCCGCGCCGTATTTTCAGCGGCTCGCGCAAAGGGGATGTGGTGTGGACTGAGCTGGGTCACACGCGCGTGCTCTGGGTGATCCACCATCCACGGTATACCGGCGCCTTCTGCTTCGGGCGCTCCCGGCAACGCAAGCATCCCGATGGCCGCCATATCTTTGTACGGCTGCCGCAACAGGAGTGGATCGCGTTGATTCGCGATGCGCATGAGGCCTACATTACCTGGCAGGATTTTGAGCACAACGTTCAACGCCTGCGAGACAACTGCAACGCGCTTGGCACAGACCGCGAGAAAGGCGTACCACGCGAGGGTCCCGCGCTGCTGCAAGGCTTGGTTATCTGTGCCGCGTGTGGCCAACGTATGACGGTCCGCTACCATCAGCAGGGAACACGTCGGATTCCGGACTACATGTGCCAGCGCCACGGTATCGAGCCAGGCCAGCGGTTCTGCCAAATGATCCACGGCGACGGCGTCGATAAAGCGATCGCTGCCCTGCTCGTGCAACAGGTCACCCCGGTCACACTCGAAGTTGCACTGGCGGTTCAACAAGAGATCGAGAGTCGCTCCGAAGAGGGCGATCGCTTGCGTCGCCAGGAAGTCGAACGCGCGCGCTACCAGACCGATTTGGCGCGCCGCCGTTTCATGCAAGTAGATCCCGACAATCGACTGGTGGCCGATTCGCTGGAAGCCGAGTGGAACGAGACGCTGCGCGCGCTCGCCGATGCTCAGGAGCGCTATGAGAAGCAACGACAAGCTGACCGTGCGGGACTCAATGACCAACAACGCTCCAGCATCATGGCGCTCGCGCGGGATTTTCCACGACTGTGGGATGATCCACGCACGCCCGCTCGTGAGCGAAAGCGCATGCTGCGCCTGCTCGTCGCCGACGTGACCCTCCTCAAAGGCGACGACGTCCGCGCGCAGGTGCGCTTCAACGGCGGCGCGACACAAACACTTCATGTACCGCTGCCTTTGCGTTCTTGGATGGTCACTCAAACGCCGGCCGCGGTCGTTGCCGAGATCGACCGGCTCTTCGATCACCACACCGCCGGCGAGATTGCCACAGTGCTCAACGAGAACGGCGTGATCTCAGGGGCTGGCCACCGCTTCAACAGGCTGATGGTCACGCAAATCCGTAAGTCGTACAAACTCAAGACGCGGACTGATCGGTTGCGTGCGCGAGGACTGCTGACGGCACATCAGATCGGCAAGCAACTGGGTATCTCGTACGACACCGTGAAGGTCTGGCGGCGTGCCGGGTTGCTGGTCGGGCATCGCTACAACGACAAGGGACAATGTTTCTTCGAACACCCCGGCGCGGACGCGCCGATCAAGTTTCGCCACCAGGCAAAATCCTGCGGCAGAACAGCCACATCCATACCAAACAACACTCCACATCACTCCTGAGGTGCACTATGCAGCGTATTCCTTGTCGTAACAATCTCCCACCGAACCCATGGACGGCATCACGCCGGCTTCCTGACACCGCTTGCCAAACGCGTAACTCGTATACTGACAACCGCGATCGGAGTGATGGATCACGCCTTGCGGTCGCCGTTGGGAGATGGCATTTTGCAGCGCTTCGAGCACCAGCTCGGTGCGCAAATGATTCTCCATCGCCCACCCGACCACTTTGCGTGAATACACATCTAAAACGGCCGCTAGGTACAAAAATCCCGCCCAGGTGGGAAGTGGAGTGAGAGACCGGGCGTAGTCGAACTATTTCCCGGCCTCTCCGCCCCGAACCGGACTTGCACGTTTCCGCGCATCCGGCTCTCCATCTCAAGTATTGCTCATAGCAAAGACAAGATCGCCGTATCGCGATTCGAAGGTGTTTCGCTTCTCTTCGCGCAAGATGTACGGGTTGCCATCCGGCAACCGCCATTTGAACTGACCCTTCCGGCTCGTCACCAGTCGCCGCAGCGTGATTTCTCGGAAGGCTCCGCGACTATCCGGACCCGGTAGGACCCAGGTCTTGGCTAGCCCGGGTTCTGGCGCACGTACCCACTGACGGCAGAGGGTTTTGAGGGTAGCTCGATATTTTCTACCGAGCCAGTGCCCGAGCTTCCAGAACACGAGCCGATCCAGGCGCTGGAATACCATTGCCGTATAATCGGTGAACCGGTAAAACTCTGCCCACCCCGCGAGGATGCGATTCAGAGATTGAACCTGGTCAATTTTATTGAGGCTGTAATTGCCCGACAGTGCTTTGACAAGTTTCTCTGCAAGTCCCCGGTACTTTGCCCACGGGATCGATGTGACGGGACGCATGGTGCCGCGTGGTCCTCGCTTGCGGATAATCCGGTGACCGAGAAAGACAAAGCCGTCGTTCACATGAGTGATATGGGTCTTCCCCATATTGAGCGTAAGCTTCAGTTTACCTTCCAGAAAGGCCCGACAGGCTTCACGTATTTCCTCTGCGTGCGCCTTGGTTCCTTTCACCACCACCGTAAAATCATCCGCGTAACGGCAGTACGCCACTGCTGGCTTCCACTGCCGGCCTTCTCGCACGGTGATAGGTCGCCGTTTGAGAATGCCAAAGTTCCACGCCCACCGATCCTTTCGCACTTTCTTGCCAAGGTAGTTCGTTTCCATCCACTGATCAAACTCATTGAGCATGATGTTGGATAGCAGCGGAGATAGGACTCCCCCCTGTGGAACGCCTTCGCTGGCGGCACGAAAGAGACCACGATCGACACTACCGGCTTTGATGAGTTTCCACAACAATGCCAGAAAGCGTTGATCTGCAATGCGCTTTCGAACAGCTCGCATCAACAGCCGATGATGGACGGTGTCGAAGTAGCTGGCCAGGTCACCTTCAATAATCCAGCGACCTGACGTACTTTCTTCACCGCCATCCTGCAATTGAAGCTTGACCGTTCGGATCGCATGGTGAACGCTGCGTTCGGGTCTGAAGCCGTAAGAAAGGCGATGAAAATCGCTCTCCCAAATCGGCTGCATCGCCATCAGCATCGCCCGTTCCACGATTCGATCGCGCAGACTCGGTATGCCCAGGGGCCTCAATTTCTTCTTGTCACTCGCTTTAGGAATATACACACGGCGTGCCGGTAGCGGCTCGTAGGTGCCCGCCAACAACTCGTTTCGTATCCTCGATAGCTCTGCAGGAAGATCGATCTCCATGCGTTGCTTGTCGATTCCGTCTACTCCAGCCGTTCGCGCGCCGCCTGAGGCCAAGGTCACGCGCGCAGCTTCCGCGAGCCAAGTTCTGTCGGTAATCAGTCGCAGGAGTCGATCGAACTTGCGCTCTTTGTTCTCCGTTGACCATCTCGCCAGCTTGTCCTGCATTTCGCCGATTATCAAAGGTCTTCACCTCATTGCAGTCGGCTAATTCGCCGCACAAGCCACTTCAGACTGCTCCCCTTCGCCCTGTGACAGGCTTTCCCTGTCGCCGACTACTACGAGAGCTCCGCCAACTTGGTCAGCCTCGGGGGACACACTCCCTTCGCATCTGTTCCAAGCCTTCCCTAGTTCGCATGTCTGGACTCAATCACACGGGCGAGGTTGCCTATCGCAGTCTTTATCCTTGCTTGCCGCAAGTCGTCGCGGGTGGTTTGGTCTAGCGACGCTCTCTCCAAACCGCCGACAGGATCACCAAATTGTCGATCCTGTTTTCGTCGGCCAGCGCATACATGTCGCTGACCGATGCCCGCGTCCCACCGATAAAGTCGTGTCGGTGGTGGTGACATTTCAACCCTCAGATGCGTTTCAATAGGTTCGTGTTCCTCAACCATCCCATGCTCAGCCTAGAGACTCATCTTGGCGTAACGACTTCGCCTCAAGCCCCGTTATCTGCGGACTTCGTCACCTTGCCAGTGTCCGGCAAGTCACCGCCGCTTCGGCTCACCTCTTCTCGTAGCAGAAGAAGGGCATGTTCAAAACTTCATGCATTCCACACATGCTCAAGCGCTGTTTCCCCCTCAATGCGGCGGGGACCGACAGCGTCTAGGCGTACTGTACGTTATGTCTGCCACCCACAATCTGTCGGGATATTCCGCATAAAAGCCCCGCTTCACCATATCGATCGGTTGCTTGGCGGCCTCGTCGCGCACCGTGGTGATGACGAACCGATGCGGCCACACGCCCTGCAGATGCGCGGCACGCATTAGTCGCGCGACACGTTTGCAGCCGACGCGGATACCGTGATCATCGGAGAGCTCCGCATGGATCATCGGCGATCCGTACGCTCCGTTCGAGCGCCGGTGGATCGCATGAATCTTGCCGGTCAGATATAAATCGTACCGCGATCGAGCGCTCGCTGGTCGATCCTCCCACGCGTAGAAGCCACTGGTCGATACGCCGAGCAGCCGACACATCATCTGCACCGAATAGGCGGCCTGGTTTGCCATCACGAATCCGAAGAGCGCTTCGGTATCTCGATGTTTTCCCGCGCAAACCAGGCCGCGGCTTTTGAGAGAATCTCCCGCTCCTGCCGAAGCTGGCGCACCTCATGCTTAAGCCTCGTCAGTTCCTCGCGTTCCAAGCTCGTCAGACCCTGATCGCCCGTGCCGGCATCCCGAGCGGCCTGCTTGACCCAGTTCCTGATCGACCAGACCGACACTCCAAATTCCTTGGAAAGCTCGGGAATCTCGCGACCAGCTCGTACCAGCTGTACTATCTGGTAGCGAAATTCTTTCGTATATCTCTTGCCTCGCTTCGACATTTTGAACACCCCTCTGAGTGACAGTGATGTGTCCACTAAAGCGGGTCAAGTCCACTGCGCCGCGCTCATCGACACCGCACCGCTCTGCGCCTGAGGCCACACGAATTTGCCATCACTCAGGCATTTGCAGAAAAGACATACCCCATCGCCGCTGTGCCATAGCACTTTCACCTTGTCCCCGCGGCGGCCGCGGAAGACAAAAATATGCCCCGAGTACGGACTCTCATGCAACGCCGTCTGCACCAACGCACTCAAGCCGTCCATGCCTTTGCGAAGATCCGTAAAGCCTGCCGCCAACCAGATTCGCGATCCGTGCGGCAAACCCATCGGCACCGCGCGAGTTCCTGCAGCACTGTGCGCAATAGTGCGCCGTCCACCACACCGCGTACCGATACTCGCTGGCCGGCGGGAAACGCCACTTCGATGAGGTTACCGGCGGTGATTACCATCGTCGAGTGGACCGGCCGACTCGCTGCTCTCGGATGCCTGCGTTTTGCTCACCTGTACCGGTAATAACCGTGCTCTGCGGACTGTCTTCTTCCCGCCGGATGCTCCGATCCGCAGCTCCGTGCGCCAGCGGTTCAATACGCTCACGTGAACACCATGGCGCTGCGCGACCTGCTGCCTCACGGCGCCCGGCCTCTCCGCCTCACGCACGATCCGTCGCTTATCGCCCGTCGTCCACTGCCGACGAATCCGTTTGCCCTGATCGGCTGTCTGCCGATCCTCACCGTTTGCCTCGATCCCGTCCATCTTGCTCCTCGTGCACCATTGGGGTGTCATTGCTACGAAGAGCCCATCATCACACTCGCGCGTGACCCCATCCACGGGCCCAGGCCACACGCTTACCTATTGTGTGCGGAAGCGCACCCCGACGTAGAACATGCGGCCGATTACATCGTAGATGGTGTTATTGACGCCGTTGCTTGGCCCTGCGGCACCGGGAGCGGGCGGCGGCGCCACGTTAGCAACGTTGTTGATCTTGGCGTACAACACGCCATTGTCGAACAGACTATAGGTCGCACCGATATCTAAATAAAACGCACCGGGCATGTGGTTATAGTTGATGGTGGGATTGGCGACGGTCGGCGGCGGGCAGTTCGTTGAGCATTGGATATACGAGTTGCTGAAAGTGCCGCTGGCAAACCAGCGTTCAATCAACGTAAGACTCCATTTATCGTTGGTATAGTCTTGCTCGGTGTCGGTTTTCCACCGTGGAATTGTTCCGCCCGTGGCATTGTACGTCGTGCTAGTGGTGAAATTACCCAAAGCGCCAGCGTAGTCTGTAGCCGGCTCACCCGGAATACCCGGATTAACGATGAACTTGTAGACGTGGTTCGCTAGGCCGCGCAGCGCGAACTTCCCAGGGATACCTAAATTGTTAAGATCGAACTGATAGGCGGCCTCGATGTCAAGGCCATCGGTGATTGTAGACGCCAGGTTGAACACCTCAGAAACAACCTGTGTGATCGGAGCCCCGGTCTGAGCCGGCGCGCCTGTGGAGGTAATAAGCACATTGCCAGCGCAAAATGCCTTGTTGCCGTCGTAGCACAAGTTCACCACGTCTTGGATGGGTAACGCGGCGATCATCCCTTTCACCTCGATGCGATAATAGTCGACGGAGGTCCTTAGGCCGCGCACGTAGTCCGGCTGCCAAACTAAGCCAAATTCTGTGGTCACGGACTTTTCAGGTTGCAGCTCTTGGTTACCCTGGTTTACTTGCTGGACCGTTACAGCCGGGTTCCCCGGAAGGAATGGATTATTTACCCCGGCGTTAATGACCGAGGTCGGCGCGAACGCCTCGCTCAGGTTCGGCGCACGCACGTCGCGGGACTGCAACGCACGAAACCGGACGCCGTCAAGCGGCGTATCCCAGACAAAGCCCGCCTTCCAAGTCGCGATCTCGCCGGAAACACTGTAATCCTCAATGCGACCAGCGAGATCGAGATCGGCGTTGCCCAAGGCAGCGGTTTTGAAGAGCGGAATTCCGGTCTCCACGAAGCCTTCCGACACGTCATATTGGCCGTGCCCACCGTGAAAATTCCCGGCATACCAATTGTTACCCGAAACGGTATTAAGCAACGGATCAGCGGGATATTGGGGGGAGTTGGGAGAACTCGCTGAGACACCGTTGCCGTAGGGATCTGCGACAGCTGTGTAGGCTTCTTGACGGAATTCGATCCCAGACGCGACCGAAATATCACCCGCCCAGTCGGCTATCGGCGAACCATGCACTGCAGCACTGAATGCTTCCTGCCGCTGGTTAGTGTTTTGGAACGGACCGGCCTGCGGGACGACGTAAGCGAGCGCACCAGGGGTAAGCGGAACTTGACCGATAAGGTCCAATGCTACACAACCGCTCGCCCGAGCGGCGGCCGAGCCGCAGACAATCGATCCGTTGGGACCTGGCACCGCGTTTATCGCCGCGTTCAAACGCGGGTTTAGCGGCATATTCGCAATATTTAGGCCAGTGTCGTTCTCGCCATGCTCGATGTAGGTGTCCCAGGTCCAGTCCTTGCCAAACGCGTTGAAGGAACCGTCGGCGCCGACAACAACACGCCGCTGTATCCGTTCAATATCGACTGTCTCCCAGTTGGGCAGTGGATAGCCAACGCCATACTGGAAGCCGGTGATGCCATTCGCCGCGCACGCCGCCATAATCGAGGCTGGAACGTATGGATTGGCACATTGAATCGTTAGGTTGGCGTTTTTGAACAAGCTAGGCGTCGGCTTGGTACCAGTGTCCGAGACGCCGTAGGTGATGGTCGCAAAGACCTCGGTGGTCGGGTTCAAATCATATGACAAGCGTGTATAGAAGTTAGCGCGCACGAGGCTACTCGCCAGAGTGGATCCTTGTTGGAAGCCAGAATTATCGCCAGGTGAGGTGGGAGTGCCTAAGCAATACGGACTGATACAACCGTTCACCGCCCCGCTGGGAAGCCCCGAAGGCGTCCCCCCCCCGGCATACTGGAAGTTGTATGGCGTCCCATTGCTACCGAAGGCTATCCCTTGCAGCGGACCGGCAGTGATTAGGCCATATTTCGCATACTGCAAATTCTGCGCCTGGGTGCCGTAAATGTATTCCGGCTGTCCGGCGGGGGTGGCCGATATGGGCCGCATCTGAATGGTCGGCTGCTGGTTCCAGTCGCGGCCTCCTATACCGGGGCCAGTTCCATAGCTTTGGGCGGGAGTGCCCTGCGCCATGACGCCCGCGTCGTTCAAGTATTCGGCTGCGACTTCGATATGGCCCTTGCTGTCTGCGAAATGGGTACCTGCCGCGAACTGAACATTGGTGGTCCCATTGTCGTCATACGCGCTTATTCCCCGCTCAGCATTGAGCTTAAACCCTTCGAATTTCTTGTCGGTCACAAAGTTGACTACACCAGCAACCGCGTCCGAGCCCCAAGAGGCCGAGGCGCCACCTGTAACCACTTCCACCCGTTGGATTAGAATCTGGGGCAGTTGATCGACGTCGACGACGCCGTTGTAGTTCGCGCCCACAACGCGCTCGCCATCTAGCAACGTCAGAGTACGTAGAGGGCTCAAGCCACGCAGCGATAAGGTGGAAAGTCCCTGCAGCCCTGAGCTGCTCGAGCCGGTCTCGTAGGTCATTCCCGTGCTGCCTTGAAGCGAAGGGAGCTGGATAAGTGCGTCGAACACGTTGGGCTGAGATAGCTTTGCGAGATCTGAAGAGCTCACGACCGTGGTTGGCGTCGGCGCGTCGAAGCCGGCGTTTTGAAGGCGGCTCGCAGTTACTACGATAGCGTCGATACTGTTCGTGTCGGCGGTCGGCGGCTTTTCTTGCGCCATTACAGTGAAGGCACTAAGGGCCAGAGTCACCGCAGTGCCAATAAGGCGAACACCAATCTTCGTTAACCTAGGAAAATACATTAAGAATCCCCCAATGTCTGATACGTCTAAGTCTTTGCATCAGGCATCGTAATTCGCAACGTAATACGCGCCCGATTTTCATTATGATTTTCATGTTGGCATATGTGGCAGCAAGGAATCTTGCATAGGTTGGCAGCGAGATTGGAGAATTCAGCAACCAAAGCCACTTGACCCACCGCTTCGCTTACGCATTGCGACGCGGAAGTCCTATCGGAGACGCGGCCGCGGCCGCTATACTCGCTCACCGTAGTGAACGAAGCCCGCTGCTCGTCATCGCTCTCTCAATGAACCATACACGCGGCGGCGATCGATGACGTGCATTGGAGTCTGGAAGCGGCAACAATCCCTCCATATAAAAGCCCAGTGACGGAAACATTGACGCACGCAACCACCTAATCGCGAAGGAGTGGAACTTCTGTAACTTATGAACGATAACAAAATGGTGATCGATAAGAACCGGTACTGGGTCGGCGTCGCGATATCGAATGGCACTGCGGCTGAGCGCACCGAGCCCGTCGCGAGCGATGGATGGATCGGTGAGTACGGAGCGGTGCAGTGACTACAGTCGAAGAAGGCGATTTGCTGTGGGTCCCGAGCACCGAGCGTAAAGCGCAAGCTTGTCTGACGCACTATATGAGTTGGCTCGCCAAGAGCGGGCGCCGCTTCGATTCGTACGCCAATTTGTGGCAGTGGTCGATCGACGACCAAGATGGATTTTGGGGCTCTCTCTGGGAATACTTCGACGTGCGCGCATCGCAACCCTACGAGTGCGTGCTCCGGTCTCGGACCATGCCGGGCGCAGAATGGTTTCCCGGAACACGCCTCAATTATGCCGAACATGCACTGCGTAATGAGCGCGCTGGGAGCGATGCACTCCTGTTCTTGAGTGAGCGCCGGGCGTTGAGCGCGCTCTCCTGGACAGAGCTTGGCACGCAAGTGCGCAAGCTCGCGTCCCGACTGCGCACGCTCGGGGTCGCTCCCGGCGACCGCGTGGTCGCGTACCTGTCGAACACTCCGGAGGCGGTCATCGCAATGCTGGCAACTGCCAGCATTGGTGCCATCT
>Ga0182014_10006836_pt1 | contig 12113 bp, 9 predicted proteins | sample 612S2DmetaG_FD_120489 | JGI IMG/M metagenome (GOLD analysis project Ga0182014, IMG submission 120489) | Permafrost microbial communities from Stordalen Mire, Sweden - 612S2D metaG | ecosystem: Environmental > Terrestrial > Soil > Wetlands > Permafrost | place: Sweden: Stordalen | collected... | reverse complement strand
GTTCTGCCAGCGATCGGGATGCTTGCCGACATCGAGGGTGGTGCCGAGCAACCCAATGACAACGACCGGGAGATGAACACTATCCATAATTATAAAAGTCTATCCCATTGAATCGCTATCTATTACAACATCTATGGGGAAAATAGCGTATCTTGTTCATATAAAGCCAAGTATCCCTGCCGCACAGTTTGGCCATCGTTCTGCATATAGATAGGGCAAGAAGATTCAGACAAGTACCGGGAGGATGAGATGGCCGACGAAATGGCAGAGAAGAACTACAACGTATATATGCCCGAAGAGGGCTCGGGCGTGAAGGCGTGGCCGGTAAAAGCATGGACCAAAGGCGTCCAGGTCGAGGATCAGGCCCGCCAACAGTTGCTCAATGCCGCTCAGATGCCGTTCGTCTTCCAGTGGATCGCCGCTATGCCCGACGTGCATTGGGGAATGGGCGCGACGGTGGGCAGCGTGATCCCGACCAAGGGTGCAATCATTCCCGCCGCAGTAGGTGTGGACATTGGCTGCGGCATGATGGCGGTCGAGACCAGCCTGACGGCCAGCAGCCTTCCCGACAATTTGAAGCCGATTCGCGATGCGATTGAGCAGGCGGTTCCGCACGGGCGCACGAATCATGGGGGCGTGGGTGATCGCGGCGCATGGGGTGAGATTCCCGGTCGCAGTCTCGAAATCTGGGGAACGCTGAAGCCTGGCTATGATGCGATTCTGGCCAAGCACCCCAAGCTGGATCGCGGCAACCACTCCAACCACTTGGGTACGCTGGGCACCGGCAACCATTTCATCGAGGTTTGTCTCGACGAGGCGGATCATGTCTGGTTCATGCTGCACTCGGGGTCGCGCGGCGTGGGCAACCGCATGGGCGGCTACTTCATTGAACTGGCTCGCAAGGATATGCAGCGGTTCTTCATCAACTTGCCGGATGCGGATCTGGCGTATTTTCCTGAGAACACTGAACACTTCGACGACTATGTCGAAGCTGTGCACTGGGCGCAGGAGTATGCACGCTGGAATCGCGAGATCATGATGGAGAATGTCGTTGCTTCGGTGCGGAGTTCCGGAGTGGTTCCGGCCTTCAGCGCGGAGTTGAAGGCGATCAACTGCCACCACAACTATGTGGCGCGTGAACGGCACTATGGTCAGAACATTCTGGTGACGCGCAAGGGCGCTGTTCGTGCGGCAGAGGGTGATATGGGGATCATTCCCGGCAGTATGGGAGCGCGTTCCTATATTGTTCGCGGCAAGGGCAATCGCGAGAGCTTCAACAGTTGCAGTCACGGCGCAGGGCGCGCCATGTCGCGCAACGAAGCGAAGCGCCGCTTCACGCTCGAAGATCACGCCCGCATGACCGAGGGCATTGAATGTCGCAAGGACGCCGAGGTAATCGACGAAACACCGGCAGCGTACAAGCCGATTGAAGCGGTCATGGCGGCGCAGTCGGATCTGGTGGAGATTGTTCACACGCTGCACCAGGTGGTCTGCGTCAAGGGATAAATAACCGGGCTTGCACGTTGCTCTTGTGACGTGCAAGCCCAGATAAAAGTGTTCAAGGAAAGTGCGATGACAGGTTCGAACGGTGTTATTTTGGACGGCTCTATCGGCGAGGGCGGTGGGCAGATTCTGCGCACTGCTCTGAGTCTTTCCGTGGTGACGGGCAAGCCGTTTTTCATTGAGAAGATTCGCGCGGGCCGCGAGAGGCCGGGCCTGTTGCGGCAGCATCTGACGGCTGTGTTGGCAGCAGCTGAGATCGGCGATGCTGAGGTGGAAGGCGCCCATGCTGGCTCATCACAACTCAGTTTCAAGCCGTCCGCAATCAAGCCAGGCAGGTACAACTTCGCAGTAGGAACGGCGGGCAGCGGCACGCTGGTGCTGCAAACCATCCTGCCTGCGCTGATGACGGCAAGTGAACCGAGTTACATCACCATACAGGGTGGCACGCACAATCAGGCTGCGCCCCCTTTCGACTTTCTGGCGAAGACCTTCTTGCCTCAGATTGAACGCATGGGGCCGCGTGTGAAGGTCAACTTGGAAAAGTATGGATTTTACCCCGCCGGTGGAGGACGATTCGAGGTTGAGATTCACCCTTGCAGCACACTCTCGCAGATTCATCTGGAGGAGCGTGAGCCGGTTGAGAAGCCGAAAGTGCATGCGATTGTCGCCAATCTGAATCGCAAGATCGCTCAGCGGGAAGTATTTGTCGCGGCGCATTTGCTGCAACTAGCGGAGGAAGAGCAGCAGATTACTTTTACGAACAACTCGCCCGGTCCAGGCAACGTCGTGATGGTCGAAGTGGAAAGCGCCTCGCTGGTCGAGGTCTTTACTTCCTTCGGCAAGATGGGCGTAAGCGCGGAGAAGGTGGGAGCCGACGCCGCAGCGCAGGTCAGTGCCTATCTCGCATCGGAGGCGGCAGTGAGCGAGCACTTGGCCGATCAACTCTTGCTGCCGATGGCCCTGGCGGGCGGAGGCTCGTTTACCACTGCCGCAATCACTTCGCACGCGCGGACCAACATGGACGTGATCTCCAAATTTCTCCCCTTGTCATTCAGTGTGGAGGAACGTCTGAACAGCGTTTTGATCAAACTTTGCGTTTAACAATGAGTGCGGTCAAGTTTACCAACAAGATCGGCAGGGATGGCCATGACTTTTATGGACGCAATTCGAATTATCAAGAAGGGCGATATTATTCGTCTGCGTCACGATCTCGATGAGGGGCTTGACCCGAATTTTGCCAATAAGGTTGGATCGACACTCCTGATACTGGCTGCTATCAATGGCAATACAGCGATAGGCCGGTTGCTTATTGAAGCAGGTGCTGATCTTGATAGGCAGAATAACTTGCGTGATTGTGCATTGTCGCTTGCGGTCATGTTTGGCCATAGCGGGTTTGTCAAACTGCTTCTCGATAGTGGAGCGTCTCTGAACTACTTCCAGGAAAGAGGCTCATTGCCATCCTTCTTGGAATGGGCTGAAAGGTACTGCACCGTGACGAGTGAACAAATTCGAAATATTCGATTCCAATTCGACAAGCAGGAATGCTCACAGTCGTAGGAAATCAAGAATAGCAATTCCTAATGATTGCGATCCTTGGTTCGTGGCCACAACAACTCCTAATCCCGATGCTCTACACTGGATGGCAATGCTTCTATCTGTCACAACAACGCATGAGCCGGCGACGGATCTTGGTTATCTGTTGCACAAGAATCCTGCGCGGATGCAGGCCGAGGAGTTTTCCTTCGGCAAGGCATACGTCTTTTATCCCGAAGCCAACGCCAACCGGTGCACCGTCTCCGTTCTCTTGGAGGTGGACCCTGTCGGTCTGGTACGCGGTCGGCGTGGTCCGGCGGGCGAGGGCGGTCAGCTTCAGCAATATGTGAATGATCGTCCCTACGCTGCCAACTCCTTCATGAGCGTGGCGATTGGAAGGCTCTTCACTACCGCCATGATCGGCAAGAGCAAGGAGCGGCCTGAGCTTGCGGAAATGGCTCTCCCGCTCACCGCCAAGTTGCCGGTGATCGCGGCCCGGGGTGGAGAAGCGGTTGTGCGTAGGCTCTTTGAGCCGTTGGGATATGCCGTTCACGTTGAAACTCTGCCGCTCGATGAGCAGTTCCCGGAGTGGGGCGAGTCGCCCTATGTATCGCTGGAACTATCGGCAAATATCCAGCTTCAAACGCTGCTGACGCATCTCTACGTGCTGATCCCAGTACTCGATAACGAGAAGCATTATTGGGTGGGCGAGGACGAGATCGAGAAACTGCTCAAGCGCGGCGAGGGTTGGCTGAGTCAGCATCCCGAGAAGGAGTTGATCGTACAGCGCTATCTGAAGCGCCAGCGCAGTTTGACGCGTGAGGCTCTGGAGCGTTTGACGGAGGATGTGCTGCCTGAAGAAGAAGCAAAGGTCAGCGACCGCGACGAAGAGGAGCAAAAGGTCGAGCGGCCTCTGAACCTGAATGAGCAGCGCATGGGTGCCGTTCTCTCGGCTCTTCGCGGAGTTGGCGCCAAGCGTGTGCTGGACCTGGGTTGCGGTGAAGGCAAACTGCTGCGCTCTCTTTTATCCGATCATCAATTCGAGCAAATCCTTGGCATGGATGTTTCCTGGCGTTCGATTGAGATTGCCAGCGAGCGCCTGAAACTGGAGCAGATCGGCGAAAAGCAACGGGCGAGAATTGAACTGATTCAAGGATCGTTGATGTACCGCGACAAGAGACTGGAAGGCTTTGATGCGGCTGCCGTCGTCGAGGTCATCGAGCACTTGGATGCAGCCAGACTGGCGGCCTTCGAGCGCGTCTTGTTTGAGTACGCTAAGCCAACCAACATTGTTTTGACCACTCCTAACGCGGAATACAACTGCCTGTTTCCGACATTGCCTGCAGGCCAGTTGCGCCATCGCGACCATCGCTTCGAATGGACACGAGCAGAGTTTACAAAGTGGGCAGAAGCTATTGCGGCCAGGTTTTGCTACTCAGTGCGCTTTCAACCAGTCGGAACTGAGGACGCAACCCACGGAGCGCCAACACAGATGGGGATCTTTACCCGTGCATGAGACTTTGAAACTTTCCGCCTCATTGATTGTTCCAGTGGGAACACAAGTGGTCTTGCGATCAAGCATCCCGGATGTCGCATCGCTCGATAGGTTCCCGAAAGGAACTGTCGCCGAGGTTGTGCGCGCACCTGGGGACGGAAGCCATACTTACGCTGTTCGCTGCATCGATGGCAGTCAATTGAACCTGCACAGGCAGGAGTTCTCCATTCTCAAGCAGGTTAAGGCTGGACCAGTAGGTGATTCGGCGCATCTGCTGGCTGAGTACGACCTTCATCAGTACGTTGTGTACCAGTGCGTAGTTGGCTCACGGGCGTATGGGCTGAGCCGGGAAGATTCGGATGTTGATCGGCGTGGGGTTTATCTCCCCCCCGCCGATCTTGAATGGTCGCTTTACGGCGTTCCTGAGCAGTTGGAGAATTCCGCAACGGATGAATGCTACTGGGAGATGAAGAAGTTCATCGTCCTGGCCCTCAAGGCCAATCCCAACATCCTGGAATGCCTGTTTACGCCAATTGTGGAGAAGACCTCTGAGATTGGTGAAATGCTGCAAAACAGGCGAGAGATATTTCTTTCAAAATTGGTCTATCAAACATACAACGGCTACGTGATGTCGCAATTCAAGAAGCTGGAACAGGATTTGCGAAACAACGGAGAGATCAAATGGAAGCACGCGATGCATCTGATTCGACTTTTGCTACAGGGCGTCAGCATTCTTACTGAGCAGCACGTTCCGGTAAACGTAGTTTCTCATCGCGAAGCTTTGCTTGCCATTCGCGACGGGCATGAACCTTGGGAATCCGTGAATCGCTGGAGGCTTTCTCTTCACCGCGAGTTTGAAAATGCATTTCGGCAGACGACACTGCCGGATTCACCAGATTATGCAGCGGCGAACCGAATCCTGATCGATGCCAGGCGCAAGATGGTTGAGGTGCGAATTGATTCCTGATGAAGTTTACGAAGCTGTACGTCAGCATCCATACCCGCTGTTGTTTGCGACGGTAAGTGGAGCGCACCTCTATGGATTTCCATCTGCAGATTCCGACTGGGATTTGCGTGGTGCCCATATTCTTCCGGCTGAAGAAGTGTTTGGTCTGAAGCCAGTTGAAGAGACTGTGGAATTGGCGGAAAAGGCAAAGATCGAACTCGATCTGGTAACGCACGATGTGCGGAAGTTCTTTCTGCTTCTGCTGAAACCAAATGGCTATGTTTTGGAACAGCTCTTCTCGCCGATTGTGGTCCATACAACGCCCGAGCATGAAGAACTGAAGAGGATTGCGCGCGGTTGCATTACCAAGTATCACGTGCATCACTATCTTGGCTTTGCCGCCAACCAGTGGAAACTCTTCGAAAAAGAGAGTCCTCGGCGCGTCAAGCCATTGCTGTATGTGTTTCGTGTCTTTCTTACGGGAACTCACCTCATGCAGACTGGAGAGATTGAAGCCAACCTTCATCATCTGAATGCCGAGTATGGCCTTCCCTTCATTCCGGAGTTGATTGCGCGCAAGACAAGTGGTGTAGAACATCAGACTTTGGATGCAGTCGAATTCTCATTTTATGAAGCTCAGTTTGCCGTGTTGAATCGGCGATTGATCGAAGCTGGCGAAACTACCAAATTGCCAGCGAAGAGCAATGCAAAGGAAGCACTCAATGATTTGCTGGTTCAACTTCGATTGCAAACGATTCGTGCCAGGCGCATCTGAACTTCAATCAACTACCGTCAACCTGAATTTGGATCAATACACGCAATGAAAATATCAATTCCCGAATTGTCGCTCGTCATACTCATCGGCCCGTCCGGCTGTGGCAAATCCACGTTTGCGCGCAAACAGTTTCTTCCCACCGAAGTTGTTTCGTCGGATGTCTGCCGTGCGTTGGTTTCCGACGACGAGAACGACCAGACCGCAACTGGCGATGCCTTCGATCTGCTGCATGAGATCGTGCGCAAGCGCCTGAGCCGTGGCAAGCTTGCCGTGGTCGATGCCACCAACGTGCAGCCTGAGTCGCGCAAATCGATTATTGAACTGGCACGTGAATACCACGTCCTCCCCGTGGCCTTCGTCTTAGATCTGCCGGAGCGGCTCTGTCAGGATCGCAATACCCTGCGCTCGGATCGTCAGTTTGGTCCGCACGTCGTGCGCAATCAGATTCAGCAGTTGCGCCGTTCTCTGCGCGGGCTGGAGCGCGAAGGCTTTCGTTATGTGCACAAGCTCTCTTCGCCAGAGGAGATTGAAGCCGTCACCATCGAGCGCCAGCCGCTTTGGAACAACAAACGCGACGAGCATGGTCCCTTCGACATCATTGGCGACGTGCATGGTTGTTTGAATGAGTTACTGGAACTGATGGCTTCGCTTGGTTATCAGGTGGAGCACAGAGAAAAGGAATTCACAATAACGCCTCCCGATGGCCGCAAACTGGCGTTCGTCGGCGATCTCGTGGATCGCGGTCCTGCAACCCCCGACGTGTTGCGTCTGGTGATGACCATGGTGAGTGCCGGTCAGGCGCTCTGTGTGCCTGGCAATCACGACATCAAATTGATCAAGGCGCTCAGAGGGAAGAATGTGCAGATCGCGCATGGACTGGCGCAATCGCTGGAGCAGTTAGCCGGTGAGTCTGCCGAATTTCGCGCCGAAGCCAGCAAGTTTCTCGATGGACTGATAAGTCACTACGTTCTCGATGATGGCAAACTGGTCATCGCTCATGCTGGCATGAAGGAGTCCATGCAGGGCCGTGGTTCTGGCAAAGTGCGAGACTTCGCGCTCTACGGCGAGACCACTGGCGAGACCGACGAGTTTGGTCTTCCGGTGCGCTATAACTGGGCCGCTGACTATCGCGGCAAGGCGCAGGTCGTCTATGGTCACACGCCGGTGCCTGAGGCTGTGTGGCTCAACAACACGGTGAACATCGATACTGGCTGCGTCTATGGCGGCCGGTTGACCGCGCTTCGCTATCCGGAGCGCGAGATCATTGACGTGCCTGCAAAGGCGACCTACTACGAAGCGCGCAAGCCGTTCCTTCCCGCGGAGGAACTGGCTCCGCGTGCCTTGCAGCAGACAGCCGACGACGTGCTCGACATTGAAGATGTGATTGGCAAGCGCATCGTGGATACGCGTCTGATTCCGCGCATTACGATTCGCGAAGAGAATGCAATCGCCGCACTCGAAGTGATGAGCCGCTATGCAGTCGATCCCAAGTGGCTCATCTATCTGCCGCCGACAATGTCGCCCTCTGAAACCTCGAAGCTGCCGGATTTGCTCGAGCATCCGCAAGAGGCTTTTGCCTATTACCGGCACGAGGGAGTGCCGCATGTGATCTGCGAGCAGAAGCACATGGGCTCGCGCGCCGTGGTGATTGTTTGCCGCGACGAGTCTGTCTCTGTGAAACGCTTCGGCGTGATCGAGCCTGCGCTGGGCGTGGTCTATACGCGCACCGGTCGTCGCTTCTTTTCAGATGCCTCTTTGGAGCGCGAGTTTCTGGAACGCGTGCAGAGGGCCGCCACACTGAGCGGACTTTGGGAAGAGTTGAAGACAGACTGGCTATGCCTGGACTGCGAGTTGATGCCATGTCTGTCAAAGCGCAGGAGTTGCTGCGTGTGCAATATGCGCCGACAGGTACGGCGGGGATTCATGCGCTTGCTGCCGCAAAGCAGGTTCTCGACGAAGCGCGGACCCATATCGCTGGGCTCGACGAACTGGCTGATCGGACCACTGCGCGGGTGGATTCGTTGGCAAAGTATCGCGACTCCTATCGCCGCTACTGCTGGCCAGTGGCGTCCATCAACGACTTGAAACTGGCGCCGTTCCATTTGCTCGCATCAGAGGGCACGGTGCATACGGACAAGCAGCACACCTGGCACATGGAAATGCTGTCCAAACTGTGTGCTGCCGATAGCGTTTTGCTACTTGCCACGCCGTTCCGTCTCGTTGACCTCAACGATCCGGCCAGTTGTGAGGCAGCAACTCAATGGTGGGTGGAGCTGACAGCAGTTGGCAACGAAGGCATGGTCGTCAAGCCGCTCGACTTCATCTGCAAGGGTAAGCATCGTCTGGTGCAGCCCGCAGTCAAGTGCCGCGGCCCGGAGTATCTGCGCATCATCTATGGACCAGAATACCTGTTGCCGGAGAACCTGGAACGCCTCCGCGCCAGAGGCGTTGGTGCCAAGCGCTCACTAGCCAGCAGGGAGTTCTCCCTGGGCATCGAATCCATGGAGCGCTTCAACCGCCGTGAACCATTGCGCCGCACACACGAATGTGTTTTCGGCGTACTGGCACTGGAGAGCGAACCCGTCGATCCGAGGCTGTAGAGAAACGATTCTGCGTCTTCGGGCAATTGGTTGCGAAACTTGGAAGTGACAACGGAAAGCTAGGGCTGATGGATATGTGCGATTAGGCTCTCAAAGCACCCAGGAATTTGCGTGTCCCATTCACTCCAGTCGTGACCGCCGGGTTTGGTGTGAAACTCATAGGCGCAATTGCGTTGCTTGAGGAGCGTCACGAATCGGCGAATTGGAGGCAGAAGCGATTCCTGTTCACCTGCGGTGACGTAAAGGAATGGCGTATTGGCCTGGTCAGAAGATTTGACTAGGATGAACGGATCGCTGTGCATGCGCGTTTCACTTCCCGAGGGACCAAAAATGGTTCGGAAGCGTAGGCTCTGCGACCACCTTCTTGCACTAAAACCACGACTGGGCACGTCGATGGCGGGACTGATGGCGCCTGCAAAAGCAAATAAATCTGGCCGAGTGAGGGCCAGTTTCACGGCTGCAAAGCCGCCCATGGAAACGCCGACGATAGCGCGATTATCCCGGTTGCCCAAGACCGGAAAACGGGACTCGGCGTCAGCAATCAAGTCGTGAACGAAGTAGTCCTCGTACTTGTCCTTTGAATTGAGAGCAGCATTCACGTAATACGAGCAGGCGCCATCGACCATGACGAGAATGAAGCCCTTCGCGGCATATGCGCCAACATCCGAGTAATTGGACCAATCCCGAAAACTCGTGCCACATCCGTGCAGCAGGTACACCGCCGGCAATTTTGTGCCAACGGGAACATCCCTTGGGGTATAAACCCGGTACGTCATGTTCCGGTTGAGAGCCGATGAGTAGAAGGTTACATCCTTGCTTTCACTCCCCGGAAAGCTGCGCGGATGATCCACGAGCGCCAACTGACCGCCATGACATCCGGCAAACACGGCCAGCGCGGCTATGACAACGGTAACGCAGAAAGAATGAAATACCTTTTTCATCGGAAGATTGATTATACGCAGTACGCCGCAATCAGCGTCTCCGGGGAGCGGCGTTGGCAGATTCTAGGCGGGCTACGTGAATTTCGCCTGCCGGGATCTTGCCCGCCGGTGTCTAATATAAAGAGCATTCAATTTACGTTCCAACGAGGCGTTCTATGATCCGGGGATTGGGCCTATCCTCCTTCTTGGCGTTCTGTCTGACCGCATCGGGCCAAGCCGCACCCTACCCGTCAATCCAAGTCAGCCAAATCGTCGAAGACATGCTTCAGTTGCCCTCGCCCGCCCCTCAGGCCGGCGTTCCCGGTAAGCAAATTCCTGAAGGTCCGATGCAAAGCCCCCATTTCTCCGTTCCGGCCGAGGATGTGCCGCTAGAGGAACTTGGTGGCTACTGGGCCAGGATGGGCCGTGAGATGGCGACCGGCGACTCCATTCAGATAAGCGACAAGGTCCGGCAACGTCTGCTCGAATACAGCGAACAAAGGCCAAGCGAACTCGATGATCTTCTTCCCCTATTGCCCAACGACCCCGGAGCGTTTGCCCGCGTAAAAGCCATCTACGACAAGAACTCCGCAACCCAGGGCGAAGATTGGAAAGGGTCAGTCAAGTCCTATCTCGAAATTCACGGCGGTTATTTCCACCAGGAACTCCTCGTCGAAGCGCGCCAAGTCAAGGACGACGACGAGATGGGTTCGCCGGAGCCGCATGAGACTCTCGAAAGGCTCTCGACCGTGGACTGGCCTCTTGCCGAGCCTCTTCTCAACCAGTTCTCTGCGGGCGGCCCAGTGCGCACTGCGCTTCTGGCTAAAACTCTCCTCTATCGTCATGCCGTCTCAGCTCACGATGATGCCAGTGCTGCTCGTTTGCGCACTGATTTGCAAGCAGTGGTGGCCGACCGCAAGGCGCTGGGTTATAGTCGCGCTACTGCACTTGAAGCGCTACTCGATACAGAATGGTTCGGTCGCGACGACTGGTACCTCTCACTTTTCCACGATCCAACCATGCGTAATCTCCGCGACGGCTACCAAGGGTTCAGCACACTCAGGGAGCCAGTCGGAAGCTCGCCCGACCACTGGATCCCCATCATGACTCGGCTGGTCTCCGACCCCGACCTAGCTGTGCATGACAACGCCGTCACCTGCCTTATTCAATTTCAGCTTCGCAGTGGCCGCAAGGATGCTCTTGAGCCGCTGTTGCCCTGGCTTTCCGATCGCAAATGGTCGTCCGCTCCCGATCGTCTCCGCCTCATACAGACCGTCCCCGATCTCGATATGAAGGAGGCCATTCCGGGCCTCATCGCTGTGGTCGGGGAAGAGAAGGGCGACGAATATGAGCGCTCTTATGCAGCCGAGTCCCTAGCCCATTTCCGCGATCCACGTGCTGTTCCGGCGCTGCGCCTTGCGCTCGCACGCGAAAAAGGATCAGATCACCGCCGCCGCATCATCCAGGGCCTCATCGCCTGCGGCGGTGTCGCACCCAAGGAAGCAGCGGCCGATGTCGAAAGCTTTGCTCAATTCACCTTGACCATCGAAGGCCAGGAAAAGTGGGAAAAAGCTGCGTATTCCCTGGGATCGACGGATCTTCCCGCCGAGATTGCTCTCGGTGGTTATATCGCGCAGCAGGGACCTGAAGACGACCGCGCCGCTGAACTACTCGTCAAGCGGATCGACGAGTTGCGCGCGTCCAACCCTGCGCTCGCCGACCGGTTGCAGAAGCTTACCTCCGCGTGGAAGTCCACCACAGCAGACCGTGCGGTTCTTCGCCATTTGCGCGAGGGCTCGGTCACTGCATCCGATCTCGCGTCTGCTCTTGATCGACGCGAATCCATTCAAAAAACGGTTGGACCCGAACTCAAGGAACTAGAATTACTCACGGGATTTTCGTCGGGAATCGCTGCGGTCCTGGCCGCCGACCATGAAAAAGAAGTCGCCATTCTCGTGTCCTCCGATGTAGAAGGCATTGAGGGCCTTCTTGCCGCCGCGCGTTTGGTTCGAGAAAAACTTCCTATCGCTAAAGTCGACGCGCTCGCCACACCGGCTAATCCTCTCCTTTCAAAAGCAGCCGAGGAGTTTCTGATTGCCGACGACTCCCCCGAGGCCCGCAGGCTGGTCCTCGCGCGACACCCTGGCGAGGCCCTGATTATAGGGGCGCGCCAAAGCTACGATCCCGGTCATCATTCATTCCGCGATTTTGATGTCCTCGAAGATCAACTCAAGGACGAGTTCCGGAATGCCGCTTCCGGCGACGAAACTTACGCTCTTCTTAGCGCTGGCTATTGGGGCAACAGCGGCCAGGTCATTTTACGCGTATCGCACGGGACTGC
>Ga0182014_10006833_pt1 | contig 12114 bp, 13 predicted proteins | sample 612S2DmetaG_FD_120489 | JGI IMG/M metagenome (GOLD analysis project Ga0182014, IMG submission 120489) | Permafrost microbial communities from Stordalen Mire, Sweden - 612S2D metaG | ecosystem: Environmental > Terrestrial > Soil > Wetlands > Permafrost | place: Sweden: Stordalen | collected... | reverse complement strand
CGGCACGAAGCCGATTCCAAGCTCCTCCAGCGTCGGAATGATCTCCTTCTCCGGCTCGCGCCACCAAAGAGAATACTCGCTCTGCAACGCCGTCACCGGCAGCACCGCATGAGCGCGGCGGATCGTCTGGACGCCGGCTTCCGACAGACCGAAATGCCTGACCTTGCCTTCCTTGACGAGGTCCTTCACCGCGCCCGCGACGTCCTCGATCGGCACGTCGGGATCGACGCGGTGCTGATAGAAGAGATCGATGACGTCGGTCTTGAGCCGCTTCAGCGAGGCTTCGGCGACGTGCTTGATATGCTCCGGGCGGCTGTCGAGGCCGGTCCACCGCGGCCCGCCCTGGGGATCGGGCTTGAAGCCGAACTTGGTCGCGATCACGACGCGGTCGCGCACCGGCGACAAGGCTTCGCCGACCAGTTCCTCGTTGGCGAACGGGCCGTAGACCTCCGCCGTGTCGAACAACGTGACGCCCTGGTCGACGGCCGCGCGGATGAGGGCGACCATTTCCTTCTTGTCGGGCGGCGGGCCGTAGGAAAAGCTCATGCCCATGCAGCCGAGGCCGAGGGCGGAAACCTCGAGGCCGCTCCTGCCGAGTTTACGCTTCTGCATTTCGTGCTCCTTTTCATGCGCTTGGGGAGGGCGGTCAGGCCCGAACCTGTTCGTCGCTGACCTTCTCCATCCGCGTGACGGCCTTGCCGTCGAGCGCTTCCTGGATGGCGATGTGGGTCATGGCGGTGGTCGGCGCGGCGCCGTGCCAATGCTTCTCGCCCGGCGCGAACCAGACGACGTCGCCGGGCCGGATCTCCTCGACCGGGCCGCCTTCGCGCTGGGCGCGCCCGTCTTCCGGCGAGCCGCCCGTCGCGCGATGATGGTACCGCCACCCCGCCTCGAACGGGGGACCTCTAGATCCACAATCTAGCGCTCTAACCAACTGAGCTATGGCGGCCCGGACGGCGACGGCGGGGAAACTAGTGTCAAAGCCCGGCCGTTGCAAGGCTTGTCGATCGTCGGCGCGGCGCCGTGCGGCCCGAGCGCTACGGCGCCTGCGCCGCCTCCTGGACGGCGGCGGCGAATCGGCGGATGCGGCGTGCGTTGGCGCCGAAATCATGTCTGCCCACTCGCGAGATCGAGCGGATGTCGATCCGCGTCTGACTGGCGAGCGGGCGGATGCGAATGGCGATGTCGTCGACGAAGCCGAACAGCAGCGAACGATCGACCGCCTGGATCTGCGCGACGCCGTCGACGCGCAGATTGGGCGGGTTCGCGTCGACGACGCGCCAGCCGACGTCGTCGGCGACGCGCAGGGCGAGCTGATAGGCCTGAGCGGGTTCGAGATCGACCACGATCGGCCGCACTTCGGGATAAGCGGCCTTCTGCAACGCGTCGATCTCGGCGGTTCGGCTCGGCGTCGCGAGTCCGGCGCGCGCCGCGCGCGCCTTGGCCGAGATCATGAACGAGGGCGGCGAGGCGAGATCGGTCGTCACGTCGGCGATGGCCGGCAGCGGCAGCGCCGTGACGGTGAGATAAGCGGGGTAGGCGAGCAGCGCCAGAGACAGCCCCAGGCCGAGCGCGGCCTGATCAGCGCCGCGCCGGCCGGTGCGCCAGATGACCGCCGCGGCGGCGCCGGCCAGAAGCACGGCGAGAAAGGCCAGCGCCAGCGCCGCGCCGAGGATCGTGAGGGCCGCCGCGGCGGCGCCGCCGCCGCCGAACCGCGACACGGCGACGGCGACGCCCGCCGTCGCCAGCGCAAAGACCGCCGCCCGCCCGCTCCAGACGGCGGCGCGCGAAATCGGCTCTTCGAGGATCAGACGGCGCATGGCCGGGCACGGCCGGCCGCCGCGCAGCTCGCCTTACTTGGCGCCGCCGCCTTCGGCGAGCGCATTGCGCGCGCCGATCTGTCCGCTGGCTTCGGAGAACGCCTTGTTTTCATCGCCAAGCTGGACCGTCGGCATGCAGGTCGGGTGGCACCAATAGGATTCGCGGTCGTTTCCCCGCTGCACGACCAGCACGGATCGGGTCGGTTCGACGTCGATCTGCTTCTCGTCGATTATATTGCCCTGCGCGTCGAGCGCAATCATGTTGGTCTGGCCGTATCCCTTGCCGGTGAGGACCATCGCTGCGCCGCCCTTGAGCATCGTCACGTCGGCGATGGCGGGATTGCCGACCACTAGCGTTTTGGCGCCCTCGGGGAGCTGCAGCACCTTGGCCTGGTCGAGCGTGACCTTCAGCACGGCGGGCGGGGCCGCCGGCGCGGCGGCCAAGCTCGCCGAACTCAGGGCGAGCGCGGCCGCGAAACCCAGCGAGTGCAAGACGGGACGCGACATGTTTCGTCCTTTACGAACGGCGCTCCCCGGCGAGCGCGGCGGCGGCGACGCCCTCGGAGACCGATGCGCCAATTTGGCCCGAAATTGGTGAACGAACCCTCAACGCGCGCGGCCGGCGCCGGCCAAATCGGCCAACGCCGGACCCGTCGCGCGACGAAGACCCGCGAGGCGCCGGAGCGATCGGCGCCGTCCGGCGCCGCCGCGCTACTCGCCTGGAACCGCGTCGGCGCGCCGGCGGCCCGGCGCGCCGACGCCTGCGCCCGCCGCGGCGCCGGCTCGGCCGTGCTCGGTCTTGGCCCAATGAAACGGCCGGATCGTCAAGTCGACCAAAGCGGCCCAGCTCGCGACCGAAATCAGCGCGCAGTAGAGCGGCAGCGACGCCAAGGCGCCTCCCACGCCGGCCATGCCGCGTCGACGCGTCGCCGCGAGCGCCGGAATGAAGATCGCCATCAGCCCCGTCGCCATCAGGGCGTAGATCGCGACGTCGCCGCTGACGCTCCACGCGCTCGCGCCGGCCAGATCGCCGCGAAACGCGCGCCACAGCGCTTCGACGAACAACGCCGGCCCGAACAGCCCGCCGAGAACCGAGCCCCCGATCAGCGCGACCGCGGCGAGGGCGCGCGCCGGCCCGAGCGCGCGGACGACTCTCACGGGATGGCGCGAGTGGACGATCAGGGTCTGCATCCAACCCTTTTGCCAGCGGATGCGCTGGCGGAACCAGGCGCCGAGATCGTTCGGCGCCTCTTCCAGCGTATCCGAGCAAAGCGAGCCGACGCGCGCGCCCTCGCGCGCCAGCCGGACGCCGATGTCGGCGTCCTCGGTGACGTTCCAGGCGTCCCATCCGCCGACGCGCCGCAGCGTGCGCGCGCGGAAATGATTGGACGTTCCGCCCAGGGCGATCGGCAGGCCGAGCGCCGCCAGCCCGGGATCGACCAGATCGAACAGCGCCGCGTATTCGATCGCGAACATCTTGCTGATCCACGAGTCGCGGACATTGCCGATCGTCAGGCGCGCCTGCAGGCAATCGAGGCCGGGGTCGCCGACGAAATGCGCCGCCGCGAGGCGCAGTTGATCCGGATCGGGCTCGTCCTCGGCGTCGTAGACGACGACGAAATCGCCGCGAAGGGCGGGGAGGGCGACGTTCAACGCGCGCGGCTTGGTCGACGGCTTGCCCGCAGGCGCGACGATGACGTCGTAGCGCGCCGGCAGGCCCAGCGCGGCGATCGCCGCCAGGGTGTCGCCGTCTCGCCGTTCGACCACCAGTTTGATGTCGAGCTTCGCTCTAGGGTAATCGATCGCGTCGAGCGCCCGGATCAGCTTCTTGACCATGCCCGCTTCACGATAGAGCGCCGCGACGACCGAATAGACCGGCAAGTCCTGGTCGGCCAACGGCGCGAAGGCGGGCGGCGCGAAGGCGGCGGCGACGGCGAGGTTCCGGATCACGATCCAGGCGGCGAAGATCAGCCAGAGCGGGATCGAGACCGCGGGGCGCAGCGCGCCGGGAGCGGCCAGCGCTAGCGTCGCCGCGGCGATCGCCAGGGCCGCGATGCAGGCGACCTGGCCCCAGCTCAGACCGGAATGCGCCGACAGGCTCGAATCGCGCCGCTCCAGGCCGCAGGCGGCCGCCTCCGCCACCCGGGCGCCCGTCTTCGCCCGCACCAGCGCGCTCAAGCGCTGCGGCGAGCTGACGGCGAAGCCCCCCAGCGCATGGCCGGCCGCCGCGGCGTCGATGAGAAAGCGGATCGAGTCTCCGCGCGGCGCGACCACGGCGCGAAGGCCCAAGCCGTTGGGCGCCAGCGGCGCGATTCCGCTGGCGATGGCCGACGCGGGGTCGATGTCGTCGGCGATCGCCAATTCGCCGGAAAAATAGGGGACGCGCAGGCGCCGCGCGAGGGCGCGAAAATAGGCTTCTTCCGGCAGCAGCCCCTCGCCGAGCAGCGCCGCGTCGGCGCTGACCGCGCAGCGTTCCGCCGCCCGCATGGCCTGGAGCAAGGGGCCCGGCCCAACGCCTTGACCGACCAGAAAGGCGATCTCGGGGGCGATTTCGCCGCCGCGTTCGCCGGCGGTTCGAGCGGCCTCACGCCGCTCGCGGGACGGGTCTTGCCCGTCCTGGGACCGTTCGAGCGTCTCGCCCCAGGCGAGCGCTTGCTTGAACGAATCGACCACGCTACGAAACTCGGCGAAACGCCAGCGGTCGCGCGAACGCGGCGCGAACGCCGCATCCTCGTCCAACAGGCCCGAATGCACCGCTGAAAACCCAGGCTCGGTAGTGTTACGACGAGCGAAACGGCTTTGTCATGTGGAATCTGCGCCCCTGTCGCAAGACTCTCGTTCTTCTCGCCCTCGCCGCCTGCCTCGCGCCGGAAATCTCCGCGGCGGCCGAGCGCGGGCCGGCGCCGAGCTTCTGGGATCCCGGCCTGCACCTGGAGCGCCCCGACCTTTCCGGCGTGCGCGCGATCCGTTTCCTCACCGACGACGATTATCCGCCGCTGAACTTCGCGCTCGCCGACGGCTCGCTGTCGGGCTTCAACGTCGACATCGCGCGCGCGATCTGCGAGGAGCTGCTGATCGGCTGCACCATCCAGGCGCGCCGCTGGGACACCCTGATCGACTCGCTGGAGACCGGCAAGGGCGACGCGGTGATCGCCTCGATCGCGATGAGCGCGGCCGCGCGCGCGCGGATCGACTTCACCCAGCCCTATTATCAGACGCCGGCGCGGTTCGCGACACTAAAAGGTTCGCCGCTCGCGGACGCGACGCCGGCCGCGCTGTTCGGCAAAGCGATAGGCGTCGTCGCCGGGTCGGCGCATCAATCCTATCTCGCGACGTTCTTCCCCGCCGTGATCCCCAAGCCCTATCCGAGTTTCGCCGCCCTGCACGACGCGCTGAAGGCCGGCGCGATCGACGCCGCCTTTGCCGACGGCTTGAGCCTGGCGGTGTGGCTCGCCGGCGAAGATTCGGGCGACTGCTGCGTCTTCAAGGGCGGCCCCTACACCGAGAGCCGCTTCTTCGGCGAAGGGGTCGGCATCGCGGTGCGCAAGGAGGACCCCGACCTGCGCCGCGCGATGGATTGGGCGCTGGCGCGCCTGGCCGCGCGCGGCGTCTACGCGGAGATCTACCTCAAGTATTTTCCGATCGGGTTTTATTGAGCGGGCGGGCGCCGGTCGCGCGCCCCGACCGAACCGGCCGAAGCCGGCACCGTCTTCCGGCGCGCGTGTTTGCTTTTAATGGCTTGCGTGACGATTTTCCGCCGCCTCGCCGCGCGGCGAGGGCTTCGCCGGCCGGCGGACGCCGGCTTATTGAGGGATTGAGCGCTTTCACCGTAACCCCGTAACCCTGTGCGCCGAGCGCGTGAGTAGATTCCGACCCTACCAAAACCTCATCGTCCCGCTAACGTCGTAACGCAATGATTGGAGACGAGAGACGATCATGGCGACAAGCGCCACTGCCCAGCATCCCGCTGCGGAAGCTCGCGTTCAGGCTGCCAGCCGCCACGCCGCCGCCGAACGTCATCGCCACGAAGCGGCCCACGAGCACAATCAAGGCAATCACGACGAGATGAAGGAACACGCCGCGGCGGCCAACAAACATAGCGACAAGCCGCACGAGCTCACGGCCGAAGCGGCTAAACATTCTCAAAAGACAAAGTAGACTTTCTTGTTAGCGGCGACTCTCTTGTTTATCGAAAGCCGCCGAACATCCTGAATATGCCTGGGAGGTGAGCCATGTTTTTACCGACACAATACGCGTGGTTTGAGCCCGTGCTCATCGCAACCGTCGTGGTGTTCATCATCGATTTGGTCGGCAACGCGATCGGTTTCAGAAACCGCATCTTCAGCGCCCTAATGAGCGCAATCGTGTTTGCCATCGTGTTCGGAGCACTTGTCTATTTCGGTTACGGCAGTGTGTCGATGTCAGTGACGTCGACGCCGAGCGCTACCGCCCCCGCTCAAGTGCAGCCGAGTCCTACCGCTCCCACCACACAAGCACCAAAGTAGGTCGGGTTACGGCGACAGCGCCTATAACGCGCTCCTTCCGCCTAACTCCGCTCTTTCGGCTTGGGTCCGCGCGGCGGCGGGCGCAGGGGTATGGCGCAGCAAGCCTCCGGCGCGGCGAGGACGGCGGCGTCGCCGAGAAACGTCGGCGCTCCTCCCTTGCCGCTTTGCGCAACGTGGCGCCGCAATCCGCGAATGACGACGCACGCCAGACGGGCCAGAGCCGAGAAATTGGCGCGGCGGTCGACTTTCCTCAATAAAGTGCACGGTCACGGGAACCGCGGTTCCCATCTTTACCCCCGCGCCGAAAAAGAAATGGGCCGCCCGGCGGGGAACGGGCGACCCGTGCAGTCACGCGGCGGAGGCAGGGAGGGCGTGACGAAAATTAAGCGCGCGGCTCGGCGGGCGGCGGCTCGCCGCCCTGTTCGAACGGGCGCTGGCGGCGATCGGCCATGAACTGGTCGAACTCGGAGCGGTCCTTGGCGAAGCGGAGCCGCTCAAGGAACTCCTTGAACTCGCGCTGCTCGTCTTCGAGGCGTTTCAGCGTCTCCGAACGATAGTCGTCGAACGCGCGGTTGCCGCTCGAGGAGGAGCCGAACCAGCCGCCCGCGCTCCGGTAGCGCTCCATCCGGTCGCGCACGCGCGCCATTCTTTCCTGCATGCGCGCCATCTTGCGATCCCAGCGCTCTTCCCAGCGGTCCACGTGGCAATCCCAGTCGCTCATCGGTCCATTCCCTGCGTAGATGGGGCGCCGCCAGCAGCCGAACTTGTGGCGCGCGATCAGGTAGCCGAGGATGACAAGTCCCAGCGGCCACCACCAAATGAAGCCCAAAATCATCAGAACGACAGGCATGGCGCATCCTCGGTTGTGAATGTAATGAACATTTACATCGATCGGCGCCGGCGTCAAGCCCTTTTGGGCCGCCCTACGGCCGCGTCGATTTGACGCCGAGCCCGCGCAGATAGACCAGCACTTCGGCTTCCAGAAGTTCGGCCGCCGCCATCGGCAACGCCCGCTGCGCGCCGTCGCCGCGTCCGAACAGAGCCGCGATTCCGTGCGCCATCGACCAAATATGGAGCGCGACCATCAGCGCCGGCGGGCGGCCCGCCGCCGGCATGGCGGCGGAGATTTTTTCGGCCGCGGCGCGCAACACGGCGAAGGCGCGGTCGCTCGCGCCGCGCAGCGCCGGATCGGCGCCGATCGGAATGCCGGCTTCGAACATCGCCGAGTAAAGCGACGGCTGGTTACGGGCGAATTCGAGATAGGCCCTGCCGAGGCGGTCCAGCGCGGCCAACGCGTCCGGGCGGCCGTCGTCCCAGGCCCGCGCCAGCGCCGCCTCGAACTGCTCGAAGCCGCGCAGCGCCACATGCGCCATCAGCTCGTCGCGGTCGCGGAAATGCCGGTAGGGCGCCGCCGGGCTGACGCCGGCGAAACGCGCGGCCTCGGCGAAGGTGAAGCCGGCCGGGCCCTTCGTGGCGATCAGCTCCAGCGCCGCGCGGATCAGCGCCTCGCGCAGATTGCCGTGATGATACGCGCGCGGCTCGTCGCGCTCGCCCGGCTCGTCCTTGCTCCAAGTCATGTGAAGAGTCTTTACATCACACCCGCGGATTCGTCGATGCCATCGACGCGCCCGCCAGTCGCGCCCTGTCTGAACGGCGCCCGCTGTCAACGGGTTCTTCGAGGCGTTGCGGGGGATCGCGGGCGCGGCCATGGCTTCGGCCTTTTTGCGCGGGGGTTACAGCGATGGCGCGGGCGCCGTCCCCCCCCCCATCGCGGTAACCTGTCCGCAGCTGCGTCGCTGTGTCGCGTGCGACATTTGGTCCGTTCTCTGCATGGAGGCGTTCGCCTGGCCCACCTCTTGCTTGCCGCAAGAGGGGGCAGAAAGGAGCGACCATGCAAGAACTCCGCCCCCGGCGCTCGGCCCCCGCGCGCCTCGCCTTCGCCGCCGCCTTTGTTTTCGGCGGTTTCGCCCTCTCTCTCGGCGCCGGCCCGGCGCGCGCCGCCGAGGAGTCCCCAACAGCCTGCGCGCTGATCGAAGGCCGCATCGTCAGCGTCGAGGAGGTCCGCGAGATCGCGGCCTCGTGGAACGCCGAGGTGGCCGAGCATCGCGGCGCCGCGGCGCAGGCGATCGCCGTGGCGCTGCAGGCCGAAATGGCGCCGATCAGCGAACAGGCCGACGCGCTGATCGCGTTCCCCGCGGCGGGCCGCGTCCGCGTCTTCGCCACCGACCACGGCTGCGTGCGCGGCTGGAGCGTGATCGACGCCGAGCAATGGGAGCGCGCATTGAAGCTCGCGCTCGGCGACCCGACCTGATCGTTCCGCTCTCCACCGAGAGCGCCGTCGCTGGAGCTTGCCGCCATCAGGTTAATGCCAGCGGCCGAAATCAATGACTCGTCATGGCCGGGCTTGTCCCGGCCATCCACGCCGTGAAGCGAATTCGACGCCTCATGAAGAGGCTGACAATTCGCGGCCTTCCGTGTCGCGAAGCGGCGGCTTAACGGCGTGGATGCCCGGCGCAAGGCCGGGCATGACGGCGGTGGGAAGTCCTCGAAATTGGCATCACCTCTTCCCCGCCTTCGGCTCCACATGCCCGCCGAAGCCCTTGCGCATCGCTGAGATGATCTTTTCCGCAAAAGTGTGGCCCTGGCGCGAGCGGAAGCGGGTGTAGAGCGCGGCGGAGAGAACTTCGGCCGGGACCGCCTCTTCGATCGCCGCCATCAGGGTCCAGCGGCCTTCGCCGGAATCCTCGATGAAGCCTGAATAGGAGTCGAGGGCGCCCTCGCGGGCGAGCGCGCTCGCGGTCAGATCGAGCAGCCACGAAGTGACGACGCTGCCGCGCCGCCACACTTCCGCGATGGCGGCGACGTCTAGGGAAAAGCGATGCTCGGGCGCGACGTCGGAAGAGTCGGCGTTGCGCAGAATGTCGAACCCTTCCGCGTAGGCCTGCATCAGGCCGTATTCGACGCCGTTGTGCACCATCTTGACGAAGTGGCCGGCGCCGCAGGGCCCCGCGTGCAGATAGCCTTCCTCCACATTGGGATCGCGGCCCTCGCGGCCCGGCGTCGGCTCGATGCTGCCGCGGCCCGGCGCCAGCGCCTTGAAGATCGGATCAAGGCGAGCGACGACTTCGCGTTCTCCCCCGATCATCAGGCAGTAGCCGCGCTCCAGCCCCCAGACGCCGCCGCTGACGCCGACATCGAGGTAGGCGAGGCCGTCGGCGGCGAGCGCAGCGCCGCGTCGGATGTCGTCGCGCCAAAAACTGTTGCCGCCGTCGATGACGACGTCGCCGCGCCGCAGCAGCGGCCTCAGCGCTTCGATCGTCGCTTCGGTCGGCGCGCCGGCGGGCAGCATGATCCAGACCGCGCGCGGGGCCGCGAGCCCGGCGACCAGCGCGCCGAGCGACTCGACCGCCCGCGCCCCTTGCTTGGCGAGCGCCAGGCCCGGCGCAGGGTCGCGATCGTAGACGACGCAAGCGTGGCCGGCGCCCATCAGCCGGCGAACGATATTGCCGCCCATGCGGCCGAGGCCGATCACGCCGATCTGCATCGCGGCTCCTCCCTGATGAAAAGACGAACGCGTCAATCCTTGGCGCGTTCGATGTAGCTGCCGTCTTCGGTCTGGATGACGACGCGCGTTCCCGGGGCGATGTGCGGCGGCACCATCACCCGCGCGCCGTTGGAAAGCTTGGCGGGCTTGTAGGACGAGGACGCGGTCTGGCCTTTCATCGCCGGCTCGGTCTCGACGATCTCCAGCGTGACGCGCGGCGGCAGTTGGATGCCGACCGGCGTCTCGTTGAAGATCGACAAAATGACCTTCATCCCTTCCTGCAGCCATTGCGCCGAATCGCCGATGATGTCGGCGGGCACCTGGATCTGGTCGTAGGTGTCGGCGTTCATGAAGTGATGGCCGTCGGCGTCGGAATAGAGGAAGTCGTAATTCTTGTCCTCGACGAAGGCGCGCTCAACCTGTTCGGTGGTTTTGAAGCGGTCGGTGACCTTCACGCCGTCGGACAGGCGGCGCATGTCGATCTGCGTCGTCGGCGTGCCCTTGCCGGGATGAAAACTTTCGGCGGAAAGAACGACGCAGAGCTGACCGTCCTCCCGCTCGATGATATTGCCTTTGCGAATCGAGCTTGCGATGACTCTCACGTCTTTAAGTCCTTAAAGCTGGGCGCGGAGGCGGTTTTCCCTCCCTCCGGCGCGAAATGCGGCGCGCACCATACTGATTTTAGCGGCAAAGGCCAGCCGTCAGCGATGGCGGCCGCGGGAATTTCGGCAGAGGGCGCAAATGGGGGGTAGTGGGGTGGTTTGAACTACCGCTTTGCGCCCATAACGGTCAATCGCAGTCGATGGGGCGGTGCGCGATAGCGGACGCGATGCCGGTAGACGCCTGCGGCGACTGCGGTGAAATGCCCTGTATTCCCGCCAGAGCTTTGCACGACATCGGTTCTTGTGATTCTCGAAACGAGTCTGGTTGCAAGTGTCGCGATTCTTGCGCCGAAGACAGAGTTTGCCTGGTGCGGCGGCGAATTTGGGGTGCGCCCAAGTGAGGACGACATCGGCGCTAAATCGATCCGCAGTGCGAGCAGGGCGCGTCTTCAACGAAGTCGCGCACCTGACGCCAGCTTCACACCGCCACGATCGCTACTTGATCGCCAGGATCTGAAGCCCCATCGCGCCGCGCTTGACCTCACAACTCGAAAACCCCACGCCTTCGATGAGCGCTGGTATCTTGGAAACAAGATAGGAGGCGCGGATCGACGTCAGCAGTCCAGCGCGCATAACCTTGGAATTTGCGATCCACCACATGATCCATTTGAAGATCGGGTTGATGTCGCGGCGAAAGTCGGTCACAAACAATCGCCCGCCCGACCTGAGAACGCGCGCGAGTTCGCTGAAAGTCCGTCTGGGTTCGGTCCACTCGTGCAGAGAACCCGCGGTGAACGCCGCGTCGAAGCTTTCGTCGGCAAAAGGCATACTGGCGCCGCTGCTACAAACATACTCCGCTCGATCTTGAAGATTGTACTCGCGCGCATTGCACCGAGCGCGCTCGATCATGTCGGGGCTGATATCGAGCCCCTCGAGGAGCGTGCCCTGAGTGGACTTCAACCATTCCAGCCCTAAGTAGCCGGGCCCCGGACCCAGTTCCAGAACACGGCCCCGGGTCAATCCGTTGGCGACGACTTCGTTGGTTTCCAGGAGACCCTTGTCGCGCAAGCCCCTCTGCATCTGGTCATAAGTCTCGACCGTCGCTGCGCCCAGAATTCCTACATCTGTCTCCGGAATGCGCGTCCGCGCCATGACGTCCCCCGTTGAAGCCCTGCCCTAACTATCGCCGGCGACCCATCGGGTCGTCTTGGCCGCCTTGAGAGGCGTGCCATGCATCTCTCTGCCTGGGTTTGCCGTAGTGGTCAGCTCCCATCGCGGCAGGAATGGATCGTGACCTTCGCGCGAAGAAAATCAACGAGCCAAGTGTCGCAAGCCGTCGGTCCACTCTGGGCAACGAACTTGATTTAGCGTTCGGCCGCTTCGCGCCCATTACCGTCGGCCTGAGCCAATGCGGCGATTGTCGAAAGCCGCCACCAGGCCATGCGGCGCCTTCCCCGACAGTGTGGGTAGAATCCGTCAGTTGCGGATTCCATCGATGGGCTCAATCTGGCCGCGCATCCCTCAATCTGGCCGCGTATGACTTGGCATGTCCAATATCGGAAGGGCGGATCGGACCACATCGTAAGGGCTCCGACCCCAGAGGCCGCGATCGAGACAGCCTGCCATCTCATCGATGAGGGTTG
>Ga0182014_10006832_pt1 | contig 12116 bp, 9 predicted proteins | sample 612S2DmetaG_FD_120489 | JGI IMG/M metagenome (GOLD analysis project Ga0182014, IMG submission 120489) | Permafrost microbial communities from Stordalen Mire, Sweden - 612S2D metaG | ecosystem: Environmental > Terrestrial > Soil > Wetlands > Permafrost | place: Sweden: Stordalen | collected... | reverse complement strand
GTGCCGGGCGCGGCGGGATCGAGCGCCGTATAGACGACATGAGCCGTCATGGCGATCGGCAGATCGGCGTTGGCGATGAAGGGCGCGAAATCGACGCGTTCCAATTCGGCGCGCGACGCCTTGACCACCGGCAGCTCCAAATGGCTGTCGGCGCGAGCGCGCCCATGGCCGGGAATATGCTTCATGACAGGCGAGACGCCGCCGTCGAGCAGCCCCCGCGCGGCCGCGCGGCCGATGCGCGCTACGCTTTCAGGGTCGTCGCTATAGGCGCGATCCCCGATGACGCCATGCGCGCCAAGTTGAGGGGCGTCCAACACCGGGAGACAGTCGATGGTGATTCCGACTTCGCGTAGATCATGGGCGATTAGCCGCGCGCCGAGCCAGGCGAGACGTTCCGCCCCCTCGACGCTCGAAGCCGCGCGCTCGAAGGCGGCCGCGGACGGATAGCCGCGCCAATGCGGCGGGGCCAGGCGCTGCACCCGCCCGCCCTCCTGATCGACCAGGATAGGCGCTCTGGCGTCGCCGAGCGCCTCGCGGACAGAATCCGCTAACGCGCGCAGCTGCGCGCGCGATTCGACGTTTCGCCGGAACAAAATCACGCCCCAGGGCCGCGCCTGACGCAAAAAAGCGCGCTCTTCTTCCGTCAACGCCGCGCCGGCCAAGCCGCAGATAAAGGCGCTAGTCACGGGGCGCTCCTCCAGATGCGACGATCGGCGGAAAAAGAAATCAGGTTCAGTCCCCGGCGACGAAACAAGTTCCGCCGGAGGACTTCACATTCCCGCAAACGCTCGCGGCGGATTCCTTGCTCATGCCGCTCGCGCGGACACGATAGACGGTCTTGTCTCCGACCTTCGCCACTTTGAACGTCGGCTTATGACCGGCGAGCTGCGATCCGTATTTCGTCGCGACCTTGGTGACCAATGCGTGCGCCTCGGCCTCGGTCGCCGCGGCTCCGAACTGCACGGAGAAGCCGCCCGTCGCGACTTTTTGCGTAGACGCCGGAGCCTTCTCCTCGGCATCGGGCTCGACGGCCGCGACTTTTGGCGCAGCTTTCGGCTTGGCCGTCTTATCCACCCGCGGCGTGGCGCTGGGCTTTGCCGGAGTCGCCGGCGTAGTTGACGCGTGTTTCGCCGCGGCGTCGCGCGAGCCGGCGCCAGCGGCTTTTTCCACCGCTGGCGGGACTTCGGCGTTCGTGATCAAACTGCCGTCCGGCCGCACGGATACGGTCTTGATTTTCTTCGGCTGCGCCGCCGCCGACGGGGCCGCTCCGCCATCCGCGTCGGGCTCACCCGCTCCATTGTAATTGGCGCGCGATTCGACCTTCGGCTCCACGGCCTGTTCCTGGTGTGAAACGACGCGCTTCACCGGTGAGTTTTCGTGACGGTCCAGGACGGCGGCTTCGGGCTTGTCCACGCTCGTGTCCGCATTCGCGGTCGGAAGAACCTTGGCCGGACCGTCCGGCGCGTTGATGACGGCGATTTCGCGACCGCCGATCACGCCGCCGCGCTTGGCGAAGCCCCAGGCGAGGAGACTGGAGGCGAGCAAGGCGACCACGGCGACGGCATGCCATGGCCGCAAGCGGATGGAGCCGCCTTGCGCGGGCGCATCGTCCGCCTCGTCGTAGCCGACATCATCCTCCAACTCGTGGTGGCCTGAATCGGCCCCCGGATTCCGGGGCCAGGCGTCCTGAGCATCCGAAGCGGCGGAGCGCGTTTGCGGTCCGGGACGCGCGGCGAAATGGCGCGCCGCGAGATCGGCGGCGGCGAACTCATTTCCTCGAGCCTGCGAGCCGTTGGAGGAATACTCGCCGGAATAGGCTTCAGACTCGTGAGCGGCGCCCGGGTCGGGCCGCGTTCGTTGAAAATCCTCGTGAACGGACCCGCGCAATTCGGCGGCGAAGGCGTCTTCGTCAGGCGCCTTTCGCGAAGCGGCCTCGTCCCATTCGGTGGATGGCGCGGAATCCGCGGCGAACATCCGGTCGTAGCGCCGCGCCGCTTGAGCCTGCTCTTCGCCGTGCATCAGCCGCGCGAGTTCGCTCAGCGGATCGCTGGAAGATTTGCGGGGCGGCTCGACGCCACGCAGTCGCCGTTCGAAATCGTTGATGTCGATCGCGGCGCCTCTGACTGTCGACTCACGCATGGCCTACCTCGCCTGTTCTGTATGGCGCCAAAGATGCGGCCGCGCCTCGCCTATTTTGTCTCCCTTCGAGAGGGAGCCAGGAGGATCAGCGCATTTCCTCGGGCGCGCTCACGCCGAGAAGTTTCAGACCCGACGCTAGCACGCTGGTTAAGCAGACAACCAACGCGACACGCGCGCCTGTTAGCTTTCGCTCAAGTGGATTAACAAACCGTAATTGTGGCCGATCTTTGCCCCGGTTCCAGTGGGCATGGAAATAACTGGCGAGTTCATAAAGATAGAAGGCGACGCGGTGCGGCTCGTGCGCCGCCGCCGCCGCCTCGATCAGCCGAGGATATTGAGCGATTACGCGAGCCAGCCCGATTTCGCCTTCGTCCTCGAGCAGATCGAGCGGCGCGCGCGACAACGCCGTCGCGCTCACGTCGAGATCGGGGAAGGCAGCCAACGCCTGCCGCAAGGCCGACCTTCCCCGCGCATGAGCATATTGCACGTAGAAGACCGCGTTGTCCTTGGATTGCTCGAGCACCTTGGCGAGGTCGAACTCGAGTGGAGCTTCGTTTTTGCGGTAGAGCATCATGAAACGCACGGCGTCGACGCCGACTTCGTCGACAACTTCCCGCAAGGTCACGAAGTCGCCAGAGCGCTTGGACATTTTCACGGGCTCGCCCTCGCGCATGAGCTTGACCAATTGGCAAAGCTTCACGTCGAGATCGACTTTCTGATTCGACAGCGCGGCCACCGCCGCCGTCATGCGCTTCACATAGCCGCCATGGTCGGCGCCCCAGATATCGACCAGCGTCGTATAGCCTCGATCGATCTTATTCTTGTGATAGGCGATATCCGCGGCGAAATAAGTGTTGGAGCCGTCGGATTTCTTGAGTGGACGATCCACGTCGTCGCCCCAGTCGCTGGAGCGGAACAAGGTCTGTTCCCGGTCCTCCCAATCCTCGGGGAGCTGGCCTTTCGGCGGCGGCAGCCGCCCCTCGTAGACAAGGCCGGCGGCGCGCAACTCTTCGATCTGGCGATCGATCTCGCAAACGCCGTTCACTTTTTCGTGCAACGTTCGTTCGGAGAAAAACACCTCATGCGTTATGCCGAGGGCCTGGAGGTCGTCGCGAATAAGGTCCATCATCGCCGCTATGGCGATGTCGCGCACGGGCGCGAGCCATTCGCGCTCCTCCTTGCCCAGCAGCGCGCGGCCATGCGCCTTGGCGATTTGTTCTCCGGCGCCCTTGAGATAGTCGCCGGGGTAGAGTCCTTCGGGAATCGTGATGGCCTCGCCGAGCGCCTCGCGGTAGCGCAGATAGGCGGAACGCGCGAGCACGTCGACCTGCGCGCCGGCATCGTTGATGTAATATTCGCGCGTCACCTCGCAGCCGGAAAATTCCAGCAGATTCGCCAGAGCGTCGCCGAACACCGCGCCGCGCCCGTGACCCACATGCATCGGCCCGGTTGGATTCGCCGACACATATTCGACATTGACCTTGCCCGACAGCGTCCCCGTCCTGCTATGTCCGGTCCCATCGGACGCTGAAGGCGCGTGGCGGCCAAAATCGTCCGGCGCGCACAAGACGCCGCGCAGCACGTCCCGATAAACGGTCGGCTTTAGCCGTATGTTGATGAACCCGGGACCGGCGACTTCGACTTCGGCCACGCCCTCGCTTTGGGCCAAGGCGGTCGCGATCTCGGCCGCGAGTTGGCGCGGATTGGGAAAATGCGGCTTGGCGTCCTTCGCGAAGACCATCGCCGCGTTGGCGGCGAGATCGCCCATCGCGGCGTCCTTGGGCGGTTCGACGACGAATCGCGCCGGATCAAGCGCCGGAAGGCGCCCCGAAGCTGTTATCTGGCCAAGAATCTCGGCGATGCGATCGTGGAAGATTTGAAAGATGTTCATATTTTGCGAGCTGCTCGTATGTGCCTAGAATCTCTCCGGTTTTGATTGAACCGGCGGGATTCCAGATTCCTTTATTTTATCGCGCTTTCCCTGGAAAAACCGGCGTCCGCTTTTGCGAAATAGCGCTCTGGCGGCGTTCCAAGGGCGAGGCCGTCGCGAGCGACGGATCAAGTCGAACGAAACCCTCGTCGAACGGGGTTTAGCAGACCTCTCGCGCGAAAACACCCCGATCGGGTCTTTTGCCACTGCTTAGCCTCAGCCTTCACGCGTTTCCTTAACCGCTCGACAAGTTACGCCGGCCATATCGCTCGTATGGGCATAAACCACCACTTCCCCTCGCACCGTCTCGATCACCTTCCACTTTCTGGGCGCGGGTTCCAGCGTCCGCGTCACATCCTCGCCGAGCTTGCCGCCGCGGCACGCGCACGCCGTCGGCGGATCAATCACCACGCGCTCGCGGGAAGATGGTCGGGGAAGGTATTGCGTTCGGGGCGCTTGCGCGTAAAGCCAGCGACCGTCGTCGTTTCGCGACCGCCTTTTCGGCCGCTGATTCGGGCGTTTCGTCTCTGCGCCGAGGCGCTGGCGGTAGGGTCCAACGACAACGCCAGCGCCATAGGCGCGCGACTGCGACGCACCGCGGGGCGGCGTCTTGTCGCCGAGAATAGGTTGCGAAACCATGCTTTAGGGATGGGCGCCAAGATATTTGCGCGCCGTTGCGTCATGTATGCGCGGCGGGCCATTTGGATTTGTCGGACCGGGCGCAGCCGGCTTACCTCTACCGTTGCCTTTGGCCCTACCCTGTTGTTAATGCTTAACTTAACTGCTGGTAACTACTTGGTTTTAATGGTCGGAGTGGCGGGATTCGAACCAACGACCCCTTGTCCCCCAGACAAGTAATTGTTGGTTTCAGGCGCTATCGCACTTGTCCATAATCGTTCATTATGATATTGTTTTTTAATACGAATTGTGCTCATATCGTTTCAAGTGGGTTCACGGGATTTCACACCATTCCGCAACTCTTGAACCCATTTTGAACCCACGGAAAAGTGACAAGGACTCTTAGGACAAGTGCATTGCCTGGGTTCAACAAGGAGGACCCCATGCCGACCGCTCTGCTTAACGACGCCATGTTGCGAGGAATCGCCGGTGGCGAAAACCTCGTCGAATTTTGGGACCAGCGCGTCCCTGGGCTTTGCCTTCGCGTTTTGCCGAGCGGCATTCGCACCTGGACGTTTCGTTACCGGCCGAAAGATTCGCTATCCCTCAAGCGCCTTGGGCTCGGCCGATACCCGGAAGTCGGCCTTGCCCTGGCGCGGGAACGGGCGGAAAAGAAGCGGGTTGAAGTCGCGGGCGGCGCCGATCCGCAGGGCGAGCGCGTGGCGAAGCGAGAGGCCGAGCGCCGTGCTTTGACATTTGACCGACTTGCGGACAGCTACATCGAACGATACGCGAAAAGGCAAAAAACGAGCTGGCGGAATGACGAGTTGCTGCTCGCCGCCCACGTCCGAGCCACCTGGGGAAGCTGCAAGGCCGACAAGATTACCCGAGCGGACGCCGCCGCCTTACTGGACGAGATCGCGAAACGGGCGCCGACGAGCGCGAACCGCACCCAGTCAATTTTGTGCAAGCTCTTCAATTGGGCGATTGAGTCCGGCCATATCGAGGTAAATCCGGTCGCACAAATGAAACAGCGCGGCAAGGAAAGCGCCAAAGATCGCACGGTGTCGCCAAATGAAATCCGCGTTCTCTGGCAGGCGATCGGAAACGGACACGTTTACGAAAGCGTCGCCACTGCGCTGCGCTTCATGCTGCTGACCGGCCAACGGCCCGGCGAAGTCACCGGCGCCGCGATCGCCGAACTCGCGGAAATCGACAACGACGCCCGCGCTCGCCTGGAAATTCCGGCGGACAGAATGAAGGCGCGCCGCGCGCATGTTGTGCCGCTGGCGCCGATAGCGTTGCAAATCGTGCGGGAGCAATTGAACCGGGCATTCCAGGGACAAGATCACGTCTTTCCTTCGCATTTTGCCGCGAGGGGACCGATCGCCCGCCATTCTATGTCGCAGGGCTTGGGCCGCATTATCGCCGGCCTTCAGGTGACCAAAGACGGCGACGCGGAAGCGGTGGCGTCTTTGAAAGCAAACCCGCCGACGCCGCATGACTTCCGGCGAACTGTTGCGACCGGTCTCGCGGCGCTGGGCGTCTTGCGCGAGGATCGCCTCGCGGTGCTGGCGCACGCTCAAGGCGACGTGCATGGCCTCCATTACGATAAATATGAACGCCTAAAGGAGAAGCGGGCGGCGCTGGAAGCCTGGGAACGCCATGTCTCAGAACTCATCGCGCCAGCGCCGGCGGCCGAAACCGTCGTCAAGATCGGGAGGCGCCGATGAGCGAAGCGCCCTTCCATTATCTGGACGAACAGTGGCGCGCGTTGGAGGCAATTGTCGCGCGCGCTGGCGGGGATGAGGCGCGCAAAAAATTTGCGGCGGAGCGCCTCCATTTCGAAAAATCAGTCGGCGGATATAAGTCTGGGATAGCCAGGGACGGCCACTCACACGGCGGCGGCGCCCCTAGCGGCAAGAGTTTCGACCGGGTAAAACGAGCGGCGCAAGAATTGGGCGCGGCGCTGGACGACTTTGGGTTTCCGCAAATTTTCGCCGGCGATGATTTGATTTGGAAGTCTGCCGCCGAGCTAATTGAGAACGACGCGATATATTCTAGTTTCCGCGAAGCTCTGAAACACGTTGGGCTTCGCGCCGAGCGAATGGCGGCCGCGGTGCGCAAGCGCCAGGTGCACTTCATGCGCGACCGCTTCTTTCTATCCTTGGCGCGGACATGGCAAAGCCACCTCGGGCTGCGTCTCGCGGTAAGCGCGGATTCGTCCCTTATTGCGTTCATCAGAGCTGCGAGCGCAGGGGTTTTAGATAAGCCGCCGACGAAAGACATAATTTCAAACGTTATTCGCCGGTGGAAGCCGCAGTTGGAGGAGGCGGCCCAATTCGACATGTAAAAATCGCCGTCGAAAATTCGATAAATTTACATTCTAGGCGCGCGGAATTTTATGGATATTTTGAGTGTCACCTCAAATCCTGGAGTGACACATGTTAACGCAAAATCAAAGCAAATATCTTCGAAAGCCCACGGTACTAGCGCGTGTGCCGTTCTCCTCAAGCACGCTTGAACGCAAAGTCAAAGGCGGAACATTCCCGCCGCCGGTTAAACTCGGCGAGCGCGCCGTCGCGCGGCTTGCAAGCGAAATCGAAGAGTGGGAGCGCCAAGCCGTCCTAGAGCGCGACGCACGGCGCGCGACCTCCGAGCCGGCGGAGGCTGCATAATCATGTACCAAAAAACATCTATCCCGGTCCCGCGCGCGGGCGCTGACACGTCGACGTTCCCAGATGCCACGCAAGATGAATTGACCGCCGAAGCGTTGCGCGCGCTGGCCGAACTCGACGCGCATAGGAACGACCACATTGCCCCAATGCTGCGGTTTGGCGAAGTGGTTTCGAAGGCCAAAAACCAGTTGAAGTACGGAAATTACACGCCATGGTGCGAGAACAAGCTTAAGCGGAAGCCGACCTGGTGTTCGGCTCATCGACGCCTCTTCGAAGTGCGAGAAGACATCGAGCCCGCTCGCGCATGGGCGAAAGAGACATCACATCGCTGGGCGGATTGCTTCTCCGTCGAGCGCTTGCTCAAGCTGGTAGATGAGTCGAAAAAGGCCAAGCGCGGCGATAATCCAACAGGCGATATATCTATTGCGCCAAAAGGACGACGCAAGCTCACCGATGTCCTCGCCGAACTCGCGCAAGCCCAAGCACGCATCGCCCAAGATGACGCTGACTTTGTTGCGCTGCGCGATGAATTGTCGCCGGAAGATGACGCGCGGGCAAGAGAATTGGCGTCGCTAGCCGCCGTCAACGACGTCGGGGCCACGGAGGAGCTTGCCGAGCTTGGTCGCCGCCTTCACTGGCGCCTCCGCGATCTCATCAGACGCAGCACCTGCGGCGCGCCGCAAGTTTCGGACATGGCCTCCGAAGATTCGGCAGGACCGCGTCCCGGCGTGGCCAAAACTGACGCGCGCGTGGAGGAAGAGGCCGGCGCGCGCGATCACGGAAATGTCCACGATTCTTCAGGCGCGAGCGCTGCTCCGCCCGCCGCCCTGGACAATCGTGGGACTGCTGCGGTTGTTGACGAGCGTCGTCCACAAGGCGGCAAAACCCTTCACTTACCGGATCTCAAAAATTCGTCGACCCATAACCCGCGAGCCCCGGGAACGGGCCGGGGCGCGACCTATAACGAAAAACCGGCGCAGAACGCCCAGGGCCGTCCCTTTGCCGCCCCGCAAATTGGGGCACGCGAATGAATTTGACGCCAGCGTCCGCTCCCGTGCGAATTCCCCAGAACATCCCCGCGCGCGAAAGCGCGCGGGGCCTTCTTGCCCTGCGAGTTGCGCCAAACTTCGACATCGCGCGATTGCGTCCGGCAGCACTACCGCGAGATCAGCGCTTCGAAACGGCGGCCGACGCACGAGCAAGGAGAGACAAAGAGCTGGAGCGTTTCGAAGGGATCGGCGGATTAACCCAGGTCGCTGATCGGCTTTTCTGGTGCGACGACGAGTTTCCCTGCGCGGAAGTGTATTGCGCGGTCTGCGGTCGCCGATTTCGGCGCTGGTTTATTAGCCAAGCGCTCGAACACCAAGGTCGTCTCGACCTTGAGTTCATTACAATCGCGATTGAATTAGTTCCGACGCAAATGCTGCCAAAGTGTGACTTGATCGTCGTAAAGCCTCGCATTGCTCAAAGGTTCCGGAGGGCCGCGCCGTCGGCCAAATTTGTCCTCGGCGGCATCGAGGCGGAGTATCTGCAAGACGACGATGCCTTCTTGGTCCACGCCCATCTTCTCGTTTCTCGATTGCCGATCGACGAGATGAAGGCGCTCCGATCCGCATTCGTTCACATCGACGTCGAGCGAACAGTCAAGGCGCAGGCCCTGCGCAACCCTGCGACGCAGATTTCCTACGCGCTAAAGTTCACGACCTATCACCGCCCCGGTCCACAAAATGGTTCACGCCGTCCAAGGGCGTTTCCACTTCCAGATCGCGCGTTGGAGGCGCTGACGCTTTGGCGGGCTCGCCACGGCTTCTTGGATTTCGTCTTCATGATGGGGTTGCGCCGGCGCGGCGGCGATCTCGTGCGCATCGATAAGCGGAAACGTAGGCCAAGTAGGCCGAGTAGCCGACCACGCGGGCTACGTCGCCTACGTCATTGAAAGCCAATACGGCGGCTACGTCGCCTACGTCGCCCACGTAGCTGACAGGCAAAGCCATAACGCGGCTCATGTCGCGCTTGTAGTGTTACCTGAAAAGCTAGGGCTTTACGCGACCTCCAGATCGACCCGTCGCAGAAATCGTCGGACGTCAAGCACCCCCATAAACTAACATCAATTCCGTCGATTACACCCAGGAGCATCCAATGGATACAACAACACAAGACACCGCCTCCCCGCCGCCTACGCTGACCAGTCACATAAACTTTGGTGATGTAGGGGCGGGACCCGACGGTGAAGGATTCATTAGGATCATCATCGACGTCGGTGACGAGCAGCGCGAGGTGCTCATGCCCTATGATGGTCTCGTCAGTGGTTCACGAGCCGCTCTCGCTCAGCTCAACAGACACGGCGCCCATTTAATCTCGTCGCGAGCGGCGTCGGAGTTTCTCCAGCGCCTGCAGGAGCTCGGTCCTCAGGATTCTTCGTTCGATGTCGCCACGAGGGTCGGTCCGTTCGGTGATGCCTTCGTGTTGCCAGACACCGTGATCAGCGCCAGCTACGAGACGGTCGAGACTCGGTTCGATGATGGTCTGGCAGATTATCTGTCGTGGGGGCGCGAGGGCGGAAGTTTGGCGGGGTGGCGACGGCTTGAACGACTCGCCGTTGGTAATACGCGCCTGATCCTGGCTCTGGGCGTCGCGTTCGTTGGTCCGCTTCGCTTGGTTACGCCCATCGAACCGGTCGCGTTCCAGCTCACCGGTCTCGGCGGGACGGGCAAGACGACCATCGGCGCGGTCGCGTCGAGCGTCTGGGGGCAGCGTCTTTTGGGCGGCGCACCGCATTCCTTGTGCGGCGGAGATGCGTGGAACAACACGCTGAACAACCTCGAGCGAGTTCTAACCACGCGCGATCACACCTTCTTGTTCTTGAACGAGGGGCATCACGTCAGCGCAAAAGATCTTGTCGCGGCAATATTCCTGATCTGCGAGGGCCAGGGCAAGGGCCGTTACAACGAGGCTCGGCGCTGGGACTGGTTTGCGCCGGTGTTCAGCACCTCGAACGACTCGGTCGTCGACATCCTGCGGAACGCCGGCGAGCCGCTTGCTCGCGCCGCCTTTGATCGCTTGATCGACGTCCCGCTGCCGCGAGGCGGGTTCGGCGCGTTCGAGAATCTGCACGGCAGCGCCACGGTCGGTGATTTCTGTGTTCGCCTCAAAGCTATCTATGACGTCAACTACGGCGTCGTCGGCAGGGACTACGTCTTCAGAATTTTGGTGCAGCTGGCTAAAGACAGGGCCGGGTTGGCGAGCTGGGTGCAGGCGCAGCGCGCAAACTTTATCCGGGTCGCGGGTGAACGCGTGAGCGCAGATCCAAATCACGCGCGTGTGATTAGTCACTTCGCCACCGTCTTCGCGGCCCTTCGGCTCGCGGCCCGCTTCGAGCTTTTCTGTCTTCCCAAGTACAGCGCGGGCAGGGCGCTCCTGACCTGTCTTGGCGATCATCTGCGAGTTACCGGGGACGCCATGGCTCGCGTTGCCGCCGCTAGACCGGATGCTCTTCTGAAAGCTTACGTTCAGCAAAATCGCGCGTCGTTCGCCGAGCTCAACGGCGCGTCGCTGCGGGAGGGGCACGACCACGCTACCTGCCCCGGCTATGTCTACAAAACGTTCGGGCGGACGTGGTTTGGCTTCCGCGCTCCGATGTTGGAAGTGGTGCTGGGTGGTCGCGCCGCCCTCTCCGAGCTATGTGGCCAGCTAGACTCATGGGGGCTCATCCGAAAGGTCGGCGGCGGCAAAGACGGGGGTCGTTACGCGATCAAGGTGCAAGTCGGCGAGAAGCGCGAGTATCTGCAGTCCATCGACTCGAGCGTGTTCGATTGACGCCATCGACGCTCGCAGGGCCCCCCTAGGGTCCCGCGGCCAAATTCCGGCCTTCATGGGCCGTTGTGTAAGCGAAGGCCTGAGCTTGGAGGCGGCCTCGGCGGCGAGCGCGCATTTGAGCAAATGCAGGCCACCGGCGGTAAGGTTCCCCGAGCCAGTTGCACTCTGACCGCGCGCACGGCAGCGTCAGAAGCCTATGGAAAGCGCATCGCGCAATTCATGAAGCAGCTCAAGACGCCGCACCCACCGTAATATCGTCGCTGGCGGTCGACCCGATGTTCACGGCTCACGCAGGCAGGGGCGTCACGCCCGAGGAATCGTCTCGGTTGGCGCAGCGAGCGTGACGCGCGCAGATCTCGACGACCCATCAAAAACTCAAGAAAACTGGCCAACAGCGCGGATTCGTCCGGCGCTTTTTGTCGTCTGTTTATCGAGCTTTTCGCCAAACCAGAGCTTGACATTAGGATGATATTCCTATACCCTGAGGAGGCGGTAGCCATACCCCGGTTTTGGGCGCCATCAGTAGCAACCAGCATGGACGCGAACCGCACGAAACCCTCGAAAACCTTGGACTCTACGGCGAATGCTTACAACCGCGCGACCTCGACGATTATCGGCGCCGTCGAGCCGAATCCTCCGCCGACCGGGCGGCCCTGGCTCGGCGGCGCCGTTTACGCATCTGGCGCCGCCCGCCCCGCGCTCATGCGTCGCGCTTGGCGCCTTCGCCTTCCCTTCCCCCGAAACGTTCCAACACAAGGAGATCGGCAATGCCGGGTCGCCAAGCCAAGATCATCACCCCAACGATGCTGCGTCGCATGCTGAGCGCCGTCGCCAATCGTCAAACGACCAGCCGCGACCGCGTCATCATCTTGCTGTCGGCCAAGTCCGGCCTGCGCGCCTGCGAGATCGCGCGGCTCGACTGGTCGATGGTGCTC
>Ga0182014_10006828_pt1 | contig 12119 bp, 7 predicted proteins | sample 612S2DmetaG_FD_120489 | JGI IMG/M metagenome (GOLD analysis project Ga0182014, IMG submission 120489) | Permafrost microbial communities from Stordalen Mire, Sweden - 612S2D metaG | ecosystem: Environmental > Terrestrial > Soil > Wetlands > Permafrost | place: Sweden: Stordalen | collected... | reverse complement strand
CAAATACATTAATCAACTGTTTGGTATAGTTTTATAATGTTAGTACATTTTCCTTGAATATTTTGATTTTTATTAATTACTTATAGATGTACATATTTTTTTTAGATTTTTTGCAACGGAACCTAATAGTATACCAGAATTTCTCGATAAACTCGTAGAAAATGGGGAGCTAATAGTTTCTGTGCTTTATGATTTTATTAATAGCGAGTACATCCAAGTTCCTTGGGAAATAGTAGTAGCATTAGTGGGTACTGGTGTTTGTATCGGGTGTACTCAACATCAGGAAAATGGCAAAGATTGTATTTGTAGATGATCTCGCTGTGCTTTATGTTTCGAGTAAATTAATCGGAGCCGACTTACGAGATTAAAGATCTTGGAAAGAGAGAACTCGCATCGGTTCTTATTAAATTAGTACTAAGCACGTTTAGCTTTTCACTTCTTTTGTAGTATTTCCTACTGCATCAAGGGCATCTGTAATTTATCTGATCTGGAAGCTTTGCTATTTAGGCGGTCCCATAGGGCCTTAGAAATCCAACACAAAAATAACGCATGTGTTGAGATTATTGAGGTGGATACAATAGAAAATCCCATGTATCCCTATTCCCGGATCCGCTGTTCCACCAACGAGAAATTATGAGACCGGATATCCCAGTTATGATCACTACTGTAGGTAAAAGAGTGCTCTTAAAGCCTATTTGCAGTCTTGAAATAGTCTTAGTTGCAGCTCCGGTTTCAGTGAAGGCTGCGATGCTTCCCACATGCCTGTACTTGTAGAAGCTCCCCTGAAATACCTGTAATTTTACAATAAATTATTTTTAAGAACGCAATATTATAATTTTTATACTAGAAGTATTGGTTTTTTTTAAATTTACTATATATTTTCTATTAATTTTTAACTTACTTTGATGTTTGTTCACATATCATTATTAACTTATAATATGTAGAATAACTACGTTAAGTGGTTTATGAGATGATTAGTTCCCTTATTTTGCGTCCACTATTCGCATAAATTTCCGTACACATTTCCTCGCTTATACTATTAAATATCTCAATGCCAGTTTCAATAGCAATGTCAAGGTATTCACATGACGATCGTCGCATTTGCAGAAAAAAATAAGGCTGCAGCTCAAATTGCCAATATCCTGGGCGATGGAGATACGAAGAAAATTGAAGTCGAAGGACTCCCTGTATATGAATTTAAATGGAAGGGGGAAGATTGGCTGGTAATGGGATTATCCGGACACATCATGAATTATGATTTCCCAGAGCAGTATAATAAATGGAACCAAGTTAATCCTGGAGTACTCCTTGAAGTTGACCCCATAAAGTTCGTGACAAGAGCAAATTATGCTTCTGCAGTAAAAAATCTTGCAAAAAAGGCGGAAAAGATTATTCTTGCCTGTGACTTTGATAGAGAAGGAGAAAATATAGGGTTTGAAGCCAAAACCCTTGCTGAAGAAGTCACAAATGTGCAGATCGCAAGGGCACGTTTTTCAGCCCTTTCTCCAAAAGAGGTAAAGAAAGCCTTCGAGAGCCTGGTGGAACCAGATTATAATATGGCAATGGCTGCAGAAGCCAGGCAGATTCTAGATCTTAAAATGGGGGCAGCATTTACTCGTTTTGTCACACTTTCAGTCAGGGAAAAGGCAAGAACAAAAGATATACTTTCAATAGGCCCCTGCCAGACTCCTACATGTGGGTTTGTTTACGAACGAGAAAAAGCAATTCGGGCTTTTCAGGCAAAGGACTTCTGGAAAATTACAGCAATTTTCTCTGCAAAAGACGGGGAATTCGAAGGTACCCATAGGGCAGGAAATATTCATGAAAAAGAGAAAGCTGCTGAGATCTTCAAGAAGCTGAAAGGAACAAAAGAAGGATTTATTGCAAAAAAGACTGTAAAGGAAACAAAAACAAGCCCTCCTAACCCTTTGAATACAACTGAATTTCTAAAAAGGGCTTCTAAATTTCTTGGAATCAGCCCGGAAATCGCACTTGAGGTTGCAGAACAGCTTTATCTTGCAGGATTCACCAGCTACCCTAGAACAGAGACAAATAAATATGCAAATGATTTTGATTTTCAGTCTATTGTCCTTGATTTTGCGCGGCAGAATGAGTACAGGCCTTTTGCCGAATCTATCCTTATCGCTCCGATAGTCCCAAAAAATGGTAATAGAGATGCCCATGACCATCCCCCGATCCATCCTATAAGAGCTGCATCGCGGGGAGATGTAAGTTCTACAGTAAACATCCTTCAAGCACCAGATGTCTATGACCTTATAGCAAGGCACTTCCTGGCTAATCTCATGCTTGCAGCGATTTTTGAGAAGACCCACCTACACTTGCTCGTGCAGGAAGATCCATTTGACTCAGCAGGAACAGTACTCAAAAATTCAGGTTGGCTTGAAGTCTATCCCTTTGAGAACAGAAAAGACAAGCTTCTACCTTTTGTAGAGGAGGGACAAAAGGTTGGGATAAAAAAGCTTAGTAACACGAAGGCCAAGACCAGCCCTCCAAAAAAACTGACCGAAGCCGAACTTCTGACACTTATGGATAAACATGGAATAGGAACAAAGGCAACAGCTCCAACTCATATAGAAACAAACAAAAAACGAGGGTACTTCGAGACCAATGGAAAAACGGTTTCGATTCTGGATACAGGTTTTACCCTTATGGAAGGGCTTTTTCTCACGGTCCCCATTCTTGTCAGGCCAGATATTAGGGCAAAGATCGAAGCGCTGATCCAGGAAGTAGAAGATGGGGGAAAAAAGTTTGAAGGTGCTCTTGAAGAGGGGACGGCTTTGGTCAGAGAGATGTACGCCCAGCTCGAAGCAAATAAAAAGGAGCTGACTTTTAGCATAGCAGGCACTATCAAAGATGAAGCTGCTCTTGAGGACAAAAAAAACTATATCGGGACCTGTAAAACTTGTGGACATGTGCTAAGGATCATACAGACAGATTCAGGACGCTTTGTTGGTTGTACAGGTTATCCAGACTGTAGAAAGGCTTATCCTTTGCCGAAAACGGGAGCTTTGACCGTGCTCAGGAGCAAGGAATGCAAAAAGGAAGGAGCAGCTGTTCTGAAGGTAGGAAATAAATACAACTGGGCTGTAGGCATAGGGCCCTGTTTTAAATGCGATCTTGAAAAGGAATGTCACCCTCCGGAAACTGTTGGACCCTGCCCGGAATGTGACGGAAGGATGTTTCTTATCACTTTCAAAGACAACCGGTTCCTGGCCTGTACAAAGCGTTGTGGGTACACGCATTCAGTCCCAAAAACTGGAAAATTGACTCTGCTTGACGAAACCTGTGAAATATGCGGTTGGATAATCTTCAGGTTAAAAGAAGACGGCACAAGCTCTGAAGAAGATTTCTGCGTAAACAGACGCTGTAAAGGAGGCAGGAAATACTGGAAAAAACAGTCTATGGAATTGAAGATAAGATTCAGGTAAAATTTTATGCAAGTCTGGCAGCAAACTCAGAAACAAGCATAACAACAAGGAAGATTTCGAAATTATCTGCTATAGGCTGAAAAAATCATAGGTAAATACTCATAAAAAGAGTATTAATTAAAATGGCATGAGCTATCTTTGAAATCAAAGAATAATGGATCAGAAAAGAAAAAATCGGATCAAATATAGAAATTGACGAGAAATATTTGGATAGGATTCCCGCAAAGAAAAAATAAGAGGTAGATCGAAATCATCTAAAATTATAATTCTGTCAAATTCAGGATATAATTCAGAGATATGGACAGTAAAGAAGATATATATACTAGAAGTTGAGTATTTTTAGTGTCATAATCAACGTTTCCATAACTTTCAATAACTTTTTTGACTTTATTCTGATTTGTAGAAATAGTTTCGTAACTGACTAAATTCGGAATTACTTACAGCAAAAAGTTAAATATATCTTGAATTCAATTTCTCTGTACTTGGTTTAAATTAAACAATATATCCGGTTTAATTATGTATCTAGTTATATTTTAATTTGTTAGATACTAATATCAACATCCTGGAGTATCTTATGAATGAATTAGTAGGTTTTGTGAACGGAAATAATGTAAGACAAAAAGTGCTCTCTTTACTTTCCTCAAAAGGAAAAATGGAAGAAAAAAGAATATCTAAAACGCTAAGAGTTGTATATCCAACTATTGCAAAGACCCTCAAGGAGCTTGAGGATAAAGAATTAATTGCAAAAAAGGAAGAAATGTACTTCCTGACCGAAACCGGAGTAAAAGTGGAAAAAATGATCCAGCAAATATAACATTCTACTCACTTTATTTTTATCACATCTACTTTTTGGATTTACTAACTCCTTTTCATCACATTCAATACTTGTTCGTGTCCATGAGTCTTGATCAAACCTGAAAAACTAGTGAATTCATATTTTTGCGGAAAATGTAGAGAGATTCTTATGTTATGATTTTGAATAGCTTACAGGCACTATCCAATATCATTACCATGGTAAAAATGAAAGAATATAAGAAAACTGTAAATTTATAATTCTTCCACTTGAGCTTAAGGAGAAAGACTGTGTATTCATGAAGAGCAATACGGGTAGCAAAAAAATATTTATTTAATTCTTATCCCTTTATGTCGGCATAGTCTATTAAAGCTAACCAAAAACCCTGAACTTTAGGGAACGATTATCAGAAAAGAACCGAAGCTTCGTAATTCTGTCGTGTTCATGAGTTTTTGAAAATTGTAGGCATGAGATTCTCTCTACATTTTCCAAAAAATGTGAAATATACTCGTTTTTCATATTTTATCAATAACTCACGAACAATATCCGAGATTAAATAAATGCTCAAAGAATCAGAGGCAATGCAATGTTACCTGAAGAAGATTTGAAAATCATTATAAAAGAACTCGGGAGAGAGCCTACCCTGGTAGAACGGGGATGTTTTTTAAATATGTGGAGCGAACACTGTTCCTACCGCTCAAGTGCCCCTCTCCTAAAAACCCTCACTACTAAGGGAGAAAACGTGATTATTGGCCCCGGAGACGATGCCGCAGTAATTAAATTCGAAGATGGATATGTGCTAGCAATCGGTATGGAAAGTCACAACCATCCTTCATATGTTGACCCCTACAACGGAGCATCTACCGGGGTAGGAGGCATTGTAAGGGATATAATCTCCATGGGAACTCGCCCTATAGCCCTTATGGACTCTCTCTACCTCGGGCCTCTAGAAACCCAAAAAAATATATTCTTTTTCGAGCAGATCATTAAGGGAATTGCAGGATATGGGAATTGTATAGGAGTGCCTGTAGTCAACGGTGAGACTTTCTTTGATAGGAGATATAGTGGAAATCCACTTGTGAATGTAATTGCAGTAGGACTCGGTAAGGAGGAAAATATCGTAACTTCTAGCTCACAAAAAGCCGGAAACAAGCTTGTACTTGTAGGCTCAAGCACTGGGAAAGATGGACTTTCTGGAGCTTCCTTTGCTTCCAGAGATCTCTGTAAATCAGCAGAAGCAGAAGACCGTCCCAGTGTCCAGATAGGAGATCCATATTCTGAAAAACTTCTTATAGAAATGACCCTGGAAGCCATAGAAAAAGGCTATATAAAATCCTGCAAGGATCTTGGAGCTGCAGGCTTGGGGGGAGCAAGTTCGGAATTGGCTGCAAAGGGAGGTTTGGGAGTCCATATTATTACAGATACCGTACCTCAGAGAGAACCCGACATGAGCCCCTATGAAATATTGCTTTCAGAGTCTCAGGAACGTATGCTCTTTGAAGTATCCCCTGAAAATGTTGGTGACGTACTTTATCTGGCAGAGAAATATGACCTTAATGGAGCTGTAGTGGGATACCTGACAGAAGAGCTCAGGTATATTGTTGAGTTTAGAGGAGAAATAGTTGCAGATCTACCGATATATTTTTTGACTGAAGGAGCTCCTACCTGTGAGGAACCTTCTCCAGCTCATGTTCTCGAGGCGGAAGAAGGAAGCAAAAAATATGAAACTCCGGAAGATTTGAAGACCGTTTTTTTGAAAGTCTTGTCCTCACATAATATTTCCTCAAAAGAATGGATCTACAAACAATATGATCATGAGGTTCAGTTGAGAACAGTTGCCAAACCTGGAGAAGACTCTGGAGTACTCAGGATTACATCCAAGAAAGGAATCTCACTCTCCTGTGGTTGCCAACCCAGAGCTACACTTCTTGATCCTTATTCAGGAGGAAAAATGGCAATTATCGAAAATGCAATGAACCTTGCAGTGAAAGGTGCAGAGGGACTCGCCATTGTAAATTGCCTGAACTTTGGAAACCCTGAAAGTCCAGAAGTTTACTGGCCATTTAAAAGTGCTGTATATGGCCTTGGAGATGGGGCTAGGGAACTTTCCATTCCGATAGTAGGAGGGAACGTGTCTTTATACAACGAAAGCGACGAATTCAGAACTTCAATTCCCCCGACCCCCTCAATAGGGATGATAGGAAAAGTAGATCTCGAAATTCCTCTTCCGTCAGGGTTTTTTGCAAAATTCGGAGATACAATTATTCTGGTGGGAGAAACAACCTCGGAAATGGGAGGTTCAGAGTATTATGCCTGTTTAGGAGTTAATAACACCGGAAAAGTGCCTTCAGTCCCGAAAAACGCTCCAGAAATAATAAAAGCTATAATCAAAACTGCCAAGAGTGGAAAACTTAATTCGGCTCATGACATTTCCTTAGGAGGAATCGGTATTGGACTCGCAAGGATGTGCAAAAAATTATGTGCAAAGATAGATCTGAGTATAATTGGAAAAATGAAGGCTGATGAGCTTTTGTTTTCAGAATCACCCGCAAGAGCTTTGCTTGCGACAGCCGAGCCAGAAGCTATGCAGGAAATCCTCAAGGATGTACCTTATACTGTAATCGGTAAGGTCGGAGGCGACGCCCTGGAAATCAAAGGAACAGATTTTGAGATTTCACTCTCCTTAAAAGAAATTTTAGAAGCATATGGCAGTCTTACAAGATTTATGATAGAATGAAATCTATGATATATGTTAGCCTGTAACTCTGTTATATAAAATCGGTGAGGATTTCAATAAACATTTAATTTTCATGAGTCACATATATACTATTTATAATCATATGATCGAGTATAGGGGTTTATTTAAATCCTTCATTTTTCATTTGTATTTTAAATATCAAAGATACTAATTTAATATTTGTTTAGAGAGTGGTTCCAGACTCAACTTATCCAAATTTGGCTATTTTATAAGTAACTTCAATCAAAATAATATACACACTTAACATACTTCTCTTAATAAATTTTTATTAAATGGACAAAATTATTTACTTTCAGGTCATAGTATCGATAAGAAAATATTGCAATTTTTTTCAGAGGCATACCCTTTGAGATATAGGATTCGATCTGTTCTACAACTTTTCTGGCTTCCTCAACATCATCTTTTGTTTTTTGAATGACGATATTTTTGCCCTCATTATTTTTGCAATTTATCAGGAGGATACACTCGCTTTTGTGGTCTTCGGGATAGTTGTTTGAGATCAGCTTGTGGACTAACTTCAAGATTTTATTTGTTGACTTGAAACTTACATCGAGAGAACAAGATCCTTTTCTGAAATTCCAAACTGCTTTTTAAGTTTTTCAATATTGTTTGGATATGCTCCCCGAAAGGCTTAGATGCTCTGATTTGCATCCACGACAGCTGTGATATTTTGCTCACCTGTAGTCAAGTGTTTAATAAGTTCGAACTGCACATAATTAGTCTCTTGGAACTCATCCACAATTATGTGGGTATAGTTATCAGTCAACTCTGCTGAGCCATAGGTATTAAGTAAATTAAGCGCAATAAGGTTTAAATTTCCATCATCAAGGCAGTTTAAAGCTTTTAATTTGTTTTTCTCTTAAACGAGAAAATATTTAGGTATCAATGGATTTTTCAAATCAATTATTATTTACAAAATCGTAGTAGACTACTGAAAAGGCAAAATGGAATAACCGAATAGTATGGATTTTGGTTGGTTTAAAAAGTTATGAATTAGATCTAAATCCAATAATTAACAAATAGTTTAAAAAGTTGAATATATTTGGTAATTTTCTTCACAATTCTTATGTTCATCGATATTGTGCTACGAATTCATAAATGCTGATATTTGTAGGACTTATGAACTTGGAGAAGTAAATCAAGTACAATAAAATTTGTTTATTAACTTTATGTTTTGGATTGTTCAAGAGTTAAATCTACTGATTTTATCAAGACTACTAAAGTCCCAATTTTTAACAGAAGGGGAATGGATGAATAAGTAATGCAAAAACTTTATAACGAGTATGCCCTATAAATGGGGGTGTTGGATTATTAATAATCTCACGTTAGTTATATAGATACAGAGGAGTAATTGTATACAAAGAATAGTTTAAGTTTGATCAAGTGTCAGATATCTAAAATGGAGGAAATTCTTAAAAAATGACTAGAAGATCAACATAAAAAAATCATAATAAGATGGTGAAAATTTTATTAAATTGTACTAGACTTCTGATTTTGTTCTTGGTTATAGGTTCATCAGTAGCTGCTGCTAATACTCCTTCCATAGACAAACGAATATGTGGATGTGGAGACCAAACATCATCGCACCAAGCATTAAAAATAAATTTACTGATATTGCTTATGCTACTAAATCAGATACAAAAAAACTTGATATATATATGCCAAATGAAGGGAAAGGTCCTTTTCCTGTGATTATAGCATTTCATGGCGGGGGATTTTATGAGGGAAATAAGAGTAAAGAATATACGGCTCCTATGCTTCAGGGCTTAAATCATGGTTATGCAGTAGTAACTGTTGATTATCGTTTGAGTGGCGAAGCTAAATTCCCAGCAGCAATAAATGATGCAAAAGCAGCTATTCGTTTTATTAAAGTTAATGCTGCTCAATATAATTTAAATTCTAATAAGATTGCTCTATGGGGCAGTTCTGCAGGTGGAAATCTTGCTGCCCTTGCAGGCACAACAGGCGGGACAAATAATTGCTATGATACATCTCTCGGCAACGCAAATGTTTTGGATAATGTCACAGCAGTAGTTGATTGGGATGGGCCTACAAATTTCTGTGTTATGGATAAACAATTCACAGAAAGTGGAATTAGAGAGAAAGTACAGGGGGTTCTAATTTATGATACTAAATATTCTTTTCCATCAAAATATTTAGGACAAAATCTTTCAAAGGTACCGGACCTATGTAAACAGGCAGACCCTACGACTTATATAAATTCAGAGTGCCCCCCATTTTTGATTCAGCACGGCACACTGGATTCAATGATTCCAACGCAGCAATCTGTTGACCTTGCAGCTGTAATTATAAAAGAAATAGGAAATAAAGTAACCCTTACATTACTTGACGGAGCAGGCCATGGGGGCGTACCAGTTACTTTACTTAACGGAACACGCTACTGTGGATACCCATTCGAAACCGCTGAAAATATGGATAAAGTGTTCGCCTTCCTAAATAAGTATGTGAAATAACTATGTCTACATTGAAAATCTTGGATGGTACTTACTAAAACTTGCAACAAAAGCTGTTGAGGGGCCGGAAGTAAAAATCAGAATAATAGTGATTTTCCAGCATATCATTAATTGAACTAATCCCAAAACTAATATTGTATTAGAATTATGAATTACTAATTTTTAAGAAATTATATTTTCATAGGATTTTGGTAGATAATATTATAAATAGTACAAAATATTCAAGTGTTTTTTTCTGCTTATGTGTTTGAAAAATCCGATGTCCATAGATTATGGGAATATACAAGTTTCTATCGATTACATGCCCAGTAAATGTAAAAAAAGCATTTAAAATGCATTGAAAAATTAGACTAAAGTCTTATGATATCTATTTTTAATTGAGATAAAGAATCTTACAATTTTACTAGTCTGAGACATGTGAATCAGATTGAAGTTTCCAGTTAAATCACATTTTATATTTTTAGTCATATTATAAATATAAAAACTGATATCTAGTATAAGAATTATATTCATTATGACCTTAAAATCAAAAAGAAGTAAAAATGGGTTCATTAACATGAAATTTTATAGATTGGTTGAAAAAATAGCAATGTATCGCCAAAATCAATTTTAGGAGGTTATTGAGGGACTTTTGGATGACGCTGGTAATTTTAATGAAGTTATTGTATTTATTAGTGCAATTGATTTATTTTTCGTCCGGCTAGAAACAATATGCGGAAAATGGCTATTTACTGTTACAATTAAAAAATAGAATCAAATATAATATGAACCATTGCTGATCCTAAAATCCCAAGTCTGGCACCCCAATATCCAAAATATCCCATTATCACACAAATAAATATCCCGAAAATCAGATTATGCATAAAACCTCTATGTTTTGTGAAAATGAATAAATATCTAAAATGTCCAATTCTTAATTTAGATCGGGAGTATCTGGCATCTAAATCCGGAGACAAATATAACGTGCCTATTACCCAAAACAGGAAAACCTGTGTGAGTTCATAAATTGAAATATGAAAATAAAGAAAAATAGTGATAAGGAGGCACAGGGCGAAGATATACCCCCTATCGTGATTAATTCCCTTCATTTGTGCCCTTTCTTTTTTGGTTATTTAGTTTAACTTGCATCTTTCTCTCTTTGAATAATCTTGCTTTCAGAGTTCCTTAATGAATTCTGTAAACATGGGTTCATCCTATCTACCTAACATTGACGATAGGATTTCTCATCCATGGAATAAAAACGATAATTTTTAATATGTATCCTTCCTCCATATTTAGCTTTGTAGGGATCATGATTGCTTGAACCTTAAATTTTTACTATCCTACGAGTCAGTTCAAAATCTACGCCTTTTGGTTCGTATTTTCGGACTCCTTGGAGAAACTATTATGCAAATAGAATTGGGTTGGATTTCTTCCGTGTGATTTTTAGTAGTAAGCATAATAATAGTTTTAGAGGATTTGCACAGATTTTTCCTTGCTTTTGGGGTTTGGAGGAGGTAGATTTTCTTCGATGCCTTTCATGACAACAAAATAAAACCTTCCTTCAAATGCTTTAGTTTGCTCAATATCTAATTCTTGAACTTGATTTTTGCGTTTATTAGTTTACGTTTTCATTTCCGTTAAAAGCTCCTCCAAAATTCCGCAAATGTACACGGATGTATATATTTATTTGCCTATTTTCCCGCTATTATTAATTGAAAATTAGATTAATTTTTATATTCTGGATTCTTTGATATAGGAATATAGTGCTTCGGATCTTTAACTTGCTGCCCACCTTTCATATTGATGGAGAGCAGAGCGCTTCGTTCTTTTTACGGTAGAAAAATGTTTTATGTAAAAGCTACCCAGAGTGCATCTTCTATCGGAAAGTTTTTTGCTTTTCTCATGGCAATTTTTGGAATTCGTGTTGGAAATCTCTGGTTTACTCTAATTGATCACTTTATTTACGTCGGAGCATCTGAAGAGGAACTACCCACTCAGATCGAGATACCTCTCAAAAATATTCTGGTCAAGGATATCATGAAAACGGATTTTGTCACTGTCAGTATTTCCATGAGCCTGGAAGATTTGATCCGGTTTATGTTTGAGAAAAAGTACACTAGATACCCTATATTGGAGGGGAATAGCTTGAAATGTGTTGTGCTTTTTATAAATTTCGAGTATATTCCCTATCCTGAGCATTCTGTGTATCTATTTTTGGATACTATGATCAAAAATATCATATCCTTTCTGTCCAATTAGTTAGCTAGTGAACCCAAAAACTTACTTTGTCTGAAAATATTTAGAGATTTATGGTTGTTATATAAGGGGCCGGTTGTAAGAATTCTTTCCAGAACAAATCTTATACGGAATTTGAGAGTCAGATAAAAGTCATAATTTAAAAGAGAGAGTTTTAATAAACCTATTTTTTTACATCTGGAATATTAAATCTCTGAAAGTTAAGCATCGACAAAAAGATCGATAAATTGCTGGAAGATTTCCGGGGATTATTTTACTGCCTGCTCCAGAGTGGAATCGACTATGGGTTCCGTTGCAAAAAATCCTTTCTAATGATACAATAGAATAAAAAGGAAATCAAAGATAGTAATATGCTATCTAATTCCTTTAAATGGAAGCACTATGAAGGAGAAATTATCCTATTGAAT
>Ga0182014_10006826_pt1 | contig 12121 bp, 10 predicted proteins | sample 612S2DmetaG_FD_120489 | JGI IMG/M metagenome (GOLD analysis project Ga0182014, IMG submission 120489) | Permafrost microbial communities from Stordalen Mire, Sweden - 612S2D metaG | ecosystem: Environmental > Terrestrial > Soil > Wetlands > Permafrost | place: Sweden: Stordalen | collected... | reverse complement strand
TGCGCTCGTGGGTGGCGAACCTCGAAGCCAATTGGGACGCTGCCGTCGACGAGGTCGGGTCCGCACGCGCCAGGATCTGGAGGCTCTATATGGCCGGGTCTGTGATCGGCTTCGAAAACGGCGGCATTTCCGTGCACCAGGTGCTCGGCATCGTGCCCGACGCCGGCCGCAGCGGAATGCCGCCCACTCGATCTGCCTGGGACTGATCGGTCCTAGAGCCGCTCGAGGACCGACACCGAGGCGCGGACTCGAGGGGCGGCCGTCGAGCCGTTCTGTCTCGCCAGCGACAATATCTGGAAACTGGGTCATTCGTAACTACTGACTGATGCCCCGCGGACCCGGGTCTTTCGGCCCTGGCCTGTCCCTTGAACAGGCCTTTAGCTGGACCTGTGTATGCAGATCGAAGAGCGCGGCGAGCCGAGGAGGCCTGATGTCCAAGTTCTCGAGGCGATCATTTCTCGGAGGGAGCGCGGCGGTAGCGGGCGGGTTGCTGGTGGCGGACCACCTGCGTTTCCTGGAGCCGTCAACCGGTGACCCCGTGAGCTCCGAGGAGCTCCTGACGGGCAAGGAGGTCGTCTACCGGACCGGCCACTCCAACAACTGTGACGGAGCATGCGGGCACCTCGTCCACGTCACAGACGGACGAGTGACCATGATCGGCCCGGCGAGCTGGGGGACGACGACAGTCTCCGGCGAAAAGGCGCCCACCTTCCACCCGCGGATCTGTCTGCGAGGCCTCTCGCAGATCTCGAACACCTACAGCCCGGACCGGATCAAGTACCCCTACAAGCGCGTGGGGCCACGAGGATCGGGAAAGTGGCAACGCATCAGCTGGGACGAGGCGACCTCGCTCATCGCCACGAACTTCAAGCAGATCCAGGAGAAGTACGGGAAGACCTCGGTCTGGATTGCCCCGTACACTGGCTCGCTCGCTCTGATCGAGGGCGTCGTCGGGGCGGGCTTCCGCTTCGCGAGCGTCATCGGCGCTTCTGCGGGTGACTCCGAGGGCGACAACGAGGGCGACTCCGCCACGCCGGCGGGATGGAACTACGTCCTTGTCGACCCGGCCAACCCCTCCAACGCCGGTGGCTTTTTCACCGGGCACGAGTCGGTCGACTTCATGAGCGCCAAGACGATCGTCTTCTGGGCCAACAACGTGGCCGAGACCTCGATCCCGGACTGGCGGATCATGTGCGATGCCAGGGACCAGAACGGCACCCGGCTCATCTCGGTCGATCCTCGCTTCACGGTCACCTGTGCCCAGTCGGACGAGTTCGTGCCCATCCGCCCGGGAGCCGACACCGCCCTCATCGACGGGATCATCAACCAGGTCTTCCAGAACGGCACCTACGACGCCGACTACATCCGCGCCAACACGGTGGGGCCGTACCTCATCGATCCCCGGACCGAGAAGTGGCTCCGCGCGAAGGACGTGATCCCCGGCGCCAAGGACGACTACGTGGTCTTCGACGAGTCGGACCACAAGGTCAAAGCGGCGAGCGACCCGTCGCTCAAGAGCCCGGCGGTCCTCGGGACTCACCCGGTGGCCGGTCTCAAGGCGCGGACGGCTCTGCAGGCGCTCGCGGACATGGCCGCGAAGTACACACCGGAGTACACCTCGAAGCTGACCGACGTGCCCGCCTCCCAGGTCGTCGCCCTCGGCAAGGTGTGGGGGTCGAGCAAGCCCCTCGCGGTGAGGGTCGGCTTCGGGCTCTCGCACTGGTACCACGGCGACCTGCACATGCAGGCGCTGCTCACCTTGCAGGCGATCACGGGCAACATCGGGGTCCACGGCGGGGGAGTGACCACCTTCGCCGGCGGGATCGCAGCGACCTTCGCGCCGTTCGACCTGTTCGATTTCTGGGCGCCGAAGGGCACCAAGATCTACACGGTGCTCGAGCCGATGGACTTCTGCGACGCCGTCGAGAAGGGAAAACCCTTCCCCGTGAAGGCCGCCTGGTTCCCGATCGACAACTTCGCCCAGCAGATGTCGGACCGCAACCGCGTCATCGCCGCGATGAAACAGCTCGAGTTCATCGTCGTCTCCGACTACTCGCTGACGGCGACCGCGGACCTCGCAGATGTCGTGCTGCCCGCGTGCACGTACTTCGAGAAGACCGACCTTCTCTCCTCGAACAACTTCTACCTGCAGTACATGCCGAAGATCATCGATCCTCTCTTCGAGTCGAAATCCGATCTCGACGCGATCAACATGATCGCCGAGAAGATGGGAGTCGGGCAGTACTTCACCGAGACCCCCGAGGAGTACCTGAAGCAGATGATGAAGATCGGTCAGAGCGACGCCGACCCGTCGGTGAAGGGGCTCACCTGGGAGCGGCTCACGACCGAGGCAGTCCGCCTCAACACCGACCCGATGCCGTTCGTCCCGTTCTTCAATCAGCAGTACCCGACAAAGAGCGGCAAGATCGAGTTCTACGTCGAGATGCTCGTCCCTTACGACCAGGCGCTCTGCGACCACAAGGAGCCGATCGAGGCGTCACCGACGAACCCGCTCTACAAGCAGTACCCGCTCGTCTTCCTGTCGACCCATACCAAGTTCCGGACCCACTCGCAGTTCGTCAACCTGCCATGGCTGAAAGAGGTCAACAACGGTGGCGACGGCTTCTTGGAGATCAACCCCCGTGACGCCGCCCCCCGGGCCATCGCGGACGGAGACGTCGTGAGGATCTTCAACAACCGGGGCCAGATGAAGGTGCGCGCCCGCCTCACCGAGTCGATGAAGCCCGGCGTCGTCAACTGTTACCAGGGCGGATGGGACACGATCCGGGTCAAGCACTACATCGAGGGTCATCCGAACAACCTGACTCACCAGATCGCCAAGCCTGCCCAGTCGCTCATCCCGAACTTCCCTTCGAACGCGGCGTACTACGACGTCCTGGTCCAAGTCGAGAAAGCAGGAGCGTGATCATCATGGCTGCCAAGAAGACCTACATCCCGCACCACGTCATGGTGATCGACACGAACCGTTGTGTTGGCTGCTGGACGTGCGCCGTCGCGTGCAAAGAGGTCAACAACGAGCCGCTCGGCTACTGGTGGAACCGGATCCTGACGACAGCGCCCAACCAGTCGACGACAGCTAAAGCGCCAGCGAGCGACAACATCGACGTGCCGTGGGGCACCTACCCGAACCTGGAGCTCGCGTATCTGCCGGTTGCCTGCCAGCACTGCAACGACGCGCCTTGTGTGAAGGTCTGCCCCGTGCAGGCGACCTTCCGCCGCGACGACGGCACCGTGCTCGTCGACTTCAACCGCTGCATAGGCTGCCGGTACTGCATGGCCGCCTGCCCCTACGGGGTGCGCATCTTCAACTGGGGTGACTCCACCTACGCCCCCGGTGGCGTCGTCGGCTACGGCAAGGAGTACCGGACCGGAGACCGCCTCGTGTTCACGCCCGAGCGCCCGAAGGGCGTCGTCGAGAAGTGCACGTTCTGCGTGGAGCGGATCGACGTCGGCGAGCTGCCGTTCTGCGTCGAGGCCTGCCCGCTCGGCGCGCGGATCTTCGGTGACTTGAACGACCCCGGCTCGCAGGTCAGCGACCTCGTCAACAACGGTGGCGGCGAGCAGCTCCACCCCGAGCTCGGCACCGACCCGAACGTCTACTACCTCCCGGTCGCGAGACGCGTGCCGGGCGAGAGCTGAGGAGGCGACCGTGGCCACAACAACCGCAGCCATTCCCGTCCGCTCGACGCGTACCTACCGACCGATCTGGGGTTGGTACGCCGCACTCGTCGTCCTCATGGCTTGGGGTCTGGCCGCGTGGATCTACGAGCTCCACAACGGCCTTTCAGCGACAGGCATGCGCGACGTCGTGTCGTGGGGGATGTACATCTTCACGTTCGCGTTCTTCATCGGCTTGTCAGCGGGCGGGCTCATCATGGCCTCGAGCGCCGAGGTATTCGGCATCAAGGCTCTGAAGCCGCTCTCTCGCCTCGGCGTGCTGTCGGCCGCCGCGTGTGTGACCGTGGCCGCGCTCATGATCATCCCCGACCTCGGCCAGCCCTTCCGGGTCATAAACATCTTCATCCATCCCAACTGGAGCTCGCCGCTCATATGGGACATCTTGATCATCACGGTGTACTTCGTCTTCTCGGTCGTCGACCTCTACGTCCTTCAGCGTCACGCCACCGAGCCGAGCCGCTGGCGCAAGGGCATCCGGGTGCTGGCATTTGTCGGGCTACCTACGGCCGTCCTGCTTCACTCGATAACGGCATGGATCTTCGGGCTCCAGATCGCCCGCAGCTGGTGGAACACCTCGCTCATGGCTCCGCTCTTCGTGGTCTCAGCGGTCCTGTCCGGCACGGCGCTCGTGACACTGCTGGCGCTCTGCGCCGAACGCTGGGGAAAGGTCGAGCTGTCCGAGGACACGAGGAGATGGCTGCGGGGCTTCATCATCGTGAGCCTCTTCGTCGACCTGTTCTTCGTCGGTGCCGACTACATCACGGTCCTGTGGGGCAACGTCCCGGCCGACCGCTCGGCACTCAACCTCGTGATGCCGGGAGGGCCCTGGGCGTGGCTCTTCTGGGTCGAGTGGATCGTCGGAGGGGTCATCCCACTTGCCTTCCTGCTCGTCCCGCGCCTCAAGAAGATGCCCGGCGCGCTCGGGCTGGCGTCGGTTCTCGTCATCATCGGTGTGTACGCCTTCCGCATCGAGCTGGTCGTGATCGGCTTCGTCAACCCCCTAACCCAGTTCCCGCCGGGGAACGCCGTCGGCACCTACAACGCCCAGACGACCTCGTTCCAGTTCATCGGCCGATACCACCCGACCTGGGTGGAGTACGGCATCATCGTCGGCCTGGTCGCGTTGTTCGCGGCGATCGTCACGATCGGCTACCGGGCTCTTCACGTGATGGAGCCGTCGTCGGCCGGTGGCCAACACCGCGCTCGGACGGCTGCCGAGAGGAAAGCAAGCTCGTGACGACCGAGACGCCCGTTTCCAACGGTGCGGGGGAGCATCGGGGGTCGGCGCCTCGCAAGCCAACCTCTGAGGCCCTTTCAGGTGGAGACGGGGCGGGGGTGGAAACGATCGTCGCGGCCGTCGACCTGCTCGCTCACTTCTGGAGCCGGCCAATCACCGACGAGGTCGCCAGCTGGGCAGAGGCCCGCGACCTGGAAGCCGAGACGGACCTCCGCATCTCGTCGGACCCTTTGCGCGAGCCCGTCAGAGTGCCGGGCCTCGAGGAAGTGCCCGATCTGCTCGATCAGTACGAACGCCTCTTCGTGGGCCCTGGCCAAGTGCCATGCCCGCCCTATGAGTCGTTTTGGCGCGAGGACGTCCCTGTCGACATCCGCCGGACCCTGATGGGGCCGTGCACCGCCGATCTCAAGCGAATCTACCTGGAGCTGGGGCTCCAGGTGTCGTCCGGATCAGGCGAACTACCGGACCACATCGCCATCGAGCTCGAGGCCATGGCCTACGCGTTGTCGTTCGACGAGACCGAGCCGGTGGCTCGCCAGCTCTTCGAGGAGCATCTCGCCCGGTGGCTGTCGAGGCTGTGCCGGGCGGTCGCCCACGAGGCCGAGGCGGGCTTCTACCGCGACCTCGCGGTTCTGACGCTCGACTGGCTGGCGGCGATCAAGGTTTACTTCGCTGTAGCCGACATGGGCTGATGCCGTCGCAGGAGGCGCCGGTCATCCTCGTCTGTGGTGATGTCGGCGCCGGACCGGTGCCGCTTCGCCTCGGGGAGCTTGCCGCCCAGTTGCGCCGCGAGCTGTCCGGTGCGGCCCTGCTGGTGCTTCCCGAGATCTGTCAAGCCCCGGAGGCCCTAGTCGTTGCGCTTGCAGCCACTGAGCCGAGGCGTGTCGTCGTCGGCTGCCGGGCAGCCTCGCAACGACGGGGGGAGTTGCTCGCACGCTTGCGGCGAGCCGGTGCACCAGCCGCTGGGACAGAGATCGTCGACTTGCAAACCGCGGACGGCTGCACCGAGAAGGTCGCCCTCGAGCAATCAGTCGCCCTTCTGAGCGCCGCGGTAGCCCGTGTTGCCGGGGCTGATGTCGGGTCGCCCGTGAAGGAGCGCACCAGCCTGTCATCTGGTGGGATGTCTCGCCGGTCTCTGCTGCGTGGGGTCAACACGGCACGCCGGTTCGTCGCCGTTTGGCGACCGAACCACTGCACGGGAGCAGTGGCCTGCACGGCCTGTGTACTGGCTTGCCCACACGGGGCATTGCGTCGGGCGGCCGGGCGAGTGGTTGTCGATGGCGATCGCTGTAACGGCTGCGGCCAGTGCGTGGCGGCTTGCCGGAGCGCGGCGTTCGCGCTTCCTGGCGCCGAGGTGGAAGGACTGAGTGCCGCGGCAGCCGTTCTCGTCGCGGCGATCCGGCGCCGCGGGTCCGCCACGGGCGTCGCGATCGCCTGCCAGCAGTCGAAGTCGGTGCCGCGAGTGGGCGAGCCGTGGCTGGTGCTTCGTGTGCCGTCGATCGAAATGGTGACGGCGGGGTGGCTTCTCCAACTGATCGGTGCCGGAGTGGGCGTCAGGGTCATCGGCTGTGGGGACGAGCACTGCGAAACGCGCGTCGCCGACCTCGGGCATTTCGTTCGCGACCTCGCGGGGGTGTTCGGGTTCTCGGCTGAGGAGGAGCCGGGGGGACCGGCCGGGAGAGAGGCGCCGGCGGGCCGTGAGTCGGTGCCGGCCGTCTCGGCAGCTGGGGGCGACTGGATCGAGCTACGGGAGCCCGAGGCGACGACACGGTCGCTGGCGGCATTCGGAGCGCTCGGACCGGGTCGGACACCGTGGCGAGTAGAGGGCCCCGGCTGCTCGCTCGGAGTTGTGACGATCGACTCAGCCGGTTGCTCACTTTGCGAGGTCTGCGTGGGCGTCTGCCCGACGGGCGCCCTGCGAGCCGAGCGGAACGGCGCCGGATTGCTCCGCCTCAGCGTCGACTCCGGTCGCTGCATTGCTTGCGGGGCCTGCGTGACTTGCTGTCCCGAAGCGGTCGCCACCCTCGAGAGGGCAGTCGACGGCGATCTCCTGGCGACGGGACGCCAAATCATGGCAACGGAACCGTCTGTTACCTGCGCGACCTGCGGGTCCCCGCTCGTTGCCGGGCTGTCACCGGCGGCGCTGCGTCGTCGTCTAGGCGGGTCGCACTCCGCATTGACAGAGGGGACCACCAGGATCTGTGCCGACTGCCGTCTCGGCGGCCGGTCCATGACGGCGAGCCACAGGCGGGCCACATAGGTGGTGGGGCGCTTTGGCCCGGGCCTCACCGTTGGCCGTCACATGCGGTCTGCCACCTGCTGGCTGTCAGCGGGTACCGTCGCGTGCGGGCCGTCAGCGGCAAGGACCTCCTCGATCCAGGAATATGACGCCACAGCCGCCGGGAAGCCCCGCGTGGTCACCGTGAGGGCCACGACATGGAGGACCTCCTCGGGTGTTGCACCCGCCTGCAGCGCCCGCCGGGCGTTCGAGCGAACAGCGCCTTCTGACATCGCCCCGATGGCGATACCGAGCTTGACGAGGCGGCTCGTACGTTCGTCCAGCGGGCCCGCGTTTGCGGACTGAGCGAGGGCCCCGAGGTTCTCAGACAACTCGGGGAACCGCTCCCGAAAACGCGAGTAGATCTGAGGTAGGTACTGCTCGGTCATTGGTTCCTCCCCCTAAGGCAGCGGTCTCTTCGATCTCCCGACCGCACGCAACACGGAGACTACTTCACAGGCTTCGCCCGCCCACCGAGTCAAGTGTTCCCGTGGTTCGCTCAACCTGGTCCCGCAAAGGACTCGGCATCTTCCAGGCCGTGAGCAACCTCGCCTCACCGTGACCTCCAAGGCTCCTTAGACTGAGAATGACGGTTCGTCCGGCACCGTGGTGATCATCCCTCACGGTGGTGACGACGCCTGAGGATCGAGGAGGCATGCCTGCAGACTTCGAGGCTTCGCTGCCGGGACTGGCGCGCTCGATCGCGCACATGAACGCGATCGACGCGTTCGCGACGCGGTGAGCAGGCGAACACGAGGATCTTGACCTCGCCGAGGCGGGCGCTCGTCAAAGGCGCTCTTGTTGTCGCGCTTGGCGTTTGCGGTTGGTTCGCTGCCGCGATGCCTCCCTTCGGCATCGAGTCGAGTGCTGTCACGTTCTCCGTGGCCGCGACGGTGCTCGCCATGAGCGCGGTCCTGGCACATCGAAGCAGTCCGGCACTCGACTGGCGCGTGCGCGAGGCGAGTTTCGGCCAGTCCCCTGACCGTGCCCCGACCCCGGACCGTGCCCCCGTCGGTCTCCCCGCCCGTCTCCCCGCCGAGGCGATCCGGGATACCTCGATGCGCTTGAGCGGCACGATCGCGTGGATGCTCGCCGCTCTGGTTTTCGTAGCTGTGGAGCTGTGGGAGCTGTTCCACGCTCCGAGGAGCACCTATCCGACGCTGAGCTCCCTCGCGAACGAGGTGCTGGGCCCCGGCCATCGAGTCGTTCGCGCCGTGGCGTTCATGTGCTGGGGTGCTTGCGGCTTGATTGTCCCGTCGCGACCTTCCCGGCGCGCATGAACATCGTCCTGTGGCTGGTCGCGGCCGGCGCGCTTGGTGCATGCGAGGTGGCGAGTCGAAGGATCAGGCGTGGTTGGCCCACCGCGGCGCAAGTGCTTCGCAGCGCGCGCGGACACCTCGCGGGTCGGCTCGTCCTGGTGATCGGCTGGGTCTGGCTGGGCTGGCACGTATTCGCGCGCTGAGCCGCCGGTGAGCATTGCTTTTCGTCTGTTTGGCGCCCCGCTGCTCGCGAGCGCGCCGCTTCGGGGCGGATTGCCGCCGTGCAGCGGTCAGCTGCCTGTCGGCCAGAGGTCCTCGGGCTCTTTGTCACGCGTCTCGGGCAACAGCGCGAATAGGCCAGTGGCGGGGATCGTGGCCGCGAATACCACGATTGCGGCGAGGCCGAAGCGGTTGCCGACATCGGCTACCGCACCGAAGGCGAGCAATCCCGCGGTGGCCCCGAAGACGCCAACGGCGATTTCCCACCCGATGACCGAGGCCCGAACCGAGGTGGGGAACAGCTCGTTCGTAAGCGCTCCGGCTGCGGGAGCAAAGACCGATGCGGCAAGCACCGCGAGCAGATAACCGACAGCCGCCCCCAGTCCTGACCCGCTGTATGTCAGCATGCCGAGCAGGGCCATGGCGATCATCGCGCCAGCTGCGGCAAGACGACGCCCCACTCGGTCGGCGAGGAAGCGGCCGAGCAGCAGCCCGGCCAACCCGGTGATTCCGGCAGACGCGATGAGCAGTGCTGTCGTCGTACCGGAGAAGTGCAGGACGTTTTGCGCGTACAGGAAGAAGAAACTGTTGGCGGGCCCCGTCACGACCGACAAGGCGAAAGTCAGCGCGGCGACGATCAGGACCCGGCGCCGGAAGAGCGGCCCGACCGCTCCGAGCACGGGCAGCGGGTGTTGCTTTGCGGCTGAAGCGATCTTGAAGCGGTCCGGCTCGACGACCCATCGCGCGATGAAAGGCAGTCCCGCGAGGGGGAGCAGCGCAAGCAGTACGACTCCGCGAAAGCCGAGGGTGCTGGCTCCAAGGCTGTGCACGATCGCGATCAGGCCGGACCCGATCCCGTAGCCGGCGGCAATGAGCGCGACCGCCTTGGCTCGCTGCGACGATGCCGTCTGTTCGGCGGCGGCGACCTGGGCCACCCCGGAAGTGGCGCTGAGCAGCGGCCGCCCGAGCGCGAAGATGGCTACGAACCACCAGTAGGTAGGGGAGATCGCGGACACGGCCGTGAGCGTCAGCCCGATTGCGCACGTCACGAGCAGGATCCGCCGCCGCCCGAACCGGTCGGCCAGCCCGGCGAGTGGGAGACCGCCCAGGGACGCGAGGCGGATGACGGCCAGGCCGATCCCGAGCTTGGTTCCCGACAGGCCGGCCTGCTCGGCGATCGTCGCACCGTGGGTGATGTGGCCGAAATGCTTCGCGACGTCGCCGAGTGACGCGACAGCTCCGAATTGCCCGAAACCAGCCGCCGCGGCCAGCAGCGCCGTGCCCACTACGGCCGGCTCGCGCCAGCCGTGGAGGTGCAGCCGGAGATCGGGCTTCGCGCTGTCAGCCATGACGGCGGCGGCCGAACCAGAAGGGGAAGTCGAGCGCGGCGAGCAGGACGAGCGCAACGCCCGCGGCGCTGGCGATGTACCAGGGCCATGGCCCAAGGACTTTGAGCAGGGTCCAGTTACCGGGTGGACGCCGCAGGAACATGTAGTTGGCTCCGCTGAGAGCGTCGACGAGACCGACGAGAGCTGTGTACGCGAGTGTGATCGCGAAGGTGGTGATCACTGATCCGGGACGAGGCGCGATCCGCAACCCTATGACGAGATAGAAGGCGGCGATGACGATGCCGAGGTGGCCGCCCAGGTACTCGAAGAAGACGAGGTGGGGGAATCCGGCGTTGAGGTCTGGAGTGGCGACAGCCTGCAGGGTACCGGCCAAGCCCCAGAAGTACGTGAGCTCTACGAGAAGCGGCTTCTGCCACCAGCACGCTGCGGCGGCTACCAGAATGGCGATGTCGCAGAGCGCGAAGGGGAGGTCTGTCCTCGGCGACCAAGTCCCGGCCACCAGCTTTGAGACGACGAAGCTGATCGCATCGGAGACGAGCACTAGCGCGATCAGTCGAGCTGCGACGACGGTCCATCGTCCTGGCTTGCGCCTCGCACCGACGCAGAGCGCAACGCCGGTACCAAGTGCGAGCAGTACAGCCGCAAGATAAGGCACCGGGGTGACGAGCCCCAACATCGGGCCTCCTCTCTCGGCGATCAGCATTGCCCAGCGCAGCGTGCAGATGGTGTCAAAGCTCGAGATCGGTGCGGTAGCAGTGCGTGCGGTCTACGCTCGCTTGACAAGGCAGGCGGTCAGCGTCTGACCGGGGCGGTGCGGGAGCGCACCCACGAAGAGGTGGTCGAGCATGGATATTCTGTCCGCCGCATCCCGAGCCGGTGGAGGTGCTCTTGTCCTTGAGCTCGTCTTCCTCGTCGTGGCGATCGTGGCTGCGGTCAAGATCCTCCCCAAGGCCGGCTACTCCGCATGGTTTGCTCTTCTGCTGTTGATCCCGCTGGTGGGCTTCGTGATGATCCTCGTGTTCGCGTTCGCGGACTGGCCCGTCGACAAGGAGCTTCGGCACTATCGCCAGGGCGGGTACGGGCCGCGACCTGGCGGATATCCCGAGCCACCGTGGCCGGGTCAGCCGTCTCCCGGTTACGGATCTGGCGGTCCCCAGTTTCCTCCGTCCGGCTGGCCGCCGCCCCCGCCGGGTGGCTCGGCGCCGCCCCCGCCAGGTGGCGCCCCGCCTCCATGGCCAGGGTCGGCGCCGCCACCGCCAGGTGGCGCCCCACCGCCATGGCCAGGGTCTCCGCCGCCGGCGCCAGGTAGCGCCCCGCCGCCATGGCCAGGGTCTCCGCCGCCGCCGCCTGGTGGCTGAATCAGCGGTCCTTCGATCCAGCACGAGCACGAACGATCGATCTTTTGACGACGGTCGAGTGTCCTGGTCTGCGCCTCGCACCGGCGCAGGGCCGCTCAGCCCGCGGTTACCGCTTTGTGCGGTCTACGCTCGCTCTGTTGGGGCGGTGGTCGGCGCCTGAACGAGGCGGTCCGGGAGCGCACCCGCTAAGAGGTGGTCGGGCATGGTTATCCTGGCAAGCGTGATGGGGCCGGACGGTGCGATCCTCGTCATCATCTACCTGGCGATTGTCGTCGCCTCGATTGTCGGCACCGCCAAGATCATTTCGAAGGCCGGTTATTCGGGCTGGTTTGTGCTGTTGGCGTTCGTCCCGCTTGTAAACCTCGTGATGTTCTTCGTGTTCGCGTTCTCTGACTGGCCGGTCCACAAGGAGCTTCGGCACTATCGCCAAGGCGGGTACGGACCGGGGTTCGGTGGGTATCCCGGGTCCCCGTGGCCAAACCAGCCGACTCCGGGTTACGGATCCGGCGGTCCCCAGTTCCGGCCGGGCGGGTGGCCGCCGCCCCCGCCGGGTGGCTCGGCGCCGCCCCCGCCGGGTGGCTCGGCGCCGCCTCCGCCTTCCGGGTGGCCGTCCCCGTCAGGTGGCTCGGCGTCGCCGGCGCCAAGTGGCTCTCCGCCACCGTGGCCAGGTGCTCCGCCACCGCCTCCCGGTGGCTCTCCGCCACCGTGGCCAGGTGCTCCGC
>Ga0182014_10006824_pt1 | contig 12122 bp, 3 predicted proteins | sample 612S2DmetaG_FD_120489 | JGI IMG/M metagenome (GOLD analysis project Ga0182014, IMG submission 120489) | Permafrost microbial communities from Stordalen Mire, Sweden - 612S2D metaG | ecosystem: Environmental > Terrestrial > Soil > Wetlands > Permafrost | place: Sweden: Stordalen | collected... | reverse complement strand
GACTACCTGCTCTCACTATATGAATGATCGGGCCGGCCCGGCAGATGTATCCGAGCCGGCAGAAAAGTGAGGGCGCTCGTGGACTCCGCTACCGCACTTCAGCAACTATTCACTCTTACAGGCTCCTTGCGGCCGTCGCCTGTCGCAGACGCGAGCGCCCTTCGTGCGGCCAGGGTTGCGATCGCCCAGAGTCTCCTCAGTCAAGCCCCTCAAATCGCACCCGCGCCACCGGTGACCAGTGCACAACCGATCGATTCCCAACTGCAGAAGGAATTGGAGTCAGTTCTTTCGGAGGCAACTACGGTTCAAGCGGCACAGCCGGACCAGCGATTCATGGTGTATGTACGGCAGCTTCCGATCGTGTCGAGTCTGCATCCGAGTTCCGCCTCTCCAGCGGTTTCGGGAATGGCGGTGGCGCAGAGTTTCGGACCATTTCTCGGACCTGGACAGGTGCAATATTGGATAGATCTTTACCCGATCGTGGTGCAGGCGACAATCACGCGCTCGCCTGCAAGCGCGCCGTTTCTATCCGTCCCAGTCGAGCTGTTGCTGCACCCGGTGGGCAGCACCGTGCTGACACTCGGCGCGGGAAGCATCTGGTTTCAGTCTCCGCTCCTAGCCACAAGTGCGCCCGCGGGAAGCTGGACGGGGCTCAAGATCAAGGGTGGCTCAATCACTTTCAGCGCAGCTCCCGCGTATGTAGGCGGGACGATCGAGATCGCTGCGTCGTCGACAGTGACGGTAAAGCTGGAACTCGATTTTGTGCCGAACGAGCCCGCAGGAGCGGGTCCAGGCGGTGATGCGCGTGCCGTGACCGCGCAGTTGCCAGCTGAGGTCACGATTGTATTTGCGCCGTCTGGCGCGAAGGTGTCGGCGGCGTCGGACGCGACGCTAACCGTTTACGGAATTACATTGGGTTTGCACTGGAACAGCGCCGTACCACAGTATCAGGCGGCGGTCCAACAGATTATTGTTCCGTTCACGGCGAGCGTCGTGACCTTTGCCCCACAGGCCGCTGCGTCGGATCTGTTTTCCCTCTCCGGATCGGCCCCGATAGCGCTGGCGGGCTGGGGATTGTCGGTGACGATCACCACGCCCGGCTCGCTCGGGCAGGCCTCAGGCGCGGGAACACTGGATATACAGGTGAATCCAGGACTGTCGGCGCAGTGGCGCGGCGCGAATCGGGAGACGCCGGTGAATCAGGCATGGCTCGTGGTAACGGCGGGAGAGATTACCTTCCTCGCTCCGTCTGTCTCGCCCTCACGGCTCACTGAAGAATTTCTGTTGTGGCAGGAAAGCGCGCCATCGACACGGCGGTCGACGCTTGATGTCTCCTATCTCCAGCCGTTTGCTCTCATTTACATCTCGGTCTCGACAGCCGGAACAATTCAGAGCACGGAGATTGTATGGAGCGTCGGAACAGTCAGGGCGCACATCGATCGCCCGGTCTCGGCGGACAGCATTAGGCTAGGCCCGCAGATGCCCGGCGTGGTGTTTTTGTATGAGACATTGGCGGGAGCATTTGTTTTAGTGGATGCAGCCTCTCTTCCTACCTATCCGCCGCCGGCTCCGATCGCGTTCGCGCTGCGCAATGCTTTGCTCACCACCACGCCGCCGCAAAAGCTGCTGGTTCTCGGAAAACTCGGCGGTGCAAATTCGATTGACGAAGGCGCGCTGCTGATCGCTTTCGCACTGTACTCGCTATTACCCACCGCGCCCGATCCGTATGCCTCGAATTTCTATCCGCTGCCTCAGCAGACGGCGAGCTTTGCCGGGATCTCGTCGGTCGTACCGGCTCTAACCATATCGAGCCTCCCCGTGATCGACGCAACGGTGCTCTGGACAACGCCGCCCAGCCCAGCGCTCACATTCGTAATGCCTTCTTTGCAAGGTTTGCAGGAACAGATTTCGATATTGCAACCGACGCCCGATCCCGCGGCATCATCGCAGGACCCAGTGGCAATTCAGAATCAACAGAACCAGGCAGCGTTGCGAGCGATGTTCGATGAAGCTCTAGGTACGGGACCGGAGGCGTTGCTGATTCTCGACGTCTCGAGCAACGCGGACCAACTCGGCGTTGCCGTGGGCGTGGCGCGCCGTTTTATAGGGGAAGCGGCGACCACGACTTCGAATTCATTGTTCTCAATTGCGGATCTTGACTTGGTGACGGAAGGTGTCAACGTCCGTACCTTCACAGCGCCGCAGATTCAATGGGAGCCGGTCATCAATATTCCGAACCCGGACGGACCATTTCCCTCGCCGGTGGCATTGTGGGACGATGGTGGTCCGACGTTGATGGGGAGTACGACGGTGGCGTTGGTGCCGATCGCGCCCATCCCTGTCATCAACGAGATTCTCAATTCGTACCATGCCGGCAACCCGGCGGCGGTGTTGTTTACGCTCCCGTTCGGTATGAAGGCGGTAGCGACCCTGCCGAAGGCATCGAAGATCGGACTGCTGCCGCTACCGCGTCCGGGGCTGGCGATGCTTCAGCCCTCATTTACCACACAGAGCCTCGAAAGCGGGCGGCAGATCAGCATGACTGCGGCGAGGCCTTTGTTCGAACTGCTGGGTTCGGCACCGTCGCCAACGTTGCCGGGGGCAACCGTGCAGTTGCGCAACTTGATTGATCCGAACCTGACCCCCCTCGATTTAAGCATCCTGGGCAATTCGGTAGATCCGATCTTCAATGGGACGTTCGCGCCGAAGCCTGTCGGTTCGAATCCGTCAGTCCCCGTGACCCGCATCGACATTTCCGGATATGGCGCAAATATGTTCAGCGACTGGGTGGACCCCAGCGCGAATCCTCCGGCTGTCGTGCAGGCGCGTTTCGATGTGATGAACGGGCGAACGGCCTACGAGGTGGTCAAGGTCAAGAGCATCTTGTACCCGTGGGGCGCTGTAGTGGTGCGCACGGTGACGATCCAGCGCGTCGACAATGCCGAAGTCACACGTTGGGACAGCGGCTGGGTCGCAGCCACTCCGGGCACATTCGATCTCGCGGGTATCACGGTTCATCCAGGCGTGGTTCGCGGAATGTACAACATCCGCAATATCCGCGATACCTCGCAAGTCTACACAGCTGCGGGTGGCGTGCAAATGACCGCCGTGTATTTCGATGCCGACGTGCAGATGGACGACGTCACAACCGGCGCGACCAACGGGCTCGTTCCGACTGCTGGACAGTTCGGCTTCGTGCAGGAGTTGCCGATCGGAATGCCACTAACGGCGGCGCAACTTGATGTCTTGCTGACCTCGCAGGGGCCGCTCGGAGGACCGGTCGATTGCGTGCTGAACGTGGGGAACTCAGGCCAGCCCATGCGCGTCGGCCGCGTCGAAGTGGGCAATGCTCCCGCTTCTGGTGGCTCGCCGCAATTTGCCGCGGTCGCACGCGGCTCCGTGGTTCTGCCGAGGCAAGGAAGCTGGAGCGTGCTGCAGCGCGACGACGACGTCAGCGAACCGCAGGCGATCGATCCCAACCTCGGCGTGCCCTTGATCCGTCTGGGCGCGGCGGCGATGAGCGGCACGAACACGAGAGCGACTTCGCGCCGCAGTTAGCGGTTCGGCCCGATCTGCTGCAAAGCTATGCCGCTCGCATTCCGGCTCTGACGGCGACTTCGCGGCCTCTCTTTGCGGCGATTTTGTTTCCCGTCGTCAGTACGCCGCTCAGTGGGTACGATGACATTTTCCCGGAAGCAGAAAACTACGACGATGGATTCGCCAAAATTGTGCACGGCGCGCAGCCACAGCGCGCAATATTCACCGACACCACACCCGACGGTCTTCCTCCGGTCGGCGATTTCGGAATCCGGCTGGGATGGGATGACGAGCAGATCGCGATCTGGATGAATCGCCAGTTGGACGCGACGGCGGTAGACGCCCCCGTTGGCACTTCTTGCTATCGCGTGGATGTTCGGCCCCATGGCGGGGCTGGCTGGACCTCGCTGTGCCAGGTAATGGGCGCGCTGCAACTCGGCGGCACCGCGCTCGGAAACTATAACGGCGAACTCGGCGTCGAAACCCCGCCGATACAACCGGACCCAACCGCTCCCGCAGACTGGTGGTTATCCAGTTATTTCACGCACTGGCGAGGCAAATCGATTGTGCTCGGCGACGCATCTGCCCTGCAAACCTCCGGCTTTCCTGATCCGAGCGCAACGCGTCAATACCAACCCGTGGGTGAGGACCTTGTACCGCTGCGATACGGAAATACTTATGATTTTCGTGTCCGCCTCAGCGATCTGGCCCGCGGCGGGCCGGAAGCGGGCGACAATCCCATAAATCCGGCGCCAGCGCCCATCGCCTCGATTCCCTTTCGGCGTTTTACGCCTCCGCGGCCGGTGGTGATCACGAACCTCGACGAGACAGCGACGCCCGCCGCTCCACAGACAATGTATTCCATCCAGCGCCCCAGACTCGGCTACCCCGATCTGGTGTTTACTGGTTATCCCAACGCGATCACGGCGCTGCTCGCCGACATCCCCAACGCGAAGACCGAACAGCGCGACGTAGGACTCCCTGATCCCGACGCGGTGACACTGGGTATTGACGTCGAGGTCCGGCAACTCGATCAGGATGCGGCCGCCATCACCTCTACCGATCATCTGCCATACAAGCTCCTTTATTCGACCACGCGTGACTTTCCCGCTGATCCGTCTGCGCTGTTGAACGTCAACGTCTCCTATCAGGACTTTCCAGACATCTCCGCATTCCCGCCGCAGCCCGCGACCGGCGACGTCGTTGTGCCCACCGCTCGCGACGTGCGATTTACTTTTTATGCGATAGGCAAGCCCGATCCCAGCCTCGCTTACTTCGGCTCGGCTGACGCGCGCATCGGGTTCGACGTGGAAACGGTTACCCGCTCTAACTCAAGCGACGAACGCAATCTGTTCGTTCCCGATACCGATGCCAACAGCTTCCGCGCGATTTTGCTTCAACCCGATCCCGTTCCGAGCACAAACCTGGTGCAGCAACTGGCCTTGATCGGGCAGCAGGGAACCGCGCAAACGGATCTGGTTGGCAGGCTCGCGCTGGCGCTGAATCTTAATGTCAACGGCCTTACTCTCTCAGCGCCAACAGGCAAGCGTGTGGTATTTGGCTGCTCGCAGGGATTGCGCAATGTGCTCTCTCCCGACCACGGCAGCATTACTTTCGCTTCGAAGGACGAACTCACGCGGCAATGGATCACAGTGCTGACACTTCAGCTTCAGCGCGACTGGACCTGGGACGGTCTCGACGACATAAGTTTTGAGATCGCCAACGAGAGCGCAACGGTCGTTGGAACCATTGACGTAACGCGAGGACTTAGCGCGACGGCGCTCGCCCAGCCGGACCGCTCCCAGACGCTCTTGATTTTCTTCGATGCGATTGATCCGAAACCGGAGGCCGGAGCGTTCCCGGCCGAGAAAACTATCGGATATACAGTGACACCGAAGTTCGTCGCTCCTCCCGTGGAGCAGGATGCGCCGTTATCTTTTTCGCTCGAGCTTCCAATGGCCACGCCGACTGCTCAGACGCCGCAACTCGCCTCCGCGGGAATCGCGCTGTCGCCGTACACGCGGGCAGCTGACTATTCTTCAACCCAGGCGCGCAAGCGTACTGCTGTGGCTCGAGTTTAGTGAAGCTGTAACGAATCCTCGCGATGCCTACTTCGCGCGCGTATTGAACTATGCGCCGGATCCGATGCTTACCGGGGATCAGGTTGTGCCGGGCGTCGAACCGGTGACCGCGCCTCCGGAACCTCCACTCCCAATTGACCCCGAACTTATACGTATCATCACGCCTGGAATGTCGGACGATGGCAGCGGCTTGAACGCGATGCAGCAGTTGATCCCGTCAGACTCGCCTATTCACTACGGAGTGCCCTTGCCGCCAGGACTCACGGCCGACTCACCGGAGCTGTTTGGATTTTTCGTCTACGAACTCCGGGTTGGTCATGCCTTGGGATGGTCCACCGCGCAAGGACGCTTCGGACGTCCGTTGCGTGTGACCGGCGTGCAGCATCCGGCTCCAGTCCTGCTGTGCACTCCCGCTAGGGTCCCGGATGCCATTACCGTAAGCGCTCCCTACGCACTGCCCGTGTTCGGCGGTCAGAACCTTACGCCGGTTGCGCCACGCTCGGAGATGTGGATGCTGTTATACGCGCAGGTAACGCAGGCTGACGGCGTCGATCATCGTAACGTATTGCTCAGCCGCAAGCCGGGACCGATTCAGGAGAAACGGTTCAGAGGCCAGTCGAGTGTTAGCGCTATGGGCGTGCCAGGCTACGGTTACTGGGACGAGGACGAGGTGGAAGCCCTGCTTTCTGCACTCGGTCTGCCGCTGGATTCGCCGCTGAGCGTTCTCGCAGTAGAGGTGCTGCCCGAAATCGGCCGCCGCGGCGATCCGCTCGGAAGCAATCTCGGCTATGTCCGGATTCTGCGAACCTCGCCCCTCGCCGCGGTGCCGTCGATCTGCTGAGTAAAATCCCCGGCGAGAGACGGGAATAGACGAATCGGCAGTCGTCCTACAGTGGCGTTGCTACTTGATGATTTCCAGGCGATAAAGCCGAGTGGGACAGTTTAAATCCCAGCCCACGCCTGATAGAAGAATTAGCGGGAAGGTGGAATCTCGTTGACTCCCCAGAAGTCGGCTTGTGGGACGTGACTACCCCCGTCGGGTGTCTTCCAGTCCGAGGTTGTCGTTCACCGCTTGGCTGAGTTTCTGCTTGCAGTCGAGATAGCGCTCAGTAGCCTAAATGATGCGTGCCCAAGCGGCCCCAAGGAGAAACTGAATCTGCCCAAGTTCTCCGCCCGCCAAATGGCTTAACCGAGCACAGGTGCGACGCGAGTCACGGGGAGCAAGGTGCTTGATGCAAAGCTGAAAATCAAGTGGGTTGGTTTTGACCCAGTAAGAACGCATCCACCCAACGCCCGTGCCGTTAGCCGGACAGCAGTCATACATTTCATTGTGCCTTTCAGCTGCGCTCCAAGACGACTGCGCCAATCCATGGAAGATTGATGATCCGCCCGCTGTAAATTTGCGCGTTGTAACCGCCGTTGGTTTGTTCCTGCTCGAGCTCGACCTGAAAAACCGGCCATGATGAGTTGAAAATCTCCTTATACGGAGCGCCCCCGGGAAGGCCAAGCCATGAGCTGTCCTGCTGTTGGTTCGGCGTGCCGAAGGTGACAACCACGAAGAGACGCTGGTTCGAACCGCACACAAACGCCACAGTTCGATTGCCGGTGGCAACGACCTGGTAGTTGGCATCACCTTGTAAGCCTTTGGAGGGATCGTTGCGCAAGCCCATTAATTGCCGGAACCATGCGAGTATGCGCGTGTTGTCGTTGGCGGTCGCAGGGGGAAGATCATCCAGCTGCGGGTTGATATACTCCTCGTTGTTATCGAAGGAAAAGGCTATGGTTTCGCCCACTTCCTGGCCCATGAACAGCATGGGAATACCGTTAGAGAGGAGTGTGAGAGTACCGAGCGCCTTGGCCAGCTGATAGCCCTGCCCGAACGGAGGGCGAGCGGCGATACGTACATTAAGAGGGTCCTGGCCACTCACCATGTCGTGCGACTCGCCAAAGCGTGTGGCCTGAAAAAACGGACGTCCCCAATATTGCGGCTTATCCATTTCGGCCTTAAGGGGTACGGAGTCGTCCCAACCAGGATGCCAGTCGTCATAACTGGCCGCTCTGATCTGGTAGACTTCGTCAATTCCCCACTGCCCGTCCATAACACCCCATGAGGGATTGGAAACGTCCCACGGACTGGTGGCGGAGTTTTCAGCCACGCAATAAGGCCAACCCCGGCCTTCAGCCGAGGCTGCCGCGCGCAGCGATGAACGGATCATTCCTAGAAACTCCCAACCGCCCTCGCACTTCGTAACGATGGTCTGGGTATCGTCAAAACGAAATCCATCAAGATTGAAAGTACGGAACAAATACACCGAGGCTTGGCGGAAATATTCTCCGACCATAGGATGCCCACAGTTCATCCGGTCGCCATCGTAGTCTCCATTACGATACACGTCTGAGGCGATGCTCATGAGCGACGAGCCGAGGGAGTGGTTGTAAACCACGTCCATGGTGACACCGCGGCCGTTGGCGTGAGCGGCGTTAACGAAACCGGCCATCGCCGGCGCCCCACCGTAAAAGCTGTCAACGGCAAAGTAATACGACGGGTCGTAGCCCCATGAGACCGCGGAACTGAATTCGGTCACCGGCATAAGGCCAAAAATCGTAACCGGAAGTTGACGCAGGTATCCGGGCTGCCCCAGCCGGCTTGTGGCGTTCAATTCGTCCACCAGGAAATCGAAAGATGTGGCGGCGGCGGGCGGCAGGCTGGTAAATCGCCGGGCATGGACTTCATAAATCAGAAAATTTTGCCAGCCCATCGTTTGCCATGGCTGAACATGTGCCGCCGCGCTCACTGCGGCGACATCAAGCACTATGGACCAGGACGTGGAAGAGTCGGCGGGGTTTTCACCGAAAGACGTTTTCAGGCTGCGTCCGTCCTGAACGGAACGCGCAGCGGGATCGATAACTTCCACGTCATCGTTGAGTAGGAATCGGTATCGCGTTCCCGGCGGCGCCTGCGCTGCCGGCAGACTGCACCACCAATAGAAGGTGTCGTTCGTCAAAGTCATCGGAAACTCCTGGCGCGTCGGTCCCCCGGGAGAAGTTTCATCGACGAGGATGAGGGTGGCGTAAACGGCGTGCGGTGCGTGAACAACGAAATAGACTTGGCCGCCGAACACAGTAGCGCCGTGGGGCATTTCCCTGGCGGCGAAGATTCCAGTACTCACCACGGCGCCGCCAAATGCCGCTTGCATCAGGCCAACGCGGTCGGGCGGATCGGCAAACCGCGTCACGCCACGCGCGCAAACGCCGTACACGCCTTCGGTGGTGTACAACGTGGGCGTGGAAACCGTTGGCGTGAAATACCTGCTGGTATCAATCCAGGCGTAAGGTTTGGGCTCGTTGCCAACAGCTGGGACGAGATCGATGGCGGTGGTTGTATCCTGTGCAAGGTCCGGCGTAGCGTGCCATGTTCCATCGGGCTGCAGGGTCGCGGCTACGGTTTCGTAAGTTGGACCATTGCCGATAGAAACCTGCACCGAGAGCCCGCTCACAAAACTCGATGCCAGTTGAGGTTTGATCGATAGCGGAATCTGCGTGATTGCCGGAAACGCAGCAACCCAATCGCTTGCTCCCAGAGCGAATCGCGACACGGTACCAAGCGCGGATGGGTCCGCGGGAAACGGCCTTTGAAGGGCGGGGTTCTCGACGTTTTGCTCGCTGATGACGGCGTAGCTCGCCTCCGGATAAATCGGCACGCTGTAAGTGGCGACTTTGAAAAGAGAACTCCCGCTGCAGGGTTGCGCCGAAGAAGATGCCAATGGGAAGACCGATCCTTCGACCAGATCATTTAGTGTTAATTGCGGAGGGTTGGCCAAGCTGGCGCTGTACAGCACTTCAAGCGCAACCGGAGTCAGCTTGAGAGGCCGGCTGCGCACGTCGCACTGCCCGCTCTTCAGCCACAGAGAAGCGCCGTCGCAAGGACGCCAGACACGATTGCTGGCATTCGGCTCCCAAACGGCTGCCTGATTGTTTGCCGCCGGCTGCATCAGCTTCAGATTGAAGCCTGAGGTCATCCATGGCATCAACGTTACGCGAAACGTGGATATGCCATTGACGTCGTCGCGCGCCGACTCTCCAAAGAAGGCAGGCTGGACGCTGGAATCGTAAGGATTCCAGACGTAGAGCTGACCTCCCCGGAACGCGCTCTGCGTGATGACTTGAAACGTGAGCACGTCGCCCGGATTGAAGACTACCCCGGCAGCCAAGGGATTCTGGTAAAGAATCCTAGGTGAGGATTCGAAGGTCCAGACTTCCGTCGGCGATGTGCGAAACAGCCGCCGAATAAAATCGTCCGGTTCCCAATTGTCCAAGCCGGTTGCGGTAGAAGTGGAGTGAAACTTGAATTGCAGTTTGCGCGGATCGAGCGCGTCGGGCAGTTGAAAATCAAGGCCAGCACCACTGGATCTTCCCTTCGTATCCCAGACGTTGTTACCGTCCCAGGCAGCTTGCCAAACGTGTATGTTCCACAGGACTGCAGTATCTGCTGGTTTGTGATGAACAGTAATTCCCATGGCGCCTCTCCTTCCATATCATCCCATGATGAGCGCAGTGACGCTTTTATACACCTAGATTTCAAACTTGAAACTGCGCTTTGCCGTAAGTCTGGATTATGGTGCATGAACTTCAATGGAAGCCGGCTCATCAAGCTGCTCTTAATCGCTCATCTTCGGCCTGCCGGAATTGGACTGCACGACGAACCGGGGGGACCGGTTCTGGATGATCAGCAAGAAGGATCATACGAGGGAGTACCTCGTTGTACGATATGCGTTGTGCCCAGCTGCGCTCTTCTCTCCGTTCCCGTGGAACGAACCTAAGAGAGTCGCGTATGAAGAGGTCCAAGCTCCGAATTTCACTGGCATTATGGCGTCGTGACAGAGAGCGGTAATCTCTAGTCGACTTTCGCGGGCATGAGACAGCAGATGGTTTACACCGCGAACCCGATGCGTAACAAAACGAAATGTCGCCTCCAGACGCGGGCCAGAAGTCGGCTTAGGGGAAGGGTGGCCCTGCTGAAAGTAGCTCACAGGCTGATCTCCCTGAAGCCCGTTTCTGGACCGCTTCCGATTGGTCACAATCCCTGACTCGGTGCGTCAATAACAACAAGCACGTCGCTCGGGAGGAATCTCAGCGATTGTCAGCGGCAAACTTCCCCCAAGCCGACTTCTGCCCCGGAATAGTCTCCGGATTGTCCGATCCAGGGCACAATCTCTGGGACAGCAGCCTCCCAGGCATCAGGCGAACGTAGTGGGATCCGGAGAGTTCCATCAGGTGGTCGAAATTCGATGTATTTTACGGAAGGAGCTGCAAGCAGGCCTTGTATCGCAGCCTTGAGGATCATGTCACGGTTCGACGCCCATCGCCGGAACTTCCTGAGAGTTGCCGGAGCAGCTGCGGGCGCTACTCTGCTATCACCATCGGGCCTCTTGAGTCAGTTGGCGACGGCTGGCGACAACGGAGCTGCTCCGCAAAGCGAGGGCCCAGCCGAGTACACCCTAACGATCGCTACCAAACCCATCGAACTAGCTCCGAATCGCATTGTCTCGGTGACCACCTATAACGGGCAGTTCCCAGGGCCGCTACTTCGCCTTAAAGAGGATGAGCGAGTCACAGTCGATATTCGTAATGAGACGGATACACCCGAGCAACTGCACTGGCACGGACAGTTCGTTGCGCCTGATGTCGATGGAGCTGCCGAAGAGGGCACACCTTTCATCCCGCCGCATTGCAGCCGCAGAATCTCCTTTGTGCCGGGGCCATCGGGTTTTCGCTTCTATCACACCCATGTGCGCGCAGGAGCCAATCTGGCCGCAGGCCAGTACAGCGGCCTTGTCGGACCGGTTTACATTGAACCCAGGCAGCACCCCGGTAACTACGACCGCGAAGTCTTCCTCACGCTAAAAGAGTTTCAGCCCACGTTGAGTCGTGGTGGTGATATGGCGATGGACTTCCTCGCGCCAGCGCAGACAATCTCCATGCTCAAGGATGCCGGCGAGAGCAAGATGAAAGCCTCGCTCGCCAAGGGCGCGCCGCACGGATACGAAGTCGGCTACGATTCCTTCACCATCAATGGGCGCATGCTGGGTCATGGCGAGCCCGTGCGCGTAAAACAGGGCGAGCGTGTCCTATTTCACGTACTGAATGGCAGCGCCACTGAGATTCGTAGCCTCGCGCTCCCCGGCCACACTTTCAGCGTGATTGCGATGGATGGCAATCCGCTGCCCAAACCAGTTCGTGTTCCTGGTCTTTGGCTTGGGACCGCGGAGCGGATTTCAGCGATCGTTGAGATGAACCACCCTGGGGTTTGGATCATGGGCGATCTCGCAGACGATGATCGTCACCACGGCATGGGCGTTGTGGTCGAGTATGGGGGGTCTAAAGGCAGGCCGCAGTGGTTTTCACCGAAGCCCTTTAAGTGGAACTACGCGCACTTTGGCGGTCCCGGCACCTCAGCCCAGCCTGACGAAGTGTTCGACATGCTCTTCGAGAAGCAGAACGCCG
>Ga0182014_10006821_pt1 | contig 12126 bp, 8 predicted proteins | sample 612S2DmetaG_FD_120489 | JGI IMG/M metagenome (GOLD analysis project Ga0182014, IMG submission 120489) | Permafrost microbial communities from Stordalen Mire, Sweden - 612S2D metaG | ecosystem: Environmental > Terrestrial > Soil > Wetlands > Permafrost | place: Sweden: Stordalen | collected... | reverse complement strand
CGCATTCAGCTCGTTCTGAGGGCACTCACAACACAAACCATCTCAGGGTCCGAAATCAGCCGCCTCGGAGCAGCTACAGCTTGCTGAAGGGGTTTCTTGCCCGGTCTGGACGGGCAAATCAGTCAGATTGCTGTCTAGCCCCTTTTGCAAAAATATTCTGATTTTCCGAAGATCCAAATCAGTGTAGAACTGCCGCCGTCCCACCCGATGAGAGGGGCGTTTCGCGATCGTCACGAACGCGGGCCGGGATGCGGTGGACGCGGATGCGCCCTTGACGAAAGGCGCGTGATGCGGACGGCAAAACCGTGTGGTCCTGACACCCCGACGCTGGTGTCAAGTCGGTGGAGTAATCCGCCGGTGATGGTGGCAAGAAGGCCCGGTCGCCAGGGAGAGCGCGCTATAAGCCGTAAACCATTGCGTGGGGGATGCCGGGCGTTTCCGGTGAACTCGCTGTGAATACTCGTGTGCATTTCTACCACCACTTTCGCACACGAGGCTGCGGGTGCACTGGGCACCCGGCATTCCCCACGCCCTCTTTGGGGCGGAACGATTGGCACAACCCGGGCGAAATGCGCCGCGGGATTGCGAAGGTGTGCCTCGCATCCCTCAACGTCATTGCGAGGAGCCAACGGGTCCGGCCTTTCGGCCGGCCCGATGACAGGCTCCGCGACGAAGCAATCCACCCTTCCTTGCGTGTTGCGCCATGGATTGCTTCGCTTGCGCTCGCAATGACGGCTGAAGCGGCACCCATTTCAACGCCTTCATCGCCCGGCTCGGCTCGATGACCGAGTTGGCCTCGAATACCTGCCATTACCAATTCGACATCAAACTTCCGGGATTACTGCTTTGCCGCAGCCGCCAAGCGCGTATATCGTTGTGACAAGAAGACCGCGCCCCGGGCAATGCCGGGAAGACGCTGTCCGACGCCGAATGAGGAAATCGATCATGTCCGGAACGCTGCTGTTCTCACCGCTATCGATCCGGGGCATTGAGCTGAAAAACCGCATCGTGGTGCCGCCGATGCACCAGTATTCCGCGGTGAAGGGATATCCGACCGACTGGCACCTGATGAACGCCGGCAAATTCGCCGCCGGCGGCGCCGGTCTCGTCGTCGTCGAGTCGACCAAGGTGGAACGTCGCGGCTGCGGCACCCTGGGCGATCTCGGCATCTGGGACGACAAGTTCGTCGAGCCGCTGCAGCGGCTGGTCAAGTTCATCAAGCAGCAGAATTCGGTGGCCGGCATCCAGCTCGGCCATTCCGGCCGCAAGGCGCGCGCCAACCGTCCCTGGGAGGGCGACGGGCCGCTGCAGCGGACGCCCGAGATCGACGACTGGGACGCCTGGACGCCGGTGGCGCCGAGCGCGATCGCGCACAGCGACAAGTGGCCGGTGCCGAAGGCGCTGGAGCGGGCGGAAGTGAAGGATCTGGTGCAGGCCTGGGGCGACGCGGCGCGTCGCGCCGACGAGGCCGGTTTCGACGTGCTGGAACTGCACGGCGCGCACGGCTATCTCGTGCACCAGTTCCTGTCGGAACGGTCCAACCAGCGCGACGACGAATATGGCGGTTCCGAATCCAACCGGATGCGTTTCATCACCGAGATCACCGAAGCGGTGCGCACGCACTGGCCCGAGCACAAGCCGCTGTTCCTGCGTCTGTCGGTGGAGGACAATGCCGGATGGGGACCGGAACAGAGCGCGCGGCTGGCGAAGATACTCAAGCCAAAAGGCGTCGACGTGATCGATTGCTCGTCCGGCGGTATCACCGATCAGGCGCCGATCCTGGGCAAGGAAATCAAATTTGGCTATCAGGTGGCGCTGTCGGAATATGTCCGCCGTCATGCCGATATCATGACCATGGCGGTAGGCCTGATCATCCATGGCGACCAGGCCGAGCAGATCCTGCAGGACGGGCAGGCCGACCTGATCGCGGTCGGGCGGGAAATCCTCAACAATCCGAACTGGCCGATGGACGCGGCCTTGAAACTGGGCATCGAGGGGTCATTTCGTAACGTACCACCGCAATTCGGCTGGTGGCTCGGAACCCGCGCCAAGCGAGGTTTCGGCACCCGGCCGTCAACCTGGCAGAACGGCCTCAAAGATACCGGAAAGGTGTTGTGAATCAGGCCGGGTTTCGGCCGTAGGGCGAGACGCCGGAATCCCGGTCCGTGGCGGGCGACAACCGATAGCGAGAGGGTTCGCGAACAATGCGCAAGAATCTGATGTTTTTCCTCGGTGCGGCGGCGGGCGTGGGCCTGACCCTGCTGGTCACCGCGCCCTCGGGCTCGCTTTCAATCGCCAGGGCCGCCGCCGGCGCCGGCGCCGACACCTATTCGCAGCTCAATCTGTTCGGCGAGGTGTTCGAGCGGGTCAAGGCCGACTATGTCGAGAAGCCCGACGACAGCCAGCTGATCGAAGGCGCGATCAACGGCATGGTCACCGCGCTGGACCCTCATTCACGCTACATGAATGACAAGTCCTGGAAGGACATGCAGGAGACCACCCAGGGCGAATTCGGCGGCCTCGGCATCGAGGTCATGATGGAGAACGGCCTGGTCAAGGTGGTGGCGCCGATGGATGACACGCCGGCGGCCAAGGCCGGCATCCTGTCGGGCGACCTGATCACCCAGATCGACGAAGACGCGGTGCAGGGACTGACCCTGGAGCAGGCCGTCAACAAGATGAAGGGGCCGGTCGACACCAAGACCCGGCTCAAGATCATGCGCAAGGGCGTGGACGCGCCGATCGACGTCGGCATCACGCGCGAGATCATTCGCGTGCGTCCGGTCACCTTTCACACCGACGGCGGCGATATCGGCTACGTCAGGATCACCTCGTTCAACGAGCAGACCACCGACGGCCTGAAAAAGGCGATCGCCGACATCGGAAAACAGATCCCGCAGGACAAGCTCGCCGGCTACGTCGTCGATCTGCGCAACAACCCCGGCGGATTGCTCGACCAGGCGGTGTCGGTGTCCTCCACCTTCATGACCCGCGGCGAGGTGGTTTCGACGCGGGGCCGTACGGCGGAGGAAACCCAGCGTTTCACCGCGCGCGGAGGCGATCTCACCAAGGGCAAGCCGCTGGTCGTCCTGATCAATGGCGGATCGGCATCGGCGTCCGAGATCGTGGCCGGGGCGCTGCACGACCACAAGCGCGCGACCCTGATCGGCACCCGCTCCTTCGGCAAGGGTTCGGTGCAGACCATCATCCCGCTGGGCAGCGGCAACGGCGCGCTGGCGCTGACCACGGCGCGCTATTTCACGCCGTCCGGCCACTCGATCCAGGCGCAGGGCATCAAGCCCGACATCGAGGTGCTGCAGAGCGTGCCGGACGAGCTGAAGGACCGTCCCGAATTGAAGGGCGAGGCCTCGATGAAAGGCCATCTGTCGGCCGAAGGCGCCGAAGCGACCGGTTCGCAGTCCTACGTTCCGCCGCAGGAGAAGGACGACAAGGCGCTGGCTGCAGCCTACAACTTCCTGCGCGGCGTCACGGTCAACGCGGATGTGCCGCCGGCGCCGAAGGCGGCGGTTCCGAACTGATCGGGGCCGGGCTCAGGCGGAGCGGGGAACCTGCTTGCGGTTTCGTCCGCGGGCGATCTGCACGGTCTTCGGCGGATCGCGCGGGCGGAGGAACAGGGGCCGGATCTCGGCGGCCGGCTTCGGCGGGCTGAACAGATAGCCCTGCATTTCGGCGCAGCCGAGTGCGCGCAGCACATCGCGTTGCTGCGGCGTCTCGATGCCTTCGGCGATGGTCGTCATGTTGCGTTCGGCGGCGATGGCGACCACCGCCCGCACGATGCAGGCCGACCCGCCGGGCTCGGCGATATCGGTGACGAAGCAGCGGTCGATCTTGATCTTGTCGAACGGAAACCGCTGCAGATAGCTCAGCGAGGAGTAGCCGGTGCCGAAATCGTCCAGTGCTATCCTGACCCCGATGCCGCGCAGCTGATGCAGAATCCGCAGCGCGTCGTCATCGTCGCGGATCAGCACGGCCTCGGTGATCTCCAGTTCCAGCCGGCTCGCCGGCAGGCCGGACGCCTCGAGGGCGGCGACGATCTTCAGCGCCAGCGTGCCGGGACGGAACTGCACCGGCGAGACGTTGACCGCGACCCGGATATCGTCGGGCCAGGTCGCCGCCTCCATGCAGGCCGTCTTCAGCACCCATTCGCCGAGCTGGTTGATCAGGCCGGTTTCTTCCGCGATCGGGATGAACTCCGCGGGCGAAATCATGCCGCGCTCGGGATGCCGCCAGCGCACCAGCGCTTCGCAGCCGGTGATCCTGTTGTCGGCGAGGCTGACGCAGGGCTGATAATAGACCTCCAGCGCCTCGTCGGCGATTGCCTGGCGCAGCTCCAGTTCCAGGATGCGGCGCGCCTTGGCCTGCGCGTCCATGTCGGGCTGGAAGAAGCGATAGGTCCGGCGTCCGGCCGATTTGGCGGCGTACATCGCCAGGTCCGCGTTCTTGAGGATCTGGTCGAGCCCGACGCCATGTTCCGGCGCCAGCGCGATGCCGATGCTGGCGTCGGTCGTCATCTGGTGACCGAGGCATTCACGGGGCTGCCGGATCGCATCGAACACACGGTCGACCAGGCCGATGACGTCGGCCGCGGTCCTGACCGCGGTTTGAACGATGGCGAATTCGTCGCCACCGAGCCGGGCGACAAAATCCGAATCCGAAACGCATTGGCTCAGGCTCGTGGCCACCGATTTCAGCAACTCGTCGCCGATCAGGTGGCCAAGCGAGTCGTTGACGCTCTTGAACTCGTCGATGTCGATGTAGTGCACCGCGAGCTGATCGCCCGGGGCGATGCGCCCCAATTCCAGCTTCAGCCGCTCGTGGAACAAAGTGCGGTTCGGCAAGCCGGTCAGCGAATCGTAATGCGCAAGGTGCGTGATGCGCGCTTCGGCGCGCGTGCGCTCGGTGATGTCTTCGTGGGTGGCGACCCAGCCGCCGTCTGCCAGCGGCTGGTTGACGACCTGGATGGAACGGCCGTCCGGGATCCTGATGGTCATGGCCTGTCGCCGCGCGATGTCGTTGAGGACGCGGGAATAATAGGCATCGACGTCGCCCACGAACGATCCGGTGGCCTTGCGGTGCGCGATGACGTCGCGGAAACTGCAACCCGGCTTCACCACCTCGGCCGACAGGCCGTACATGTCGATGTAGCGCTGGTTGCAGACGACCAGCCGCTGCGAGGTATCGAACAGCAACAGGCCCTGCGTCATGTTGTTGACGGCGGTGTCGAGGCGCTGCTTTTCCAGCATCAGTCGTTGCTCCGACAGCCGGTGCTGCCGCGACAGCTTGCGGACCGCGAGAAACAGCATGGCCGCGATCACCAGCGCCGAGAGTCCGGCTGCCGCGATCAGGAACCGGGTTTGAGCGCGCCAATCAGCCAGCGCCGCCGACAGCGTTGTGGTCGCGACGACGACAATCGGAAAATTCGTCAGCGAAAGTGCGGAACTGAGCCGGGCCTGTCCGTCGATGGGGCTAATCAGCTGCTCTGTTGCGAGGCCGGTCCTCGCCTGGGCGCGCAGGCGCAAGGGACCCGGTTCGAATACGCGGCCGATCATCGAATCTACATGGGGATAGCGCGCCAGCAGCGTGCCGTCATGATGTAACATGGAAATCGTCGCATCTTCGCCGAGCGCCACGGATGCGAAGAATTTTTCGAAATGGGCGGGCTCGATGCCCCTGCCGATCGCGCCGAGGAATTCGCCGTGTGGCCCGGTCATCCTGCGGGCGATCACGGTGGTCCAGACGCCGGTGATCCGGCTGTACACCGGCTCGACCAGCATGTCGGGAGACCGCGGCTCGGTCTTGAAGGCTTTGAAAAAGGAACGGTCCGCGACGCTGACCGGCGGCACCGGCCAGGCCGAAGACGAATTGATCAGCCTGCCGTCCACGTCGAAAATGTTGATGCCGCCGACATAGGACACCGCGCTCAGCTTGAGCTGGAGCATCCGGTGGATGTCGGGGGCGGACATCTGCCGTTTGAATTGCTCGACGCTGTCGATCCCGCTCGAGCGCATGTAGGCGATCAGGTCGTTCTGAACCGCACCGAGGTCCTCGAGCTGTTGATCGAAGTGGCGCGACAGCAGCAACACGGTGTTCTCGAGTTCGCGTTTGCTGTTATCCAGCGCGCGTTCCCGGAAATTGCCGGCCATGATGGTGGCGCCGACCGCAATTGCGGCGATCAGCAGTGCGCCGCAGACAATGACCCAGCGGATCGGATTGTCGCCCAGCGAAGCCTTGAGGTTGAGGGAGGCGGTGCGGTTTGCCGTCATCTGTCTTGTCACTGCCAGGGCCGAACGCCGGATGCAGTCTCGCAACACCCCAGGCTCGCACATAGCTACGATGCCAAAATGGAAGTCGCGTTAGGAAGTAGAGTTAATGGAGGTCTAACAGGCCCGGCGTTGCAGCATGCGAAGGTCGGATCAGCGCGGCGGCCGTCGCGGCGGCGGAGGGGTTGCTGAAACGGCAGCAATTGCCGGGGTGACGGAGCGAGCGCGGAATCGGATTCCCTGTCCGTCATCGGTCCATCAAGGCTTAACCATCTAACGCTCTGGCAACATTGGATCCGGGGCTGGCACATAACTTGCGACCGTCTTCCCGTTACCGAACGGGTGAGAGGCATCGCAATGACACGAATTCTGCGGGAGTTCATCGTCGACGAATCCGGAGCAACGGCGATCGAATATGGATTGATCGCAGCCGGGATTTCGCTCGCGATCATCTCGGTGCTGAACGGGCTCGGCGGCAGGCTCGCCACCAGGTTCACGTCGATCAATGCGTCGTTGCGGTAACCGAGGCACGAGATCAATCGGCTGGACCGGAACCCGGCTTTCGGTCTTCAGCTGCCGGCGCGATAATGGCCGGACTTGCCGCCCTTCTTTTCAAGCAGATGAATGCCTTCGATGCGGACGCCGCGCTCCACCGCCTTGATCATGTCGTAGATGGTGAGGCAGGCGACCGATACCGCGGTCAGGGCTTCCATTTCGACGCCGGTCGGGCCGGTGACCTTCACGGTCGCGCGCACGATGCAGCCGGGCAGCTTGCCGTCCGGGACGATATCCAGCGTGACTTTCGACAGTGCCAGCGGATGACACAGCGGTATCAGATCCGCGGTGCGCTTGGCCGCCATGATCCCTGCGACCCGCGCGGTACCCAGCACGTCGCCCTTCTTGGCATTGCCGGAAACGATCAGCTCGAGCGTCGCCTTGCTCATGACCACGCGGCCTTCCGCGATCGCGGTGCGCGCGGTGGCGGGTTTGGCCGAGACATCGACCATCCGCGCTTCACCGCTGGCGTCGATGTGGGTGAGGACGGGTTTGGATGGGTTGCGCGCCATGGATCAGCGCGTTCCCGTCGCCCGTGCCGCGCCGTCCGCGCCACGCGCCAGCAGCGCGCGGGTCGCCGCCGCGACATCGGCTTGCCGCATCAGGCTCTCACCGACCAGAAAGGTGGACATGCCCACCCGCGAAAGCCGGGCCAGATCGGCGGGCGCAAAGATCCCGCTCTCGCCGACCATCAGGCGGTCGTTCGGGATCAGTGGCGCCAGCGCCTCGCTGGTCGCCAGCGTGGTCTCGAACGTGCGCAAGTTCCGGTTGTTGACGCCGATCATCGGCGAGCGAAGCTTTAGGGCGCGGTCGAGTTCCGCGCGTTCATGGATTTCGATCAGAACGTCCATGCCATACGCAATGGCCGCGTCTTCGATGTCCCTCGCGGCACCGTCATCGAGCGCGGCCATGATGACCAGGATGCAATCAGCACCATGCGCGCGGGCCTCGGCCACCTGATAGGTGTCGAACATGAAATCCTTGCGCAGCACCGGCAGTTTGGTGACTGAGCGTGCGGCCACCATGAAGTCGAGATGGCCCTGGAACGACGGCGTATCCGTCAGCACCGAGAGACAGGCCGCACCGCCGGCTTCGTAAGCCTTGGCCAGCACCGGCGGATCGAAGTCGGCGCGGATCAACCCCTTCGATGGCGAAGCCTTCTTCACCTCGGCAATCAGCGCATATTCACCCTGGGCCAGCTTGTGGCGGATCGCATCGACAAAACCGCGCGGCGCGGAAGCCGCCCTGGCCAGCGCTTCGACGCTGGAAAGCGGATGGGTGCGCTTGGCGGCGGCGATCTCTTCGCGCTTGTAAGCCTCGATCTTGGTCAGGATGTCGGACATCGGAAGGCCTTCCGCTCAGCTGTTGGATACCGCGATCAGGCGCTTCAGGCGCGCCGCCGCCGCACCGGTGTCGAGCGATTGGGTAGCCATCGCGACGCCTTCTTTCAGGCTTTTGACGCGCCCGGCCACGATCAGCGCCGCCGCGGCGTTCAGCACCGCGACATCCCGATAAGGGCTCGGCATGCCGTCGAGTACGCTTTGCAGCGCGACTGCATTGGCATCGGCATCGCCGCCCTTCAGCGCCTCGCCGGCGACGCGCGCAAGGCCCGCTTCCTCCGGCGTGACCTCGAAAGTGCGGATATTGCCGTTCTCGAGCGCCGCGACGAAGGTCGGGCCGGTGAGGGTGATCTCATCGAGGCCGTCGGAGCCATGCACCACCCAGACCGACCTGGCGCCGAGGTTCTTCAGCACCTGCGCCAGGGGCTGCACCCACTGCCTCGAAAATACCCCGACCATCTGTCGCGTCACGCCGGCCGGGTTGGACAGTGGGCCCAGCAGATTGAAGATGGTGCGTGTCGCCAGTTCGACCCTCGTCGGGCCGACGTTCTTCATGGCGGGGTGGTGGGTTGGCGCGAACATGAAGCCGATGCCGGCCTCGGCGACGCAGCGGCCGACCTGCTCGGGCTTGAGGTCGATCCTGACGCCGAGCGACGACAAGACATCGGCCGAGCCGGAGCGCGACGACAGCGCGCGGTTGCCGTGCTTGGCGACGGGGACGCCCGCGCCGGCAACGATGAAGGAGGCGCAGGTCGAGACGTTGACCGAGCCGGAGCCGTCGCCGCCGGTGCCGACCACGTCGACGGCGTCGGCGGGCGCATGCACCCGCAGCATCTTGGCGCGCATCGCCGACACCGCGCCGGTGATCTCGTCGACGGTTTCGCCGCGGACCCGCAGTGCCATCAGCAGCCCGCCCATCTGCGAGGGCGTGGCCTCGCCGGACATCATGCTGTGGAAGGCGGATGCCGCCTCCTCACGCGACAGCGTCGCGCCGGTGGCGACTTTTCCGATGATAGATTTGAAGTCGTCCATCGCGGGCTTTCGGGATCAGTTATTTGCGCCGGTCACCTGCGCAAAGGCGGCCTGATTGATCGTCGTGCCGATCTCGGTTTCGATCTTGGCGACGTATTGCGCGAGCTGTTCGTCGGTCAGGCTGCGCTGCAGGGTTTCCTTCAATTTCTTGATGTCGTCCGAGGCGAAGTCGACCGGAGGCACGTTGACCTCGGTGACGCGGAAGACGACCCACTCGCTGCCGCCGTTGCCCGGGGTCTGCCCGACGCCGTCCTTGGCGGTGCGGAACGCCGCGGTGAGCGCGGCCGCAGGCACGCCGGGCACCGAGGCGTCGCGCTTGAAACCGGCGGCGGTTTCGACCTTCAGGCCGGCGGCCGCAGCCTCGTCGGCGAGCTTGCCGCCCTGGTCGAGCTTCTGGACCATCTCCGTGGCCTTGGCCCTGAGGCGGCTGCCGATCTGGTCATCGCGCCACCGCGCCTCGACTTGCTCCTTGACTTCATCGAGGTTGCGTTCGCGCGACGGGGTGATGCCGAGAACGTCGTACCAGACGTAGCCGCCCTTGAACGAGATCGGATCGTTGTCGACGCCGACGTCGCTGTTGAAGGCTTGCGAGACGACGTCGAGACCGGCCGGGATATTGGCGGCCGGCTGACCGCCGGGCAGGCGGCCGGAGCGATCGACCGCATCGACGGTGATGGCGGCGAGACCCAGTTTCTGGGCCGCCTCGATGACGCTGGCGCCACCGCCGCGCTCGTCCTCGACCTTGTCGCGCAGCTCCGCGACCTTGTTGCGCGCGCGTTCGCTGGCGATTTCCAGTTTCAGTTTCGCCGCGACGCTTTCATAGGACGGCTCCACGCCGGGCTCGACCTTGCCGATCTTGACCATGGCAATGCCGAACTTGCCCGACACCGGCTGGCTCACCTCGCCGGATGGCAGCGAAAAGGCGGCATCGGCAACTGCGGAATCGAGGATGGCGGACTTGGCGACCATGCCGAGATTGACGTCGGACGCGCTCAGCCCGCGCTCCTTGGCCAGATCGTCGAACGACAATCCGCCGGCGATGCGGCTGCGGGCGGTTGCGGCTTCATCTGCGTTCGGAAACACGATCTGCGAAACTTCGCGCTTTTCCGGTGTGCCCAGGCTGTCGCGGCGCTGCTCGAACAGCTTCCTGGCATCGTCGTCGGAGACCTCGGACCATTTGCCGATTTCTTCCGGCGTGACCACGACAAAGGCGATCTTGCGGTATTCGGGCGCGCGGAACTGGGCCTTGTGGTCGTCGAAATAGCTGGCCAGCGCTTCCGGCGATGGCGGATCGATCGCTCCGACCTGGGCGGCGCCGAGTTTGACGTATTCGATTCCGCGCTGCTCGTTCTGGAAGCGGCTGAGCGCCTCGATCGTCACCTTTGGGGGCTCGAGACCGGCGGAAATCGTGCCGGCGATCTGGCGCCGGAGCGAGACCTTGCGCTGGTCGGCGATATAGCGCTGCTCGGTGAAGCCGAATTGCCTGATCGTCGCCTGGAATCGCTGCGGATCGAAGTTGCCGTTGACGCCCTTGAAATTGGGATCGCCAAGGACCACGCGCATGGTCTCGGCATCGGACTGTCCAAGCCCCAGCCGTCGCGCTTCCTCGTCCAGGGCTGCTTCCGCGATGGTCTGCTGCAGCACCTGACGATCGAGGCCGAAGGCGCGGGCTTGATCCATCGTCAGCGGGCGGCCGAACTGGCGCCCGATCTGCTGCAGCCTGTCGGTATAGAGCTGGCGGAACTCGTTGATCGAAATCTCGGTGCGGCCGATCGTGGCCAGTGTCGACTGGCCGAATCCCTTGAATATGTCGGCGATGCCCCAGACTCCGAAACTGATGATCAAGACGCCCATCACCACGGCCATAATGGTTTTGCCGAGCCAGTTTGATGAGGCTTTCCGCATTCCTCGAAGCATGGGTCCAACTTGTTTGCAGGAGGGAACCGGGTCGCGCCCAAGGGATATTCGGCATCGAATTCCGCGAAAGGGCATCACCGGATTGATAAAGCATCATAAAGTGGCAGGCGCTCCGTCGCAACCTTGCCGGGGATGGCGATTTGAAGCGGTTAACGGCTTCGGATCGTATCGGGCACTCTCTGGAGCTGGCCGCCGCGCTCTGCTAGCGCATGATTGAGCCAAATACCCGCCATTAGGGGAATTCCGACATGACCGATGCCATCCGGCCGCTGATTGCCGGCAACTGGAAAATGAACGGCCTCAAATCCGCCATGGCCGAATTCGAGGCCATGCTGGCCGGTGCCCCTGAGGTCGCCGCCAGGGCCGACCTTCTGGTCTGCCCGCCGGCGACCCTGATTGCCGGCTTTGCCGAAAAGGCCAAAGGCTCCGGGATACTCGGCGTCGGCGCGCAGGATTGCCATCCCAAGGCGTCGGGCGCCCATACTGGCGACCTTTCGGCCGAAATGCTGGCCGACGCCGGTGCCCATGCCATCATCGTCGGGCACTCCGAGCGGCGAGCCGATCACGGCGAGACCGATGTGCTGGTCCACCAGAAGGCCGAAGCGGTCTGGCGGGCCGGGCTCACGGCAATCGTCTGCGTCGGCGAAACCCAGCACCAGCGCGACGCCGGGCAGACCCTGGATATTTGCCGCGGCCAGCTCAACCTTTCGCTGCCGGACGGCGCGCGCGCCGACAATCTGGTGGTGGCCTATGAACCGGTCTGGGCGATTGGCACCGGCCTGACCCCGACGACCGGAGATGTCGAGCAAATTCATCATTTTATCCGGGAACTCCTGATCGCCCGGTTTAAGGTTGAGGGAGCGAGGATCCGGATCCTCTACGGCGGTTCGGTAAAGCCATCCAATGCCAGGGAATTGATGGCGGTGGCGAACGTCAATGGCGCGCTGGTCGGGGGCGCCAGCTTGAAGGCGGCCGACTTCCTGGCCATCGCAGCCGGCTGT
>Ga0182014_10006820_pt1 | contig 12127 bp, 10 predicted proteins | sample 612S2DmetaG_FD_120489 | JGI IMG/M metagenome (GOLD analysis project Ga0182014, IMG submission 120489) | Permafrost microbial communities from Stordalen Mire, Sweden - 612S2D metaG | ecosystem: Environmental > Terrestrial > Soil > Wetlands > Permafrost | place: Sweden: Stordalen | collected... | reverse complement strand
TGCGGCGTTGGCTGCGGCGGCTGCACGCGGAATTGAAGTTCACCAGTATTTTCGTGACGCACGATCAGCAGGAGGCCATCGAGGTGGCCGACACCATCGTGGTGCTCAATCGCGGCCGCATCGAGCAGACCGGCATTCCGGGCGACGTGTATGACGTGCCCTCATCGGCCTTCGTGCATCGCTTCCTGGGACAGGTGAACGAGTTGCCGGTGAAGCGGCGCGACGGACGCTCGCTCGTGGGTCCGCTCGACATCACCGGCGAAGCGGCCGCGGAGCCGCGCGGCGGCGATTGCATCGCGTTGATCCGGCCGCACGAGATCGATATCGGCCCGGCGTCGGTGGGCTGGCCGGCGATCATCCGCGACGTGCGCGTGATCGGACCCATCGTGCGGGTCGAGCTGTGCGCCGAGGGTCAGCCCCTGCATGAGCCGCTGGAAGCGGAAATCAGCCGCGAGCGCTTCGAGGAAGAGAAATTCCAGATCGGTCAACAGGTGGGCGTGCGATTCCGGCGCTGGCAGATCTATCCGTCCGATGCGGCCACCCTTGTTTCCTGACGAGGAGGCCGGTGCGCCGGTCGCAAGTCCGCTGCCCGCCATCCGGATCGTAGACGGCACCACGACGCTGACCAAGGCGCAGCGGCAATTCAACAAGCTGGTCGAGAAGTTGAAGGGCCAGCGCCAGGAAATCGACCGATGGCGGGCGTTCAAGCGGCTCTATCAGCAACAGCTCGCCGACAAATATGAGCCCTTGTCGGCACGCCTGCGGGAGAAGCGCATTGCCATGGCCAAGCTCCTGGACCGGGCGATGGAGGGGAGTGCGCTCAACCGCCGCGAGCGCGACGAGGTGCAGGAGACGCTCACGTCGCTGTTGGCGGAGTTGCTCGCCGAGGCCGAGGAGCCCGATCTGGTGGAGCTGCACGACAAATATGCCGACCTCAGCTTCGAGGAGGAGAGCCGCCAGCGCTTGGACGCGCTACGACACATCGCGGGCGAGGAATTCGGCGTGGACGTCGACGCGTATGAAGGCGCCGACTCTCCCGAGGAGTTCGCCGATTGGCTGAAGGAGCAGGCGCGCGAACGTGCCGACGCGGCGCCACCGCCGGAGGAGCGCAAGTCCGGGGGCGGCGCGCGCGAGGCGTTGAAGGAGCAAGTCGCCGAGGGCGGCACCCGGGCGCTGCGCGACGTGTTCCGCAAGCTCGTGAGCGAGTTGCATCCGGATCGGGAGGCGGACCCTGCGGAACACGCGCGCAAGACCGAGCTGATGCAGCGGGTCAATCAAGCCTACAAGGCCGGCGATCTGCTCGCCCTGCTCGAACTGCAGTTCAGCAGCGCGGCTTTCGATCCGGCCCTGTTGGCGGGCCTCGCCAAAGAAAAGCTGCGGCACTATATTCACGTGCTCGAGACCCAGTCGACGCGGCTGCGTCGTGAGCTCGCGGACTTGGTCGCGCCGTTCGAGCGGGTGGTCGGCGAAACCGCGGCGCGAAAGATCACGCCCGATGCCGTGCAGCGCGCACTCGAGGCCGATATCCGCGAGATCAAGCGGGTGCTGAAGAGCGTCGAATTCGATTTGGTTCGGTTCCGGGATGTGCGGACCTTGAAGCATAGTATGGGAGGGCGGCGGCGGTGAGGGCCGGTCGGGAGGCTGTGACAGGAAGCGCTCTCGATCGCATCCCGGCAGCGCCGGGGCTTCCCTCCGGCGGCGGCCCCTTGAGGCGAGCGGCGGAATTAAACGCATAAGCCGCCTCGGCGTCGGCGCTCAGGCGGCGGCCGAACCGCATCACAATCCGCGCTCGCGCGGCGCGCCGACCTGAGTGGTAGCATCGAACGACCGCCCGCACGGAGCGGCGGCACGGTCGATCGGACGAGCAGGAGCTAACGTTACATGGCGTCTGGCATACAAGATCTCGAATGGTTTGCGCGCGAGTCTTTATCGAGAGGACTCGGCAAACACGAGGTCCGCAAAGCGATGCTGGAGGCGGGTTGGACGGAGGACCAGGCGCGCGGCGCGCTGGATGCGTATGCCGATGTGGCGTTTCCCGTCCCCGTACCGAAGCCGCGCCCGCAACTATCCGCACGGGATGCGTTTCTGTACTTGGTGCTGTTCACGACGCTCTACATCAGTGGCTACAACCTCGGCAAGCTGCTGTTCGATTTGATCAACAAGGCACTCCCCGATCCGACGGTTCGCACCTTCCAAGCGGTTGGCTGGGACAGCATGCGGCGGTCGGTCTCGTCATTGATCGTGGCATTCCCGACGTTCTTGTTTCTGTCGTACTACATTGGCAAGGATCTGGCGCTCAACCCGGTCAAGCGGCTGTCGCCGATGCGGCGCTGGCTGACCTATCTGACGCTGTTCGTGGCCGCCTGCATTCTCATCGGCGACTTGATAACTTTGGTGTACAACACGCTCGGCGGCGAGCTCACCAGCCGCCTCGTGCTCAAGGTCATCGTGGTTGGCCTGATCGCCGGAACGGTGTTTGGGTACTACTTGTCGGACCTGCGCCGCGAGGCACGCGAGTGACGGCGAACCGCCGATCAATGGTGTTCGGTGTCTTCGCAACGGCGGTGGTCGTGGCCGCCTTGATTGCCGCAATGTTCGTTCTCGGTCCGCCGAGCGCGCAGCGCCGACGCAAAATGGACGAGGTGCGCGTCCAAGATCTCAGCAGCCTCGAGATGACCGTGAATGGATACTTCAAGCTGCACGGTGCGTTGCCGGCCGGCTTGGACGTTCTTGCCAAAGAGCCAGGGTATCGTGTCGCGCGACAGGATCCGGATACGGGCAAACCCTATGAGTACCAAATTCTCAGCGCCGACTCGTACCGCCTTTGTGCCGACTTCGCGGTCGACCCAAGCACTGAGCCCTACAATTCCTTCGGCGGCTATACCGACGTGGCATGGGCGCACGGCCGGGGTCATCGGTGCTTCGATCGAAAAACGGACAAGATCAAGTAAACCCAGAGCCGACTATGCGACCAACTCGACGAGCGCGGTGTGCATGCTGCGCTCGATCTGACTCGCCTCTTTGGCGAGATTGATCTGCATGGCGATGTGCGCGACCTCGAGGAGCTCGGGCGGAATCGTGTAGTTGGCGCGTTCGCGCAACCAGATCAGGACAGGCGATAGGTGCCACAGTGCGGCGCTGCCTTCGTGCACGGGAATCGGGAAATGATCCTTGTGAGTGAGCGTGAGCTTGCGCATATTCTGGCGCGTGACGCCGACGCAGTCGGCGATATCGCTCAAACCGACAAAATCCGGCGTGACCTCGAGCAACTTGGCGCCGGGGATTGCCACCTTCACTGCGGCAAGTGCACTGAAGATCGCGCTCCTCGCCGAATCCGCTTCGCGGGTGAATTCCAACGCAATCCGCCCCGCTTGACCGATGCCCACCAGCGCATCCTCGCAACCCGCTTCGCCGAGACGCTCGATGAGTTCGTCAGCGGGTCGGTGGTTGGCAGGCAGGGCAAATTTCAAGGTGAACTCGTATTCCATCGCTCACTCAGAAGCGCCTTTTCCAGTCCGCTTGTTAAATAGACACTTATCGACGACGCGCTTCAGTTGGCGCGCGTGGTTACTCGGATTCTTCGGCGTACTCCAAATACTCGCGATACAAAATTCTCCGCAACGACACTCGGTGTCGTTATAAGGGCAATACATCTTGCCCCATGCGTGGCTGCCGCCGACTTCGATTCGCCAGCCTTGCACTTCGGCATGATGAAGCGCCTCCTCCACGTCCTTTTTGGGATGCCGAGCGCGGGGCATCGCTCACGTGACCCAAAGGTAACGATGTTGCGCTTGGTTGTCAACTGACAACCAAAGATTCGCCAATTGCTCATTGGGACACGGGCACATACGGCCCGATTTACGTGGGTATAAGTGTTCGTGTCGAGGTGCGTATGCGTGTGTTTGTTACACAATCAATTATTGACCGACCCGGATGCTGCTGGTGATAGTCGGCGGTGAAACGAATTCTCGTAGGGAAATCAGTGAGTCCGGCCGTTGCTAGCACTCAACCGGCCGACTTTCCGGTAGAAGTTGCCGTCGATCCAGCGGTAGCCCAAGCCTCAGGCCGGTTGGAGCGATGTCCGAGTTCGACCGCAGCCGCATGTGGCAACCGTCTGCTATGGTGCAGCCTCGATTGAAGCGTCAACCATTGCAGACGTGACACGCGCGCAACCAGCGAAATTGCGTGGACCGGATTGCCGTACAAAGGCAAGGATTCGCGACACCGCTTTAGGTGCGCATCTCTTGCGCGTGATTGCTCCGAGCGGTGCGGAGGCGTGCATGCGAAAGTGGGCGCGATATCACGGCGCGCAATGCATAGTCTGCCATATAAGATTCACGTTACGATCCTCGCCACGACTAAAGGGAAAGTTGAGATGCGTACTGCTTCAATTGTATTTCTATGCATTCTTGCCCTGGCGGGCTGCGCCACGAGACCAGTCGGTGCAGACGACGCGAAACCAGGGACGATTATCCAAAATCCTTGGCTGAGCCCTTTACCGGGCACCGGCGAAGTTCTCGTAATTCGAGACAAGGGTTACATGGGAAGCGCCTGCGCCGAAAAGATTTACGTGGACAGCCAAGAGGTCGCAGAGCTGCGAACTAGTCAGAGGGTTTCCGTCTACTTACCGCCCGGTGAGCATATCGCCGGGGTCCAGCCTACGAGCATCTGTGCTGGTGGAAGTGCCGCTCTCAGCATCAATGTAGTTGCCGGTCGCCGCCAGGTATATAGAGTGGCGAGACAACAATCCGGCGACCTGAAGATCGAGCCGAGCGCGTTTTAGAACATGCAGGGAGCGCCGCACATGCAACCCGTACACGGTTTAATCGGCGGCGGGATCTTCGTGGCCCTATTTATGTTATGGTCGCCAAGCGGCACCTCATATGGCGATTCTTGAGTACTACCAAGCCCAAGCCCCGACGGACGCCTAGCCGTATCGCGCCAAGCAATAAGCTTTCAATAGCTTAGGTTCACAAAGCTCTATCGCACATTGAAGCGACCGGAATGTACCTACTCGGTGTGAGGGATGGCCTGTAACTGGTAGGCGCGATCGGATTCCCGTTGTCGTCTCGACAGTAGGCATCAAGAGCAGCGAAAAGAATTGGCCGATCGACAATCTATTCGCTCTGCTGCTAACCGCGTACCAATCGCAGATTGAGAAATCTTCCCCGAGGGATTTCCTAGGACCAGATCACCGGTAGACTTCAGCAATCGGAAATTGCTGGTGCGGTTTCCGCAGCTTTTGTTACCTGAAAACAGCCCGGACGCTCTTACGTTTTAATTCTTCCTGAAAGAAATGCAGCCCGTCTGGTTTCAGAAAATTATTTAGTAATACAAATAGGATCAATTCACTGCCATAGCGCCGCTGATATTGATCAATTTGGCCCAGCGCTCGTTGAACCTCGGAATTGCTGGTGGGCATTTTCACTTCGATGCCGACGCCAATTCCTTGCGGATCTCCGACATGAAAATCAATTTTCAATGTCGTTCCATGGGCTATCGCTTGCTGGTCATACACAACACCGCCGAATACCTCAGTCAACGCATCATGAATGACTGGGTAGTAATTCTTCTCGTAGTCGCCATTCTTTGTTATTGGAAACCACGCCAAGAACGGCATCACCAAAGTTGCCGACAAATTCGGAGATGCCTGATTGACTCGCGGCAACCATCCTTCGTGGTAATGAACTTCACGCATGATGCGGCGATACAGCGTGTCCTTATTGCCTTCCTGGGAGACGCCAATGTCAGCGCAGAGGTCGGCCAGATGACCGGACGAATACGGGCGAAGATATGTTTCCGTTTGAGCGGGAAACTCTGACGCCGGCATCGTCAGATATTTGCCGTGTTCCCTGATCCGAGCCTGACGTTCAGCAACGGACCCCCGAGTATCCTGACCGATGTCTTTGAGCCAATTGCCAAGTTCCGCTCCCGTCAGTGTTTCCAGAAAGAAGTTGAACAACTGCTCGCGAAACGCGGGATCGGTATGTAGGTCTGTGGGCACTGACCGATCCATGGCATTCATTGGTATGTCCATCGCCTCCACATTTCGCAGTGGACCACAAAGTACTCATGCTCGATAGGATCTTGGTCGACGAGTGTCTCAATTTGACAATATCGGACGACCAAAGCACGGGTACACTCAGACCTGTAGCAACGGCCGGGGCGTTATGGAACGGAAACCTTGACATAACCGCCCGGCCCTACGCTGTTAATCGCATCGATCACGGCAGCAACGCGATTCTTGATGCGTGGCCAACTTGTAGTCCCGACTACTACGATAGCGATCCGGCGTTTATTCAAATTTTGCTGGTACCTGAGATTTTGGTCCGTCGTGACCAGTACCTCAAAGCCTGCTGTTTCTGCCTCGGATAGCAAATCTCCATTCTTCAGCGTGCCCCAGTTCAGCTCGAAGGCAGTGCTGACCTGATGTCCAGGGAGATGGCTACGAAGCGGAGCCGGGGTCCCCTGGTCGAACAGGATTCGCACTCACGCGACTTCCAAAGACTTGGCCGCATGTTCCAGCACGCTACGGGCCTGCTGTGGGGTGACACCGGGAAACCAATCCAGAAAGTTCTGGACAGTCGCGCCGTCTTCAACGTTTTCGAACAGCGCAGCCACAGGTACGCGGGTACCCTGGAATACCCACGCGCCGCTGACGCGATCAGCATCGCGCTCGACAGCAGGGCATGAGGACCAGTCGATCATTACTTGATGCTACGCTTCGAAACGGACGCGCTCAACGGTAACCCAGGAATCCTTGATAAGGCCGCAAAAATGCCCTTAGGCTGTGCCTGTGGCGACCAGTCTTCCCCGAGGACTTTACTAGGACCAGATCGCCGGTAGACTTCCAGTAGAGGTCACGGCCGGAAAAAGCTCGAGTTTTCCGCAGAAATCCGGCCATCATCGATTTTAAGCGACCCTAACCCCCTGTTTCTACGCGAGAAACAGGGTCAAACCGACGCCTACGCCTTCTCACCCACGTCTAACTCTGCAGATTCAAAGGGCACTCCACAGCCGCCCAACCCGCAGTAGCCACTGGGATTCTTCGCCAGATGCTGCTGGTGAAGAATATAGGCATAGACTTGCAGTCGAAAGATGTAGGGTGGCGCCATGACAGCAGATCTTTCGAGCGGCAAGCCGGCGGCGAGATCCGTCTCGCGGGTCGGTGAGCGTGTCTGCGGTTGTGGGCGAGACGACGGGAAGGCTGTCGATCGGCGATCATGCCTGGGGCGCGCGCCCGGGTGAGCACGGCACGCAACGCCGGCAGCGAGATCGATTGGGCTCGAATGATCCCCTTTCTGCTGATGCATGCGGCTTGCCTGGCCGTGATCTGGGTCGGCTGGAGTTGGATTGCGTTGGAGCTGGCGGTGGGGCTGTATCTCACGCGCATGTTCGCGGTCACCGGGTTCTATCACCGGTACTTCTGCCATCGAGCTTTCAAAACGTCGCGCGTGGCGCAATTCATCTTCGGGGCCTTGGGTACGTCGGCGATGCAGCGGGGGCCGATCTGGTGGGCGGCGCATCATCGCTACCATCACGCGCATTCGGACACGCCGGATGACGTGCATTCGCCCGTGCAGCAGGGCTTTCTGTGGAGCCACATGGGATGGTTCATGTCGCGCCGGTACTTGGTCGCGGACACCTCCCGGGTGAAGGATTTGCTGCGATATCCGGAGCTGCGCCTGTTGGATCGCTTCGATGTCGTCGTGCCGTCGCTGCTCGGCTCCGCGGTCTTTTCGCTGGGCATGGTGCTGAAGCACCATGCACCGGGGTTGGGTACGGGCGGCTGGCAGCTCTTGGTATGGGGATTCTTCATCTCGACGGTGGCCGTCTATCACGGCACCTACACGATCAATTCGCTGTCGCATGTCTTCGGCCGGCAGCGATACCGCACCGGCGATTCGAGCCGCAATAATCCGTGGCTTGCTCTCGTGACCTTGGGCGAGGGGTGGCACAACAACCATCACCATTATCCCGGGTCGGTGCGGCAGGGCTTCTACTGGTGGGAATTCGACATCACGTACTACGTGCTCAGAGTGATGGCGATGCTGGGCCTGATATGGGATCTGAAGCCGGTGCCTCGGGCCGTGCGCGACGACACCATCGAGTTGAACGCGCCGGCTCGCGCTCCGAGGCCCGGAAAAGCTGCATCGTGACGACGCTCCTCGTGACGAAACCTGCGCATGAACCGGGCACTCGCAGGAACGCTGGTCGTACCCAGTGAATCTCTAGGATCGTGGGGACACGGCGTCGAATGCACTGCGACTGTTAGCGGCGCGTATCGGTCGGCTGCGCGCGGCAGGCATCGATGATCTGGCTTTCGTTGACATGGGTGTACCCCATATCGCACAGCTGACGGTAGAGTTTTTCCGCGAGCGCGCCGAACGGGCTGCCAATGCCGATCTCGCGCGCGAAACGCAGCGCGTACTCCACGTCCTTCAGGCGCAGTGCCGAGGTGAATACGATGTCCCGGCTGTGGTCCGCCGCGACCATTCGACGGGTGTTGCGGACCACCTGCGGACTGGCTGCCTGGCTGGTCGATATCGCATCGGCGACGGCGGCGAGATCGAGGCCGGCGCGCTCGGCGATTGCCAATCCTTCCGCGGCGGAGGCGATCTGGACGGCACCCATCAGATTGATGATGAGCTTGTAGGCGGTGCCGGTGCCGATCGGTCCGAAGCGGAGTATCCGGGTGGACAAGGCGCCCAGGATATCGCCGGCGGCGTGCAGGTCCGCCTCGCTCGCGCCCACCAGCAGCGTGAGAGAACCAGCCGCGGCGGCATCGGGCAATCCGGTGACGGGCGCATCGAGGTAGCGCAGGCCCCGTGCCGTGCACCGCTCTGCGAGTTGCATGACCCAGCCATGGGACAGAGTCGAGCATTCGATGGCGAAACTGTCGTTGGCGAGATGGGCGGCGAGTATGCCGTCGCTGCCCAGCCAGAGGGCTCGCGAAGCCGCATCGTCGGCGACCATCGAGACGACCGCATCGACTCCCTGGCATGCGTCTCGCGGCGTGTCATGGAGCTGTGCGCCGCGACGGACCAGGGTGTGTGTGCGGGACGCGGTGCGATTGTAGACATGCAGCTGGTGGCCGGTCTCGAGCAATCGGCCGGCCATGCCCGATCCCATGTTGCCGAGGCCAACGAACGCTACCTTCGCCATTGCGCAACTCCGGTTGTCGGGCCGCCATCGACGACTCTGGGTGCAGCCCGGACGTGAGTCGTGGCGGTCCCTCGCCGAGAGCGATCCCGCGCCCAATCGATCATCTGGCTTTCGTTCACGTGGGCCGCCGAAAGTAACCCACGTCCGTACGCGGACCTCGCGCTACCGCCGCTGCAGCTTGAGCGGCAGCCCTTCGTCGTTGGAGGGCTGGTACTCGGCGGTGAATGTCGTCAAGGCGACGGCGGCGGTGGCGAGTTCGTTCTCGGCGAGCTGGAAGCTGTTGAAGCCGCAGCGGGCCAGGAAGAACAGCTGGTCGTGGCGTACGTAGCCGGTGGCACGCAATTCGCCGGCGAATTTATAGCGTTCGCGCAGCAGGCGCCCTTGCGTGTAGCCGCGGCCATCGGTCGGCCCGGGGAATTCGGCGGCAACGAGTTCGAAGCGCGCGAGGTCGGGAGCGAGCGCTTCGACCTTATGGGCGGGCAGCAGCACGACGCCCAGGCGGCCAGCGTACGCCGACCATGTGTCCCGCTCGGACAGCCATCGCTCGAACGGAATGATCAGGCTGGCGGCGGGGCCGGCAGCATCGACGCCTGACACGACGCCGGCCGGCGACGGATTGGCGGCCAGGTTGCCGGTGGCCACTGCCAGGTTGGCGGCGAGACTGCCCGCGGCGGTGGCGATTGCCACGCCATTGGCAGCGGCCGGTGCGGCAGTTGCAGCCGCTGCAGGCTGAGCGGCAGTCGCGGCAGCCGCCGCTGAAGCGGCAGTTGCGGCGCTGCCGGTGGTCCCGGCGGGTTCTACCAAATACTGCCAGTCGTCGTCGACGACCCGCCCATCACGCAGCAACTGGCGCGGCATAGACCCTTTCCTTGAATGGCTTCACGCCGAGACGGCGCACGGTGTCGAGAAAGCGTTCATCGTCCTGGCGGTGTTCGACGTACACCTCCAGTAGCCGGGCGATGGTCTCAGGTACTTGGGCCTTCTTGACGGACGGGCCGATCACCGTCCCCAGGGAAGCGTCGGCGCCGGCGGCCCCGCCGATGGTGATCTGGTACCAGGCCTCACCACCCTTGTCGACGCCGAGAATGCCGATGTGACCCACATGGTGATGGCCGCAGGCGTTCATGCAGCCGGACATTTTTACGTCGAGTTCGCCCAAGTCGTACAGATAATCGTAGTCATCGAAGCGATCGTTGATGAGCTTGGCCACATCGATGGAGCTGGCATTGGCGAGGCTGCAGAAATCGAGCCCGGGGCAGCAGATCATGTCGGTGAGGGTGCCGATGTTGGGCGTGGCAAGCCCGGCTTTCTCCAGGGTCTGCCAGAGCTCGAACGCCTGGTCCTGTTGCACGTCGGCGAGCAGCAGATTTTGCGTGTGGGTCACGCGCACTTCGCCGAAGCTGTAGCGATCGGCCAAATCCGCGATGAGCTCCATTTGCGCATCGGTGGCATCGCCGGGCGCGACGTCAGGGTTCTTGAGCGAGACGTACACCACACGGTACCCGGGCACCTTGTGTTCGGCGGTGTTGTACCTGTACCAGGCGCGAAACGCGGCGGACTTGCCGGCCGCGGGCTCGCTGTTGGCGAGGGCTTTGTAAGCGGGCGGGGTGAAGAAGGCGCGGATGCGCTCGACTTCGGCCTCCTGCACGCGCAGGCCGCCATCGCGGATGAGTTCCCATTCGGCTTCGACGCGCCGGCGGAATTCCTGGATGCCCAGCGCCTTCACCAATATCTTGATGCGCGCCTTGGTCAGATTGTCGCGGCGTCCTTCCAGGTTGTAGACGCGCAGGATGGCTTCCAGATACGAGAGCAGATGTTCGCGCGGCAGGAACTCGCGCACCACCTGACCGATGATGGGGGTGCGGCCGAGGCCGCCGCCGGCGAGGATTTCGAAGCCCAAGTCGCCGTTGGGCCCGCGAACGATGTGCACGCCCACGTCGTGCACCAGGGACGCCGCACGATCCTGCGCGGCGCCGGTCACCGCGATCTTGAACTTGCGGGGCAGGTAGGTGAATTCCGGGTGGAAAGTGGACCATTGCCGAATGATCTCGCACCACGGGCGCGGATCTTCCAGCTCGTTGGGGGTGACCCCGGCGAGATGATCCGAGGTGGTGTTGCGAATGCAGTTGCCGCTGGTCTGGATGGCGTGCATCTCGACGGTGGCGAGGTCCGCCAGGATGTCGGGCACGGTTTCGAGCTTGGGCCAGTTGTACTGGATGTTCTGCCGCGTGGTGAAGTGGCCGTAGCCGCGATCGTAACGCCGGGCGATGGAGCCCAGCATGCGCAGCTGCGCCGAGGACAGCAGTCCGTAGGGGATCGCGACCCGCAGCATGGGCGCGTGGGTCTGAATGTACAGGCCGTTGCGCAGGCGCAGGTGTTTGAATTCGTCGTCGCTGAGTTCGCCGGCGAGGAAGCGCCGCGTCTGGTCGCGAAATTGCGCGACGCGCTCATCGACGAGCGTCCTGTCCATCACATCATATCGATACATAGTCCTCTACCTTAAGCCGCGCGGGTCGAAACGCCAATGATTCGCGGTCATGACCTTAGACCGGCCCGTGATGCGCCCGGAGCGCGCCGCATCGACGGTCCCGCCATTGTAGTGGCTTTCGGCGCAAACCGTGATTGGCTTGGCAGCGGCATCCGACCGGCGGGAGCAGCATCGCCACAGTTCAATCAGGCCGCACTCCGTTGCTCATAGACCCAAGGGAAATTCTCGTCGCTCCGGATACCTACCAGGTATCGCCCGAACGCATGCTGATGGTCGCCGAGCTCGAGGGCGCGCTTGCATTATGTCTGCATGACGAAGGCCGCGGTGTGGGGGGGTTGCTGCATTTGCGCTTCATGGGCGATACCGGCCGTCCGAGCGACGTCACGGACAATACCTTGAGTTCGGTGCTGGTGGTCCTGGACCGCTTCAAGCGGGGCGTGTTCGGCAGCGCGCCGCGCCGCGACGACATTCAGG
>Ga0182014_10006819_pt1 | contig 12127 bp, 13 predicted proteins | sample 612S2DmetaG_FD_120489 | JGI IMG/M metagenome (GOLD analysis project Ga0182014, IMG submission 120489) | Permafrost microbial communities from Stordalen Mire, Sweden - 612S2D metaG | ecosystem: Environmental > Terrestrial > Soil > Wetlands > Permafrost | place: Sweden: Stordalen | collected... | reverse complement strand
GTGAAGGAGATCATGTTCGACGACGACACCTTCACCGATTCCTCCAGCCTGCCCCGCGTCGAAGCGATCGCGCGGGGGATGGGCGAGCTCGGCGTCACGTGGAGCTGCAATGCGAAGGCGAACGTCCCGTACAAGACGTTGAAGATCATGAAGGACAACGGCTTGCGGCTGCTGTTGGTCGGCTACGAGTCCGGCGATGATGACATTCTGCACAACATCAAGAAGGGCCTGCGCACCGATATCGCGCGGCGTTTCACGAGCGATTGCCGCAAACTCGGGATTCTGATCCACGGCACATTCATCCTCGGACTGCCCGGCGAAACGAGCGCGACGATCGAGAAGACGATCAGATTTGCCAAGGAGATCAACCCGCATACCATCCAGGTGTCGCTGGCGGCGCCGTATCCTGGAACGACCTTGTACAAGCAGGCCGTCGACAACGGCTGGCTGCTCGAGAACGACGCGGTCAATCTCGTCAACGACAAGGGTGTGCAGCTGGCCGCGATCAGCTATCCGCATCTGTCGAAAGAAGAGATCTTTCACAGCATGGAGATCTTCTACAAGCGCTTCTACTTCCGGCCCGGCAAGATCTGGGAGATCGTCAAGGAAATGCTCACGAGCTGGGACATGATGACGCGGCGGCTCCGCGAAGGCGTCGAGTTCTTTCGCTTCCTGCGGGCACACCAGGCCTAAAGCGACACATCGGCCACCCAGGGCTCCCATGCCAACCATTCATCGGCTCATGACGGTTGTCGGCTTCGCAGCTCTTCTGTTCGCGGCCGGCTACGCAAGCTTGAACGTGATCGGGATACTATTCTGGAGAGCCCGGCGCCGGCCGCGGCAGGGAGAGACACTGCCGCCGGTCTCGGTGCTCAAGCCGCTTTGCGGCGCGGAACCGGGCTTGTACGAGCAACTTCGCTCCTTTTGCACGCAGGATTATCCGCAGTACCAAATCGTCTTCGGGGTGCGCGATCGCAGCGATCCGGCGTGCAACGTGGTGGCGCGGTTGATGGAGGAATTTCCCGCCGTGCCGATGGAACTGGTGGTCAACTCGCAACTGCACGGGACGAACTACAAGGTCAGCAACTTGATCAACATGCTGCCCGGCGCGCAACACGACCTGCTGGTCATGGCGGACAGCGATGCATCGGTGGGGTCCGATTACCTGTCTCTCGTGACCGCGCCGTTGGCGGATCGTCGAGTCGGCCTGGTGACCTGTGTATACCGGGGTGTACCGACGCCGACGATCTGGTCGCGGCTCGGGGCTATGTATATCAACGAGTGGTACGTGCCGTCGGTGCTGCTGACCTCGATGTTCGGATACCAGGGCTACGTGTCCGGCCAAACCGTGGGCATGAGACGTGACACGCTGGAGGTCATCGGAGGCCTCTCGGCAATCGCGAATGATTTGGCGGACGACTACCGGATTGGCGAACTCGTTCGCAATCTCGGCTTGAACATCGTGCTGTCGCCCTATCTCGTAAGGGGCGCGCACCACGAACCGTGCGTGGAGTCGCTCACCTCGCATGAAGTGCGCTGGATGAGCACCATCCGCGTCCTGCGCCCCTTAAGTTTTCGGTGGATGTTCCTGACCTTCAGCCTGCCGCTCGCCTGTATAGGTGCAGCTCTCGCGAACGCCGAGGCCTGGGATCCCGGCGCCGCGAAGGCGCTCTTCTGGACGGCAGTCATGGCGCGGCTGGCCCTGCATTTCATCCATCGACTGCGTGACGGCCGCTCGCTGCTTGCGGACCTCTGGCTGCTTCCCGTGCGGGACATGCTGCTGTGCTGGGTGTGGCTTCGCAGTTTTTTCACTTCGCGGATCATATGGCGCGGCGGTGAATTCGATGTCGACGCGCGCGGTGTGATGCGACGAGCGTCTTGAAAACAGCGACCTATGTCGGCGGACTGCTGGGCCTCGGGCTGCTGCTCATCCTCATCGCGCGCGCGGATGGCGCGGCGATCATCGCCACCCTGCAGTTGGCGGGCGCCCCGTTGCTCTGGCTGCTGCCGTATCGCGCGCTGTTCTTTTTGCTCTATGCCATCGGATGGCTGGCGCTTCTGCGCCCCTACGACCCATTCCATCGGGCCGGGCTCGCGTACCTGTTCTGGGTGACGAGCGTCCGGGAAGCGGTCGACCGTCTCCTGCCGGTGGCCAGCGTGGGCGGCAGCGTGGTGGGAATCCGGCTGGTGCGGTGGCGCGGACTTGCCACCGCGCCCGTGAGCGCCACGGTGATTGCCGAGATCGTGCTGACATTGATCGTGGCCTACCTGTTTACCGCGTTGGGCTTGGCCCTTCTGGTCGGTCTGGGCCCAAGCGGCGGAGAATACCGCAGCTTCGTCCTTGCATTCGTCTTGAGCCTGCCGATACCGGTCGTGACCTTCATGCTGTTGCGTCATGGCTCGGTGTTCGAGCGGCTGCAGAAATTGCTGCGGCCGCTGATCGGCATGAGCGCGATGTCCCGGGGCGCCGCGTCCTTGGACCATGAACTGCGTGCGTCGCTTCATCGGCCGATTCTGCTGGGCGCAGGTTTTCTGCAATTCGTGGCGCTGGTCTCGGCCTCGTTTGAAATCTGGTTCGCGTTGAAGTTGTTTGGCCACCCGGTCAGCATCACTGCGGCCATCGCCCTGGAGAGCATGACGCAGGCCGTGCGGCACGTGGCATTCGTGATTCCGGCGGGCCTGGGAGTGCAGGAAGCCGGCCTGGTGTTGTTTGGGCATGTGCTCGGAATCGGCGGCGAACTCGGACTGGCGATCTCGATGGTCAAGCGAATGAGGGAGGTGCTGTGGGGCCTTGCATCGCTCGTATCCTGGCAGTGGATGGAAGGTCGGCGACTCGACAGCCGCGTGCAGGCGTAAGTCGGCGTGCTGTCCATCATTCGCCTTCCCACCAGCTTGCAGCGGAGCCTGAACGCCGCCGCCGGCGGCCTGCTGCATGCCCCGGGCGGCATACGAATCGACTTCGCGCGCCCTCGCGCCGAGCCGGCGCTGGTGCCGCCGGACTCCGTTTCGTGGCGCATTTTCAAGAACCCGATTTCGCTTTTCGTGGGAGGGGTCGCGGGCGTCATTCTCGAGCTGGCAGAACCCTCCGTACGCACAGGGGTATGGGAACACTCTTCGTTCCGGAACGACCCCATGCGCCGGCTGCAACGAACCGGGTTGGCGGCGATGGTGACGGTCTATGGCGCGCGCAGCATTGCAGAGCCGATGATTGCCGGAATTTCCCGCATGCATGCCAAGGTGGCCGGGAAGACGCCCGCGGGATTGGCTTACTGCGCCAACGATGCGCAATTGCTGGCCTGGGTGCATGCCACCGCGTCGTTCGGCTTCGCCCATGCGTACAGCCTTTACGTCGATGACCTCGGCGGTGCCGCGTTCGACGCGTTTTATCGCGAAGGCGCGCCCGTCGCGCGCCTCTACGGGGCGCCGGAGGTGCCGGCCTCGCGCGCCGAATTCCTGGGTCTGTTCGACGGCATGCGTGGGCGGTTGGAATCGTCCCCGATCCTGTTCGAGTTTCTGCAAATCATGCGCGACACACCCGCCTTTCCGGGTCCGCTTCAATGGATGCAGAGCATGTTGGTGCGGGCCGCCGTCGACATGATTCCAGACTGGATTCGCGACCGCATGGGTCTGACCTCACGGTATGGTCTGCGCGTTGGAGAACGGTCCATCGTCAAGCTGGCGGGAAGCCTCGCGGACCGCATCATTTTGTCGGAGAGTCCCGCGGCGCAATCGTGCCTTCGTCTGGGTCTGCCGATCACCTACCTTTATAAGTGACGTCACGCAGCGAAGCCTGAACGCGTCGGCCGTTCTTGGCGAATACCCAGTCGAAGATCTTGCCGGAGCGCGGGGAGAAATGATTGATGCAGCGGTGCCCCGACAGTTCGTCCGGATGACGCGGCTGACCATGGGTGGACAGATATCCCGGCGCCGCCGCTCCACGGAGACTTGCGCCACATTGAGGCGCACGGGTCGGGCGGGCGTGCGACACTGCCGCACTGAATCCGCCGACCCGGTTCCGCCCCACCCCCTGGGCCGAATTTCGAACTGGCACGGATATTGCTGATTATTTAACCAGCGGCTCCCCGGTGGCTTCACGAGATCGACGACTCATGGCTTTACCGTCGTACAAGTTTCTCAGGACCTTCCAGGTCGCGGCGAAGCTCGGGAGCTTCAAAGCGGCAGCCGAGGAATTGTGCGTCACGGCATCCGCCGTCAGCCATCAGATCAAGACCCTCGAGGCTCAGCTCGGCGTCGAGCTGTTCGAGCGCGGCATACGAACGCTCGCGCTGACGGATGCAGGCAGGCACTATCTCGAGCATATCAACGATATTTTTGCAAAGCTCGAATCCGTCACCGAACAGGTGCGGGGACGTTTCGGTCGTTCGATCATCCGTCTGAATGTCCCCCCGTTCTTCGCGAATCAACTGCTCCTGCCGCGGCTATCGGCGTTTTCACAAAAGCGGCAAGACACCGACATCCGCATCGAGACCACGCTGTCGTCACCCCGGACCCATCCGCCCGAAGCCGACCTATCCATCATCGTGGGCACGGGCCCGTGGGAGGGCCTCACGGCGCACGCTCTGTTTGCACAAAGTTTCGTCGCCGCGTGTTCGCCGTTTTATCTTCTCGAGCATCCCATCGACACGCTCGATGACCTCAACGGAATGACGCTGTTGCAGCACGAGGAGCGACGTGACGCATGGGAACGCTGGGCATGGGCATTGGGAATCAACCCCATCACACCGAACCGCCTGATCCGCCTGGACAACATGTCCGCCGTGGTCCTCGCGGCCGAACAGGGCATTGGCATCGCCCTCGTGCCCCCGAAGCTCACGGCCGATCGCTTCGCCGCCGGCAGCCTGGTGAAATTGTTCGACGCCGAGTTGACCACCAACGAAAATTACGTGTTGCTGCACCGGCCCGAGGACGATACGCGCGAAGACCTGCAAGAATTGAGGCGATGGATTTTGGACCAATGCCGCGTTGCCTGAGCGCTCCTGCGCTTAAGCCTTGCCGCGCGCCTGCGGCGGAATGTAGGCGTCGAGCAGAACGTGCGCGGTCGCTGCGGCATTGGCCATGGGTCCATCGGCGGCGCCGAACGTCAGGCGCGTGACGTAGCAACCTTCCATCAGCAACATCAACGCATCGCCCAACTGGGCGGGGTCGGTCAGCCGCCCCGGGTGATCGCCGCCATTTCGGCCATTCGACCCATGCTCGGACTGGGCCACGACTCACGGGTGGCCACCGACCGTTAGACTGCCGGCGACGTCCGCGGCACCTTCACTCCCAGATTACCCCGCAAGGTCGACGCCTCGTAAACGTCGCGGAAAAGGCCACGCCGACGCAACTCCGGAACCACCAGCGTGATGAAGTCATCGAGACCACCCGGAAACAGCGCCGGCATGATGTTGAATCCGTCGGCTCCCGCGCCCCGAAAGCGCGCCTCCATCTCATCGGCGATCGAGGCGGGTGTGCCGATCAGCTGCCAGTGTCCACGCGCCCCCGCGAAATGGCGCGCCAGCTGCCTGATCGACAGACCTTCGCGCCGCCCCATATCGATGATCAGCTGCTGTCGGCTCTGAATGCCATCCGTGGGCGGCATGTCCGGGAGCGGACCATCGAGCGGATGACGGGACAGATCCTTGATGCTGAGATAGCTTGCCAGCAACGCGACGCCGACTTGGTCCGGGATGAGTTCCTGCAGGGCAGCGTATTTTGCCCTCGCCTCGCTCATCGTCGGTGCGACGATCGGTGACAAGCCCGGCATGATCTTCAGGTCGTTCGGCTCACGGCCGAAGGCAGCCAGACGCCGCTTCACATCCGCGTAAAAGGCCTGCGATTCCGTGAGCGTTTGAGCGGCCGAGAACACAACGTCGGCGGTGCGCGCCGCCAGGTTCTTGCCGACGTCCGATGCGCCGGCCTGTACCATCAAGGGCCTTCCCTGGGGCGAACATTGACTGTCGAGCAGACCCTGCACGATGAAGTGGGCGCCTCGATGGTGCACCGGATGCAGCCTGGCCGGATCGGCATAGACGCCGTTTGCCGCATCGACGACATAGGCGCCGGCGTCCACCCCATCCCAGAGAGCGACGGCGACGTCCGCGAACTCCTCCGCCCACGCATAGCGCGCGGCGTGTGGTCGCAGCCCGCTGGAGACGAAATTTTCCGCCTCCAACTCGCTGGCGGAGGTCACCAGATTCCAGCCCACCCGCCCGCCGCTCAACTGATCGAGTGACGCAAAGGCTCGGGCCAGTCCATACGGTTCGTTGTAGGTCGTCGAGGCGGTCGCCACCAATCCGATGCGCGACGTGTTGACGGCAAGCGCTGCCAACAGGCTTAAGGGTTCGAAGCTGGTAGAGCGCGCCGCTTGAGCGGCGAGGCGCGGATCGCGCTCGCGGATGGCAGCCGCATCCTCGACGAAGATCATGTCGAATTGCGCCCGTTCGGCCGATTGCGCCAGTGCGATGAAATGTCGGATGTCCACGCCCGCCCGAGCGTACGCCAGCGGGTGACGCCAGGCGGCGATATGGTGGCCGCCCGCCATCAGGAAAGCGCCCAGCTTCATCTTGGCCGCATCGCTGCTCATGAGCGAAGCAGCCCCAGATGATGGCGCAGGGTCGTTCCCTCGTAGCGACCGCGGAACAGGCCGCGCCCGCGCAATTCCGGGACCACGCAATCCATGAAGAGGTCGAAACAGCGCGCCACCGGCGGCAGGATCACGAAGCCGTCGATCGCGCTCCGTTCGAACCAAACCTGCAGGGCGTCGGCAATCTCCATTGACGTTCCGATCAGAGGACATCCCTGCGGCAGATCCGCGGGCATCGCCGGAAAGTCGCTGAGCCGATCATGAAGGGCCCGTGCCTCCGCCGCCGTCGTACCTACCCAGGGAATGACGTGCGCCAGGATCCGCACCTCCGCGCGGTTTCGTCCGCCCGCCTTCAATCGAAGCTCGACGTCGGCCGCGAGCGTCGCGCTCACGGCCCGGGACCCGCCCGGCAGAAACATCAAATCCGCCGCTTGCACGCCGATCGCCATCGTGTCCGGCGTCATCACATGCGCAATGACGGGCTTGCCCTGCGGCGAGCGATTGACGTTCAGCGGCCCGCGCACGGTGAAATGTTCGCCCCGATGATCGAGCACATGCATTTTATCCGGCATGAAGAGCCACCCACCCGCCTTGTCATAGACGAAGGCATCGTGATCCCAGCTCTCCCATAACGCCCCGACCACCGCGATGTATTCCGAATCCCAACCGTCATCGCGCCCGGAGGCAACCACATTCCAGGCAACCCGGCCATCACTGATGATGTCGAGCGACGCGAAGCGACGGGCGAGATTGTACAGTTCGTGCTGAGCGGCGGCGGCCGTCGCCACGAAGCCGATGCGGCTCGCGAGCGTCGCCAGCGCCGCGGTCAACGTCGTCGGCTCGAACGGGACGGCCTGCGGGGACGGTTCGGTCAACGGGCGACGCGTCTCCCGATCGGCAAGAAACACGAAATCGAGCGCGCCCGCCTCGGCTTTGCGCGTCTGCGCCGCGAGCTGGTTCACGCCGAGCGCCGCAACGCCGCCGGGGTATTCCCGCCATGCGGCCGGATGGTGTCCGAACGGGCTGAGAGACATGCCGATGTGCATCATATGGAAAAAATCGCGTCTCTGGAGAGACGCCCCATCACGGATCCGGTCTCATCGACGACGGCCAAAACGTCGCTGTTCGCGGCGACCATCAGGGCCAGCGCATCCTTGAGATTGGTCGAGGCACCGACGGCGACCGGATTTCCGGGGGGAGTGTCGTGGCCCATCGCATCGATGACGGTGAACAAGCTCAGGCGCTTGATCGCACGATCGATTCCGATGAAGCTCTCCACGAAGCCGTCGGCGGGATGCGACAGGATCGCGGACGGTGTGTCGTACTGGACGATCTTCCCGCTTCGCATGATGGCGATCCGGTCGCCGAGACGGACGGCCTCGTCGAGATCGTGCGTGACCAGCACCACCGTCTTTCGTACGCGCGTCAGGATCTCCCGGAACTCCGACTGAAGCCGCGCTCGCGCGATGGGATCGAGCGCCCCGAACGGCTCGTCCATCAACAACACCGGTGGGTCGGCGGCGAGCGCCCGGGCAACTCCCACGCGTTGACGCTGCCCACCGGAAAGCTGTCGCGGATGGCGCGGAATCATCTCATCGGGATCGAGTCCGACGAGACGCAAAAGTTCATCCGTTCGGGCCGCTATACGGGCCCGATCCCACCCGAGCAACTTCGGCACGGCCGCAATGTTCTCCCCGATCGTCATGTGCGGAAACAACCCCACCTGTTGGATGACATACCCGATATGGCGACGCAGCCGCACCGCGTCGACCTGGGTGATGTCCTCGCCGTTCACCAGTATCCTCCCGCTCGTGGGATCGACCAGCCGGTTGATCATGCGCATCGTGGTCGTCTTGCCGCACCCGGAGGGACCGATTAACGCGACGGTCATGCCCTCGGGAATGTGCAGACTAAGATCGTCGACCGAGGCCGCAGCCGACCCCGGATACCGCTTGGTGACATGTTCCAGGACGATCATGCGCCGGACTCCGATGAAAACAGCCGCCTTTGAGCGACCCCGAGAATCCATTCCGCCCCCAGCGCCAGCAGGGCGATGGGCACCGCCCCGACCAGCATGCGCGACGTGTCCATCATGCTGATCCCGGTCGCAATGAAATCGCCCAGGCCGCCGCCGCCGATGAAGGGCGCCAATGTCGCGCCGGCGAGAACCTGCACCGAAGCCGTGCGCGCGCCGGCGAACATGGCCGGTGCCGCGAGCGACAATCGAATCTTTCTCAGCACCTGTCCCTCGCTCATGCCCATGCCGATGGCGGCGTCGACCACGTCGGGATCGACATCCCGCAGGCCGACATAGGCATTCAGCAGAATGGGGGGCATCGCAAGCACGGTCAGCGCGACGATCGAGGGCCATAAGCCGATGCCGAGCAACGGCATCATGATGGCAAGAATGGCGAGGCTCGGGATCGTCCGCAACGCATTGACACCCCCGACGACGCCGGTCGCGAGCCAGCGTCGATGCACGATCAGGATCGCGAGAGGCAGGGCCAGCGCCAGGGCCAACGTCAGCGAAATCCCGCACATCAAGAGATGCTGTCCGAGCGCGCGGTAGAACTCCGGCCGATGCTGCAGGGCCCAGGTCCATGCGTTGCTCATCGGCCAATTCCCTGCCGCCGCCGCAGCGCCCTCTCGGCGTGGCTCAACGCGAGGTCGAAAGACGTCGACAGCAACGCGGTGAGGGCGCCGCCGACCACGATTTTTTCGGTATAGCTCTGATCTATTCCCATGAGGATGATGGTGCCGAGGCCGCCTGCATCGATGAACGCAGCCACCGTGGCGATGCCGATCACCGTCACCGTGGCGATTCGGATGCCGGAGATGATGAGCGGCAGCGCCAGAGGAAGCTCGATGCGCACGAGCCGCTGCCATGGGCTGTAACCCATTCCGTCCGCGGCATCGAGAACATCGGCGGGGAGGCCGCGAAGACCGGTCACCACGTTGCGCAACAGGATGAGCAGCGTATAGGACGACAGACCGACCAGCGCCGGCTTCATGCCCAGCCCCATGACCGGAATCAGCATGGCGAACAACGCCAGACTCGGTATGACGAAAATGATGGAGGTGATGGTCAGAACGCCGGCGTACAGCCTGGGTCGGCGCGCACAGACGATGCCGAGGGCCAGCGCAATGAGGGTGCCGACACAAACCGACACCAACGAGAGCACTAGGTGCTGCCACAGCGCCGTCAGGATTTCCGGGACGTGTCTTGGGGTCCAGATCAAGGTCGCCGCTCCGACACGTTGCTCTTCAGATGCCTTTGTCGCTCAGGAATTTGCGCGCGACGTCCTTCGGCTCCTCTTTGTCGCGCTCGACGGCCGCATTCATCGAACGCATATTCTCGTTGGTCAACAGCGAACCGACCCTGTTCAGAACCTCCGCGATCCGCGGACTTTTTGCCAACGTGTCCTGGCGTATGATGGGCACGAGAAAGTACGGAGGAAAAAGATGCTTGTCGTCGGCCAGCACGATGAGCTTGTCCTCGACGATCTGCCAGTCCGTCGTGAAGCCGAACGAGACGTCGATGTTCCGCGAGGTAAGCGCGCTGTAGCGGATGCCGAGTTTGGCCAGGTTGCGGAACTCCTTGAAGTGAATTCCGTAGACCTGGGCCATGCCGGGCAACCCATCCTTTCGATCCGTGAAACTACCTTCGGCGCCGAAGCTCAGACTCCCCGAGACGGCCCCCAGATCACTCAACGTGCGCAGCTTGTACTTGGCCGCAGTCTCGGGAAGGACGATGATCGCGTACCCATTCTCGACCCGCGTCGGCTGCAGCAAGGTAAGATGAAGATTCTTCTCGTAATAATCCTTGACCGTCTTGTAGGTTTGCTCCGGGGAACCCGACAAGTCACCCTTGACGACATGCGCCATCGCCGTTCCGGTGTATTCCGGATACAGGTCGATGTCGCCGTTGAGCAGTGCAGCATGCGCGATCAGCGTGGCGCCGAGATTCGTGCGCGTCTGCGCCTTGATGCCGGCTTTTTCCAATGCTTGTGCATAGATTTCGGCGACGATGAACTGCTCCGTGAAGTTCTTGCTGCCGACCTTCACCACCTGGGCATGGGAGACGGCGACGGCCCATACCGCAAGAAATCCGACGAGCAAACGACATTTTCGCACTGCAGACCCTTGATAAAACGCGCTGGAAACGGACACGATACCATTTGTACGGCGCCGCGAGCATCACCGACCAGTGGACAAACAGCTCGCTGCCGGAACTTTGGAGTGCGGATCATCTCGAAACCCATGAGCGCCATGCGCTCCCCGCTTTCTCCCTGAGCGGGCGAACCCGGTTTGTCATCCCCATGCCGGGTTTCAACTGTCTCGGTGGCCGTGATTTCGCGGCCACCGAGGCTTTTTTCAATTGGCCGGTCACGATCGTCGCGCACTCCTGGATCAGCAATCGTGTGAACGAGCCAATCTACAGCGAGCAACTCCATGCCTTGTTCGGCACCGGCATCCTGAGGGCGTTGGCCGCCAAACTCGATCTGATGCCGCGCGACCTGGTGCGCCATCTTTCCCAGGCGCTCCCGCGCGCCATGAACAAACTGTCGGCTCAGCCGGACGCCCGGCCAATACCCTGAGTGGCCGCGTGGTGGTAGTGTAGCGCTGCACTATTTCATCAAAGGCTGGCGCGTGTTCTGGATTTTTGCAGGAATTGCTCTCGGGCTTGTCTTGCTCCCGGCCAGATTTCGCAGGCTCGGCGCGGCCGGCGTGGTCGCCGTCATCCTCGTATTCGTGGCCGTGATCGCGGTGAATCGCCGCTCGCCTCCCGACGTTCCTTCCCCGAGCATCGAGAGAACCGTGCCACCTGCCGGGTCCCGGCGGTTCGACTTCGACCAGTACGAACGCGACAAGAAAGACCGGGCGGATCCAGGCGCCAAAACCCGCATCCCGATATCGGCGCTACGGTTCGATCAAGTGCAGCCGATCACCGGGATCGACGCCGGCTCCATCCGCGCGGTTCGAGCCAGGCTCTACAACGACTCGCACGAATTTCCGTTGACGGACTATTCATTCTACCTCGTGATTCAAGATTGTCTGCCGACGGGTGAGGGGAAGCCCGACCGTTGCACGACCGTCTACGATCAGCGGGGAACCGCCTCGCTGATCGTCCCGCCCGATCAAGCGCGTGACGTCACGATCTCGATTCCGAGAAATCCCCCGAACTCCTCAGCCCCATTCAAACTCCTCGGCACTGCTCGGGTCGAATTGACACCCGTCGAGGCGCGCGCGTATCAGCCGACGCCGGGCTCGTAGCGCCTATTCGCCCCCGCCCGCGATGCGGTTGAGGGCGGCCTCTAAGCTGCCCACGGTGCGCAAGGCATCGTGCAGCTTGTCGAGCCCGAACAAGCCCAGACGAAAGCTGCGGAAATCCGGTCCTTCATCGCACTCCAACGGGACCCCCGCGGCGCTCTGAAGCCCGGCGGCGAGAAATTTCTCTCCGGACTGGATCGCCGGATCGGTCGTATAGCTCACCACGACGCCGGGCGCCTGGAACGCTTCCGCCGCTACGCTCTTGAATCC
>Ga0182014_10006818_pt1 | contig 12128 bp, 7 predicted proteins | sample 612S2DmetaG_FD_120489 | JGI IMG/M metagenome (GOLD analysis project Ga0182014, IMG submission 120489) | Permafrost microbial communities from Stordalen Mire, Sweden - 612S2D metaG | ecosystem: Environmental > Terrestrial > Soil > Wetlands > Permafrost | place: Sweden: Stordalen | collected... | reverse complement strand
CCTCCTTCTCCCCATCACAAGCGTCCTCTTCGGATGGAGCAACTGGGAGAGCATCCTCGAAGAGTGGAACGTCCAGAACATCGCCGCCGTCGCATTCTCTCTGATCGCAGTTATGTCAGTCGCGGCTGTCTTCGCGGCTGCAACCTCACGGAGGAAGATGCTGCTAGCGGGAGGCATCGTCTGCTGCCTCATAGCATCATTGCTGGGTGAGCCAGGCCTACTGTCATGGCCTGCCTGCCTCGTTGTGTCCTTCTTCCCCTGGGTTCGCGGGCGCATCGTGGAGCGAAGCTGCCTTGTCCTCGCCGCCGCGGTCTTCTTCGCCATCTACCTGCCGGGCACAGCGAGCACGTCGCTCCAGTACGATCTCCAGCACGTGGGTCTCGTCATCGAGTTTGCGATCGCGGCCCTTGGCAACGGCATCCTCGGCATGCTCGACAATCAGCCTGCCCTGGGCGTCGCCTTGGCATTCGGCATCCTTCAGACCATCCTCTGTCTAGCCGCGATAATCGTTGTCCTTCGAACCAAGCCGCCCGGGCGAGAGCCCTACCGCATCTATGTCGGACTCATTGCCTTTGGACTCATTGGTGCCCTCTCCATGGCTCTTGCGCGAACGGACTACGGGCTCGCCACTGCCACCTCCTCTCGGTATGTGGTCACCACGGCTCCGACCATCATTGGGCTCTACCTCCTTTGCGTCCGGGTCTCACTGGACGCGCACGCGCGGCACGCTCGTGCTTCTGCAACCCAACCCATAAGACACAAGGGGTCTGGGTACGTCATCGTCGCAGACAGTGAGCGGCCACAGACTGAGCGCTTGAGATGGGTCGGCTTCGGCGGGGTTGCTCTTCTTGCGGCATTGACCATGCTCTCCGCCTCGGGGTTCGCAGACATCGATGAGTATCATCTTGGCAGCGCGCGACTCGGATACTTCACGTCCCTCGAGTACTATGCGTGCCACGCCTCGTCCGCTGGCGATGCGCAGTTGCAGCTGTTCCAGTATGGTCCGCCAGACCTCCTGAAATCGAGTATCGCCGATTTGCGCGAGGCGCACTTGTCTGTCTTCAGTGGGACCACCTGTGCGACTCTCTCCCCACCTCCGTGAATCGGGACGAGCTAGTCGACAGCCGAGGAAGGGCTTTGCCACGATACCGCACTGCACCTCATCAGTTCTGGGCGACTTGGCTGCACTGTAGGCAGGACGCTAGACTGCGAGGCGTTCTCCACGCACTTGCAGCCAACACCGGCTAGCGGAGAGTGCAGTCTCTCGGTATGCATTGATCACAGCCCCGACGGCCATCGGCTTGTATCTGGTCTTTGCACAAATGGCTTCTGACGTACGCCGCCAATCGGCCTCTGGCATTCGCGCGAAGTGGAAGAAGACATGCGCACCCGTGATCTACGCCATAACAGCATTCACTCTGATCGGGGTCTTGGGCGGCGCGCTCGCCGGCGACGCAAGTGAGGTGTACATGGCCCAGTATCGGAGGGACTACTGGGAGTCCAGGGAGTACATTGCTTGCCATGCTTCCACAGCCAGTGACCAGCAGCTAGCGATATACCAGTACGGTAACACCTATGCCGCTCTGCTCCAGTCAATTGCGGAGCTGCCGGAAAGCCATTTGAGTGTCTTCAGTGGCAACCAATGCGAGCTGGTCTCGAAACTCGGTTCCTAGTATGTCGGCGGGCAGACGACGGGCTTCAGGTGTCGCCTACCACGAGCATGGGACCAGCTGGGCGGTTGTGTTGCCACCGAAATGGGACTACCGGTTTGTCAGTCATGGCCGACCACCCCGGGAGCCCAGGAGCCGGCATCTCGGGATCGTCCGGATAGTCCAACGGTGTAGGGGACCGCGAAAAGTGCACAGAGATGATCACGAATAGTGCACAGGTATCGGGGCTCAGCCAACCATAGCACTGCCTCCCTTGAGCCTCTGTTGGGCGGTGTAGGCGCGCATCCGGTAGCTGGCGCCGCGGATGTTGAACACGGGGGCGGTGTGGAGCAGCCGGTCGACGATCGCGAAGGCCACCACCGGGTCGGCGAAGACCTGGTTCCAGTCGCCGAAGCCGCGATTGGAGGTGAGCACGATCGATCGAGCGCCGGTCGTAGCGGCGGCTGACCACCTGGAAGATCCAGTTGGCCGAGGCTTGGTCGAGGGGCAGGTAACCGAGCTCGTCGATGACCAGGACTGAGGGGCTCAAGTAGGTGCGCAACTTGGGGGCGGCGGTGCCCTCGAGTTGGGCGGCCTGGAGCGCGGCCACCATGTCCGCGGCGACGGTGAAGTAGGTGGGGTAGCCGGCGTCGGTGGCGGCAATGCCCAGGGCGATCGCCAGGTGGGACTTGCCCACCCCGGGCGGTGACAGGAGGATGACGTTGCGCTTCTCCTCGACGAAACGCAGGGTCGAGAGCTCGGCCACCACCTTGCGGTCGATGCCGGGCTGGAAGTCGAGGTCGAACTCGGCGAGGGTCTTGTGCACCGGGTAGCGGGCGAAGCGCAGGCGGCTCCGCTGCCGCCGCTGGCGAGTTGCCTCGACCTCGATGGCGAGGAGCTGTTCCAGGACCTGGGTGGCGGAGAGCTTCTCCTTGATCCCGCGGTCCAACTCGGCGGCCAGGTGCTCAGCGGCGGCCGACATCTGCAGGTAGGCAAGGTGCTGCGGAGCCGCTGGTAGGAGCTCGGCTCCGGGGTACTGGAGGCCGGTGTCGATCGTGCCGCGGCGGGGCTCATATCGCCACCTCGTAGTCGGCGAGGGAACGCACCTCGACGGTCTCACCGGCACGACGCAGCCCTCCGTCACGACCTCTCCAACGCACGGGTCGAGGCGATCAACACCCGGCTGCGCCTGCTCACCCGGATCGCCTTCGGCTTCCGCTCCGCGGACGCATTCATCGCCCTCGCCATGCTCAGCCTCGGCGCGGCTACTGCCCGCCTCTCCCCGGCCGCTCATGACCTCCGGAAAGGGACGAAAAGCCCTATTTCGATGAGTGGTTCTGGCCCGTCTCAGACAAGGCCCGCTGATTCCAGAGGCTTTACCCCTATGGAAAACGCTGAGATCCCGTAGATCCCATCGAAAATGCGTGTTACTGCCCTCCACGCAGGTACCGAAGCGACCAGAGGACGACGGAACCTCGGCAGTGCCTTAATGATCTTGTACTGGACAATGCGCGCATCGACGCGGGTGAGTGGCAGAGGGGCCGCCTCCAGCCCAGCCTTGCCAAGTGCCTTGGCCCATGATTGAGGCGACCAGAAGGTGACATGGACATCCGGGATTTGGGCGTAGTACCATCGATCAAGAGGCCCCCGGGCCTTCGCCAGGTTGCCGGTGGTGATGTACAGGAAGCCGCCCGGCTTCAGGCAGTTGGCTATCGACCGCAGCACTGGCAACGGGTTCGTCAGGTGCTCGACAACTTCAATCGCCGTGATAACGTCATAGCGCTCACGAAGTTCAGACAGCGGGGGCGCCAGCAGCCCCTTGGCAGCCAGTACGGTGGCGGCGTATCCCTCGTCCAGGCCGTCAGCTTCGATTCCGAGTTCCCTCGCAGTCCGCACCAGACCCCCTAACCCGGCGCCCCAATCCAGGAGTCTCCACGAATTTGCGTGTGGTTGGCGACATTTCACGATGTCACCCACCGTTCGCATGATGCCGTTCCACTCAAGTTCACGGGTGGATCCTGGCCTCTCATCTCCCACATAGTCGACCGTAGGATCCGCCCCTTTGCCTTCGTAGTACTCGGCCCCGTAGAGATCGGGAAAATCAGTCCGCGGATCAAGTACAAGACCCAATTGGCACGGTTCGCACATACCAAGCTGGAAAGTCACTGAAGAGAAGGGCGAGCGTAGTGACGAAACCAACTGTGGCCTCTCGCCGCAAAGAGGACAGTTCCTCATGGTCGTCCCATGAGAGAACGATAACCCATCCGCCCTCGGGGCGACGCAGCACGCCGCGGGTCAGCGGTCTGAGTATAGCTCCACGAAACGGTACTTGAAGCAGGCTTTCAGCCACGTCAGCGGATCCCTGACGAAGGCGATCTTCTTGCCCTCGCTGAAGGAGCGCGACCGATAGGTCACCGGGATCTCGCGTGGGAGGTAGCCGGCACGCACAAGCTTGGCCACAAGCTCCCAATCGAAGTCGAAACGGTTGCATTCAAACGAGAGCCCGTAGAGGCAGTCGCGGCGCATGACCTTGAACATCGTGAACGGATCATTGAGGCGCTGCCCGTAGACGGTGTTGAAGAGGAACAGGAAGATGAAGTGACCGACGTTCATCACGCGGCTGACCACGCCGTGCTGGCCAAAGTCTCTCACGCCCCAGGAGCCTTCTGGGCTCATGCGAATTCCCAGCACAAAACCCACCTCGCCGGCTCGAAGCGGCTCCAGCAAAGCGTCGTAATCGTCGATGTCGTACTCCGTGTCTGCGTCCTGGATCAGCACGAAGTCGCCGCGTGCGAGTTCCAGACCGGCGCGGACAGCGTGGCCCTTGCCTCTCGGCCGATCCTCCAGGATCACGCTGACCCGGGGGTGCTCCGAGTACGAGAGGGTCCTCTCGCGTGTACCGTCGGTGGAGTTGCTCTCGACGACGATGACCTCTATGTCGATGCCGGGAATCTCTTTCTGGAGAAGGAGGGTCATGGTCGTATCGAAGGTCCGGATCTCGTTGTAGGCGGGAACGACCACCGACAGGCGCTGGGCGCGCTGTGTCGGTGGGGGCAGTGAACTGCGATGTGCGGTGACGACGAGGTCGGTTCCGCAGCGGCGGAGTCGCGGCTGCTCGAAGCCCTCCCGGAAGAGCAGACCCTGGAGCGTCTCTCCAGGGAAGAGGAGGATGCCAGGCTCTGCAGCCGCGAGGGCCCGGAGTTTGCGTGGCCCCGCGGCTCGAACGTCGTGAACGGTGAGAGCCAAGCGCCCGCCGGGCTGCAGCCGGTGGTAAGCCCAGGCAAGAAGGGAGCCGGGGTCACCGACATGCTCAAGCACGTCGTCGAGGACGCACACGGGAACAGCGGCTTCAGTGACCGACCCCCCCCGCTCCCGGCTGAGGTTGACCGCCCCCAGGTCGAGCCGGTCGACCCGATCCGGAGGATCCAGTGCCGCTCTGGACGCGTCCGACACCCAGAGCGCCGCGACTTCGGATCCGTCTGTGCCATCCGGGCAAGGTCGCCTCTTCACCGCCGCGTCGAGGGCAGCCTGCAGACGGGCATCTACCCGACGCCTGACGGAGGGTTTGCTCCCTGCGGGCGAAGACAGAAGGGTTTGTCTCCGCCGGCCGCGCCGGCCAATACCAGTGGGCCGCGCCTCCGGCCGCATCGGCTCAATCGCGGGCGCCTCGACTTTGGTCGACAACAGCTTGGGCCTGATCGGACCGCTCATCATCCACTCCGACCTAGGGTGGGCATGGCCTCCCAGAAGGGGTCATCGCGGATGATACGGGAGAGGCCCGGGATCATGTTTGACCGCCGAACTCAGCAGAGTCCGTCAGGGAGCGTTTCTGCATTGGGCGACCGAGTTTGGATGGGCTACCCAGGGTAGCTCCACACCAGCGCGCCCTGGTCGTGACGCGGTTGAGCCCCTGCCAACTGGATGAGGAAGTTCTCCATCGGCTTCTGCACTGCTGGCTCGAGGCCGTAGGCCATCGGACCCATGACGATCACGCTGACGTCCATCTCCTTCAAGGCGCCACGCGCGGCCTTGATGACGCTGGTGAAGCTGGGGCCGCACCACTTGATCAGAGATGTCGTTTGAATGGCGTGCAACGCGCAGCTGAGAGCGGTCCCTTCGTCTCCGGCCCACACCACGCCTCCAGGGCCCTCTGTGTACATCGCGGCCGATACCATCCGCACCTGGAAGTCCGACTGCGCCTGCCAGAGTGTCGGCTCCATCGAGTACCCGCTGCCATCCCCGTAGGGCACGACCAACGCCACGGACCCGGCCGGGACACTGGAGATGTCGCCACCGGGGAGGAAGTAGCGCGGGGTGAGGGCCGTCCACGTCCGCATCGGCATCTGTGGCGCCAGAGTGACGCCAACCAGGACAATGGCGGCGCCGCCGGCGAGACGCCCACGCCACCGGCCCTGGAGCACCACCCGATCGGTGACGACGGCGACCACGGCCGACAGGCCGAGCTCCGTGAAGAGCGCGAACCGGGAGGGGAGGAGGTTCGCCAGCATCGGAATATAGATCAGCAGACGTCCCGGGAGTGGAAGCAGGTGATGGGTCACGCCGTCGATATGGAGAAACGGGCCGAGGCTCCACACCAGGGCGGCGGCCGTTCCGCAGCCCACGATGACCATCCAGCGGTCCCTGCGCCATCGCAGGAAGGCCCACAGGCTGAGAAGGAGCAGGGGTATGCCGATGTACGAGTCGGACTCGAGCTCTCCGGCGGTCCAATGGCTGACCAGACCGATGGTGAACGGAGGGTTCAGGCTGGTGAGCCCGTTGGGTACGACGAGGTTGATAGCATCGGTCACGTACTCGTTCGGCGTCTGGATCAGCCCGGTAATCCGCCCCGGCCCGAGAAGCTGATAGGCGAGGGGGACCCCGGCGATCACCACGAACAGCAGCACGGCCACCCCGAGCGTCTTGGCCAGGGGAATGACGCGCTCCCTCACGCTCCGAGGGAACAGCAGGGCGGCGATCACGATGGTGGTACCCACCACGACCAGGCAGAGGGCCAGGATCTCCTCACTGAGAAGTATCTGCGCGGCGGCCAGCAGGCCGATGACGGCGCCCCAGCGGAGGTTGCGGTGGTCGGGGTGCCGGATCACTGTCTCGGTGGCGATGAATAGAAGTGGCACCGGGAAGAAGAGAAGTAGTTGGAGGTGGGCGAGAGCCTGGCTCGTGGCAAACGGACCAAGAACCACAAGCAGGCCGCCGAGCCAGGCCGCCGTCATGTGCCGGACGTGACGGCGCAGCCATAGGAACGTGCACCAGCCGTCGAGCGCGAGTCCCAGGACGAGGGCCGCGTTATAGGAGACGACGACCCCGAAGAACGCGGTGACGGGCGACATCGCCAGTCCTGACAGGGGGATGCTGGTGTTCCACATCACGTTCGATCCCATCGGCAGGTTCACGTAGCTCTGGTGTAAGGGATTCAGGCCGTGGCTCAGGGCGAATGGGAACCAGCCGAGGAAAGACATCGAGAGCATAGGATCGCCCGCAAACCCAGGCCACTCCATGGTCGGATTGCGCCATGCGGGAAACGTCAGAGCCAGCGCGACCAGAACGTATGCTCCGAAGGACCACAGCCGCGTTCCGGGCCGTGGGATGCGGAGACGCCGCAGCCACGCGGCGACCATCCCGTGCGGTCCCACACCCGTCTCGGCCCCTGTCCCCGCCACCTCGCCACCGCCAGTCGCTGCGGTCATCGGTCCCCCCCGTCTACCCGGCCGCCACGCCGAAAGACGCGTCGGTGACGGCGAGGAACTATCACCGCCCACCAGTTCCCGAGAGGGTGACGTCCGCACCGCGCCGCCCCCACGGCAGCGCATCGAGGGGAAGTCCCTCCGAGAGCTCAACCAAGCGGGCGGTCATTGCCGCTCCGGCCGCTGCGGGGCTGTAGCGCCTACGGATGGTCGCCGAGGCCGCGGCTCCGATCCGTCGCCTCGCCGCCGGGTTCTCATAAAGCCAGCGCATCCAAGTTGCCGCGCGACCGACGTCGGGTTCGGCCCAGAGCTGGCCCAGCTCGTACACCGCGTCGAGTCCCGGCTGGTCTAGGAGATCGGTCTCATCGACGGGTCGCAGCCGGTAGCCGGTCAGGCAGCTAGTGGCCTGGGTCATGAACTCCATGTTCCCCGAGTAACCTGTCGCCACCACGGGAAGACCTAGCAGCATTGCTTCGGCCATCCCCATGCCGAAACCCTCGGAGCGGTGGAGCGAGACGTAGACGTCGCAGAGGCTCAGCAGCGCATCCATCTCCGATCGGGTCAGGCTCTCTTCGATCACGATCCCACCGAGGTTCGTGACCTCGCGGGTCAGCCGCTCCCGAACCTTTGGGAGCCTGCGAAGGTTCAAAGCCTTGATCACGAGCCTTGCCGTGCCCTGGCGCTCCCAGGGGTCGAAGGCACGGCCGAAGGCGCGAAGGACTGCCCAGGGATTCTTTCGGGCCGGCGACGAGGTGGCGTCGAAGTGGAAGAGGAACAGGCAGACAGCCTCGGGGAGCCCGAAGTCGGCGCGGCTCAGTCGCGGGTCGGGCGTGGTCTCGATAGGAACCGGCATCACATGGATGGGTTTGTCCGTGTGGCCGCGGAACGCGGCCGCGGTGAACCGGCTACCGACCCACAGCTCGTCCACACGCGCGATCTGCGGGACCAGGGTCGTGGCCACGGTCGGCAGCTCCCAAAACCAGTGGCCGATCACGTAACGGGGGATGTTGGCGGGCCGGAGCTCGCCATTGCTGACGACGGGAAACTCGTTCACGTTCAGGTACCAGAGGTCGATAGGGCCGTAACGCCCGCTCCGCAGCCCGCGCAATGCTGCGGGCATCCGCTCTTCCGTGCGCGCGATGTCCGGCATCTCACGGTCGTTCAGCCACACCCGAACGCCGGAGCCGGCCAAGGCCGCCACGGAGTGGCGAGCCGCCTCCGCGAGGCCCGTCATCGCCCGCCAGTCGCCGAATGCGTTCACCTCCGCAACCAGGCGCGACGTCGGCACCGACACCCCCACCCGGCGCTGCGGGTTCGACCCACTGGATTTCGCGCAGAGGGTGGCATACCGGCGGGCGACCATCGCCGGGGATGCGTGAGATGCCACAAAGTGACGTGCTGCTCTTCCCCCTGAAGACCGCCGCACCGGATCCGCCACCAGCTCCTGCATCACCTGGGTGAGGGACGCCACCTCCTGGGTCGGGTCGGTGGAGATGGGCCAGCAGAACGTCCGGTCGAACTCGCGGTACTGGGGCAAGTCGCTCACGATCACCGGCTTGCCCGCTCCCAGGCTCCTCATGATCGTCGCGCTCGTCTCGCCCACGGTTGGCCCCCGCAGGCCGATCACCACGTCGCAGCCGAGGATCGCCGTCTCCAGGCCCTCGGGCGACAGGTCGGTGACTAGGTCCACAACACCCTCGATCGAGAGGGCGGTGATCTCCTGCCGGATAGCGTTGACCACCGCGGGGGACTCGCTCCGGCCGGCGATCAGCAAGCGTACCCGTCTTGGCACCTGCCGATGGAGCCCGGCGAACGCCTCAAGCACAACGGGGATGCGCTTGTGCGACGCCAGCCCGCCGAAGACACCGAAGACCACCCCATCGCGAGGCTGTCGCCGCAGGTCGAGCGCGCAGCCGAGCAGAGGCGCCGGCGAATGGATTCGTCTGACGCACGCTGCTGGGTATCGGCGGCTGACCTCCGCCTGGGCCCAGGCACTGTGGACGACGGTCACCAGGCTCGACTCCACCAGTCGCTGGGATAGCTGCAATCTCATGTGATCCAGCTGGCACCGTCCGTCGATAACCGTCGTCGGGAGGACCTCATCAACACTGGGGTCGTTGTAGCGGGCCTCTTCGAGTAGCGCCGCACTATCCGGGCCACCGCACAGTCCAATGTAGAAGTCGAGGAGACTGAGATCGTGAAGCACGAGCATCCCCGGCCGATCGAGCACGTGCGGATGCATGTAGGCGTGGAAGAGGGAGTGATTGCCCATCTGATACACGTCGAGGTCGCAGGGGCCGGCCTTGCCGGCCAGGTACGCGCTCGCCGCAACCATCGGGACGCCCTCTGGAGCCCGCACCGCCGAGGCGACGGCATCGCTGACGACAGCGACGACATCCAGCCGCTCCCGCAGGTGGGGGAGAAGCATTGCGCTGTAATCGGAGATCCCGCTCCGCTGCGGCGGCAATGGGCTCCACCAGGCGATGCGCACGACAGGCCTCTCCGTTTTCCTGGCTCAGACGCGCCGACCCAGGACTGCGTAGTCGAGGGGGCCGAAGATCCGGTGGTTGACAGCCTCGATCACCGGCAGCAGGTCCACTGCCCAGGGCCGCTCCCGGTCGGGCGGCGGCACTCCGTCGTCGGCGGGGTGCTTGTACCGGACCTCGACGTCGGCTAGGCCGCGCGCACCCACGAGGAATCCGAGAAAGAGAGGGTTCAAGGGGCGCACGTGACCCGGATCGATGTAGAAGGTCGATGCGCCGACCACGAGGCTGTCGGGATTGGGGGTCTCAAGGATGAGCAGCCCACCGGGTTCGAGCGCACGTATGCTGAGGTCGATCAACTCGATGAGCCGCTCGATAGAAACGTGCTCGGCCACGTGAAAGGCGGTCACGGCCGTCAGTGACCGCTCGGGGACCTTGGCGAGGTGCTGGAACGCGTCCGCGAGCCGGACGTCGAGCCCCCGGGCCACGCATCCTTCGACGAAATCCGCGTTAAGGTCGATTCCGTATGCGTCAACGCCCGATTCCTTTAGCACCTCCAGCCACTCGCCGCGCCCGCAGCCCACGTCGACCACCGGACCCTTGCGGGGCAGAGCGAGAACGTCGTCGAGGTACTCGCGGGCACGCTCCTTGATAACCTCGGTCGAGCCGCGAAATGCTTCTTCAAGGGCGACGTACATGTTGTCCACTGGCGACGGGAGGCGAGAGAGCCGCTGCGCATCGGGGGGTGCCGGCAGGGACCGCCGCACCTCAGTGAGGAAGAGGTCGACCTGGGCTTGGCGGATGCGCGCCTCGGACCGATCTCGCTCGCTGTGTGTCCGCATCCGGCTCACCACGTCGGCAAGCTCCTGGACCTGCGCCTGGACAGCGCCGGCGCGCTCGCCGGCCGTCAGTGCCTCCTGGATCTGCACGCCCAACTCGACGAGCTCGTCGCGCAGCGCGGCGAGCCCCTCGTGCTCCCGGGTGAACGCCTGGCGCTGCACGAGGTCGATCCGCGGCCCGAACTGAGCGATCTGTCCGCGCAAGTCGTCGAGTCCAGCGTCGATCCGCGGCCCCAATGGAGCGACCTGTCCGTACACATCGGTGAGTCCACTGTCGATGCGCAGCACCAACTGCCCGCGCAGGTCGTCGAGTCCAGACTGGAGCCTGGCCAGCTCCGCGAGTCCAGACTGGAGCCTGGCCAGATCCGCGACGACCGCCCTGTTGAAAGCGATCTGTCGATGCAACAGGGGTCGGCTCAACCGCTCGACCAGGCGCTTCAGGAAGCGTCGCCTCGTGCCCTTGGGGATGGGCAGTCCGAGCTCCGCGTTCTCGACGGCCGCAAGGAGCGAGCGCGAAGTCGCATCGGGCTGGGTCGGGGTCATGCTCCGGAGACTCCGCCAAGAGTGGCTTCCCGGACGCACGCGGTGCGGGGGTGGCTGTTGGCGATTACCCGGCGGTTGTGCACTGACATGTTCAGAGTAGGGGTCCTCCAAAGCGCCTTTGTTCTCTGCCAGCCCGGGTACCGTAGCATGCCAAGTCATTGGGTGAGCCGAGTTCCGCAAGCTGATCCGGGCTGTGGCTGGACCTGAGACCTGTTCCTGAGTTCACGGAGGCCGCTATTGGGGCTCCAATGGGCACAGTCTCCGGGGGGAGGGAGCTCAGGTCTCATCCACTCCAGGGCGTCGCTGGGCCCGTCGGGCCCCCAGGCTCACCGTGTGGATTGGGTTACGGCTGATGCGTGTGGAGCGGGGTGCAGCCGGCGGTTGCGCGAGTGTCCCTCGGCTCCGGGGGAGGGCCGAGCCACCGGCCTGCCCACCGCGGCTGGGGCGTGGGAAGCCAGCCGGGGGACGGTCGGTCACGCGGGTCATGGTAGTTTCCGCTCCATGCACCCCACCCGCTGGACCCTGAGGAAGGTCCCGGAGATCACCGCCTACTTCTGGATCCTCAAGGTCCTGACGACCGCCATGGGCGAGGCGACGTCGGACTACTCGGTGCATCAGATCGACCCATACGTCGCCGTTGGCCTCGGGGCCGTCGCTTTCGCCGCCGCCCTGGTCCTCCAGCTGTCCATCCGCCGCTACATCGCCTGGGTGTACTGGCTGGCGGTGGTCATGGTCGCCATCTTCGGCACCATGGTCGCCGATGCCCTGCACATCCAGTTGGGCGTGCCGTACGCGGTGTCTGCGGCGGGCTTCGCCGTCGCCCTGACCGCGATATTCATCGTCTGGTACTTGACGGAACGGACGCTCTCCATCCATCACATCACCACGCTGCGCCGCGAGCTCTTCTACTGG
>Ga0182014_10006817_pt1 | contig 12129 bp, 7 predicted proteins | sample 612S2DmetaG_FD_120489 | JGI IMG/M metagenome (GOLD analysis project Ga0182014, IMG submission 120489) | Permafrost microbial communities from Stordalen Mire, Sweden - 612S2D metaG | ecosystem: Environmental > Terrestrial > Soil > Wetlands > Permafrost | place: Sweden: Stordalen | collected... | reverse complement strand
TTCGCCATCACCCATGGCGTGGGCGAGCACATGGCCGGGCGGGGGCGGGGAAGCATCGTCAACGTCGCCTCGATTCAGGGAATGGTGGGCCCCGATTTCACGCTCTACGAGGGCTTGAACTGGGGCGCGCCCCCCGACTACTTCTTCCACAAGGGCGGAATGCTGCAACTGACGCGCTACGCCGCGGCCAAGCTCGGGCCCCGCGGCGTGCGGGTCAACGCCGTCGTGCCGGGCGGATTCTTCAACAACCAGGATCCCCAGTTCGTCGCCCGCTACAACGCCCGCACGTTCCTCGGCCGCATGGCCAACGACAGCGACGTGAAGGGAGCGATCGTTTTTCTGGCTTCCGATGCTTCCCTCTACGTCACCGGCGCGACGCTTGCCGTCGACGGCGGCTACACCGCCAAGTGAACCGACAACCCGACGAAGTTACTTCCTGGGAGAGAAGACACCATGCAGATGCGACCGAGTCGCGTGCTGGCCAAACTACGCAGCGGTGCAGTCGCCAGTTGCATCAAGTTGAACCTGGCCGATCCCCGCGCCGCCGAGATTGCCGCCTATAGCGGCGTCGATTGCGTGTGGATCGACCGCGAGCACGTGCCCAACGATCTGGCCGTGTTGGAGAACCAGGTTCGGGCGGCCAAGGCGCACGACGTCGACACCATCGTGCGCGTGGCGCGCGGCAGCTACAGCGACCTCGTTTGGCCCTTGGAGATGGACGCCGCCGGCATCATGGTGCCACACCTGATGAGCGCTGAGGAGGCGCGGCAGGTGGTCCGGCAGACGCGGTTTCACCCCCTGGGCCGGCGGCCGCTCGACGGCGGCAACGCCGACGGCGCCTACTGCATGGTCCCGCTGGACCAATACGTCTCCCAGGCCAACCAGCAGCGGCTGGTGATCGTGCAGATCGAGGACCCCGAGCCCATGGCGGAACTGGACGCGATCGCCCAGGTGCCGGGCATCGACATGCTGTTCTTCGGCCCCAGCGACTTCAGCCAAGGCATCGGGCATACCGGCGAGATGGGCCACCCGCGGGTCGTCGAAGCCCGACGCCTGATTGCCCAAACCGCGGCGCGCTACGGCAAGTTCGCCGGCACCGTGGCTTCGCTCGACACGCTGCCGGGGACGATCGCCTTGGGCTACCAGTTCATCAACATCGCCGCCGACGTGGTGGCGCTGGCCGACTACTTCCGTCGGGCGGTGGCCGCTTTCAACGACCTTACTTGCAAACCAACCCGCTCGCCCTGAGCGGCCAACCAGGCGTAGGGTGAAGCAATGACCCGTTCCTGGCGAATCAGCGACCGAGAGCTCACGTACGTCCGCCAGGTCTTGGACGGCGGCTTCCCTGGTTCGGCCAACGTGAGCTTCCTGGCGAAACTGGAGACGCTGTTTGCCGAGAAGTTCGGCTGCCGCTACGCGATCAGCCACGCCAACGGCACCGCGACGCTGCACGGGGCGCTGGCCGCCGTGGGCGTGGCGCCGGGCGACGAAGTCATCGTGCCGCCGCTCACGATGGCCTCGACCTCGCTGGCCGTCCTGCACCAGCAGGCGGTGCCGGTGTTTGCCGACGTCGATCCCCGCACCTTCCTCATCGACCCTGAAAGCATCCGCGACCGCATCACGCCGCGCACCCGGGCGATCATTACGGTGGCCACCTACGGCCTGTCGCCCGACATGGACCCGATCATGGAGCTGGCGCGAAAACACCAACTGGCGGTCATCGAGGATGATGCCCAGTGTTTTCTCGGCCGCTACAAGGGCCGGATCGTGGGGTCGATCGGCGACCTGGCCAGCTTCAGTTTCCAAAACTCCAAGCACATCACCTGCGGCGAAGGCGGCATGGTCACCACGAACAACATGGACTATGCCGATCGCGTGGCCCGCTTCGCCAGCCTGGGATATGGCCTGATCGGCGCCGGCGCGGGAAAGTCGCAGATCGACAAGCGGGCAATCCTGCATCCAAGTTTCAAGCGGCACGTGAGCCTCGGCTTCAATTATCGCATGGCGGAACTCTGCGCGGCGGTCCTGCTGGCCCAACTGGAACGGCTGGAGGAGTTCGTCGCCTGGCGCAGGCGGGCCGCCCAGGCGTTCGACCAGGTCGTCCGCCCCTGCGCGTGGTTGAAACCGCAGTACGTCGGCGCGGAGTATGAACATAGCTATTGGACCTACGCGGTGAAGCTGGACGCCGGGAAGGACGGTGTCACGTGGGAGCAGTTCTTCGACAAGTTCGCCCAACTCGGCGGTGACGGCTTCTACGGCGCTTGGAGCCTCACCTACCTGGAACCTCTCTTCCAGGAGGGCGCGCTGGGCCGCAAGTACGCGCCGGGCCTGTGTCCGGTCGCCGAGGCAGTCCAGCCACGGTTGATGCAACTGAAAACGAACTACGGCGACCGGCAAACGATCGATCGGCAGGCCGAGGCGCTCGCGGCAACCATCCGGTATTTCGACTAGCGGCTGACTTTTTTGGCCCGGGGAGCGGTGCAACCATGTTTTCAAGCCGCTTTTTCAGTCGTCCTGTTGGAACCAACGGATGTTCCGTAGCACAGCCGCCCTCGGCGGTGCCGAGCGAATTACGCCGGCGGCGCCTCGGCCGGCTACTGGTTCTGGTGGTGCTCATGCCGGCTCTGTTCGCCTTGCCTTCCGCCGGGGCCGCCGATGCTCCGCTCCACTTCACGCCGGAATTGTGCGAGCGGTCGGTCGGCGCGATTCGCCGGGTGCTCGATCGGGAGCAGCGCTTTGTCAAGGTTCATGCGGCCGAGTACCTGCTTGCGTTGGGTTACCCGCAAGAAGTGGAAGAAGCCTTCCGCAAGGAACTTCAGACGCACGGCGGCGAGCTTCAGTACCGCATCGGCATCTGGCGGGTGCTGGCGCGCTGCGATGCCCGTGGGCCCGAAGCGTCGGAGTGGACCGACAAGATTCGCGACGTGCTGCGGAACCCTTCGGCCCCCGACCGGGTGCATGCCGGCGAGACGCTGGCGAAGCTTGGCTACCGGCTTCACGACGACGAGGCGGCATTGCTGGAACGGGTCACCCGGCCCGACAGTGCCCCGCTGGCGCCTTACGCCCTGTGGGTCTTGGCCAATTCCGATTGGCCGGGGGCCGAGGGCCGGTTGGCCGGGCTATTGGACTCTTCCGACATGGACACGCGCCTCGGCGCGGCGTATGCGCTGCGTCATCTGCCGTCGGTTTCGCCGCCGACCGAAGAGAAGCTGCTGGCAGCCGCTCGGCGGGAGCGGTCAGGGTCGAAAGCCAAGGTCTACCTCGTTGCGGCGGCCGCGATACATGCCCTGCCGGAGGACAGGGCTTCGCTCACGGCCAAGCTCGCCGATTTCGCGGTCCAGGGAAAGCGTGAGGAAAAGGTCGAGGCATGCCAGACTCTGGCCGAGATCGGCGGCGACGTGGACCTTTCCTTGCTCGCTCGGCTCCTCGACGATGCCGACCCGGACGCACGGGCCACGGCGGCCTATGCCATTTTGAAGATCGGCCGCCGGGTGCGGCATTACCTGGTTCCCTGGGATTGGGCCGTCATTGCCGTCTATGCGCTGGGCATGCTTTCCGTCGGCTGGTACTACTCGCGGCGAACCAAGACCAGGGAGCAATACCTGCTGGGCGACCGCCAGATGAAGCCCTTGATGGTCGGCATCTCGCTGTTCGCCTCGTTGATCAGCACGATTTCCTATCTGGCCTGGCCGGGCGAGATCATCAAGTATGGCCCCATGATGACGATCGGCACGATCCTGGCGTATCCGCTGATTGGCGTGGTCGTCGGCTGGCTGATGATCCCGTTCATCATGCGGCTGAGAGTCACCAGCGCGTACGAGATTCTCGAACTGCGGCTCGGGCCGGGCGTCCGCACGCTGGGCTCCCTGTTGTTCCTCTCCCTGCGCTTGTTGTGGATGTCGGTGATCGTCTACGCGACGGCCAGCAGGGTGCTGGTGCCGCTGCTGGGACTGGATCCCCGCCTCACGCCGCTGGTCTGCGCCATCTTGGCGTTCGTGACGATCGCTTACACCGCCATGGGCGGACTGCGGGCAGTCGTTATCACCGACCTAATCCAGACCGCGATCCTCCTGGGGGCGGCCATCGTCACCGTGATGGTCATCACGGCCAGCCTGGGCGGGGTGCATGCCTGGTGGCCCAGCCGATGGCCGGCCCACTGGCCCGCGCTGCAATTCGGCTATGTGCCCGGCGCTCGCGTGACGATCTTCGGCGCCATGTTGGCCACCTTTACCTGGTACGTATGCACTTCGGCTTCCGACCAGATCGCCATCCAGCGCTACCTGGCCACCAAGGACGTCAAGGCCGCCCGAACCGTGTTGTTGATTTCGCTGGTGGCCGACACGCTGGTGACCTGCATTTTGGCCGCCGTGGGCTTGGGATTGCTCGCCTATTTCCAGAGGTTTCCCCACCTGCTCCCCGGCAACCAAACGGTGCTCGGCGACAGCGACAAGCTGTTTTCCCGGTTCATTGTGATCGGGCTACCGGTGGGGGTGAGCGGCCTGGTGGTGGCGGGCTTGCTGGCGTGCGCCATGTCCGCGCTCTCGGCCGGCATCAATTCCACCTGCTCGGTCATCACCGTCGACATCCTCGACCGCCTCCGCGGCAAGAACAAGGCGGCCGCGTCCGAGGGCGTCAAGTCGTTGAAGCACGTCTCCATTTTCGTCGGCGTGATCGTGGTCCTCTTGAGTCTCCTGGTCAATACGGTGCAGGGCAATCTGCTGGAGGTCTGCTACAAGGTCGTCAATCTGTTCACGGCCCCGCTGGCCGGCCTGTTCTTCCTCGCCATGTTCGTACCCTGGGCCCGCGGATTCGGCACGATGGTGGGCGCTGCCTGCGGGCTGGCGGTCGTGATCGCCGTCAGCTACTGGAAAGAGTTTACGGGCACTCAAGGCATCAGTTTCCTCTGGGCCATGCCGCTGAGCCTGCTGGTCGAGGTCGGAGTGGGCGCATTGGTGAGCCTCATTCCGATCGGCCGGCGCGGCTCGGTGAGGCTGACCCGAAGCACCATGGAAAACGGAGAGCCGAATGCCGAAAGCTGAAACTGGTCCATTTTCCGCTATTTTCAACCCCCTGATCGTTAAACATCGAGACGTTGTGATAGAATCGAGAAAGAAGCGAAGAAGAAGCGAGATTGTGACGGACTCGCTATAATCGGTAGCTGCGAAGCCGCAAGCGGGATATAACATCTTCTGGCCAACGGACGTCTTTCCCAATGGTTTCACAGTCTCTGACCCCTGATCCCTGCCCCCTGATCCCTGACTTCAACCATGTCTGCCCCTGACTTCTATTTCGCCGTGAACGCCATCTTTCGACACCTCCATGATCGCTATGGAAAGGAATCGCTGATCGATTACTGGCGGGCACTGGGGCGAGAACATTATCGGCGCCGGGCCGAGCGCTGGAACGGCGCCGATTTGCAGGTCCTCGCCGACGATTGGCGAGAATACTTCGCCGCGGAACCTCAGGCAGAGGTGGAGGTCACCCTGGTCGATCAAGGCGTCGAACTGGACATCAAGGTTTGCCCGGCCATCAAGCACCTCGGCGACCAAGGGCGCGATATCGTCCCTTATTTCTGCGAGCACTGCGACCACGTCTGCGGTGCCATGGCCGAGGCGGCCGGCTACGAGTTCCAACGCACCGGCGGCATGGGCGCCTGCCGGCAGCAGTTTTGCAGATTGAAACATTCGTAACACGCAGAATGAGTTGAAGACCTGGGAGGCGAAATAATGTTGGGCTGTCAGGATTTCTGCGGTTATTACGAATGGACGTTCCACTACGTTCGCCGCACGTTGGGCCAAAAGGCCGTTTATCGGCTTTGGGCCGAGGCCATCGCCGGAGAAGCCCAACAACATTATACGGAAGCCGCTCGGCGCAGCGGACTGCGTGGCCTTTACGAGCAGTGGGTCGATACCGGCGTGCAAGAGGCGTGCGATTGGACCTTCACCCTGGACGAGGCCAAGAACATCTTGCGGCTCGACATGCGCGAGTGCCCCAGCAAGGGCTTTCTTACCGAGCACGATCTCTACGCCGACGAAGACTATTGCGACCACTGCCTGGGCTGGGTCGTGCCGCTGCTGAGCAGCGTGGGCGTGGAAGTCGTCGTGCAGGAACACAACCATTGCGGCCAGTGCTGGCAGATCCTGCGGATGAAGGGGCGGCCCGCCGGGGAATTGAACCTGGACGTCGACATCCGCAAGGACCCGCGATGGAATCGAGGCTATTTGCATCGCTGGGAACACGACCAGCCGACCCCGCTGGCGCCGAATATCAGTCCGGCGTACGATGCGTGCGAGACGTTGGAGGCCTGGGCGAGTGCCGCAAGAAGGTCGAACGCCGGCGCGACGATCGTCGCCGATGCGGCGTACAACGATCGGCGGCCGAGTCCCGCGGAACCGGCGGCCGTGTTGATCGGCTGCCCCCCGGCCAATTTGGCGGCCACGGCGGCCCGCTGGGCGAGCATTCCGGACGACAAGCGGCCCACGCTATTTCACGCCTATTTGCCGAGCGTGAAATACGTCGATTTCGTTTCGGCCGGCTTGCCGCGCCCGCTGCCGATTGTGCCGTTGCTGATCCGCAAGGGGCTTTATCGGCACCGGCCAGGCGGTCCGCACCCGACGACCGAGGAGTTCTTGAAGTTGCTCAACACGGCACTGGGGTTCTGAAACCATGCAACATCGCCACACATCATTGGCGAACGAGGAGGGCTACGCCGCCGCCGATTTGGCGGCCGATCTGCGGCGGCTCGGCGTTCGGCCGGGCGACGTGCTGATCGTTCATAGCTCGATGAAGAGCATCGGCCGCGTCCAAGGCGGGCCGAAAACCGTCGTGGCCACCTTGCAGCAGGCCGTCGGGCCGCGCGGAACGATCGTCATGCCGGCCTTCGCCTTCCATTTCGAGAAGGTGTACGCGCCGGTCGAGCCGTACGATCCAAAAACCACGCCGTCGAAAGTCGGGCTGCTTTCCGAGACGTTTCGCGCGATGAAAGACGTGCAGCGAAGCGGCCACCCGACGCATTCCACCGCCGCTTGGGGCGCGTGGGCCGAGGAATTGATCGCCTGCGACTGGTCGCCGGACGACACGCGGGCGCTGCGGGCTATGACGGCGGCGGCCGCCCGCGGGGCAAAGGTGCTGCTGATCGGCTGCGATTTCACGGCGCTTTCGCTGCTGCACGTCGCCGAGGAACTGGCCGACGCGCCCTACGTCAAGATTTTTTGCGAGCGGCATCTCGGCTGGAAGCCGTCGGCACGCGTCAAGGACGTGCGCGGCCGGCCGCGGAGCATCGCCTTGGACAACGTGCCAGGTTGCAGCCGGGCTTTCGGCGCGGCCCAAGCGCTGGCGAAAAAACGGGGGCTGCTCCGGGAAGGACGCTTGGGGCAGGCCGCGTGCCTGTGGTTCGACGCCCAAGCGGTTGTGGATATGGCAGTCGCCCAAGTGCGGCGAAAACCGGATTTTCTCTTATGTCCGGCGGGAACCTGCCGCGATTGCGACGACCGCCGCGCGGCACTTGAACCCTCGTCGCCCGACGCGGCGGAAATCATCCGCTTCACCATCGACATTCTCGCCGACTGCGGTTACCGATTGGCCGGCGGTGAGGGCGAGCGGTTGGCGGCCGAGCGTATTGCCCGGCGGATGCGCGAAATTGGCTTGACCGACGTCACACTTCAGCGGTTTCCCATTTCCGCATGGCGGCCCGGCTTCAGTCGGTTCGAGGTGCGCGACGGCCGGCGCTGGAATCTGCTGGAATCGGCCCCGGTCAGCCATTCGCCCTCGACCGGCGGCAAGACCATTCGGGGGCGATTGGTGCATCTCGAATGTCTGGCGGGCCTCGACAAAATCGGCGATCCCCGCGGGGCTGTCGCCGTGCTGTGGGACGGCTTAGGCGATTCGTTCGACAAGTTTCGACGTCTGATGGCCGCCGGTTTTGCCGCGATCATAGCCATCGACAAGCGTTTTACGCATGAGGACGTCGTGGCGGAGGGCGTTCCCGCCCGATGGCTCGACGCCTTTACCACCCCGACGATTACGCTGCCGCATCCCGCGGCCGTGCGTTGGTTTTCACATGGCGCGGCGGAGTGCCGGATCAAGATCGACGGCCGCGTCGAGCCGGGGCAATCGACGGTCGTCACCGGCGAGATTCCCGGCGAAACCGCCGACGTGATTTTGCTCTGCGGGCATCACGATTCGACGTTCAACTCCACGGCCCCGGACGACAATCTGACCGGCGTGGCCGTGACGCTGCAGGCGGCGGCAATGCTCGTGCGAAACAAACTGCGGCCGAAACGCACCGTGCGGTTCTGCTCGTTTGGCGCCGAGGAGCAACTCAGCGAGGGGGCACGCTGGTACGCCTTCGAGTCGGGCAAGGCACACAACGTCCGGCTCGTGTTGAACAACGATTCCGTCGGCGCCCGGCTCGGCACGACGCACGTGTACGCAGCCGGCGGCGACGGATTGGTTGAGTGGTTTCGCGGCGAGGCCGGCCGGTCGGCCATGCAGTTCAAGGTCGTCGAGGAATTAAGTCCGTTCAGCGATCATTTTCCGCTGAACTGCCTGGGGGCTTCGAGCCTGTGGTTCTTCCGGCAAACCATGGCCGGCGGGCGTCATTTTCACCACACGGTGCGCGATACGCTGGGCGAAATCTCGCCGGATTATCTGGCCGCATTGGCCGCCTTCGAGGCCGCCCTGGTGGAACGCCTGTCGCAAGCCGACACGTTGCCCTTCGTCCGCCGCTTTTCAGCGGAAATAAAAAAGACGATCAAGCATGCGAAGGAGAATTGGCTGCGGATGGATGGTCCGTAATCCAAACACAACAGAAGAGAACCAGAAAGCACCATGACCAAGAAGACTTCCCACAAATCGTTCGTTATTTCCGCCGTTTGCACGATGATAGAAGACGACGAGTCCCTATGCATCGAAGGCATGGAGGCACATCTGGAAGACCAGTGGCAAGCGGGAATCCAAGGGCTGCTGGTGGCCGGCTCGATGGGACTCATGCAACTGCTGACCGACCGCACCTACCGGCAACTCATCGAGCATTCGGTCCGCATCTCCGCCGGACGCGGCGAGATCATGATCGGCGTCGGCGATGCCGGCTTCATGCGGACCAAAGAGCGCATCGAAACGGTCAACCGTTACGACGTGGACGGCGTCGTCGTGGTTACGCCCTACCTGTTCAAGTTCAAGCCGGAGGAACTGGTCGATTACTACCGCGGCCTGGCCGACGTTTCGCGACATCCGCTGTATCTCTACGATCTGCCGAGCTTGACGGGCGTCAAGCTCGATTTCGAGACCGTCGAGCGCGTGGCCGACCACCCGAACATCCACGGCATCAAGGCGTCGTGCGAGCCCGACTGGACCCGAGAACTGTTGCGGCGGATGGGCGACCGGTTCCGCATCATCATCGCGCAGCCGAGCATCATGGACACGCTGCTCAAGGAGGGCGTTTACGAACATTTGGACGGCATTTTTTCCATTGCCCCGGCCTGGACGATGGAGCTGGTCCGTGCGGCAAACGCCGGCGATTGGGAGGGTGCCGCCAAGCATCAACAGCGGATGAAGCGGCTTCTCGATCTGGTCCGACAGCGCGGCGTGACGCCATGTTGCACGGCGATTCTCAACGCCCGGGGCATTCCGGGCCGATACGGCACGGCCCCGTTCCGGCAGTACGACGCCGCCGCTCGCGACATGGTTCTGGCCGAGCCGATCGTTCGAGAACTGCTCGGCAAAGCGTGATCGTCCGACAGTTAGCGGGTGTCCAAGAATGACTTTGGCCGCGAATCCAACAACTGCCATGGGTCACGGTTTATGCCTAGGCGGCGTGGAAGCCGGCCGCGGCTGACGAAATGGCCTTCCCGCTTGGTACAGGGCCATTCGCCCCCGCCATGCGTCCGTCAGGGATCGCGATTGTGATTGCGTGGCCAACTCCAAAGCTTTGCCTTCCGCGGCGACGGCCTCCGGAAACCAGCCGATCTCCGCATAGGCGGCCGCCAGCGTATCCAGCACGTCGGACCGTTTGCCGTCACAACGCCCATTCGCCCGCTTGGCAAGCTCCACGGCCTCTTCGCCGTTTCGCTGCGATGCTACCGGGCAGGTCGCCCGCAGCCAAGCCAGATTCTTCTGGGCCGCCAAGTTGTCGGGCCGGATTTCCAACGCCTTGTGATAATGGGCGACGGCCTCCTCGAATTGGCCGCGGGCGGCCAAGATGTTACCCAACGTGCTGTGCAGGTCTGCATCGTTGGGCCGGAGTTTCAGGGCAGGTTGCAGATGGACAAGAGCCTCGTCGAATTGGCCGCCGCCCGCTAAGGCAAGGCCAAGGTCATAGCTGGCGTCGGCGTAGTCGGGCCGGATTTCCAGTGCCTGGCGATACTGGGCGGTGGCCTCATCGAGTCGCCCCAGGCAAGCCAAGGCGTTGCCAAGGTTGTTGTGGGCTCCGGCATCGTCGGGGTTGATTTCCAGCGCCCGCTGAAAATGGACCACCGCCGCGTCGAACTGCCCGCGCTTGGCTAGGATGTTGCCAAGGTTGTTGTGAACCCCCGAGTCGTTGGGCTTAACGGCTAGGGCCTTCCGATAATGGGCCATCGCCTCGTCGAGCCGGTTCCGGCCTGCCAACGCATTGCCCAGGTGGTTGTGCACGCCCGCGTCGTCCGGCTCGATTTCCAGGGCCGTCCGGTAGTGGGCCATTGCCTCGTCGAGCAGGCCCATTTCGGCCAGGGCCAGACCAAGGTTGTCGTGGGCCACATCATTCTGCGAAGTGCAAGCCAGGGTGTGGTTCCACAGGGTCTTGCTGTCGCGCCAAAAGGACGCCTGACGCCACGCACACGCCGTCAAGGCCACCAGGACCACGATCGGCGTTACCCCGCACAACCAGCGCCGATACGGCCAAGACCGGCACACGTCGGCCGTCCCCCATACCAGGGCAATGTACAGCCCGATCTGCGGCAAGTAGGTGTAACGGTCGGCCAGGGCCTGTGATCCGACCTGCACCAACCCGATCACCGGCACCAGCATCCCCAGGTACCACAGCCAGCCCACCAGCCAATAGGGATAGCGCCTCCAGAAGAACAGCGCTCCGGCGGCAATACACGCCAGCACCACCGCTGCGCCGGCCACTTTCCAGACCGGCAGATTCTCGGCCTGGTAGGGATAAAACACTGCCAGTCGCACCGGGCAAAAGAGCTGACCCAGGTAGGCAACGCAAGAAACCAAGGCGTTGGCGACTCGCCAGTAGAGGGGAAGATTCTCCTTGGTCGCCAGGATTTCGCCCTGAGCCCAGAGGGTTGCCAGGCAAGAAACGACCGCCAACAGCAAAAGAGGGAGCTTCTCGATGATAAGGGCGATGGGGATCGAAAAACGGCCGAGCGGGCCGTTGCGGTCCACCGCCGTCTCCCCCGCCGTCGCAGGAGCCATCCGAGCTAATGGCCAGTAGTCCAACAACAGCAACACCAACGGCAGCGTCACGAGCATCGCCTTGGCCATCAAACCCAAGGCGAAGACCACCACGAGCAGCAGGTAACGGCGCAGCGAAAAAGGGCTTCGTACGTACCTGACGTACACGCTCAGAGTCACAACGAAGAAGAATCCGCTGAGGACGTCCTTCCGCTCCGAGATCCACGCCACCGATTCCACACGCAACGGGTGCACGGCGAAAATGGCCGCCACCAGCGCGCTGGGCCAGAGTGCCCCCGTCATCCGCCAGAGCACCAGGAACAACAGGATCACCGTGGCGGCCTGCAACAAAACATTGGTCAGATGGTGCCCGCCCGCGTTCCGCCCGTAGAATTGACAGTCCAACATATGCGACAATCCGGTCAGCGGGTGCCAGTTGAATCCGTGGCTATGGGTGAAGACCCAGACCATCCCGTGTGCAGTCAGCCCGCCCGAGATATGAGGATTGTCGTACACGTAGAAACCGTCATCATAGTTGACGAACTTGTGACGCACCGTCTGGCCAGACACTAGAACAACCGCCAGCAACAGAAAAACACAGACGGTTGGGACCAGACAACGGTTCCGGCGGGTGGCGGCGACGATCGGCTCGCCGGCGGGACCGCTCGTTTGGCCCGTCTCATCAGGCCCCAATACCGGTGCCGGGGACGGGCCACCGGCGATCCATGGGAACCATCGCCGCAGCGT
>Ga0182014_10006813_pt1 | contig 12138 bp, 11 predicted proteins | sample 612S2DmetaG_FD_120489 | JGI IMG/M metagenome (GOLD analysis project Ga0182014, IMG submission 120489) | Permafrost microbial communities from Stordalen Mire, Sweden - 612S2D metaG | ecosystem: Environmental > Terrestrial > Soil > Wetlands > Permafrost | place: Sweden: Stordalen | collected... | reverse complement strand
GGCGAGGAAGTCGGCCGACTGGGCGACGAAGGCGACCGCGACGCCGAACAGGGTCATGATCAGGCTGAGCGCGCTGTGCACCGGGTTCTTCAGGGCGATGACGCCAATCGCGCCGACGAGGATCAGGAGGGCCGCGGTGACGAACACCAGCACGTTCGCCAGGCCGTAGGCGGTCGCGAACATCACTTCTCTCCTCGTTGGCGTCGCGGCATCTTCTCGCGCGCGGTCTTCATCAATCCTTGCAGACCCCGCTGGTCGAGCGGCACGTCCACGGGGTTGAGGTGGCGCGCGAAGACGTTGCGGATCTGCTTCGAGCCGGTCGCCGCGTCGTCGCGGTTGTCGGACTGGCCGGCTTCGGGGGCCCGCACGCCGTTGCCGAGGTCGGCGGTCCACTGGACGACGCCCTCGTAGGAGGCGTCGCCCGCGGGCGACGTCGCGCGCATCCAGCCGCCGGTCATCGCGGCCTCGCCCTCGCGCCAGTCCTCCCACGGCAGGCGCTGCGGGAAGCCCTGGTCGTCGACGAGGAGCTCGGCCTTGGTGTAGATCGCGTCGGCGCGGTTGGTGAAGGAGAACTCGAACATCTTGGACTCGGTGATCGCCTGGGTCGGGCACGCCTCGACGCACAGGTCGCAGTGGATGCAGCGCAGGTAGTTGATCTCGTAGATGTAGCCGTAGCGCTCGCCCGGGCTCACGGGGTGGTCGGGCGGGTTGTCGAGGCCGCGCACGTAGATGCAGTTCACCGGGCAGACGCCGGCGCAGAGCTCGCAGCCAATGCACTTCTCCATGCCGTCCTCGTAACGGTTGAGGACGTGGCGGCCGTGCTGGCGGGGCTGCTTCGGGCGCTTCACCTTCGGGTAGCTGTTGGTCACCCTCGGGCGCACGAGGTGCTGCAGGGTGAGCTTGAAGCCACCGAAGAAGTCGAACGGCTGGGACATCAGCGCTCTCCGTTCGTGAACCTGCGGATGATGCGTCCGGGTATCGGACGCTCACCGACGGTGGGCAGCACGGCGTCGCGAGTGCCGCCTTCTCTCGACTGGCCGAGCGTGAAGGCGCGCGTGAGCATCGACCAGGCGAGGAACACCGCCGCCGCCATGAGGAATCCCCACGCCGGCTTGATGAGGAAACCGGCGACGATGAGCATCCAACCGAGGCTCAGCGGGATGAGGCGCTTCCAGCCGAGGTCCATCAACTGGTCGTAGCGGAAGCGCGGCAGGGCGGCGCGGAACCACACGTAGCCGAAAGCGAAGGCGGTCGTCTTGAGGATGAACCAGATGATCGGGAAGATCCACTTGAAGTGCGCGACCGGCGGAATCCACCCGGCGGGACCGCCGAAGAAGAGCGTCACGATGATCGCCGACATGGTGATCGTGTTCATGAACTCCGCGAGATAGAAGATGCCGAAGCGGATCGACGAGTACTCGGTGTGGAAGCCCCCCACGAGCTCGCTCTCGGCCTCGACGACGTCGAAGGGCGGACGGTTGAGCTCGGCGGTGATCGAGATGAGGAACACCACGAACGGCACGAGACCGAGGCGGATCAGGTTCCAGTGCCAGATGCCCCCGCCCTGGGAGGTCACTATGTTGTGCGTGGACAGCGACCCGGTGACGAGGATGATCGTCACGATGGTCATGCCGAGGGCCGCCTCGTAGCTGATCATCTGGGCGCTCGCGCGAACCGACGACAGCAGCGGGTACTTGGAGCCCGACGACCATCCGGCGAGCATCACGCCGTAGACCGAGATCCCCGACATCGCGAGCATCAGGAGGATACCCATCGGCGGGTTCGCGATCTGGAGCATGACCACGTGGCCGGCGATGTGCAGGGTGCCGCCGACCGGCACGAGGGCGAAGGTGATGAAGGCGGGCACCAGCACCAGGTACGGCGCCAGCTTGAAGACGAAGCGGTCGGCCTCGGCGGGCACGAGGTCTTCCTTGGCAATGAGCTTGAGGCCGTCCGCGACCGTCTGGAACAGTCCGAAGGGACCCCAGCGCTGGGGCCCGATGCGGCTCTGCATGTCCGAGATGGCCTTGCGCTCGAACCAGATCATGATCGTGACGGCGCCCATCAGCGCGCCGAAGCCCACGAGGACCTTCACGAGGACGATCACGAGCACGACCCACGGCGTGCCATGGGCGAACAGCGGATCCGACGACGAGGCGAGCAGCTGGTTCATCGCGTCTCCAATCGGATCTGGGTGATCACCGCGGCGTGGTCGATCAGTACCTTGACCACATTCTCGCCCGAGTCGCTGAGCGTGCCGAAGACGATCTCCGCGGTGCCGCGCGCGACGCCCTCGTCGAGCACCACCGCCAGCTCCATCGAGCCCTGGGCCCCGGTCGCCTTCACGACGTCGCCGCTCGCGACCCCGAGCCGGTCGAGGTCGAAGTGGTTGAGCACGATGGTCGTCGTCGGCACCAGGTCGTGCAGTGCCGGCGAGCCCTGCATGGCGATGCCGCGGTCGTAGAGGCGGCGGCTGAGCACCACGCGCAGCGCGTAGGCGTCGGCGAGGGGGACGTCGAGTCCGCGCCCGGCGGCGACGTCGGCGAGCGTCGCGCTCGGGGTCGACGCGCTGCCCGTGGCGGTGGTGACGACCGTCGAGCCGGTGTGCGCGCCGAGCCCCACGGTGTCCGCCGAGCGGATGCCGGGAAAGGCCACCGGGTCCAGCGAGTGGCGAGGCGAAGGAGTGACGTTGCGCCCGACGACCACGCCATCGTAGACCTCGTCGTTCATGACCGAGAGCGCCGGGTACCCGGTCGTCTCCTCGATCGCCTGGGAGGTCTGCTCGACCGAGGCGAGACCGAGGCTCTGGCCGAACTCCTCGGCGAGCTCGGCGGCGATGGCGACGTCGGGCCAGGCCGAACCCGGCGGGACGATCTTCGGCGACACCGTGGTGACGCGACCTTCGATGTTGGTGACGGTGCCGCTGCGCTCGTGCTGGACGGCGGCGGGCAGGACCACGCTGGCGTGGGCGAGCGTCGCGCCGCCGTGTCCCGTGACGACGACGACGTCGGCGGCGTCGAGTGCCTGCTCGGCGCCCCTCACGTCGGCGACGTTGCCGAGCAGGCATCCGCCGAGGAGCAGCACGGCCTTCTGTTCGTGCGAGCGCAGCGCTTCGAGTTGGGCGAGCGTGTCGCGACCGGTGGCGTTCGCGTCGAAGCCGCGACCGGGGCGAAGGCCGGGGCTGAGGCCCATGTCGAGCGCGCCCATCACGTTCGCACGGCGAAGTGCCGGCAGGAACTTGGCGTCGGGGAAGCGCTCGGCGAGCGTGCGGATCGCGGCCTCGAGCACGCCGGCGTCCTCGGCCAGGTTGGGTCGTCCGACCACGAAGACGACGCCCTCGCCGGTATCGCCGATGAGCCGGCGCGCTTCGACGAGCTCGTCCTGGGTGAAGGCGACGCCCTGGGGCAGGTCCGCACCGCTCGCGATCGCCTTGGCGGCGATGTGCGCCTCACCGGGACGCACCACGAGCGAGACCTTCGCGAGCGAACGCAGTGCGCTCGGGCCGAAGGCGAACTCCACGATCGAGTTGGACTTCTTGACGGCGCTCTCGCGAAGGCGAAGGAAGAGGATCGGGAGCTCCTCGCGCAGGTCGCCCGTCAGCGTCACGACGGTGCGGGCACTCGCCGCCTCGTCGATGGTCGCCGTCGGAAGGGCCTGGAGCAGCCGGGCGTCGAGTCCGTCGCCGTACTGGGCGTCGACGTTCTCCGAACCGAGCACGCCGCGCACGAAACGCTCCCAGGCGAACGCGCCCTCGTTGGTGAGCGCCGCCCCGCCAATGGCGCCGACGCCGCCCGGCGTCGAGGAGGCGTCGCGCAGCAGCGTCGCCGCGAGCGCCAGGGCCTCGCCCCAGCTCACGGGGGCCAGCTCGCCGTCGCGGCGGATCATCGGCTCGGTGATGCGGGTGGTCGCCTTCAGAGGGTCGAACGAGAGGATGTTGCCGTCGACCGATTCGAGGGTGAAGCGGCCCTTGTCGCAGAGCCAGCCGTGGTTGACGGGGTCCGAGTCGACGCCGAGCACCCGGGTCAGCCGGTTGCCCGACGACTGGACCGCGACGCGACATCCCACCGCGCAGGTCGTGCACGTGCTCTCGACCTGCTCGAGGTCCCACGGGCGCGCGCTGAAGCGGTAGGGCTTGGCCGTGAGGGCACCGACCGGGCAGATCTGGACGACGTTGCCCGAGAAGACCGAGTCGAAGGGCTGGGTCGGGGACGTGGCGACCTCGATGAGGTCGCCGCGCCCGGCGAAGGCGATCTGGGCGTCGCCCGCCACTTCACTGGCGAACCGGGTGCAGCGCGAGCACTGGATGCAGCGCTCGCGGTCGAGCAGGACGAGCTCGCCGATCTCGATGGGCTTGACGAAGTGGCGCTTCTCCTCGATGAAGCGGGTCTCGCCCGAGCCGTGCGCCAGCGTCTGGTCCTGGAGCGGGCACTCGCCGCCCTTGTCGCAGACCGGGCAGTCGAGCGGGTGATTGGCGAGCAGGAACTCGAGGACGCCGTCCTGGGCCTTCTTCACCTTCTCGGAGTCCGAGATGATGGTCATCCCGTCGCTCACGCGCAGGTAGCAGGCGGGCTGGAGCGTCGCGCCGCGCGGGCTGTCCACCTCGACGAGGCACATCCGGCACACCCCGACGGGCTCCATGCGGGGGTGGTAGCAGAAGCGCGGGATGTAGGTGCCGGCGCGCTCGGCGGCCTCGATGAGCAGTTCGCCGGGCCGGGCCTCGAAGGTTCGCCCGTCGAGCGTGATCTGGACCGATGTGCGGGTCACGTCACTCATGCGGACACCCTCCGTGTTGAACGTGCGCCGCGAAGTCGTCGCGGAACATCTTGATCGCCGAGTGCACCGAGGACGGTATCGAGGACCCGAGCACGCAGATGGTCGTCTGCTGGGGCGGCCAGGTGAGTCCGGGCGCGATGTTGTCGCAGAGGTCGAGCAGGAGGTCGAGGTCCTCCATGCGTCCCCCGCCGTGCTCGAGGCGGTACATCGCGCGCTCGATCCAGCCCGATCCCTCGCGGCACGGCGTGCACTGCCCGCACGATTCGCGCGAGAAGAACTTCGTGATGCGCCACACCGCGCGAACGACGCAGCTGGTCTCGTCCATGACGACGATCGAACCCGAGCCGAGCATCGAGCCCTCGCCCGCCACCTCGTCCTGGCCGAGCGGCAGGTCGAGCAGTTCGGGACCGAACCACGGGGCCGAGACCCCACCGGGGATGAAGCACTTGATCTCTTTGTCGTCGATGATGCCCCCGCCGAGCCGGGGGTCGTAGATGAGGTCGCGAAAGGTGTTCTTCACCATCTCGACCTCGTAGACGCCGGGGTTCTTCACCCGGCCCGCGAGTGCGAAGAGGCGCGTGCCGGCCGAGCGTCCGCCGCCGAGCGCCGCGAACGCCGCACCGCCGTTGTTGACGATCCACGGCAGGTTCGACATCGTCTCGACGTTGTTGACGACCGTCGGCTCGCCGTAGAGGCCGGTGACCGCGGGAAAGAAGGGCGGCTTGATGCGCGGGAAGCCGCGCTTGCCCTCGAGGGCCTCGATGAGCGCGGTCTCCTCGCCGCAGATGTAGGCACCGGCGCCGGGGTGCACGACGATGTCGAGCGAGAAGTCCGAGCCGAAGATCCTCGAGCCGAGCGCGCCGTGCGCGTAGGCGTCGTTGAGCGCCTGCTGGACCCGCTCGAGACCGAGCGCGAACTCGCCGCGCATGAAGATGAACGCCTGGTTCACCTGCAACGCGTAGGAGGCGATGATGACGCCCTCGACGAGCTGGTGGGGGTCGCGCTCGACGAGGTAGTGGTCCTTGAACGTCGCGGGCTCGGACTCGTCGCCATTCACGACGAGGTACGAGATGGGCGACTTTCGAAGCATCGACCACTTGCGACCGGCGGGGAAGCCCGCGCCGCCGCGGCCGAGCAGCGAGGCGGCGTCCACTTCGGCGGCGACGTCCTCGGGGTGCATCGTGAGCGCCTTCTTCAGCGCGACGTAGCCGCCCGTCTCGAGGTAGCGCGCGAGCGTGAACGAGTCCGCGAAGTCGCGCCTCGAAGAGACGATGCGGGGAGCGTCGAGTGAAGCCACTACTTCGCCTCCTCGATCCTGGCGTCGCGCGCGGCCTTGGCGGCGGTGCGCTGGTCGGCGACCTCCTGCTTGCCCGCGCGCAGCCCGCCGCTGCGGCGAACGCGGATGAGCGTGCCGTGCGAGGGCACGTCGTGGTCGAGCTTGCCGTCTCGCAGCTCGTCGATCATCGCGTCGAAGGTCTCGGGGGTCGTCGTGCGCACGTAGCGGTGGTTCACCTGCACGACCGGCGCGATGTCGCAGTCGGCGAGGCATTCGGTCTCCTCGAGCGTGAAGAGGCCGTCCTCGGACGTCGATCCGACCGCGCAGCCGAGCTTCTTGGTCGCGTGCTCGAGGAACTCCTCGCCGCCCGCGAGCAGGCAGGCGATGTTGGTGCACACGCCCACGACGTACTTGCCGACCGGCTCGAGGTGGAACATGTCGTAGAAGGACGCGGTGCCGCGCACGTCGGCGGGCGTCGTGGCGGTCAGTTCGGCGACCTCGGCGATGCCTTCGTCGCTCAGGTAGCCGTCCTGCTCCTGGGCGAGGTGCAGCAGCGGCAGCATCGCCGAGCGCGGGCGCGGGTAGAGCGCGACGAGCTCCTCGGCGCGCTGGCGCAGGTCGCTGCGAAAGTGGCTCATCGGTCTACTTCTCCCATGATGGGGTCGATCGTGGAGATCACGGTGATGGTGTCGGACATCGCGCCGCCACGCATCAGCAGCGACACCGCCTGCAGGTTCACGAAGCTCGGGCCGCGCACGTGCAGCCGGTAGGGCTTGGGTCCGCCGTCCGAGACGAGGTAGCAGCCGATCTCGCCGCGCGGCGACTCGACGGCCGAGTACACCTCGCCGACCGGAACGTGGAAGCCCTCGGTGAAGAGCTTGAAGTGGTGGATCAGCGCCTCCATGGACTCGCCGATGCGCGCGCGCGGCGGCGGCGTGACCTTCGGGTCCTGGCTGCGGTAGTCGCCCGAGGGCATCATGTCGAGGCACTGGCGGATGATGCGGATCGACTCGCGGATCTCGTTGAGCCGGATCGCGTACCGGTCGAAGTTGTCGCCGTAGGTGCCGACGATGACGTCGAATTCCACCTGGTCGTAGGCCAGATACGGCATGGAGCGGCGCAGGTCCCACGCGACGCCCGTCGAGCGCAGCAGGGGCCCGGTGAGGCTCAGCGCCAGCGCCTCCTCGGCGGTGATCGGCGCGACGCCGATGAGGCGCTGGCGGAAGATCGGCTGTCCCGTGAGGAGCTGGTCGTACTCGAAGCTGCGCTCGTGGATAGTGTCGCAGATCACCTGGATGTCGTCCTGCCAGCCGTCGGGCAGGTCCGCCGCCACTCCACCGGGGCGCACGTAGTTCAGGTTCATGCGCAGTCCGGCGGTCTTCTCGAAGAACGCGAGGATCAGCTCGCGTTCGCGCAGCCCGTAGATCATCATGGACGTCGAACCGAGGTCCATGCCGTTGGTCGCCATCCAGACGAGGTGCGACGAGATGCGGTTGAGCTCACTCATCATCATGCGGATCCACACGGCGCGCTCGGGCACCTCGATGCCGAGCAGCCTCTCGACGGCCATCGAGTACGAGAGCTCGTTGATCACCGGCGAGAGGTAGTCCATGCGCGTCACGTTGGTGGCGCCCTGGATGTAGCTAAGCTCCTCGGCGGTCTTCTCCATGCCGGTGTGCAGGTAGCCAATGACGGGCTTGGTGCGAAGGACGAACTCGCCGTCGAGCTCGAGCATGAGTCGCAGCACCCCGTGGGTCGACGGGTGCGACGGGCCCATGTTGATGATCATGGTCTCGTCGTCGCGACGGTCGTAGTCGATCGAATTGGGGTCGACGTTGAGGCCCTGGACGCGAAGGACCGCGCCGAGCTCGCGCCCGAGCTCGTCGGTGCCGGTGTCGGCGCGGCGCTTGAGCTCCTGGGCGCCCTCGGACGTCTCGGTCGTCAGCAGGTCGACGCGCTCGGCGGTGCGTACGGTGGGATCGGTCATCGCGGTCCCGGTGCTTCCTTGAACTGCACGGGAACGCGTCCCGAGCCGTAGTCCTTGCGAAGGGGGTGTCCCTCCCAGTCCTCGGGCATCAGGATCCGGGTGAGGTCGGGGTGATTCGTGAAGATGATGCCGTACATGTCGAAGACCTCGCGCTCGAGCGCCTCGCTGCCGGGGTACAGCGCGAACAGCGAGTCGACCTCGGGCTCCTCGTTGCCGGCCTGCACGCGGATTCGCACGCGCTGCTTCTTCGAGAGGCTCAGGAGGTTGGTCACGACCTCGAAACGGGTGGCGGTGATGCCCTCGGGCAGCGGCCGGTCGAAGTGTTCGAGGTAGTCGACCGCGGTCACGTCGACGCACATCTCGAAGGCGTCCTTCTTGAAGGACTCGACGAGGGCGAAGTACTGCTCGCGCGTCGGAAAGCAGAGCAGGTCGGCGGCGAGACCATCGCTGGTCACTACGCCTGGGGGGGCCAACGGAGAAAGGGGGATCACTTCGGCGTTCCCACCCTCACCGCGACGGGAACCTCGGGAGTCCAGAGGTTCTGCGCATCTTCGACGTGCACCGGTCGGCCCTCGGCGCGGCGCTGCATGATCTCGCCGGTGCGGATCTGCTCGTGGAGCGTGAGGATCGCGTGCATCAGGGTCTCGGGGCTCGGCGGGCAGCCCGGCGCGTAGACGTCGACGGGCACGATCTGGTCGACGCCCTGGACGATCGCGTAGTTGTTGAACAGGCCGCCCGTCGAGGCGCACACGCCCATCGAGATGACCCACTTGGGCTCCATCATCTGGTCGTAGACCTGGCGAAGGACCGGGGCCATCTTCTGGGAGACCCGTCCGGCGACGATCATGAGGTCGGCCTGGCGCGGGGAGTTGCGGAACACCTCCATGCCGTAGCGCGCGAGGTCGAAGTCGGCGCCGCCGGCGGCCATCATCTCGATGGCGCAGCACGCGAGCCCGAAGGACGCCGGCCACACCGACGCGCGGCGCGCCCAGCGCACCAGGTCTTCGAGTTGTCCCGTGAGGAAGTTGTGCTGGAGATCCTCAAGGCCCATTGACTACGCCGCCTGTTCGGACTCGGCGCCGATGCGCACGATCGTCGACGAGCTGGTCCGGTCGGGCATACCCGCGGTCAGGTGCTTCACGGGGCCCCACGACAGGGCGCCCTCGCTCACGAGGAAGAGCAGAGCGCCGAAGACGGTCACCGAGAAGGCGACGACCTCGATGAGCCCGAAGAGGCCCAATTGCCGGAAAACAACGGCGAACGGGTACATGAAGACGACTTCGATGTCGAAGATGACGAAGATCATGGCCACCAGATAGAAACGAACCGGGAAGCGCTGAGGCGGTTCGTATTCAGGGACGATCCCGCACTCGTAGGGCGCGAGCTTCGCGTCGGTGGGACGCTTGTGCGGTGCCAGCCAGGCTGACATGACAAGCGACCCGGATCCGAAGAGCACCCCGAGAATCAGGAGTCCCAGTATTGGTAAGTACTGGTCCACGAGCATCATTTCTATCATGCCCGGACCGCAGTGGACTGAGAGGGCACTAAGGACCTACGGCCTAGGCTTGACCCGTGACAAGCCTCAATGACATCGTTTCCCAGTCCCCCCTCTTCGACGTCGTCATCGTCGGCGCCGGACCCTCGGGGTCGGCCTGCGCGTACTGGCTCTCCCAGGCCGGCTGGTCGGTGTGCCTGATCGAGAAGAAGACCTTCCCCCGCGAGAAGACCTGCGGCGACGGCCTCACGCCGCGTTCGGTGTACCAGCTCCAGCAGATGGGCCTCGAGCGCGAGGTCGCCGCGAACGGCCACCACTACAACGGCCTGCGAGCCTTCGGTTTCGGCGCCTCGCTCGAGATGAACTGGCCGGACCACCCGATCTTTCCGAACTACGGCTACACCATCACCCGATTCAACCTCGACGGCCTCGTCGCCCAGCACGCCGAGCAGGAGGGCGCGGTGCTGCTCAACGGCGTCGAAGTCGTCAGCCTCCTCGAGCCCACACCCGCGGGCGAGGGCTCCCTGAAGGGCGCCAAGGGCGTGGTGGTGAAGGAGAAGGAGACGGGCACGACCGCGCACATCCGTGGCCGCTACGTCGTCGTCGGCGACGGTCAGAACTCGCGCGTCGGGCGCGAACTCGGCACCACGCGCAACCGCAGCTGGCCCATGGGCATGGCGCTGCGCGGCTACTACACGAGCGAGCGCCACGCCGAGCCCTGGATCGATTCGCACCTCGACATCCGCGACCCCAAGGGCGAGGTCGTGCCCGGCTACGGATGGATCTTCCCCCTCGGCGACGGACGCGTCAACGTGGGCGTCGGGCTGCTCTCGACCGGGGGCGCCTGGAAGGGCGTCAACACCACGAAGCTCCAGGAGTACTTCGTCGCCCAGACCGCCGACGCCTGGGGCCTCAACGAGAAGAGTTGCTGCGGTCCGGCGACCGGCGGGCGGCTCCCCATGGGTCTCGCCATCGGGCCGCGCGTGGGGCCCAACACGCTCACGATCGGCGACGCGACCGGCACCGTCAACCCCTTCAACGGCGAGGGCATCGCCTACGGCTACGAGTCGGGACGCCTCGCCGCGGGGGCGCTCGGCGAGGCGCTGCTCTCGGGCGACGCGTCGGCGCTCTCGCTCTACGACGAGCGCCTCGACGAGGCCTACGGCGACTACTACAAGGTGGCGAGGGCCTTCGTGCGCGTCATCTCCGAACCGAAGATCCTGTCGGCGTGCGTCGGGCTCGGGCTGCGCATCGAGCCCCTCATGAAGGAGCTGCTCGCGATCATGGCCAATCTAATGAGCAACGACCAGCGCGGGCCCGCGGAGATCGGCTACCGGGCCATGGTGCGCCTCGCCGACGCCATCCCCGAAAGGGCCTTCGAGCTGCTGCTCGGCGACGCCAGATCCGACGAGTGAACGGCTCCCAAGCGCTTGCGGGGTCCGGCGAAGGCAATTTAGCAGTGCTTGTTAGGATTAATTGGTGAATTATCACATGAGCAACCCGGTAGCACGGTGATTCCCACCTTCGTGATCTTCCTTCGCGAGGGCATCGAGGCGTCGATGATCGTCGCGATCCTGCTCTCGTACCTGGCGCGGATCAACAAGCGCGAGCACTTCCGCGACGTCTACCTCGGGGTCGGCGCCGCCTTCGTGCTGGTCCTCTTCGGCGGCATCGGCGCCTACTTCCTCATCAAGCACTACGACGGCTCGAACATCCAGACCTACTTCGAGACCGCCACGTACGTCATCGCGGCGGCCTTCCTCACCTGGATGACCTTCTGGATGCACAAGCACGCGCGCACCATGGCGAAGGAGCTCCAGGAACGGAGCGACCTCGCGCTCTCCAAGGGGACCCGATTCGGGCTCGGCGTGCTGGCCTTCCAGGCGGTCGGGCGCGAGGGACTCGAGACGATGGTCTTCACGCTCGCGATCGTCTTCGCGAGTTCGCGCCAGGCGGCGACCCCGGTGCACGGCGATCTCCTGCTGATCGGCGCCGCCCTCGGGCTTCTCGTCGCGCTCGGGCTCGCGTTCGCGATGTACAAGATGGGCACCAAGCTCAATCTGAAGATCTTCTTCCGCGTGCTCGGCATCGTCCTGATGTTCTTCGCCGCCGGCCTGCTCGCCGACGCCGTCGAGAACATGCAGCAGCTGGGCTGGATCTCGCTCGGCGACCACGTCATGTGGAACACCAGCGGCGCCGTCACCGAATCATCGAGCGTCGGCGACGTGCTGCACTCGCTCGTGGGCTACGCCGACCGCCCGACGGTGATGCAGGGGGTCGTGTGGCTCGTCTACATCGTCGTGAGCGTCAGCGCCTTCGTCGGCTTCGGGCGCAGCCGCCCCCGCCACCACGCCCAGCACCGCTCGAGCCAGGCGAGTTCGTAGGGACTACGCCGCGACCGAGTACTGAGCGGTGATGCGCGCCTTCAGCACGTTCACCAGGCTCGCGAGCAGCTTCTCGGTCGTCGGCCACTGCTCCACGAGGGCGGCGAAGGTCACCTCGTAGTGACCGGCGCTCGCCACCAGCACGATGAGGTGCAGCGAGGACTTGACGCCCGGTTCGCTCAGGGTCGTGACGCCGCCGCGCGCCCAGGCGTGCACGAACGTG
>Ga0182014_10006811_pt1 | contig 12141 bp, 13 predicted proteins | sample 612S2DmetaG_FD_120489 | JGI IMG/M metagenome (GOLD analysis project Ga0182014, IMG submission 120489) | Permafrost microbial communities from Stordalen Mire, Sweden - 612S2D metaG | ecosystem: Environmental > Terrestrial > Soil > Wetlands > Permafrost | place: Sweden: Stordalen | collected... | reverse complement strand
TCCGTCCGCGCCGCCCTGGAAGCTGTAGAGCACTTTTTCCTTCCACTCCGCCGAGGCGGGAATGGCCAGGGCTAGAGCTACGGCAGATAGCAAGCAAACGTGAATTAGGCTCCGAGAACACTTCAATTTATGAGTCATGGCGCGGAACAACCTCCTGGGGAGTTTCCAGCACTGCCGCAGGGGGACAGCAGCGCGGCGGCTGACTATGTTACCCCGCATTCCCGTCAGTGTCCACGTAGAAGTCACTCCACAATTCCGGACTCGCGAACGAAGCCCGCCTCGGCCTCAGTCCTAAAGCGAGGTCTTTCTATTTGGCCCCTCAGGGTGCCAGCTTCTGCTGCACCAACTCTTCCACACGCCTCAACACTTCGTCTTCCGACAGCGTAGTCGAATCCAGCATCAGCGCATCCGGAGCAGGCTCCAGCGGCGACGCTGCACGGGTGCGGTCACGCCGGTCGCGTTCGCGCAACTCCGCCGCCGTGGCCTCGGCAGCGGTTCCCCGCAGATTTTGCTGCTGCAGGCGCCGCTGCTCGCGGACTACGGGATCGGCGTCGAGAAAGATCTTCACGTCCGCGTTGGGAAAAACTTTGGTTCCAATGTCACGGCCTTCCATCACCACCCCGCCGCCCGCGCCCAGTTCCTGCTGGCGGGCGACCATCCACTCGCGCACCTGGGGATGAATGGAGACCCGCGAGGCCCCGGCGGTCACGTCGGTCTCGCGCACGCGCCGGGTCACGTCGCGCCCGTCGAGCAGAACCCGGGTGCCGCTCGAGGCCGGCTCCAGCTGGATGCGCGAATCGTGCGCCAGTTTCATGAGCGCCGCCTCGTCGTCGAAGGAAATGTCCGATTCGATGGCTTTCAGCGCCAGGGCGCGGTACATGGCGCCACTCTCCAGGTTGGCGTAGCCCAGCTTGCGCGCCAGGCGCGAGGCAATGGTGCTCTTGCCCACCCCCGCCGGACCGTCGATAGCGATAATCAGTTTGCGTGCAGAATTGTCGGGCATCGCGAAGCTATGAATTGTACACGCTGCGAAGGACAAGGTTTGGCATTGTGAGCCCGAGTCGCGCTGTGCGAGCGCCTTCGCAAAGAGCGCAGATGATCGGCCGCTAGCCGCAAAGCGGCTTAAGCACGCAGCCCGGAAGGTTGCTGGATATGAGCATTTTTGATCAGACAGCCCAATCCGCGGCTTGGTAACGTGGGACTGGTTCTCTAGTTTCAACAGAAATATCGAAATTGCGTCGGTTTTCAAGCACGCGACTGCCATTTATTGACCCTTTATCGGAAGCGGCCGGTAGACATGTACCGCCGGAGATCGAGAAGACAGGAAGTAAGTTGTGCCGTCCCAGTTGTGCGAATGAAATCTGCCCTTCTTGGATCCAGCGAAAGAGATGGTGGTCGGTGGAACTGTACCAACTAGATCCGTGCAAAGATACACGCTGGCATCAATTTCTTGATCGCCATCCCGATGCATCTATTTTCCACAGTCCCGGCTGGCTCGAGGCTCTGCGTCGTACCTATGGCTTCGAACCCGTCGTGTATACGACTTCTCCCCCACGAGCAGAAATGGTGAACGGCCAGGTGTTCTGCCGGATAAAAAGCTGGCTGACCGGGCGACGATTGGTTTCGCTTCCTTTCTCCGATCATGCTGCTCTCTTAATGAACGGGTGGGATGAACTCGAATCTCTGCTGGTTCACTTACAGAAGGAGGTCGACGGAAAAACCTGCAAATATGTCGAACTCAGACCCGCTGGCCCCGACTTTCCGAGTCCGGTTCAATTTTGCAAGAGTGACGTCTATTATTGGCACAAACTCCCGCTCGACCTGGAACTCCCCGCTCTTTTTCGAAATCTCCACAAGGACTGCGTTCAGAGAAAGATAAGACGGGCCCAGCGAGAGAAACTGGACTACACCGAAGGCCGATCGGAAACCCACATAAGGCAATTCTATGGTTTGCTCCTGCTTACGCGTCATCGTCACCATCTCCCGCCGCAGCCCATCTCGTGGTTTCGCAATTTAGCCGAATGTTTGGGAGAGGCGATGAAGATTCGCATCGCCTCGAAGGATGGGCGTCCGGTCGCGGGCATCATTACGCTGTCCTACAAGAAGTCCATGGTCTACAAATATGGAGGCTCCGACGCAAACTACATGAATTTGGGCGGAATGGCATTTCTCCTGTGGAAAACGATCGAGGAGGCGAAGAGTCGTGCCCTTACCGAATTGGACATGGGCCGCTCCGACTGCCATAACTCCGGCCTCATCACTTTCAAAGAGCGATGGGGAGGACAACGTCGCACCTTGACCTATTGCAGATATCCGATCGCCGCGCCGGTGAATCCAAAACCGTGGAGAGTTGAAGCTGCGAAGAGAGTTTTTGCCCTTGTGCCCAACGCCATACTTCCAACCGCAGGAACGCTTCTATATCGGCATGTTGGGTGATCCCATGAATGACCGATCGATTGACCGATGGGAAAATGAAAATTGAATTGATTCTCCGAGAACAGCTTGGCAAGCTTCATCGCTCATCCCGACGATATCGTTGATCGGCGGGGTCAGGCTCGACTCTGCGCCGGACGACGGCTCACCCCAAATTCGACCTTCTCCATCTTCTTCTCGGTAGCACGCGAATAGTACTTCTCGAAGTATCGTTGTCCGTGGCCCTGACAGCTATTTACAACCAGACCTAATAAGGTCGAACGTTCGAGTGCTTTCACCGCTTGTGCAAGAAGCTTTTTGTCACTCACGCCGATGCGTGTCACGATCAACACGCCGTCTGCCAACTTCATCCAGAGGGTTGCGTCTGCCAAGGGGAAGATGGGGGGAGTGTCGATGATAATCCAGTCGAAAAAAGTCTCGAGGTGATCGAGGAGTTCGGCCAGCCTCACGGATTGCATGAGCTCGACCGGATTTCCCGTCGTCACGCCGGCTGGAAGGAACCAGAGACCGGCACTTTCAAGCCTGTACACAACATACGCCAGGCTGCGCTCGCCCCGCAGGTACTCGCTTAACCCCGGCAAGTTCCGGCTGAAGCCGAACCGACTGGCCTGGACGGGCTGCCGCAGGTCGCCTTCCACCAAAATCGTTTTTAGACTGTTGCTCCTTCCCTGGTTGAGCGCGAGATTGGCCGCCACCAAGCTCTTTCCTTCTTCAGGGCTCGTACTGGTTATGACAACTCTCTTGAGTTTGCGCTTGTCACGAAGGTGTTGCAGGTTCAAACCGAGCACGCGGAATTTCTCGGCCCCTAGACTGTCTTGGTCGGTGAGGCAAACCAGGTGCGCGTCGGCTGCAAGCGTCGGATGAAGAATTGCCGCAGACGAGAACGCGTCAGCTTTGTGAGTTTCTCGTTCTTCCGACCGCAACAAGTCGGCGATACATTCGACCGGGGCGAGAAACGTTTCTCCGGATCGATCCGCTTCCGACCGGTGCAATGCCTCAAGTATACGGCTCATGTTCGGATGCCCCCTTGTCGCACGCTGTTCCCGCCTTGGTATCCGCCAGCTTCATCTCCTGTGGCAATGCAGCTTTCCCTTTTCTTTCACCGCAGCGAAGCCAGCCCGCAAGATTGCAAATTAAAGAGCCGCTGCCGGAGCGCTCACCCCCTTTTGAGTGCTCGTGAAGCGGCTCCCAGGCTAACGTTCCGTGATTGAAGAGCTACCATCCCCGGTCCCCTCCCCCGAGGAAAACCAGAGAAGCAGCCCTCGTCCCAGTACCACATTCTTAAGGCACGTTAAATGTAAATACTTCGGTGTCGCGAGTCTGGTCAATTTTGATCAGTCGGAAGGGACGAGCTCACAGGCTGCGGAGCGAAACCTGGAATAATTCCAAAAGACCACCGAAGGCACGCCGTTCCAAGCATTGCTATTTGCCTGCCAGCAGTCAGTGACAGTGTGGTTCACCAGCTCGGAACTCACCAGACCTTGCAAATCTTATCCGGCGAATTCACCATGGGCTGGCTCGCCTTGCAAGAAAAAGCGTGGGCAAACTCCGGCATGTTGACCACCACGCCGTTAATGCGGTACTGCGCGGAGGAGTGTGGATCGGTCATGGCGCGCACCCGCAAATCTTCGTCGCGCATGTTGGCGCAGTCCCATTGCGCAAAGCCGACAAAGAAACGCTGCTCCGGAGTCAGCCCGTCGATCGCTTGCAGATTCTTATCCTTGGTCGCATCTTTCCACGCCATGAAAGCCAGAATCTCCCCGCCCAGATCGGCCACGTTTTCGCCGAGAGTAAGTTCGCCGTTGATGTGGACGTCATCGACCATGACATATTTCGAGTATTGATCGGCAACGCACTTGGTTCGCGCGTCGAATTTTTCTCGGTCGTCTTTGGTCCACCAGTTCTTCAGATTCCCCTTGGCGTCGAACTGGCTGCCTTCATCGTCAAACCCGTGAGTCAGTTCGTGCCCAATAGTGCCGCCGGTGTCGCCATAGTTTGGAGCATCATCCATTTTGGCGTCGTAAAGCGGCGGCTGCAGCACTCCGGCGGGGAAGTTAATGTCGTTCATTTGCGGGTTGTAGTAGGCGTCCACTGTCGGCGGTGAGATGTCCCATTCGCCGTGGTCGACGGGTTGGCCAATTTTGTTGATTTGGCGATGCAGCTCGAACTCCGCAGTCCGCCGGATGTTCCCGGCCAAGTCGTCAGGCGAGATTTTCACCGAGCTGTAGTCGCGCCACTTGTCGGGATACCCGATCTTGTTGCGAATCCCCCCTAACTTCACCAGCGCCTGTTGCTTGGTCTCCGGACTCATCCAGTCCAGCCCGCGAATGCGCTCTGCCATCGCATCCTCGATGCGCTTGACCATGTCCAGCGTGCTCGCCTTCAATTCCGGCGAGAATACCCGGCGCACGTAAACCTGTCCCAGCGCCTCGCCCAGGTTGTAGTCGGTGTGCTGAACGCAGCGCTTCCACCGCGGCTGCATCGCCTTGGCTCCGCGCAGATACTTGCGGTAGAACTCGTAGTTCTCCTGCACGAAACTCTCAGAGAGAAACGGGGAGTACTGATCGGCCACGTGAAAGCGCAGATAATTCTTCCAATTCGCCAACGGCTCGCTGGTGAGTTCCGCGCTCACCTGTTTATAGAACTGCGGCGCGTCGACGTTGAAAGTTTCAATGGGCGGATACCGCATGTCGCGGTAGTAAATTTGCCAATCAAAATTCGGCGCCAACTGCGCCAGCTCCGCGAGCTTCATCTTATTCTTCAGCTTGTAGGGATCGCGGCGCTCGACCTGGGTCCAGGAAGCCTTGGCCAGCGCGGTTTCCATGCGCAGAATGGTTTCCGCATTCTGCTTTGCGGCTGCGGGACTGTCGCCGAGCAACTCAAAAATCTTCTGCACATGCTGGACGTAGCGCTGCAGAATCTCTTTCGATTTGGCATCGTCTTTGGCGTAGTAATCGCGATCCGGCAATCCCAACCCACCCTGGTCGAGATCCGCAATCTCCTGTTCGGAGTTATCCGGATCCTGGGTCGAACCCGCGGCAAAAAGAATCGTTCGGCCGAAGGGAAGCGGCAAGCGCGCCACCAACGACGCCATGTCTCGCGCGGAGTTGAGACCGGCAATGGCATCCAGTTGTGGCTGAATCGCAGCCACGCCCCGCTTTTCCGCCGTGCTCTCGTCCATGCACGAAGCGTAGAAGTCCCCAATCTTCTGCGTGACCGCATCGCGACCTGCCGCGCCCGGCCCAGCCTGCTCCAGAATGCCGCGCAGAAACATCAGATTGTCCTGATAGAGCTTGCCGTAAACGCTCCACGAAGTCTGGTCCGGCGGGATGGGGTTCGTCTTCTGCCAGCCTCCGCAAGAGTAATGATAAAGATCGACGCAGGGATCGACCGACTTGTCCATAGAAGTTACGTCGAGCGACGGAATATACGGCAGCGCCGGTTCTTCCTTGGACTGGGCCGAACTATATTGATCCGTCGCCAGCGTTACAACAACGAGTGAGAGCAAGAAGATGCAGTAAGCCGAGATTCTTTTCATATTCACCTTGGACTAAATTCCCGCGAAACCATCAACCAATCCCTCGCGACCCGCGACCCACACGTAGCCTCGGACGCTGCCCATCAAACTCGCGGCGGTATAAGCACTTTCCGCACCCCAGTCTTTTCGCGTGGTCCCGGAACCCGCGCCACCACTTCCGCTTTCGCCGGCGTAATCTGAATCAGCGACCGGTTGCCCACGCGAATAAAGCTCAACTCCCGCGCGGCCAGCAGCGCGTTGATCGCCTCCTTCACCCGCGATCGCGGAACAAAGTTGCCGAAAAATGATTCCAGCTCTTGCTGATCCGCGGCCACCACGCAATCCAGATATTTCGAAATCAACGCCGACAGCGACTCTCCCACCGAAAGATTAATCCCATCCCGCACCGCATCCGGCGACCAGCGATACAGCACATCCCAGAACGCCCCTTCCGCCGGATTGTAATCCACCCGCGTAATCCGCAGCCGCGACCACAGTTCCCCCAGCGCATGATCGAGCGCCACAAACGACACGCTCCCGCCCAACTCGTCGCGCATCTTCTGCTTGGAGATCGGCCCATCGCGCCGGATCAACTCAAACGCGTCGCAAGCCAACTGCGAGTATTCCGAGTGCGGCTTCGGTTTCGGCGCCAGCTTGGGATTGCGCTCTCCCACCAGCGCATAGAAATAAGGAAAGATGGAAGCCGCAATCAGGAACGCATTATTCTCGTCGAACCGGTTAGCCTCGTAAGCCGCGCGTTCCCGCAGCAGCCGAACCATCACCTCGGTAGCGTCTTGCGCCCGCTGATCGGCGAAAGCATGCTGCCAGTCCGGCAACTGCTGATCCGAACCAACCCAGGCTCCAATAAATGTAGGCACCAACGCCTGCTGCCGCATGGGATACATCATGCAAAACCCAACCGACTCGAGAAACAGGCGAGCATCGTCGAAAGTGCGCACCGCACGTCCATCCAGATGCCACTTCTCCCGCCGCAGTTGCTCGAGATCGATCATGAAATCATTAGACCACAGAGCACAGAGATGAAAAACCTTTCGACCGGACGAGACGGATGTAAACTGGGTGGCGGGTGCCCCATTTCTCGCGTTCTTTGCGAGAAGTGGGGCTTTCGACTTGAGCCCCCGATAAGCCCAGCCAATGTTCATCAGTCACAGACATGACCCCGCATTGTTGCATAGGGTTTCTTCATGCCCTGGGGCCTGAAGCGTTATTACGGAACGGGAAGCCTCCATTTCATCACCTGGAGTTGCTACCGGCGCAAGCCGCTGCTCGGCAATCCCGCGCGCCGCGATCTGGTACTTTCTGTCCTCGAACGGATGCGCGTTCGCTATCGGTTCGCTGTGATCGGATACGTAGTCATGCCCGAACACGTACATCTGCTGATTTCCGAACCTCTGATTGGCGATCCCTCGAAGATAGTTCAGGCCGTGAAGTTGAGCGTCTCCCGGCGGCTGGCTATTGGAGGCAACTTCTCCGGTAGGTTCTGGCAGAGTCGTTTCTACGATTTCAATCTGTGGAGCCCGCAGAAAGAAGTTGAGAAACTGAGGTACATGCATCGCAATCCGGTGGTGCGCGGACTGGTGGCGAGTCCGGAGGATTGGCGCTGGAGTAGCTACCGATCCTATGCCTACGGCGAGGCGGGATTGGTTCGGATCAACGACTGGACTTGGTGGGAAGAGAAAATTCGACAGCGCGCTGGCTGAGTTTCAAGAACGCATCAAAATCAGCCTTGGGTGCTTGGGTATTCGGGTGGTCAGGTGCTTGGGTGCCCCATTTCTCGCGTTCTTTGCGAGAAGTGGGACTTTTGACTTACAGTTCACGATAAGCCCAGGCTCGCGCCAAGGTTCATCCGTTGGCGGCAGTAGAATCGGCGGAGCGCCGGCTGAGGTTGTTCAAGAAAGCATCCAAATCAGAGTTGGTAGCTTGGGTGCCCCATTTCTCGCGTTCTTTGCGAGAAGTGGGGCCTTTGACTTACAGCTCACGATAAGCCCAGACTCGCGCCAAGGTTCATCCGTTGGCCGGAGTAGAAATCGACGGAGCGCTGGCTGAGGTTGTTCAAGGACACATCAAAATCAGAGTTGGGTGCGTTGGGTGCGTTGGGTGCCCCATTTCTCGCGTTCTTTGCGAGAAGTGGGGCTTTTGACTTACAGCTCACGATAAGCCCAGACTCGCGCCAATGTTCATCCGTTGGGAGTAGAATCGGCGGAGCGCCGGCTGAGGGTTCGTAGGATGTCGGCGCAAAGCCCAACTTCTCGCAAACAGCGCGAGAAATGGGGCACCCGGCAAGCCAGCTGCGAGTAATCCGAATGCGGCTTCGGCTTCGGCGCCGACTTGGGATTGCGCTCTCCCACCAGCGCATAGAAATAAGGAAAGATGGAAGCCGCAATCAGGAACGCATTATTCTCGTCGAACCGGTTAGCCTCGTAAGCCGCCCGCTCCCGCAACAGCCGAACCATCACCTCGGTAGCTTCCTGCGCCCGCGGATCGGCGAAAGCATGCTGCCAGTCCGGCAACTGCTGATCCGACCCAACCCAGGCTCCGATGAATGTCGGCACCAGCGCCTGCTGCCGCATGGGATACATCATGCAAAACCCAACCGACTCAAGAAACAAGCGAGCATCGTCGAACGTGCGCACCGCACGGCCATCCAGATGCCATTTCTCCCGCCGCAATTGCTCGAGATCGATCATGAAATCATTAGACCACAGAGCACATGATGAAAACTTTTACAGCGTTCAAGAGGCGTATTTGACAAAGTTCCGGCCTTGGGTACAGACTTGCGTTTCCCCCTCGGCCCCGGTCTTGTTGCTTTCATGGAGGTCTGTATGGCACCAGGATTTCGCTGCGTGGGTTTGCTTTTGACTGTCGTGTTTCTCTCGGCGTTTTGCCCGGGTCAAGCCTCCGAACTGCAAGGTTCTTGGAAGGCTGAGTTCAAGGACTCGCTCGAAGCCGGCACTGCCTCCCTGGCTCTAGCTGTCACGGATTCCCAGGCCATCTCCGGCACCTATCAGACTGATTTGGGCGGTTCAGGCACGGTCGCGATAAAGCCGGTGGGCAGCGGGTACAAGTTCATTCTGACGCAAACTGTCCAGGGCTGTACTGGCTCGTTCGTTGGAGAGTTCGGACTAACCCAGGGAAAAATTGCTGGCACCTACTCCGGCACTGATTGCAAGGGCTGGCACGAGAACGGCGTCCTGTCAATGGTCCGGGGAGAGGCGAGAGACGAGCATCCCACTGCGGCCCAAGACGGACGGACGGGATATGTTACGTGCCCGAGCGGGATCGGCTTCGTTGCTCTTTTCAGCAGCCCCGACCCATCAACGCTAACCATGCTGCAGAGGCTTCCATGCCGGGCCCCCGTCAGCATCCTGGGGGAACCGATTGAGCAATTCACCAGGGTTCGCGACAAAACTAATCAGGAAGGCTTTGTCAACTCATCCTTCCTTCACGAGGGCGTTCCACCGGCGGAGGCTCCGGTCGTAGTCAAGAAAGCTCCGACCGTTGCCAACCAAGGTCAATCCTACTCGAGCGCCGGGGAGTACCCGCTCATGCTCCGCGTTCTGCAATCCGAGCAAGTCCCCTATTCAGTCCAATACGGGGGAGGCGGGGTAAGCACGAATTGCTCGATCAGCGGATCGACGTACACGACCGGATCGGCAACGTCAGTCGGGAACTACACATATGGGAGCGCGACTTCGAACACCGATCTCAGCATGCGATGCGGCAGCCGCGAAAACCCTCCGATGCAATGGCGGCATGTCCTCAATACAATGCTCGTTGTCGCATCGAACCACAATGCCTACATCATGGCGTGCGACGCCGCCTGGCGTTGGTCGAAGTGCCGGGGCCTCGTCACCGGCGACACCTTCCAAGCAAAGCTCACGTCGAAAGGCCTAGCTGTTCAGTATTACGTAAAGGGCAAACCAAAGGAGGCAACCTACTCCATCTTGCAAGGGAAGGTCTTGGGACCGTGACGTCACCGTGCTCGTCGCATCAGCGCTCGGAACGGTCAACAGCACCAGTCGACGGTTGATGGTGGCAGAATTTGGGATTGCGTAGCACGGCGAATGGAGAGAGAATTGCGCGCATGAACAAAAAGCACGAGGTTGGAGATACTGTTTGGTATGTCGTCGGCTCTGACGTTAACAGACAGCAGGCAAAGATAGTCGCTATCAGCGGCACTACTCACGCTACGATCAAATTGCTTACCGGGCCTCAAAAAGACTTAGAAATACTAGTCCCGTGGGACGTCATCGAGCCACTGAAGGCATAGAAAGGCCGGCCTGCCAGCTGGCTGGCTGGGCAGTTATCGCGGCTCGTCCCGCCATTGCGTTGGTAGTGCCTCAGTCTGAAATTAAGCGTTGACTAAAAGCCAAACCCGCCAGTAATAATCTGGCGGGTCGGTGAGGCGGCTACTAATTTTTGGTGGAGCTGGTGGGACTCGAACCCACAACCAAGGGATTTTAAATTTGAGCCGCCTACTTAATGTCCCCTGCTCTGCCGTTGAGCTACAGCCCCCTTCAAGAGTTATAGGATGCCCTGCCGACTCGAAAGGATTCAGAAGTTAGGGACGGGAACCTGGGCGTTCTCCAGTTTTTCGCGGGGGTGGGGGCTGGCCCAGGCCTTCACCACCTTCAAAATCGGGTGCCCCGCCCTTCTCGCGTTCTTTGCGAGAGGGCGGGGCCTTCAGATGACATCCGATAGCTCCCCAGATCCGAAGAACAAAAATCAGGTCTTCGGGACGCCCCGATCCTTGCGAGCAGCAGCAGACCCTTTACCGCGCCTGCCAGCGCCTCGGATTGCGTCTGCCGTGGAAGCAGGCGATTGCGACAATCCACTGCTGTTCTCTTCGTGACAGAAAGACCCTATATCCGGTAGTCTGGGGGGAAGAAGGAGCCGCAGCCATGAACGTGACCTTAAACCTAAAGCCTGAAATAGAAAAAGGCCTGATGGCGCGGGCGCATGCCCGCGGTGTCTCGCTGGATGACTACCTCCAGGAACTCATCGCCAAGGAAGCAGGCGTGCCCGTTGCTGCAGAACCGCGACCGATTCAAAAGCAATTCGATAATCTCTCCGACTTACTCCTCAATTCTCCCTTCGCCGGGGCCGATCTCGATCTGGAGCGATCCAACGACTTTCCGCGCCCGGTTGATCTTGCATGAGCGGCTTCCTGATCGATACGAATGTTCTGTCTGACTATAATCGGCGTGGAGGCCCCAATTCCGGCGTCAAGCGCTGGCTTGAGACCACAGATCGCCAGTCCCAGTATGTGAGCGTCATCACTCTGGCCGAAATTCAAAAGGGAATCGAGCTGCTTGCCGAGGGCAAGCGCCGCGTCCAACTTGAACAATGGCTCAAGCAAGACCTGGAAGCATGGTTTTCAGGTCGCATACTTTCAGTGGATCGCCATGTGGCCGCTCGCTGGGCATCACTCGTGGCGCATGGAGCTCGGACGGGGAGGCCTCTCCCCACGGTCGATTCATTAATTGCGGCGACTGCGCTTGCCTACGATCTAACCATAGTTACCCGGAATGCCCCGGATTTCGATGGCATCGGTGCGACCATCATCAATCCATGGGAATAACCAGGACACCTGCGTGGCGTGCCGTCAAATAGGTGCCGAGTGGCCGGATATTAGCAGAGGCGCTTCCTGCAAATCCTCATTCGCCTCTGGTATCCAGACGACCGGTAGCGTCACGGTTTCTTAAACAGCCCCGCCCTGACTTGTTCCCAGGGGATGACATCGGTGGGGTTTTGCTCATGCCGAGCGATGCGGTAATCGAGCTCCGCCCGTTGCCCATCCGTCAGCGATGCCGCGTCCGCCTCCAGGCTTTCCCAGACGGTATCGAGTAGTTCTGCCTTCTCCGCAGCGGAGAGGCTATTGATCTGGCTTCGTAAATCGCTCATACGCCTATAACCCTAGCGCGGTTTCCCCGCTCTGGCAAGCCGCGGGACTGGTGGGTAGTGGCTCAATCTGATTGTCATCCCGAGCAAGCGTTCTTTGCGCAGCGAGGGATCTGGGCGAGCCGCGCGATGCGTCGCGTACTTTGCGACGCAATAATCGCGCGTTTGGCTCGCTTCCCTATCGAATTGAGCCATCACCGGCTGGTGGCCCATTCAAGCGTTTCTTTGCGCCCGTCTCGCCATTGCGTTTTCTTGCTTGACGAATCTTT
>Ga0182014_10006810_pt1 | contig 12141 bp, 8 predicted proteins | sample 612S2DmetaG_FD_120489 | JGI IMG/M metagenome (GOLD analysis project Ga0182014, IMG submission 120489) | Permafrost microbial communities from Stordalen Mire, Sweden - 612S2D metaG | ecosystem: Environmental > Terrestrial > Soil > Wetlands > Permafrost | place: Sweden: Stordalen | collected... | reverse complement strand
GTCGTAGACCTTGGGCATGGCGCGCTCGAGTTCGCTGATGGAGAGCGGCGTGCGGACGCCGGAGACCACGTCCTCGCCCTGGGCGTTCATCAGGTACTCGCCGAAGAAGATGTGCTCGCCGGTGGCGGGATTGCGCGTGAAGCCGACCCCGGTGCCAGAGCTCTCGCCCAGGTTGCCGAAGACCATGGCCTGAACGTTGACCGCTGTGCCCAGCCAGTCGTCGATGTGGTTGATGCGGCGATAGGTCTTGGCGCGATCGTTGTTCCAGCTTCTGAAGACGGCGTCGCGGGCCTGGACCAGTTGCTCCAGCGGGCCCTGCGGGAAGTCCTTGCCGGTTTCGCTCCTGATGAGCTTCTTGTATTCGGCGATGATTTCCTTCAGCGCTTCGGGCTGGAGTTCGTAGTCGTACTTGACGCCCTCGCGCTCCTTGATGGCGTCGAAGATGGCCTCGAACTTCTTCTTTGCGACATCGAGGACGACGTCGCCGAACATCTGGATGAGGCGGCGATAGGAGTCATAGGCAAAACGGGGATTGTTGCTGAGCTTGGCCAGCGCTTCGACAGCCTGATCGTTGAGGCCCAGGTTGAGGATCGTGTCCATCATGCCGGGCATGGAGAACTTTGCGCCGGAGCGGACGGAGACGAGGAGGGGATTGTCGCCCGTGCCCAGCTTCTGTCCCTGCAGCTTTTCGAGCCGCTCGAGTGCGGCGTGCATCTCGATGTCGATTTCGGGGCTGACTGCGCCGCGCATGTACTCGCGACAGGCCTCGGTCTGGATGGTGAATCCGGGGGGAACGGGCAAACCGGCGTTGGTCATCTCCGCCAGGCCGGAGCCTTTGCCGCCCAGCACATCCTTCATGCGACCGTTGCCGTCTGCCGCGCCGCCGCCGAAGAAATAGACGTACTTGATTGGAGTTGAGGTTGAGCTTGCCTGTCCGGCAAGCGACGAATCCACAGCGCCCTGCGTCATGGGGGAAAGCCTCCGTATGTAGGATTCCGCGGCGGAACCTATGCGAGGGTGGCGGAACGGGGGCTCAGCAATTCAACGGGAAATAGCGGTTAAGAGGCTGAACGCGTGGGAGTCATCCAGACATCGGACAGCGCTTCGCGGCACTATGATTTACTACAACCAATAGTTCCACAAGTATACTCTTGCCAGCGCCACTCGTCACAGACGATTCGCTTGGCCCATGGAGTCTCGTTGCATATTGGGTGGGAATTTTCGCGATTTGAGACGGGAACCGTCGCTAAGACAATGTGATGAGACGGAATGGGCTGATTCAGGCGGCCGAACGCCCAGCCGAGGGCCGCAATGTGAAGTTTGGACCGCATTCTGAGACAGAAGAATCCGGTCCAGTCCGACGAGGGCGAGGATTCTCGCTACCCGCGGCGAGGCTTTCGAGACGGTGAAGCTGTGGCCTGCTGCGCAGGCGGTGGTGTAAAGCGTAACCAGGGCTGCAATGCCGGCTGCGTCGATGCGCTCGACGGAGTTGAGATCGAGCGCGATGGATTGCCGGCGGACGAGTGGCGCCACCCGCTCCAGCAGACGCTGATCGTGGCCGCGGACCAGTTCGGTCAGTTCAGCCGGCTCATCTGGCGCGATCGCCACCGGGGCTGTCGTGTCGCATATCGTCATCGTCATAAAAACCTCCTTCGGGAAACCTTTCCCCGGCCCAGGGCCTATTGTGAATGGCTATGGGCTCCATGCTTTCTGGAACTGCACACGGAGGGCCAAAGCCGCCCGAACGGAATATGCTGCAATCACAGGGGATAGGGACATTCCCGAATCCCAGGTCGCGACTCCAGGTGTTCAGTTCCGATTTTGGTGTTCATTGCCGGACATAGTATCCCTACGCAAAAAGGAGTGCTGCCAGTTCCGTGTCCGATCCCGCTTCCAGCCCCGCAGGCTGTCTGAGCTCCGAACGCTGCCTGAGCAGGGAGCGGGTGCGCGCCTGGGCCCTGGAGGCCGGCTTCGCGGAGGCGGGGCTGGTGGCGCTTCCTCATGCTGCCGAGGCGCGGGACGCGGACCGGTATGAGGAGTGGGTGCGCGCGGGCCACGCGGGGACCATGCACTACCTGGAGCGGACGGACGAAAGCGGAGAACTGGTGCGGGCGCGGGTGGGGATTCCGTTCCCGTGGGCGCGGTCGGCGGTGGTTTGCTTTGCCAGCTACAACAGCGCACAGCCGCGCTCCACGGAGCCGGCCGGGGAGGGCGCGGCGTGGATCGCGCGGTACGCGTGGAGCAGTCGCGTAGAGGCGGGTCGCGAGGGCGGAGGCGGAGCGCGGCGGCCGAGCGATTATCACAAGGTGCTCAGGAAGCGGCTGAGAGCGCTGGAGGGCCGGCTGCGCGAACAGTTCGGCGCGTTCGAGGCACGAGGCTGCGTGGATCCCGCTCCGGTGGTGGAGCGGGCGCTGGCCACTGCGGCGGGGCTGGGCTGGACGGGGAAGAATACGTGCCTGATCCATCCCCGGCTGGGGTCGTATGGGTTCCTGGCGGTGCTCTTGACTTCGCTGGATGTACAGGAAGAAAGCGCGCCCACGGCGCTTCCGGACCGTTGCGGAAGCTGCCGGCGGTGTCTGGACGCCTGCCCCACCCATGCGCTGGTTGCCCCATACCGGATGGATGCGACGCGGTGCATCTCTTACCTGACCATCGAACGCCGCGGGACGATTGCGGAGGAGTTGATGGAGGGGATGGGGCGGCAGGTTTTCGGCTGCGACATCTGCCAGGACGTGTGCCCGTGGAACCGGAAGGGCCCCCTGAATTCAGTCCAGTTGAGCGCGGACCCCAAGCTGGAGGCGCGGGCGGAACTGGTGAATCCGGCGCTGGAGTGGTTGGCTGGGCTGGACGAGGCGGAGTTCGAGCTGCGATTCAGCGGCTCGGCGGTGCGGAGGGCCGGGTTTGTGGGTATGCGCCGGAATGTGGCCATCGCGATGGGAAACAGCGGGTTGGGGCGGTTCTTGCCCTTGCTGGACATGTGGGCCGGGGCTACGGACGAACGCCTGCGCACGGCGGCGCGATGGGCGCTCGAAAAGCTCAGCAGGTTATAGCATTCAGGAATGCAGCCCTCAGGGGCTAAAGCCCCGCATTGATCCCATTGCGTTTATGTACGGGCTTTACAGGCTGCGGAAAACTCTTCTGAGCGAGTAATTCCTGAGAAGACGGGATCTGAAACCAGGGCCGTTGGACTATCGCGTATATCCTTGCATTTATCGTGTCGTATCTCGTTGTGTTTCCTTCTCACTGCGCAGGATATGAAAGCTGCGCGTTACCGGATTGGCACTCTGTACGGCGCTCGTTCCCGCCGGCGCCATCCGTCCATACTGATACGCCACTACCGTCACTTCGATGGAGCGCACGCCGGCTCCCGGCACTTCAGTGAAGTGCAATCGATCTCCTTCCAGTTCAACGGGACCGGCCACCACGAAGAACCGCACGGGCAGCCCGGAGCTAGCTGTAGCATGAAGTTCTATCTCCTGCACTGTCGCCGGCTGTTCGGTAGTGGGCTCCTTGGGTTTACCGGGCGCGCCTGGCATCTGGTCTTGCGTGCTTTCCAGCAGGTCCTCGCGCCCGATCCACCGGCTCCCGCCCCAGTCGTCTTCGTTCGCCGGTCCAGCACTCCAGCGAGCGGGCGCGCTCCACGCGGAGGGTTCCCCCTCTGCTGAGTCCCAGGTGCGCACGCGCCAGAAAACCTGCGTGTGGGGAGGAATCGCCTTGCCTGCGTATTCCGCCGCCAGGTCACTCGATGTAACTTTGCCCGTATTCCAAAAGTCGGCCGACTCATCGTTCGGGCTGGAGGAGAGGACAACCTGATACGCCGCCTGCCGCGCACCTGAGCGAGGCTCGCCGGCCGCAGTCCAGCTCAGCCGAGGATGCGGCGTTTGCAGGCCGAGCGGATCGGTAAGACCCTCGCATCGGGTGCTCAGAGCCTCCGATTCGGCACTCGTTGATGTCGAAGACTGCGGGCCGATCGCGCCGAACGCTGCACGCTCGCTCAGCCAGAGGCCTCCTGCGGCTAGAACGCCGCCGCGCAGAACCTGCCGCCGAGTAAGATTGCCGCGAAGCCTAAGTCCATCCGCTGCATTGCGATTGCTTCGCATGTGCTCTCCTGTAAGACACCATGATGCTACGACAATTCCCTTGATCCAACGCGAAACAATGCCCTGACCGGAGGGGAGGACTCCACGGTCAGGGCATTGGGTTAGGCTGCTTGATTCATTCGACGTGCTGCATATATGTGAAGCCTGCGCCCAGGCTCGGTGGCACTTGATTCGGTCTAGCAGACGCGCACGCATTCTATCCCCAGCAGCGAAGCCAGCTTTGCAAGCTGAGCATGCTTCTGCCCCACGCCGATGGCGCAGTGGTGCGCGGCCCCTTGCCGGTTCCACTCCTGTAGGAACGCCCGCGCACCGATGGGGAAGCTATAGCGACTGTTGGTATTGCCGATCTCCAGGATCGGACCCGGCACGGACTCGCCTTGCGCAACCACAAACTTCAGCGAACCCTTTCCGTCCTCGGCAACCGATAGCAGAGTGACCGGCCCATCCTTCACGCTCATTTCAATCGACAGGCCGCTGCCCACTTTGCCGTGGTAAACGCCCAGGGGGCGCAGCTTGGGCTTGCCGGCGGCGATGGCGATATGCCCCGGCCCGTCGTGCCCCATCAGAATCACGTCGTCGATGAAGTCGGTGGCATAGTACTCGGTGAACGAACCGCCCGCGCCCAGGCAGTCGAGGATCTTCATGGCCTGCACGTTCTTGATCTCGAGTTCCCCGGCCACCGGAATCCCGCGCCCGGTCAGCAGGCTGTTGCCCACGATGACCGAACTCATCGCGTCTTCGTTTTCGGCGATTCCGACGCCCTTGTAGTAGTAGGCGAGCGAGCCCAGCCGGTAATTCTCCACCAGCCGGTCAAGCGCAAGCGACGTGCGCGCGGCACGCTCCAACTCAGCTTGAGAGCAATCGGGCTGCACGTCGAAAGCCTCCCGGATCAGGGTCACTCGCTCGGCGATCGGTCCGCTTGCAATCTGCCGCCGCAGCGCTGCGAGCTCATCGACCTCGACGATCTCAACATGCGTGCCAAACACCGAACACTGCAACGTGAGGTCGGAGTAAATGTCGAGCATGCCGCTGTAGTAGTGGCCCATCACGCCCATGCGGTTGTGTTCCATCCGATGGGCAACTCGTGATGCCGCCAGCCACTCTTCGATCTCCGCCCAGGCTTCGTCCGTCTCGTCCAGCAAGCCGGTCACCTGGTGAAAGGGAACCCCGCAGCGACGGAAGACATTTGCAATCTCCGGCACCGGGCAGGCCTGGCAATGCGCGAGCCACTCGCCAGTCATCTCCGTCCGATCCTTCATCCCGTTGAAGGCCGCATAGTCGATGGCGGCTTCAGGGGAAAGATTTAACAAAATGACCGGGACCTTGGCGCGGCGAACCACCGGCAGAACTGTCGAAGAGAGCGCATACGTGGCCACATGCAGAAAGATGAGATCGACGTCTTCCTGCCGGAAGGCATGGCCCGCGGCGATGGCTTTCTCCGGGCCATCGATCATGCCCAGGTTCACCACCTCCGCGCCGAAGGCTCCCAGTTTGGCCGCAATTTCGCGGTTATAGCCATCCAGACGCTCCAGCAGGCCGGGGAACTGACTCCAATACGTATCCAGGCCGATGCTGAAGAGGCCCACCCGGTGCCGCTGACTCACATTCGCCAATCCGCTCTCAGACATCATAGTCAACAACCATATGCCGCCCTCGATACGGTTGGAAATGCACGAATTGACCGATCTGTTGTACAAATTGATTTGAAAGGTCTCCGATGCAAAAGGCGTCAACTACCGATTTCCGCTACTTCCCGGTATCTCAGCGTGACCGGAGGTGGGGTCTCTTTGTGAGTACCATCGGCGTCTCTTGCATCGCGCCAAACACTCCTTACCCTCCGGTGCACCATCCGCGTGCATATAGTCTCGATTGGGAGCATGGCCGCGTGCTGCACGAGTTTCAGGTGGTCTATATCTCACAGGGCGCGGGCCTGCTGGAGACGCGCAAAGCCCAATGGCGCATCCAGGCCGGCGAAGCCTTTATCCTGCATCCGGAAGTGTGGCATCGCTATCGGCCAGACACGCAGTCTGGCTGGCAGGAGCACTGGGTGGGATTCAACGGATCTGTCCTGCAGCAACTCCTCAGACAGCGGTTCTTTTCTTCGGCAAGTCCTCGGTTTCGACTGCGGGATGAACGCCCACTGGCTGCGGAATTCCACACGCTGCAACAGCTCGCGGGTACAAGTCTGCCTGCGTTGCAGCAGGTCCTTGCCGGGCACACCCTGACGATTCTCGGCCTGCTTCTCTCATCGACGCGTCCCGCAATGAAAAAGAACGGTGAAAAGGCCCGAGTCATTCAAGCTTCCATAACGGCTCTAAGCGATTCGAATGCCGGCAATATTGATTTGGAAGAGTTGGCTGCGAGCCTGAATGTAAGCTATAGCTGGTTCCGGCGAACCTTCAAGGAGCGGACTGGCCTGAGTCCTCACCAGTTCCGGCTGCACCTCAGACTTACGACGGCGCGCGACATTCTTCGATCGACCTTCCTCAGTGTGAAGGAGATCTGCGATCGAAGTGGCTTCCACTCCGAACCGTACTTCTGCCGTCTTTTCAAGCAACAGGTAGGATGTACACCGAGTGCATTCCGCAGTCTCAGGTCCAGACCTGCACAGACGGCGAAACTCGACGATGCGCGATACTGATCGTTGCCGATCGATATTGATCCGAGCGCACGCGCTCCCGGATTGTCGCAACCTGCAACGTTCCCGCGCCGGCTGACGGCGCGTCCGCAAACACGCCTCTCGGAATGAAGCTGACCGTTCGCCCGAACGGCATGACCGGGCTGCGCAGCTACGGCAACCCCATGCCCAACCCCGACGCACTACAGGAGTTTCACGTCGAAACCGACAACCTCAGCGCGAAGTATGAGCGCATGTCCGGAAGCCGCTGAAATGGCTGAACTCTCATCAAATGGCACATGATCGAGGCGGCTTGCGTGAGGTTCCTGAACGATGCAATCGGCTCGTCTCTGCCGATTGTGGTTCCCCGCTCCTCCCGTCACCCGAGAAGAGGTTCGCCGTTGGCAGTTTCATCGGTACCGTTATCGCTTCCGGCGTCCACCTGAAAGACTGAATATCTCATTTTAAGGCGGATCCGGGTTTGAAAGTGACTTCCCGCCAAGGTGAGCAATTCTGAACAGAAATGGCGCCGCCCAGAATGCTTTTATCTGCGTGCCGGGCTTCAAGAACAGAAACTCATGTATCGCGTGGGGCTGTTGGGAGCCAAAACGGCAATTCCGGCTTGTACAGGGGCATAAGGAATGAACTCCCGACAAGCGCCTATTGCTGTCCCGATTGATCCGATGTTAAACATGTTAACTATGGCTATTCTATCCGCACTTGACAGCATGGCCGCGATCTGCATATCGTTCTTTCGGGGATATGAACGTTATCCTTTCGGCGGGTCATGCTTGGACGCCTGGGCGGCAACCCAACCAATTGGCGTCTGCAAATCTGCAGCATTCAGCAAACCAACTTAGGAGGCAGTATGAAGAGACGCAGTTTGATAAGTTACCTGTTGTCACGGTCGAGCACTCGCTTCATCGCGATGCTCGTTCTGATTCTTGGCCTCAGGACTTTCGCCTATGGACAAAGCATCACCGGCACCCTGGTCGGCGCAGTGACCGATCAGCAAGGTGATGTGGTTCCGGGCGCGACCATCAAAGCAACCGACGTAGACACCGGGATCGCCCATACCGCGACCTCGAACGCGCAGGGCGAATACCGGATTGAGTATCTGGCGGTCGGCAACTACGTTGTCGAAGTCAAAGCAAAGAACTTCAAGACGATCCGCCAGGAAAACGTGGCTCTTGTCGTAGACCAGACGCAGCGCGTTGATGCGCAGTTGCAGTTGGGCGCGGTGGAAGACACGGTTACCGTAACGGCGGCGCCGCCGATGGTGGATACCTCCACCGCGGAGTTGGGAAGAACAGTGGATCCCGCCGAGATCCTCGGCCTGCCGCTGGTCAACCGCAACGCCTATGCCGAGATTTCCCTTACTGCCGGTGTCCAGTCCAACAGCGCCAGCGGGCAGAGCAATCCCAGCGGCACGCCAAACTTCCAGATCGGCGAACCGGCCACTCAGGTCATCGTCAATGGCGGCATCGACGCCGGCAACGCCATGGTCAGCTATTACCTGGACGGCGGCATCAACATGACCGGCTTGCGCGACTACGGCAACCCGCTGCCTAACCCGGATGCGCTGCAGGAATTCCGCATCGAGACCAACAACTTCGCGGCCCAGTACGGCCGCATGTCGGGCGCCGTGGTTACCGCGGTCACAAAGTCAGGAACGAATAAGTTTCACGGTTCGTTGTTCGAGTTCAACCGCAACACGGATCTCAACGCTGTCCCCTGGAATTCGACTTTCAACCCGCCCTATCACCGCAACCAGTTCGGCGGCGCCTTCGGCGGACCCGTCAAGCGCGACAAGGCTTTCTTCTTCTTCAGCTATGCGGGCCTGCGGCAGGTCGTAGGACAGCAGCTCACCGGCGGCATCGTACCCACAGCAGCAGAGCGCCTCGGCGACTTTACCGCCGACTCCTTCAATGTCTACATGCCCGGCACCAAGACACGGGTAGATGGAACCAATAGCTCACCAAACTGCGGAACGCCGACCCTGAATTGCGTCCCCTCGAGCTTGTTGGACAAGGCCGCGGCGAATCTCATGTCGAAGTACGTCCCCACCCCCAACGCCGCGAATAACAACTATTCCGGCTTCTTCACCGGCCCCACCAACCAGGACGAGTATCTCGGCAAGTTCGACGAGGCCCTTTCCGATAAGGACCACGTTGAGGTCAGTTACTTCTACCTGAATACACTCCAAGACGCGTATGGCGGCGGCAATATCCCCTACCTGACCACCCAGTCGTTCTCGAAGCAGCAAGTCGCGAACATGAGCGACGTTCACACCATCAACCTGACAACCGCCAACCAGGCATGGTTCACCCTCACCCGCGTGGTCGGCGGCCGCGTCAACCTGCCGGTGGTCGGCATGGAGGATTTTGGATCGACCTTTACAACCCAGGGACCGAAGACGCTCCCCAATATCTCCATTTCGGGAGACTTCAGTGCCGGCGGCGGTCTTGCCGGACCGGTCAGCGATACAACCTTCTATTCGCTTCGGGATATGGTCAGCAAGACGAAGGGTAAGCATTCCCTGGATTTCGGCGGCGAGCTGTCGCTGGAAAAGGACCCGATCGCCGGTAACCTGTACAACTTTGGCGTCTTCAGTTTCTCCTCATCGGCTCCAACCACCACGGGAAATGCGATGTCCGATTTCGTCACCGGCCAGGTGAACACGATGGAACAGGACAATCCCTACCATTCGCTGACCAGCACCTGGTACTACGCGCTTTTCCTGCAGGACACCTACCGGGTTCTGCCTAAGCTCACCTTGAACCTTGGATTGCGGTATGACATGGAACAGGCGCCCACGGAGGCGCAGAACCTGACCGCCAGCTTCGTGCCCGGCGTGCAGTCCACCAAGGTTCCCTCGGCGCCCTTGGGCATGCTGTTCCCCGGAGATTCCGGTGTGCCGCGCGGCATCGTCGACAACCGGCTGCATCATATCTCCCCGCGTGTCGGAGTCGCGTGGGATCCCTTCGGTGACGGCAAAACCGCCGTTCGCGCCGGCGCCGGCCTCTTCTATGGCAGCGTCAGCGCCAACGAATGGAACCAGCCTGCCAACGCGCAGCCCTTCGCCGTCCGGCAAACCTTCAACTCCATCACCTCGTTCAGCAACGTATACGGGAACCCAGCCTCCTTCCCGACTGGAGACCCATTCCCCTACACCTTCGATACGGCCAGTCCGCGCTTCCTTACCGATGCCGCCGTCGAAACCATCTCGGAGAGCTTCCAGTGGCCGCTGGTCTACCAGTTCAATGCGGCTTTTCAACGCCAGTTGCCCCACAATGTCAGCACCACTGTCGCCTATGTCGGCACGCTGACGCGCCATATGCCGTTCTTCATAGATGACAACTATGCCCCCTACGCGCCGGGAGCCAGCACGTCGCAGGCCAGCATTGATGCCAGGCGCCCCTATAACAATAACCACAAGCTGGGCCAGGTCACTTATCTCGAATCCCGGGAGACGGCCTCGTACCACTCGCTTCAGATCTCGGCCAGCAGGCCCCTGACCCGCAACCTCATGCTCAACGGCTTCTACGTCTGGAGCCATAACATAGAGAGCGTTAATCCGGATGCGGACGGGCAAGGAACCGCCCAGGATTTCGACAATCTGTGGGAGGAAAAGGGCCCGGCGGACAATGACCGCCGGAATGTGGTGAGCATCTCCGGCATGTGGAACATCGACTACTACAGAGGGTCCAAACTGCTGATGAAGCAGGTCGTCAACGGCTGGACGATCTCACCGATCGTCTCCCTGCAAAGCGGCACGCCGTTCAGCATTTCGACCGGCTCCGACAAGAACTTCGACAGCGAGAACGCCAACCGCCCCAATCTGGTTCCGGGCGTCAGCGCCTTCCTTGATCCTCATCGCAACCGCTCCGTGAGCCGCAACGCATGGTTCAACACGGCAGCCTTCACGGCCAACGGCCCTGGACTCGGCATCGGCATCGGCGGCGCCGACGGCAACACGCCGCGCGACTATCTGCGCGCGCCGGGTTACCGCGACGTTGACCTGGGACTCTTGCGCGACTTCCGGTTTGAGCGTGGACTCGTATTCCAGATCCGCGGCGAAGCCACCAATGCCTTCAACTTGGTGAGTATGAGCGCGCCAACGGCAAGCCTCTCGTCGGGGAATAACGGCAAGATCACCTCGGCCGCCACCCCCCGCCTGATCCAGGTTGGCGCGCGGTTAACGTTCTGAGTGATGTTGCAGATTGAATGCCCTTCGAGGGGAATAAGAGGCAACTCTTATTCCCCTCGATCGGGGGTTGAAAGAAAGACGAAACTCTCAAAGAACAGCGCAAGTGCGCCAAGGTGCGGTGCGTGGAAAATGCGAGCCGATCTTCGAAACTGCGCGGCGGAAGAAAGCTCTCTTATTGTGCATTGAGCCATCTCCGCTGCCGGCGGTCAAGCTTTTCCGCCATGGAGCGGATTCATGATCGATCCATCCCGTGGTCGGCGTGCGCTCACCCGCCGAAACAAGCAGACTTGAATTGACTGCATACGCCTGAGAGGCGTACTTTTCTGTTCCGGTTAACGTTATGCATTTCACTTGGTTGGAGAAAAGGAAAATGGGGAAAAACGGCACTGCCATGGCGCCACGCCGGCTCGCCTGGTTTCGCTCTGGCGTAGCGTGCAAATGCAGTCCACTGAGCAGGCATTTCTGCCTGGTATGCATAGCCGCGTTCCTCCTCGCCGCTTCCGCTCTCCACGCGCAACTCACTCCCGCTGAGCAGCAGACATGGGTGGGAGATGCGCCTTCCACTCCTCTGCCACTGGCCGCGGATCTCTCGGGGAAGCTGACGCGGCACGATGTGAGCCGCGCCATGCGGAAGGTGGCAGATTGGCAGTTGAATCGGGCGGAATCCGGCTTCAATCAGGATTGGACGTTCGCCACGCTCTATGCCGGCTATATGGCGGTGCCGGACGCGGCCGGCGGCAAGAAGTACCGTGAAGCCATGGTGCGCATGGGCAAGAAGTTCGACTGGCAGCCCGGTCCGCACCTCGCGCATGCCGACGATCAAGCTATTGGGCAGACTTATCTGGACTTATACCGGCGGCTTCACGACCCCGCCATGATTGCTCCTATCCGCCAGCGCATGGAAGCTGTCATGCAATTGCCGGACGGCAGCGACAAGGAAAGGCCGCTGTGGTGGTGGTGCGACGCGCTGTTCATGGCGCCGCCAGTGCTGGCAAAACTCTCAACGATCACAGGAGATCGCAAATATCTGGATTTCATGGACCGGCAGTGGTGGATCACCTCCGGCCTCCTTTACGACCGGAATGTTTACCTCACTGCTGTCCGGCTACAAGTCGAACAGATTCAACTGGTTGCCAATATCGCCTAAGTCGTTATCGCATTCCGTCTCCTGAAGTGCCTGTAGAATGGGCGTTTTCTCGAACAGAGTTAGGCTG
>Ga0182014_10006807_pt1 | contig 12147 bp, 12 predicted proteins | sample 612S2DmetaG_FD_120489 | JGI IMG/M metagenome (GOLD analysis project Ga0182014, IMG submission 120489) | Permafrost microbial communities from Stordalen Mire, Sweden - 612S2D metaG | ecosystem: Environmental > Terrestrial > Soil > Wetlands > Permafrost | place: Sweden: Stordalen | collected... | reverse complement strand
TTGTTGTACTTGAACTCGAAGTTTCATCAGGGACTCCTTCACTTCGATGTCGTGGCAACGACGTAAGTGATTGCGAGTCCCTGTTTTACCTATTCCTCCTGGAATCGCGCAAGTCTATTTAGATCGTCTTGGTCGTTTTCGTCAGGTTCTCGACGCCTCGCTCTACCAGTGCGACGTTGTCTTCCAGGCGGATGCCGCCGAATCCCGGCCCATACAGGCCCGGCTCGACCGAACAGACGTGTCCGGCCCGCAACTTCATGGTGTTGCCGGGCATGAGGAACGGCTCGGGCTCGTGATAACGGAAGCCCAAGCCATGGCCGGTCAGGTGGACCATGTACCGCTCGAAGCCGGCCTCGACCAGCACGCTGGTCGCTGCTTCGTGAGGAACGCGGGCTTCAATGCCGGGGCACATCGTCGCGGTGGCGGCCTGCTGCGCGGCCTCGACGGCGGCAAACACATCCTGCTGGAGGCCCGAGGGCTGGCCCGCCACTTTGACCCGCGTCACGTCGGCCCAGAAACCGTCGACGCACACGGCCAGTTCGAGCAGGGCGATGTCGCCCGCCCGCAGCCGCCGGGGCCCGGTGGTAACGATCGGCCGCCAGGCGCGGCGCGCGTTGGGGCCGCCGGAGACCTGCGGATAGGCGTTGACGTGCCGCGCCTGGCGCAGCCGCACGCCTTGCGTCAGACACGCCTCGAAAGCCACCGCGGCCAGCTCCGCCTCGGTCACTCCCGGAGCTACCGACGCGTGGAACCGCTCCAGGCCAAAGCCGGCCACGCGCTGCGCCACGCGCAGCCGGGCAATTTCCTGCCTGGTCTTCACGGCCCGCAACTCGTAGAGCAACGCCGTGGCGTCGGTCCAGCGGGCCGACGGAGCGAGCGACTTGAGGAAGCTATTCGAGCTTTCGCAGGGCACGATCGGCTCCGCGGCGTTGTGCGACGGGGCCACGCACTCGAACGAGCCTTCGTAGCCGATCCGCGCCCGGCTCAATCGCTGCCGCCGCACCACGTCGGCCATCGCCGCGCGGATGGCCGCTAGCGGATCGGGCATCTCCAGCCGCGGCCAGGTGAAGAACCGCACGTCGTCGGTCCAACAGCCGGCCATCTCTTCATCCTCGGCCGAGGGAGCGATCAGCGTCAGCGGGCCGGCATCGGCCGTGAAAACGGCGTAGGAAAAGCCGCTCATCGGCCAGACGCCGAAGCCCATGACGATGTTTTCCGGCAGCCGCAGCACGAGGGCGTCGAGCTTGGCCTTGCCGAGCGACGCTCGCATTCGGTCGACGCGATCCTGGTCCATGCGTCGCGCTCCCGTTGAAGAAAAGGAGGCTAGTACAGCACCATACTTAAAATTGTGTGTGTCGTGTAGCGGGGCCGCTTGCGGCCCGTGTAGCCCTTATGACGCAAACACGGGCGGCAAGCCGCCCCGCTACACAATTTTAGAATTGGTCGGGGGCTAGTGCACCGTCAATGAAGTTCTCGCCGTGTTTGTTCCCCGCCATTGCAATGGCGGGGCGTTTTTTCAACGGCTGTTACAACGGCGATACGCTCACGGTCAAGGTGGCATCGGATTGCAATGGCGGGGCGTTTTTTCAACGGCTGTTACTCTTCCCAGTACTTTGCGCCCGGCAAGCTGCCGTCCATGACGTAGCCGCCGTCGATCGTCAGATCCTGGCCGGTCATGTAGCGTGCGTCGTCGCTGGCCAGGAACACTACGCCGGCGGCGATCCACGACGCCTGGGCGATTTCCTTCAAGGAGACCCGCTCGAACAGTGCCCGTTTCACCGATTCGGTGTACATGGGGACGGTCAACTCGGTGTACGTTGCGCCGGGGCGAACGAAGTTGACGGTAACTTTGTGCGGTGCCATCTCGGTGGCCAGCGTGCGGCAAAAGGCCTCGATGCCCCCCTTGGCCGCGGTATAGTGGCAGCAGTTCGGCTCGCTCAGCACCGCGTGAATGCTGGAGATGGCGATGATGCGTCCGCCCCGCTGTTGGGCGATCATTCGCCGGGCGGCCTCTTTCGAGCAGAGAAACACGCTCTTGAGATTGTTGCGGATGATGAAGTCCCAATCCTCCTCGGAGGTGTTCACGACCGGCGACTGGCGAATCAAGCCGGCGTTGTTGACGAGGATGTCGAGACCGCCGAGTTGTTGATCGGCTTCGCGGAAGGCCCGGGCAACCTGGTCGGAATAGCCGACGTCGCACTGGATGGCGTGGATCTTGCCGCTGCCGCGCTCGGCGATCTCGCCGGCAACCTTGTGAGCTTTGTCGAGGTGCAGGTCGAACAGGGCCACGTCGGCCCCTTCCCGCGCGAAGGCCTCGACGATGGCCTTGCCGATCCCTGCTGCGCCCCCGGTGACAACCGCTTTCTTGCCTTGCAGTTTCATGACTTTCTCCCGATGTCCTGAGACGGCGTTCCACGGCTTGAAGCCCGTCGGCGAGCGAAGGTCAATTGCGGGGCTTCAACGCTACGCGGTCCCGTGGTCGAGTTGGATTCCCCTGGTCGATTTGGATTCTGGTTGAGGGACACGAACGCGCAAGAGACTTGACAGCGTGCGCAGTGTGCATTATCGTCACAGCCTTGTCAAGAGTGGGACGCCATAAGGGATTGTGGCGGCATTGATTGGGACTCAGATAGTTAATGTCGTTTAGCGGCCGGCGGCACGCCGGCCAAAACGGCCGAACTAGCCGTCCACGCCGACGTTCCGTCGGCGGCTAAACGCGCCATTGCCAATCTGACCCTCAATGGCCGGCGGCTTGCCCACCGGCCAAACAAACATCCCCGTTCGACCACAACAGATTACTGCGTCCAAGAGATGCCGTTCCCCGGCTGCCAGGATTGCCGCGATGCCCCAAGTGCCTTTCGAGAGCCGATCGGTCAATCACCTGGCCCTGGCCGGCTTCTGCAAGCGGCTTTTCCTGGCGGTGGGACTCGACAACGATGACGCGGCACTCGTGGTCGAGACCCTGGTGGAGTCCGATCTGCGCGGCATCGGCTCCCACGGCGTGGCCCGCATTCCGCACTACCTGCAGCGCATCCAACTCGGCGGGCTCAATCCCAGGCCGCAGTTGACCACCACGATCCTCGGCCCGGCGTCCGCACGCGTCGACGGGAACCACGGCCTGGGCCAATTGGCGATGTGTCGCGCCGCGGAAACCGCCATCCAGTTGGCCAAGGACTCTGGGGCCGCCTGGGTGACGGTCTGCAATTCCAGCCATTGCGGGGCCTTGGCGTACTACGGGCTGAAAATCGCCGACGCGGGCATGATCGGCCTGGTGTTCACCCACGTCGACCCGATGGTCGTGCCCTACGGCGCCAAGAAGGCCTTCTGTGGGACCAATCCCATTTGCATCGTCGCGCCCCGCGCGGCCCAGGGAGCCAAGCACCGTGCCACGGGCGCGGTGTGCCTCGACATGGCGACCAGCAAGGCCCCCTGGAACGCCGTGGCCAACGCCGCGCGCGAAGGCGTTCCCATCCCGACCGGCTGGGCCGTCGACGCCGCCGGCCACGAAACCACGGATCCCAGCCGGGTGGCGGCCATGATGCCGGTGCGCGAGTACAAGGGCTCGGGGCTCGGCCTGATGATCGACGTGCTGTGCGCGCTGCTGAGCAATTCCCCCTTCGGGCCGGACATCCCCACGATGTACAGCAACGACTTGTCCGAGCATCGTCGACTGGGCGGAATGGTGGGCGCCATCGACATCGGCCGCTTCGTGCCGCTGGCCCTATTTCACGCGCGACTTGCCGAGATGGTCGAACGCCTGGGGGCGCTGCCGCCGGCCACGCCCGGCGGAGAAATCCTGTTTCCCGGAGAGCCGGAACTCCGCCAGCGCGAACGGCGGCTGAGCGAAGGGATCCCGCTGGGGATCCACACGCTGGCGGAGTTGGATCGCTTGGCCGCCGGCTTCGGCCTGAGCCCGCTCGGCCAATGAGGGAGTGCCGCAGAGCACCCTGGTGGTTCGACATCGGCCGTGCCGTTTGGCCGCCGTCGCCGAAGATTGCCCACAGGCAAAGAGGCTGTGATTTTTTGTAGGGTGCGTGAAACGCACCACAATCGGTAGTGGATGGTGCGTTTCACGCACCCTACGGATTGTGGTCAAGGTAGCCAAAAATTGAAAAAATCACAGCCGCAAAGCCTAACGAACGAGCCGTCCGCAAGGGACGGCTCGTTGGTGTCGCGATTCTTCCGTTCGGCTACGCTACGCCGTCCGCCGCCGTCGCCCGGCGTAGGCGAGCAGGCCGACGGCGCCGATGCCGAGGAGGACGAGGGTGGAAGGCTCGGGAACCGGCATCGCCAGCGTCGCTTCCACGAAGGCGGCGTCGATAAATACGTTGGAGCCGAACGTATGCGGGTCATAGAACGTAAAGAATTGCTGCCCGTTAATCACGAGGCCGCTCAACTGCGCCGAAAAGAACTGCGAAGTCGGGAAATTGGGGTCCTCGTAGGTCAGCGTGTAGCTGCCCTGGGAGTACGTGATATCAGCAAGGTCGATGGCGTGACCGCCAGTGATCGAGAGCGTGTTGCCGCTGATCTGATAACCGTAGATGCCGAGCTCCACGAAGTCATCGCTGATCGCCGCGGAATGCAAGAAGCTATAGGTGGGAGCATGGTTCGTAACATTGCTTCCCAGCGTCCAGGTGGAGGGGTTTTCACCGGTCACAAATCCCGCGACCTGAGCGGAGTACGCCGTCTTCCCTGGGGCATAGCTATTGGTCCAGTCCATCATGCTTTGCCACCAGTCCTGCATGTTTCTGCCATCTTGCGTCACACGCGAATAATAACCTGAATAGGACGTGCCTTGGGGGGACTTCCATCCGTTGTAGGCAAAATCGAGCGCCGCTGCCGCGGGGGTGCTCTCAGGGCCGGTAGCCAACGACGTGCCGCCGTAGACAGTGGGGTAAGCGTGCTCGAGGTACGTAGCGCCGTTGATGAACGACGCCGCCACACAAAAGCCGCCTTTCCCCTGGTAGTTGTAGTTTTGCACCGTTCCGAAGGCAAAAGCGAGGGGATCGGCCTGCACCTGTTCCGCCGTCGCCATCAAGACGAGGACTAGTGCCGTACAGCCTACGCCGATCCACGTGCGGGTAGAAAAGACTCGCGCCATGGGTATTCTCTTTGGGTGACTGATGAGGGATTCGATCTGGTACATGTAAAGACGGAACGTCTCCGTCGCGATCTTCACGGGAAACGGCCCTGCGTTTCGAGCCGCTTTAAGAGCGCATCCCAAAACCTCCGGGAGAGCCGGAAGGCCGTTATTACGGGACGCGGACGCTGCCTTTAGAACTGAGCCCTGACACTTGCTCAAGCAACTCTAGATGCTTTGAACATACCAAGAATCGCGGAACTGTCAAGCGTCTGACGGATGGGCCCGAAAAAAATGAAAAAATACATCTGTCGATGAGGTAAACCGTCGAAAAATTGCCCCATTCGGGTTAGGACGAGGCGGGGCGCCGCCGAATCGCTCGTCCTGTGCCACCCGGCGCAAAAACAACTCCGCTCGGCATCGGCTGGCCGGCAGCAAAAGCGGCGCGACGCATCTTGCCTCCGCCGTGCGAAGTCCCCCTATTGCCGCAACGCGGCGACGAGTCGCTTGCAACCCTGATAGTAAATTGCCGTGTCGACCGACAGGGCGATGAACTGGACCCCCACGGCGATCCATTTCTTGGCGGCTTCGACGTTGTCGGCGTAGATGCCCACGCCGCGGCCGCTCTCGCGCACCTTGACGACGATGTTCTCGATCGCCTGAACCACTTTCGGATGGTCGATTTCGCCGGGCATGCCCAGGGACTGCGAGAGATCGTAGGGGCCGACGAAAATCACGTCGCTGCCGGGCACGGCCAGGATCTCGTCGAGGTTGCGCAGGCCCTCGCTCCCTTCGATTTGCAGGATGAGCGACGTGTCTTGGTTGGCCTTTTGCATGTATTCTTTTTTCGGCAGGTGGCCATACTGCGCCGCGCGCGAGTACATGTCCATGCCGCGCTCGCCGGCCGGTCCGAAACGGGAGAATCGCACCACGTTGCGGGCCATTTCGCCGGAATCGACGTGGGGAACCAGGATGCCGGCCGCCCCCTTGTCCAACGGCCGCATGACCGCCGATTCGGTGATCGCCTCGACGCGGACCACCGGGGCGATGTCGACGCGCTCGGCGGCCAACACCAGGTGTTCGATGGTCTCGTAGGACAAGGGGCCGTGCTCCATGTCGAGGAGCACGAAGTCGAATCCCGCATAGCCCGACACCTCGACGATTTCGGGACTGCCGGCCTTGAGGAACGGCCCGATGCAGAAATCGCCGCGGCGCATCTTTTCTTTCAGGTTCATCGCTTACTCCTCGGGGTAAAGCAGGACTTTGATTTCTTTTTTGGCGATCACGCCCTGGAAGGCCTCCTCCCAGCGGCTGAGCGGCAGCCGGTTGGAAATGAAGGGATGCAGGTCGACGATGTTTTGCCGCAAGAATCGCATCGTGCGTTCCCACGTTTCCCAGGTGTGGCACATCGAGCCTTGGAAATGCAACTGCTTGATAACGACCTTGTCGAGGTCGATGGTCAGCGGTTTCCCGAAAATGCCTACCTGGGTGTAGCGGCCCATCTTTCGCACCAGTTCCAGCAACAGCGAGGCCGAAGCCGGGGCGCCCGAACACTCGATCACCACGTCGGCGCCGTAGCCGTGCGTGATGTCGGCGACGATTTTCTTGGCGTCCTCGGTGGTGACGTCGATGGTATCGTCCACGCCCAGGCGGCGGCCGAGCGCCATGCGGCTGGCATCGTCGGCGGTTCCCAGCAAGATGACCCGCGCGCCGTGAAGCTTGGCCAGCATGGCGCACATCAGGCCGATCGGCCCCGGTCCGGAAACGGCCACCACGTCGGCCGGCTTGATGGTCGTCAGTTCGACCACCGCCTGCAGCGCGCAGGCGAACGGCTCGCACAGGGCCCCGGTCTCGAAATCCATATTCTCGGGCAGGGGGAAGACGATTTCCTGGCGGACGCAGCAATACTTGGCGAAGCCGCCGTTCATGCCGCTGCCCACGGCCGCGCGATCGATGCAGAAGAACGGCGCGCCGATCTGGCAGTAGCGGCAATGCCCGCAGAGTTTGCCCGCCGAAGGATTGACCGTCACGCGCTCGCCCACTTTGATGCGCGTGACGCCGGGCCCCACCGCGGCGACCGTGCCGCACAGCTCGTGGCCGAGGATCACCGGCGGCTTGATGACGTATTCGCTCTTGAAAATGTGGATGTCGGTTCCACAGACGCCTGCGTTATGGACCTCGATGACCACGTGGCCCGGTCCGGCCTTGGGGTCGGGCACGTCGATCAGTTCCACGTTTCCCGGCTCGAGTCGCGTCTTAACAACGGCCTTCACGTTTCCCCTCCTGAAAGTTACCGGCGGACCACGCCTCAACCGACGCCGAAGCGGTCGTCGAGTCCGCGAAAATGGTCCAAACGCACCATGTCGGAGAACTCGGCATAGGTGGACATTCGATCGGCGTGGGCGTTGGTCGTGCCGCTCTGTTTCAGCTCGCCCAAGAGGTTCTGAATCGCCCGGGTGGCGGTGAACAGCGTGGAAAGCGGATAGAGGGCCAGGCAATAGCCCATGCGCTTCAATTCCACCGGCGTGAGCTTCGTCGTTTCGTGCCCTTCGACGATGCTGATCATCAACGGCCCTTCGACGGCCTGGGCGACGGCCACGGCGTCGTCGATCCGCTTCATGGCATCGACGAACACGATATCGACCCCCGCCTGCCGATAGCGGCGGGCGCGCGCGATGGCTTCGTCGCGCCCGGCGGCGGCCAAGGCGTCGGTCCGCCCGATCACCAGGAGGTCGTCGTCGCCGCGGGCGGCCAGGGCGCACTGGAGCCGATGCTCCATCTCCTCGACGGAGACGAGCTTGACGCCCGCCATGTGGCCGCAGCGTTTCGGCGCCGCCTGGTCTTCCAAATGGATGGCGGCCACTCCGGCCTGCTGATATTCCCGCACGGTCCGCTCGATATTCGCCGGCCCTCCATAGCCGGTGTCGGCGTCGGCGACGACGGGAATCGTCACCGCGCGAACCATGTTGCGGGCGTGGGTCGTCATCTCGGTCTGGCTCAGCAATCCCACGTCGGGACAGCCGATGAGACTGGCCGTGGCGCCGAAGCCGGTCATGTAAACGGCGGGGAAGCCGGCCTTTTCCACCAGTCGTGCGGTGAGGGCGTCGGGCGCTCCCGGCGCCATGACGAGATGCTCTCCTGCCAGCAACGATCGCAAGGTTTTTCCGGCATTCATGGGAGGTTCGATCGGTTGAGATGGACGTGGCGGTGACGATGTGTCGAGGGACCAGCCAGAAGCACGCAACGGATTACGCGACGACAGCGCGCGCCAACGGAAACTCTTGAAATCCCTGACGGGGGAAGCCTACCAAACGCCCCCAAGGTTGTCAATGAGGGCGAAATGGAGGGCGAAATGAAAGCCCTACTCGATTTCCCGCTCTACGCACATCGAAAGGGCCAGCGGGCGAAGATCAGTCACAGGAAGAAGCACTCTGACGGAGGAGGGGAAGCGCTGGACGAGTTCGCCAAGGAGGATGGCAGACGCTCCATTGGGGTGTGAACGATTGCATGGGGTGATGGGGCCCGAAGGTCATTTAGAGCCGCTAACAAAATGGACGTTGATTCATGCCGGCGGGCGCTGCGCGGCCGCCGGCGGCATCTGACCATGGTAAACCGGCCATTTTGTTAGACGCTTTTACAGAGCTTTAGGGGAATGCAGTATGGCGTGTGGGTGAAGGAATCGATTCTCACTTCCGCCTCGATGCCGAACACCTGCGCCAGCACTTCGGCGGTCAGGATCTCGCGCGGCGTTCCGCTGCGGACCGCACGGCCTTCGGCCAGCGCAACCATGTGATGGGCATAGCGCGCCGCCTGGTTGACGTCGTGCAAAACCATCACGATCGTACGCTCCTGCCGACGATGGAGCCGCTCCAGAACCTCCAACACTTCAAGCTGGTGTGCCATGTCCAAGAATATCGTCGGCTCGTCCAACAGCAACAACTGCGTATCTTGGGCCAGCGCCATGGCGATCCAGGCCAACTGCCGTTGACCGCCGGAAAGCTCTCCCAACGGATGGTCGGCCAGCGCGGTGATGCCGGTGATCTCCAAAGCCTGTGCAATCTTTTCGTCGTCCTCGTCGCTGCAAACGCCGAAGAACCCTTGATGCGGGAAGCGGCCAAAGGCGACCAACTCCCTCACCAGCAATCCGTCGGGCGCTTCGTGGCGCTGGGGAAGAACGGCCAACTGCCGGGCCACTTGCCGCGTGGGCAGGTGATGGATGGCCTGGCCGTCGAGATAGACGGCCCCGCCCGTGGGCTTCATAAGCCGGGCCAATCCCTTGAGCAAGGTCGATTTGCCCGAGCCGTTGGGGCCGATCAGGGCGGTAATCTGCCGCGCGGGAATGGCCAGGCTCAGTTCCCGAATGACGTCGTCGCCATCATAGGCCAGCGAAAGGTTTTTAGAGTCGAGTTGAACCATTGTGTTCAGTCCTGGTCGCCAGCAAGTAGTCGCCGTCGTAGGCCAGCGAAAGGTTTTTGGAGTCGAGTTGGATCATTGTTATCAATCCCTGGTCGTACCCAACAGATAAAGGAAGTAGATGCCGCCGAGGATTCCCACCAGCACGCCGGCCGGTATCTCCACCGGGGCAAAAAGGTGGCGGCCGAGACTGTCGGCTGCCAACAGCAGGATCGCGCCGCAGAGTGCCGCCGCGGGCAGCAGCACGCGATGGTTCCCTCCGACCAGCCGCCGTGCGAGATGCGGCGACACCAAGCCGAGGAATCCCATGTGGCCACCGAGGGCCACGCACACGCTGGTGAGCAACGTAGCCACGCCGAGCAGTAGCAGGCGTTGCCGCTCGACGCTGACGCCCAGACTGGCCGCCACGCCGTCGCCGAGCGAAAACACGTTGAGCACGCGCGCCCGGCTGAGCGCCGCCGGAATCAGCAACAGGCAGCAGGGGAGCAGCAATTGGAGGGATTGCCAGTCGCCGGCCGCCAGCGTGCCCGACATCCAGGTGACGACGTAATTGTACATGACGAAGCTCATCCGCAGCGAAAACAAGAGCATCGCGGCCTGGGCGCCGAAGGCCACGGCAATTCCGACCAGCAGCAGCCGCGACGGCAGCACGCTCCCTTGCCGGTAGGCCAAGGCGAAGACCAACAGCGTAATCACCGCGGCACCCGCCACGGCGCCCACGGGCAGGAGCCACGGCAGCGCGGTGGCCGCCGTGGGGTACATCACCAACAGGAACATCATCCCCAGACCCGCGCCGGCGTTGACTCCCAGCGTGTCGGGGCTGGCCAAATCGTTGCGGGTGATTCCCTGGAGGATGACGCCCGAGACGGCCAAGCCGGCCCCGATCAGAAGGCTCAGCACCAGCCGCGGCAAACGCATTTGCAGGATGACGAGGTTGTCGGTCCATTCGCCTTGGCCGAGCAACGTGGCTGCCACTTGCGGCAGCGACATTCGGGTCGACCCGAGGTTGAGGCTCACCAGGGCGACGGTCATCAGGGTGACGGTCAGCACCAGCAGCATCGCCGTGGGATGCAATCGGTGGGAGCGGATCATAGGCGGACTCCGATCGCTTCTCCCCTCGCCCTTTGGGAGACGGGCTCGGGATGAGGGCGTGCCGTCGTCGGCCGCCGGCAGGCGAGATAGAGGAAAAACGGCACGCCCAGCAGGGCCGTCACCACGCCTACGGGCACCGACGCTTTGAAGGGCGTCGTCGCCAGCCGGGCGGTCACGTCAGCCACCAGCATCAACAACGATCCGCACAACGCGGAGCCGGGAATTACTAGCCGGTGATCCAGCCCGACGAGGTATCGCACTATGTGCGGCACCATCAACCCGATGAAACCGACCGGTCCGGCCAGCGACACGGCCCCGCCCACCAAAACCAGTACGATGGCGGCGGCCAGACATTTGGCCCAGCGCGTCCGTTGCCCCAAGCCGCGTGCCACGTGGTCGCCGAGGGTCAAAATGCTGAGCGTCGGCGCGATGGCCACGGCGCCCAGCAATCCAACACCGGCCACGGGGAGGAACAGGCCGACGTCCAACCACTGCACGCCCTCGGTTCCTCGGGCGTGCCACAGCAGCAGGTCCTGCCCCAGTTCATTGTAGATCATCACGCCATTGCCGATGGCGCCCAGCAGCGCGGAGACGGCCATGCCGGTGAGCGCCAGTCGAACGGGCGTCAGTCCGCGGTGGGAGAGCGACGCCAGCCCGTAAACCATCGTAGCGCCCAAGCCCGCGCCGGCGACCGACACGAGCATCAACTCGGGGCGACCGGCCGCCGGCAGCATGACCATGGCCAACACGGTGGCGAAGCTGGCGCCGGTGGTCAGTCCCATGATGCCGGGACTGGCCAGGGGGTTGCGCGTGACGGCCTGCATGATGGCGCCGGCCACTGCCAGGGCCGCTCCGACCAGCACGTCGGCCACGGCCCGCGGCAGCCGCCAGTCGCGGACGATCACGTGTTGCGCTAGTTGCGAGTCGTGATGCGTAAACGCGGTGAGGACCGCGGTGGCGTCGATGGGGACGTCGCCCACGAGCAACGACGCGGCAACGCCCAACAGGAGCAGACCAAGCATCGCCACCGCCGCCGCAAGGGGGCGGGCAACCGGCGGCGCGGACGCTCGACGAAAAACCTCACGGGATCGCATCGTGCCTCCGTTCTGAAGCCATCGCGGCGAGCACGTCGCGGACGATCGCCTCGCAGCCCAAAAGACCGTCGCCCCCAATCCATACGCCCGAGGCCACCCGCTGGACATGACGGTGTTTCACGGCGGGGATGTCGCGCCATAGGGGCGTGTTGGCCACGCCCTGGAGATACGCTTCGCTGTCCGCGTCGACCACCATAAAAACGTATTCGGCGCGAAGCGTGGACAAGCGTTCGACGGAAAGAACGTCCCAGCCGCCGCTCGACATGACCATCGGCATGGCGGGGTCGGGCGTCAGCCCAAGTTGCTCGAACAACAAAGGGCCAAACATAGCCGTCCGGGAATAAATGACACACGTGTTGCGGCGGAACCGCAGAAAGGCGACCGGTTGCCCTGGGGCCTTTGCCGCCAACACCTCCCGGGCTCGGTGCAGGCGTTGGCGATACGCGGCCAGCCGTTCGTGGGCCTGTT